>Ga0307471_100000338_pt1 | contig 24103 bp, 25 predicted proteins | sample atmos_gasesAM3C__2_FD_204566 | JGI IMG/M metagenome (GOLD analysis project Ga0307471, IMG submission 204566) | Hardwood forest soil microbial communities from Morgan-Monroe State Forest, Indiana, United States - atmos_gasesAM3C_515 | ecosystem: Environmental > Terrestrial > Soil > Temperate...
GAGGGATTGAAGCGGCGCGTGTGGCCGACCATGCAGACGAGGCCGGTGCGCTTCTGCAGATCCGCGACCGCCTGCGCGTCCGCCCAGTTGTCGGCGAGCGGTATCTCGACCTGCACGTGCTTGCCAGCCTTCAGGCAGGCGATCGCCTGGGCCGCGTGCAGCGGTGTCGGGGTCACGAGTATCGCGGCCTCGATACCCGGGCGGCCGAGCGCCTCCGCCAGGTCGGTGGTGACGTGCCCGATGCCGTACTTGGCGGCCATCGCGCGCGTGGGCTCGAGGGTACGCCCCACCAGCGACACCACCTCGACATCCCCGATCGCGCGGATTGCATCGAGATGCTTCGCGCCGAAGGCGCCCGCGCCGGCGAGGATGATCTTCATGGGAGATTCTCCAGGATGAGGTGGCCTACCGCCGTGTTCGAAGCCGGCACGTGGTAGAAGCGGTGCACGGTGCGGACCTTCTCGTTCAGCGCACCGCGCATGATGAGCCACATCACGAGCTCAATGCCTTCGGATCCCGCCTCGCGCACGTATTCGATGTGCGGCATGTGCGCCAGGGCTTCCGGCTCGTCGATGAGCCGGTCGATGAATCGCTGGTCCCAGGGCTGGTTGATGAGGCCCGCACGCGGTCCCTGCAGCTGGTGACTCATCCCGCCGGTTCCCCAGACCTGCACGTTCAGTGCGGCGTCGAACGAATCGACCGCGCGGCGAATCGCCTTGCCCAGTTCATAGCAGCGGCGGCCGGAAGGAGGCGGGTAGAGCACGACGTTTACCGGAAAGGGAATGACACGCACCGGCCAGGCCGACACCTGTCCGAAAAGCAGCGACAGCGGCACCGTGAGGCCGTGATCGACATCCATGCGGTTGACGATCGTCAGGTCGAAATCCTGCTGGATCACCGATTGCGCGATATGGCAGGCCAGCTCGGCATGGCCCCGCACCAGCGGTACCGGCCGCGGACCCCAGCCCTCGTCTGCCGGGGCGAACTGCTCCGCGCAGCCGATGGCGAAGGTTGGCACGAGGTCGAGACTGAAGGCGGTCGCGTGATCGTTGTAGACGAGAATGACGACGTCCGGCTTCTGCTGCGCCATCCAACGCCGCGAGAACTCGTAGCCGGCAAACATGGGCGCCCAGTAGGGATCCTGCGCCTTGCCGTTGTCGAGCGCCGCGCCGATGGCCGGGACGTGCGAGGTGGTGACGCCAGCGGTGATGTGGGCCATTTACGCTCTTCCCTCAACGGCTCCAGTAAAGGCGTGCCGGATTCTCGACCAGCAGGCGCTGCTGCAGGTCCGGCGTGGGCGCAACCTTCGGGACGAAATCGACCAGCGCGCCATCATCGGGCATGTGCGACTTCAGGTTCGGGTGCGGCCAATCCGTTCCCCACAACACCCGGTCGGGGAAGCTCGCGATCACCCGCCCGGCGAAGGGCACCACGTCGTTATATTCCGGCGGGCCGCTCTTGGACAAGCGGTCCGGGCAGCTCACCTTCGACCAGATGTTGGAATGCTCCCGCATCAGGCGGATGAACAGCTCGAACTCGGGCCCATCGGCAGGCAGCGTGACGTCCGGCCGGCCCATGTGATCCACCACGACCGTGGTGGGGAGCGAGGCGAAGAATCCGTAGAGCTCCGGCAGCTCCGCGGCTTCAAAGTAAATCACGACGTGCCACCCGAGCGGCGCGACGCGCCGTGCGATCTGCAGCAACACCTCGCGCGGCGTGGTATCGACCAGCCGCCTGACGAAGTTGAAGCGCACGCCGCGTACGCCGGCAGCATCGAGCGCCGCGAGCTCGCCGTCGGTGATGGCGGGCGTTACGGTCGCCACCCCGCGCGCCCGCCCCTCGGCCGCGCGCAGCGCCTCGAGCAGCGCGCGGTTATCGGCCCCGTGGCAGGTGGCCTGCACGACGACGTTGCGCTCGAAGCCCAGGTAGTCGCGCAGCCCGAAAAGCTTCGCCGGCGGCGCGTCACACGGGGTGTAGCGGCGCTCGGGCGCGTAAGGGAACTGCGCGCCGGGCCCGAACACATGACAGTGTGCATCGACCGCGCCGCGCGGCGCGGCGAAGCGCGGCCGCCGCGGTGCAGGATGAAACGGCAACCAGTCGCGGTCCGTCGTGAAGGGGCCGGTGGCCGGACTCGCAGGCCATTCGGGATCGCCGGGCCGGATGAACGAGTGTGGATTCACAGACCCCGAGCCTCGAGCTGCGCGTTCAGCCGCGGAAACACGCGGCGCGCGTTCTTCGCGAACATCCGCTCCTTGTCCGGCGCGGCGAGCGAGAGTGCGTCGATGTAGCGCCGGGTGTCATCGAAGTAATGGCCGGTGAGCGGGTCGATGCCGCGCACTGCGCCGACCATCTCGGACCCAAAAAGGATGTTGCCGATGTCGATGACGCGTACGAGGAGATCGATGCCCGGCTGGTGGTACACGCAGGTATCGAAGAACACGTTCTTCATCACGTGCTCTTCGAGCGGCGGGCGCTTGAGCATGTCCGCCAGCCCGCGATAGCGGCCCCAGTGATAGGGAACGGCTCCGCCGCCGTGGGGAATGATGAAACGCAGCGTGGGGAAATCCCCGAACAGGTCGCCCTCGATGAACTGCATGAACGCGGTGGTGTCGGCGTTGATGTAGTGCGCGCCGGTCGCGTGGAAATTCGGATTGCACGAAGCGGAGACGTGGATCATCGCCGGCACGTCGAGCTCGACCATCTTCTCGTAGAAGGGGTACCAGTGCCGATCGGTGAGCGGCGGGGAGGTCCAGTGGCCGCCCGAAGGATCCGGGTTCAGATTGCAGCCGACGAAGTGCAGCTCGCGTACGCAGCGCTCGAGCTCGGCAATCGAGTTGGCGATCGGCACGCCCGGGAACTGCGGCAGCTGGCACACGCCGACGAAGTTCTCCGGGTACAGGTCGACCACGCGCTTGATGAGATCGTTGTTGGCGCGCGTCCAGGCGGCCGAGATCGCCTCGTTGCCGATGTGATGCCCCATGGCGGACGCACGCGGCGAGAACAGCGTGAGATCCGAGCCACGCTGGCGCTGCAGCCGCAGCTGGTTCTTCTCGATGGTCTCGCGAATCTCGTCGTCCGATATCGCGCCGGGTCTTGCCGGAGGGGCGCTGGCGTCCCTGAGCCCGGCGATCTGCGCATCGCGGAACTTCTGATGAGCGGCCGGCGCGGTCGTGTAGTGACCGTGACAATCGATGATCATCTGCGCACCTCCGGCGGCGACTGCTGCGGCGTGGGAGCTCGCGCCAGCATGTCATCGAGCACCTCGGTCAGTGCCGCGTGCCTCGGCGCGCCGGCGTGTGATGCGGCCCACTGCTGCCGTTCGACGCAGGCGCGGCTCATCGACGGCTCCAATCCCGCTTCCGCCACCGTTTTCGCCGCTTCCTGCATCTCTTCTGCCCGCCGGCGGCCGTGCTGCAGGGAGCGCGAAATCATGTAACAGGCGAGCTCGTGCCAGTCGCCGACGGGGAAGAGGTCGTTGAGCGATGTGAGCACGGCGTCCTCGACGCCGTGCCGCCGGGCGGTCAGCAACGACTCGGCGAGCAGTGCCTCCATGCCCTTGATGATCACGCTGCGGCACATCTTGGCCGCAGAGGCCGCGCCGATCGTGCCGGAGTACACCGCCGCGCCGCTGAAACCGAGCGACCGCGCGAGCGGCAGAAATTCCTCCGCATGGGGGCCACCCAGCCAGATCGGCGATGCCGTGCGTTGCGGCGCAATCGGCGACATTATCGCCGCCTCGATGTAGCGGCCGCCCGCGGCGGCAACCGTGCGGGCAGCCTCGGCCTTGGTTCCCGGCGACACGGAGTTGAGATCGAGGTAGTACGTGCCCGGCGCGAGCGCCTGCGCGGCCTCGCTTGCGGCGGCCCGGCACTCGCCCGCAGTGACCGCGGAGATGACGATCGCGCGGCCGCGGACCACCTCGGCCATGGAGCCTGCGGCTCGAAGGAACGGCAGCGCCGCCGCAGCGCGACGTGGCTCACTCTCTTCGAGAGGAAAGAGCCGGTCCCACGCGCACAGTTCGACGCCTCCCTTGCCGTGGAGGCCGTTCGCGAGGACCTGGCCCACCTCCCCGAGTCCGATCAGACCGACGTGGAGCTCACGCATCATGACTCGCTCCAGGCGCTTCCCGGAACGAAGACCTTCCCCTCCATCAGCTTGCGCGCGGTACGCAACAGAGCGGAGCGGTTCACCGTGACGGACGCACCGTCTACCGTCACGTCCATCTCCACAGTGAAGAAGCCCGTGGGATGCTCGATCTCGAGGCGTTGCAGCCCCGAGCTGGGACTCAGGCCCGCCACCTGTGCGGCCACCGAGCCGGGAGTTACGCAGGCGGTGGCGACGCTCACCGCGCCCAGAACCCCGATGGCTTCGTGCACGCGGTGCGGTATGAAGGTTCGCGTATTGAGGCTGCCGCCGTGACGCGCCCCCGAGATGAGGCACATCTTGGGCACCGTCTTCCTCGCCACATCGCCGAGATTCATCTTAGGACCGACCGACAGCCGCAACCGCTCGACCCGCGCAGTGAGCGCCGCATCGCGCTCGAGCTCCTCGGGCGACTCATCGCCGCGCCTGCCGAGGTCGGCGGCGCGCATCAACACCACCGGCATGCCGTTATCGATGCAGGTCACCTCGATTCCCTCGATGCGGTCGATGTTGGATCCGGTCGGAAAAAGCTTGCCGCAGGAGGAGCCAGCGACATCGAGGAAGTCGATGGAAATCGCTGCCGCGCTCCCCGGGACGCCATCGATACGGGCGTCACCCTCGTATTCCACCGCCCCCCGCGGCGTCGGGACATGCGCCACGGCGACGCTTCCGGTGTTCAGCATGTGGATGCGGACCGGCGTCGATGCGCCGGTGATGCGCACCAGGCCATGCTCGATTGCCCACGGCCCTACGCCGGCGAGGATGTTGCCGCAGTTCTGCGAGTCGCTCACCTCCGCCTTGTCGACCACGACCTGAAGAAACAAATAGTCCACGTCCGCATCCGCACGCGACCCCGGGCCGATGACGGCGACCTTGCTGGTGAGGGGGTGTGCGCCGCCCACACCATCGATCTGGCGCGGATCGGGAGAGCCCATGGCCGCGAGCAGCACCCGGGCTCGCGCGCGCACGGACTGCGGCAGGTCGCTCGCGTGGAAATAAAGCGCTTTGGAGGTACCGCCGCGCATGAGTGTACTGGGAATGGCGCGCAGCATGTCGCTCACTCCGGCGACGATTGCGGACGGTACACCAACCCGCGCTTGGCGAGCTTGTCGCGCATGTCGTAGATATCGAGACCGAGCTCGCCGTTCTTCAGGCGGTGGCGTGTCGCGGCTTCCTTCTCTTCCCGGACCTCGCTGGCTTTGAGCACGGCCCCGGCCTCGAGGCGCGGCACGATGCACACGCCGTCGTCGTCCGCGATCACCACGTCACCGGGATTGACGAGCCCTCCGCCGCAGACGACTGGAACATTCACCGAGCCGAGTGTCTCCTTGACCGTACCCTGCGCGTGCACGGCCTTCGACCACACGGGGAAGCCCATGCTCGTCAGCTCGTGCACGTCGCGCACGCCGGCATCGATGACGAGGCCGCAGACACCGCGCGCGGCGAGCGATGTCGCCAGCAGCTCGCCGAAGTAGCCCGCGTCCGAATAGGAAGTCGGTGCGACGACCAGAACGTCGCCGGCCTCGCACTGCTCGACCGCCACGTGGATCATCCAGTTGTCCGCGGGCGGCAGACTCACCGTGACTGCGGCACCGGCGATGTGAGCGCCCGGGTAGATGGGCCGCAGCGCGGGACCGAGCAGCCCGGTCCGGCCCTGTGCCTCGTGAACGGTGGCGACGCCGTAGCGCGCCAACCCCTTCACCACCTCGGCATCGGCGCGGCGGATATTGGTGTACACGACATTCATGGCAGCACTCTTGCGTGGCTGGAGCAGCGGATTGTCCCGCCGCAGCCGATCGTTAGGGTAATTGCAATTCAGGTCCGGGTATAAGAAATTGTGAACATGGCAATGCCCGCATCCCGGCGCGGCGGCGCGCCGCCGAACCTGCGACACCTGGTGCTGTTCGATTCTGTGGTCCGGCGCGGCAGCGTGAGCGCAGCGGCCCGTGCCGCCCACCTGAGTCAGCCGGCGGTGACCCAGGCGGTCGGCCATATCGAGGCAGCCCTCGGTGCGCGTCTCCTGCAGCGCAGTTATGCGGGGCTCGCGCTGACGGACTTGGGAAACGCAGCCGCCCAGCGGGTGGAACGGGCTCTGCAGATGATCCGGGAGGCGCTGCTCTCGGTGCGCACGCGTCCGGCCAACGCGACCTCAGCCGACGTGCTGAGCGGAATAACCTCAACGCAACTCAATGCCCTCATCGCCGTGGTGGAGGAGGGCGCGTTTGCGCGCGCCGCACGCCGCGCCGGGCGCGCGCGGGCCGCGGTGCACCGCGCGGCGCGACAGCTGGAGCGCTCACTCGGCACCGAGCTGTTCGAAGTCACGAGCTTCGGCGTGCGCCCGACCCGGGAGGCAGAGAGGCTGGCGCTGCGCACCCGGCTGGCGTTTGCGGAGATCGCCCAGGCCCAGGCGGAGGTCGCGGCTGCTCAGGGCATCGGCAGCGGCTCGACGACGATCGGAGCCATGCCGCTCGCACGCAGCGTGCTGGTTGCGCGAGCGGTCCTCGAGTTCGCCGCTGCGCGGCCCGAACACGGCATCAGCATCCTCGACGGCCCCTATGAAAGCATGCTCGGCGCACTGCGCCGCGGCCGTGCCGATGTGTTGGTCGGTGCCTTGCGCGAGCCCGTCCCCTACGACGACATCGTGCAGGAGCACCTGTTCGATGACCCCCTGTCGATCGTCGTCGGGGCCCGGCATCCACTCGCCGGCCGTGGCGTCCCGACGCTCGAGGCGCTGGCGGGATATCCGTGGATTGCGCCGCGGCAGGAATCGCCACTGCGGCGGCATTTTGAAGCGCTCGTCGGCCGGCTGGAGGCGCAGCGCACCGTTGCGCCGATCGAGTGCAACTCGCTGGTCGCGGCCCGCGCGCTGTTGCTCGCCAGCGACCGCGTGATGCTCCTCTCGGAGCACCAGATCCATCATGAGCTCGCGACCGGGCAGCTGGCGGCATTACCGCATCCGCTCGGACCCGTGACCCGTTCGATCGGCCTCACCGTGCGCCGTGACTGGCGACCGACGGAGGTGCAGGCGCAACTCATCGAGGGACTGCGGCGCCACGCCCGGTCTGCCGGCGGGCAGAACACGCGCAGTTCACTCCACGGATGACTCGCCGCGGAGTCAGCATGCGCACAACCCAGGTGGCGATCGTCGGTGCCGGCCCCTCGGGGCTGCTGCTGTCGCAGCTGTTGTCTCGCGAGGGGATCGACTCGGTCGTGCTGGAGAGAGAGTCACGCGAGCACGTGCAGGGGCGCATCCGCGCGGGGCTGCTGGAGTGGACCACCGTGGAGCTGCTTCGGGAGGCCGGGGTCGGCGGGCGGATGATGCAGGAGGGCCTGATACACGAGGGCTTCGACGTCGCCTTCGCCAACGGCCGTCACCGGATAGACCTGAAAGCGCTCACCGGCAAGAGCATGCTCGTTTACGGGCAAAACGAGCTGCAGAAGGACCTGGCGGAGACCCGCTCTGGCGAGCCCGGCGCCGTGCTCTGGCAGGTACGCGACGTGGCTCTCCACGACTGCGACAGCCGAGCGCCGCGGGTGAGCTATACGCACGAGGGAACCCGCCAGGAGCTGCGGTGCGATTTTCTCGCCGGCTGCGACGGTTACCATGGCGTCAGCCGTACGGTTATCCCGCGGGAAAGACTCGCGCAGTACGAGCGCGTGTATCCGTTCGGGTGGCTCGGGCTCCTCGCCGACGTGCCGCCGTTGCACGCGGAGCTCGTCTACGCCCGCCACGAACGCGGCTTCGCCCTCTGCAGCATGCGATCGCCCGGCCGCAGCCGCTACTACGTGCAGTGCCCGCTCGAGGACACGGTCGGGGAGTGGCCGGATGGCCGCTTCTGGGACGAGCTGCGCTTACGTGTGCCCGAGTGGTACGCCGCACGCCTCGTGACCGGCCCGTCGCTGGAGAAGAGCATCGTGCCGCTGCGGAGCCTCGTGACCGAGCCGATGCAGTTCGGGCGCTTGTTCCTCGTGGGGGATGCTGCGCACATCGTGCCGCCCACCGGGGCGAAGGGTCTGAATCTCGCGGCCGCCGACGTGCGGGTGCTGTCGCGGGCGCTCATCGAGTTCTATCGCAATCGCAGCGCGACGTTGCTGGAGGAGTATTCCACGAGGGCGCTCTCGCGGGTGTGGAAGGCGACGCGCTTTTCCTGGTGGTTCACACGGCTGTTACATCGCTTCTCGACGGATCCGTTCGCGCAGCGCATGCAGTCGGCGGAGTTGGAATACCTCGCCGGTTCGGAGGCCGCCTCGCGCTCACTGGCGGAGAACTACGTGGGGCTGAGCTTCGATTGACGGGACTCGCGAGAGTCGCGTTCGGCCGCGCGATCCGGGGTTACGTCGCTTGTCCCTCGAAGCTAGCCCCCTGATCTACGGGAGCCTAGAATCCCCCAAGAGCCCTGAAGAGGCTTTGGATCCCCCCTGAGACCTCCTCAATTCCCCTGAAGCGGGTGAAAAATGGCTAAGGCGGCCGCGCCCGCGGGTCTGCCGCTAGCTGCGCATGAGAGACTTACGCGGAAAGGTCGCCTTCGTCACCGGTGGAGCAAGCGGCATCGGGCTCGGCATCGCGGAGGCCTGCGTCGATGCAGGCATGCGGGCGGTGCTCGCCGACCTGCGGCAGGATCACATCGATGAGGCGCTGGCCGGGTTCGCGCGGCGCGGGCAGTCCAAAGGCGTGCACGCCATTCGCCTCGACGTCACCGATCGCGCGGCCATGGCCGCAGCCGCCGACGAGACCGAGCGCGTGTTCGGCAAGGTGCACGTGCTCGTCAACAACGCCGGCGTCGGCATCACGGGGCCGTTTGGAGGAATCACGTACTCGGACTGGGACTTCGGTCTGGCCGTGAATCTCGGCGGCGTCGTCAACGGACTGCAGACCTTTCTGCCCCGCATCCGCGCTCATCGTGAAGGCGGACATGTCGTCAACACCGCCTCGCTGGCCGCGCTCGTCCCAATGCCGGCGGCGTTCGTCACCTACGTCGCAGCCAAGGCAGCGGTCGTATCCATCTCCGAGACGATTCGCGGCGAGCTGGCAGCCGAGGGTATCGGAGTGTCGGTACTGTGCCCCGGGCCGGTGAAAACCAACATACATGAGGTCGCGAAGAACCGTCCCGACCGGTTCGCTGTGGGTGATGCCTTCCGGCAGGCCGAGCAGTCCGGTACGGGCGTCGTCTTCCCGAGCATGATGCAACCGAGGGAGGTCGGTTCCCTCGTAGTGAAGGCCATCATGGACGATGAGCTCTACATCATCACGCACGGCGAGTGGCGACCCATGGCCGCGGCGCGCCACGCAGCGTTGCTGGCAGCAATGCCCGAGAGACTCGACCCGGCGCTCGTTGCGATGCTGCAGGCTGTGCGTCCCGGACCGGCGGGCGGCGGCGGTTGACGGCGACGCGCACACGGCTCGTGGCATCGTCAATGTCGAACCGCGTCACCTGCATGCGTCGCCCACAAAGCTGAGGGGGCGCCGTGAGCCAGCACAACCCGGATAGCCGCGACACCGATAGCTGGTTCTCGCGAGCGCAGCTCGAAGGTCTCGAGCGCGCCGAGGCGTCGGACGCGCTGCGAGCTGCCGTGCCGACGCGCAATGTCTCGAACGGCGAGTACGTGCCGATTGCCCAGACACGCACGCAGCGCGAGGTTGAAGCACGGGTTGCGGCGCTCGCGGACGAGGCCGCAGGCAGACTCGGTCTCTCGCGTCGCGGCTTTCTCTACGGCGCAGGAGGCATGGCGGCCTCATTCATCGCGATGAACGAGGTCTTCGGGCCTTTCTTCGATGCGAGTCCGTTCGAACTGTTCGAGCCGGCCGCCGCAGCCGAGAAGGGGCCGCCCCCGGACCTTTTCGTGTTCGATGACCAGCTGCACATGGTGCGCGACAGCCAGGGGTTCGTCGGCATGCCGCTGCGCGCCGCCTCCCAGGGTGCCGGTGCCGCCAGCACCGCTGCGGGCTTCAAGGCGAACCCCTTCAATCCCGAGGGCTTCCCCGACGAGCTCGGCAACCCCTGGTCGGCCTGGACGGATGCGCTTCGGCAGACGCCCAACGTCGGCACCGATTTCACGCTGACTTCGCTGGTGAAGGACGTATACCTCGACAGCAGCGTTACCGTCGGAGTGCTGAGCAACGCGCCCCTGGGGCTGTTCCTGCCGGCGGGCGCTACGGAGCCGATCCCGCCGCGGACCATCGCCGAGTCGCTCTCCGCGGAGATCCTCACCGGCTACCAGACTGCTCAGGTCCGCGACTTCGTGAACCGGATCGCGGGCTCGACCCGCATGCTCGCGCACGGACAGTTCTATCCGGGCAAGAACAACCTCGAGTTCATGCAGCGGCAGATCGAGGAGTGCCGCCCGGATTCCTGGAAGGGCTACACCATCGCCTTCTCCGCCAAGGACAACGACGACCCGACACGGGGCATGGAGCGCTGGAGCCTTGACGATGAAGCGATCGCCTACCCGACCTACGAGCTGATCCGCCGCAACCGCGCGCAGCTGAAGGACCGGCCGGGATTCTTCAACATCTGCATTCATAAGGGACTGACGACGCTCGGCGACCCCGCCGACCCGGCGAGCGATCAGCCCGCAATGGGCAACCCGAACGATATTCCCAAGGCGGCACGCGACTGGCCCGAGTTCAATTTCATCATCTACCACGCCGCGTGGGCGCCGCTCTTTTACGCCCGGCAGTCGCTGCGCGCCGTGCGCGAGGGCCGGTTGCTGAACGGTGTGCCGGACGTGCAGTGGATCACGCGCCTGGCGCAGCAGTGTGCACACCTGCCGAATGTCTACGCCGAGCTCGGCACGACCTTCGCCGCGACCGTGACAACGTTTCCCACGGTGTGCGCCCACATTCTCGGGCAGCTTCTGAAGTACTGGGGTCCCGACCGGATCGTCTTCGGATCCGACTCGCTGTGGTACGGCGCGCCACAGTGGCAGATCGAGGCACTGTGGCGCTTCCAGATCCCCGAGTCGATGGCGGCGAAATACGGTTACCCGCGCTTCGATGAGAAGGCCCGGCGCAAGATACTGGGTCTCAACTCGGCGCGTCTCTACAAGCTTGACGGTCGGACGCCGGTCTCGGCTGCCGGCCCCTACCGCGCCGTGCCGCGGGATTTTCCAACCCGGGTGCCTGCGGAGCTGCGTGCCACGCTTGCGGATGCGCCGGGGTCGCGGCAGGGCCCGCAGGCTCTGCAGTACCCGCTGGGCGCGGACCGGCTCGCGCGGCTGCGGAGCGACTATCGCGCTGCGGGCGGGGTGCGCGACAACCTGCGGCACGGCTGGGTCGCGCGGGGCTAGATTCACCCGCGGAAAGGTGCACCGGCCTCACCCGGGGTGCGTGGCTTGACCGCCGACCGGCCCAATGGTATGCAACACTTACAAAAGGGGGTCGTGACCGGATGCACAGCGTCACCTTGTATCACTGGGAGCCGAATGCGAATTCCGGCAAACCGATGCTGGCGCTCATGGAGAAGGGTGTGGCCTTCAACAGCCACTACCTGGACCTTCTCAGTTTCGATCAGCACAAGCCGGAGTACCTGGCCATCAACCCGCAGGGGACGATCCCGGCGATGCTCCACGGGCAGCGCGTGCTCACCGAATCGACCGCGATCATGGAATACGTCGATGAGGTGTTCGAAGGTCCACGCCTGATGCCGGCAGATCCACGCGACCGCTGGCGCGTGCGCTGGTGGATGAAGTTCATGGACCAGTGGCTTGCGCCCAGTTTCTCGATGATCGGCTGGAAGGTATTCGTGGGCCCCGCGGTTCGCTCGCGAGATCCGCAGGAATTGCAGGCGGCGGTCGAGCGCATTCCGCTGCCGGAGCGGCGCGTCGCCTGGCGCAAGGCGATTACCGGGGAATTCGGCGCGGAGGAGCTCGCGGAGTCGCAGCGTCGCGTGGCGCTCGGCATCCGCATGCTGGAGGAGGAGCTGGCGAAGCGCCCCTGGCTCGCGAGCCCGCAGTTCAGTCTCGCCGACATCAACGGCTTCAATCTCGCGTACGCGTTGCCGGTGGCGCAGCCGGCGCTCTCCAACGACGAGCTGACGCCCAACATACTGCGCTGGCTGCGCACCGTCTATGCGCGCCCCGCCACCAAGGCCTGCTGGGCGATGGGCAGGACCAGCATGGTCAAGCGCGTGACCATCCTCGAGCAGCCGCACATCGGCGCGGACAGGCCCGCATGAGCATGACGCTGTACCACGGCGAGCCCAACGGCCCATCGCTCACCGTGTTGGCGACGCTCTTCGCGAAGGAGGTGCAGGCTGAGCTCGTGGCGCTGGACCTCGCGCGCGGGGAGCGGCACGGGCTCGCGTGGGCGCAGGAGCCTGCGGTGGCCATGAGCGTCGAGGGCGAGGGACCGGTGCTCGTGGCCGATGGCGAGGCGATGGCCGACTCGGTGTTCATCGCCTGTTATCTCGACGATATCGGGCAGGGGGCCGCGCTGCGTCCGGCCGACCCCTATGGGCGCTGGGAGACGATGACCTGGTGCCGGCAGATAATCGAGCGCACCGCGCCCGCGGCAGCCTATCTCGGCTGCCGCGCGCACCCACCGCGGGCGGACGCCGCACTGCTGCAGCGGCTGGGCAGCGTCGATCTGCGCGCGCGCTGGGAACAGGTGATGTCCGGCAACTTCTCCGAGGATCACCTCAGCGACAGCCGGACCAAGATTCGCCAGGCCGTGGAGAAGATCGAGAAGCGGCTCGATGGCCGGCAGTGGCTGATGGGCACGTTCTCGATTGCCGATATCGAGAGCTACGCCTGGCTCGCCGGCATGGTGGCGCTCGTGCCGGACGCATTTGCGGGACGGCCGCGCGCCACGGCGTGGCTCGAGCGCGTGAAAGGGCAGCCCGCCCTCGGGAGGGCACTCTCGCTCTCGCGGCGCGCGGATCCGGCCGCGGTCTGGAGCGTGGGACCGGAAATCAATCGCTGGGGCTGAAAGGCAACGGGAAAGGAAACGATGGCCATCAAACTCTATACGGCCGCGACGCCCAACGGCTGGAAGATCTCGATCGCGCTCGAGGAAATGGCGCTGCCGTACGAGGTGCGGGTGATCGATTTTGCGACCCTGGAGCAGAAGGCCGACTGGTACCTCAAGCTCAATCCCAACGGCCGCATCCCCACGCTGGACGACGACGGCTTCGTCATGTTCGAGTCCGGCGCCATACTCATCTACCTGGCCGAGAAAACCGGAAAATTCCTGCCGCGCGATGTGCACGGCCGCAGCCGCGTGATGCAATGGCTCATGTTCCAGATGTCCGCGATCGGTCCGATGATGGGGCAGGCGAACGTGTTCCTGCGTTACTTCCCCGAGAAGATCCAACCGGCGATCGATCGCTACCAGCGCGAGGTGCTGCGGCTGTTCGGGGTGCTCGATCGGCAGCTCGCGAGCCATGAGTACATCGCCGGAGAATACTCGATAGCGGACATGGCCCTGTGGCCGTGGGTCTCCGGCCACGAGTGGTCCGGCGTCGGTATAGATGAGTTCGCGAGCCTGCAGCGCTGGCTGGCGCTGGTGGGCGCGCGGCCGGCCGTGCAGGCGGGACGCGACGTGCCGATCAAGCGCGATCGGGCGGCGGAGATCGAACTGGCGAAAAAGACCGGCCCCAAGATGCTGGCCTAGGGTGCATCATGATCGATCTCTCCAAGATTCGCGCCATCGACGTGCACGTGCATGCCGATGTCTCATGCCACGATCCCGAGGATCCGGTCATGGGGCGGTTCTTCGATGCGGCGTCCGCCTATTTCAAGGCGCCGCGCGAGCGGCCGAAGATTCCCGAGATCATCAGCCTCTATCGCCAGCAGCAGATCGCCTTCTGCCTGTTCACGGTCGACAGCGAGAGCAGCATCGGCGCCAAGCGCGTCAGCAACTACGAGATCGCCGACTACGCCGCGAAGAACGACGACATCGTGATCCCGTTCGCCTCGATCGATCCGCGCAAGGGCAGGATGGGTGCGCGCGAGGCGCGCGACCTCATCGAGCACCACGGGGTGCGCGGCTTCAAGTTCCACCCGATCATGCAGGATATCCATCCGGCCGATCGCATCGCCTACCCGATCTACGAGGTGATCGCCGCGCACAAGCTGCCGGCGATCTTTCACACCGGCCATTCGGGCATGGGCACGGGACTGCCCGGCGGCGGCGGCGTGCGCCTCAAGTGGGGGCAGCCCATGCTGATCGACGATGTCGCCGTGGATTTCCCCGACATGAAGATCGTGCTCGCCCACCCGAGCTGGCCGTGGGTGGACGAGAGCCTGTCGATGGCGCTGCACAAGGACAACGTCTACATCGACCTCTCCGGCTGGAGCCCGAAGTACTTTCAGCCGCAGATCATCCAGTACGCCAACGGTCCGCTGAAGACCAAGATGATGTTCGGCTCGGACTTCCCGCTGATTCGCCCCGACAAGTGGCTGGAGGCGGCGCAGCAGGTCGGCTTCAAGGCCGAGGTGATGCCCGGCATCATGAAGGACAACGCGGCGCGGCTCCTGGGGCTCAGGTGAGCGAGTTCGCGAACCGCCACGTGCTCGTGACCGGGGCCTCGAGCGGCATCGGGCTGGCGACGGCGCAGCTGCTCGCGCACCGCGGTGCGCGTGTCTACCTCATCGCGCGCAGCAAGACGAAGCTCGCCGCGGCCACCGAGGCCATCGCGCGCGCAGGCGGTACCGCCGGCTATGGTGTCGCCGACGTCACGGACCGCAGCGCCCTCATGGCTGCCATCGACGCGGCGGAACGGGCCTTCGGTCCCGCAGCGGGCCTGTTCGCCAACGCCGGCACCGGCGGGCGCTTCGCGCCGCTCTCCGAGTACGACGATGAGCTCTTCGAGGCGGTACTGCGCACCAACCTGACGAGCGTCTACTGGGCAATCAAGCGCGTGCTGCCGGCGATGGTCGAGCGCCGCACCGGCAGTATCGTCGTGACCGGGAGCCTCGCGAGCGAGCGCGGCATGCCGCACAACGTCGCCTATGTCGCCTCGAAGCACGCGGTGCTGGGACTCGCGCGGGCGGCGGCGGTCGAGGCCGCGCCGCACAGTGTGCGCGTCAACTGCGTGCTGCCGGGTCTCATCGAGACACCGATGCTCATGCAGCTCGATCCCGCCTCCGCGCCGCAGGCGATCCGCGAGCGACTCGGCGCGGGCGTGCCGCTGGGACGCATCGGGACGGCGGAGGAGCTGGCGGAGCTGGTCTGCTTCCTGCTCTCCGACCGCGCGAGTCACATCACCGCACAGGCGATCGCCGTCGACGGCGGCATCCTCGGCACTCTTACACCACGGTAGGGCGTCCATGACCCTCAAGTACTATCACGCAGAGCCGCTGGCCAACTCGCTGAAGTCGATGATTCCGCTCATCGAGAAGGGACTGCCATACGAGAGCGTCTACGTCGATCTCCACAAGTTCGAGCAGCATCAACCCTGGTTCCTGGCGATCAACCCGGAAGGGCAGGTGCCGGTGCTCGACCACGACGGCGTCATCATCACTCACACGACCGTCATCAACGAATACCTGGAGGACGTCTTTCCCGAGGTGCCCCTGCGCCCGCGCGACCCGGTGGGCGCGGCGCGCATGCGCTACTGGAACAAGTTCTGCGACGAGCAGGTGATGAACTACGTCTCCATGCACGGCTGGCACCGCATGGTGGGCATCATCGCGCGCAGCGTCGAGAGTGGTGAGTTCGACCGGCTGATGGAGCGCATCCCGCTGCCGGACCAGCGCCAGAAGTGGCGCACGGCGCGCTCGGGCTTCAGCGAAAAGGACCTGGCCTACGCGACCGACAAGATCATCTATGCGGTGGACAAGGTGGAGAAGCAGCTCGCGCAGACCGCCTGGATTGCCGGCAATCACTACACGCTCGCGGACATCAATTTCTTTTCGTATTGCGGCGTGTCGGTGGAACGCATGTTCCCGGAGCTCGAGATCGGCAAGCGCTGTCCGCGCCTGATCGCGTGGGGGGAGAAGATGAGGGCGCGCCCGGCGGTAAAACGCGCCCTCGCCGGTGAGGACCGCACGGCTCCGGGACTGCGTACATGGTCGGGGGAGGCACGATGAGTGGCAAGATGCGCGCCTGGCAGCTGCCGGCGGGAAGCACTTCCGTAGAGCAGCTCGAGCTGGTGGAGCTGCCCAAGCCCTCGCCGGCCGCGGGGGAGGTGCTGGTGCGGGTGCGCGCCACCTCGCTCAATTTCCGTGATCAGGCCATCGCCCGCGGGAAGTACTTCGGCTCGGTCATCAAGGTGGCCGGGGTGCCGCTCTCCGACGGTGCCGGAATCGTGGAGGCGGTCGGCACGGGCGTGAAGTCTCTCACTGCCGGAGACCGCGTGGCGGGCACTTTCTTCCAGGGGTGGTCCGACGGCCCCCCTGCAGCGGTGAAGGGCGACACGCTCGGGTGTCCGCCTGCCAAGGGAATGCTCGCAGACTACGTGACGCTGCCCGAGACCGGTGTGGTCAAGCTCGCTGCCTCGTTGAGCTTCGAGGAGGCTGCGACGCTGCCGTGCGCCGGAGTGACCGCGTGGAATGCGCTGATGAAGGGCTGGCGTCCGCTCGAGCGCGGGCAGAGCGTGCTGCTCATCGGCACGGGCGGCGTGTCGCTGCTGGCGCTGCGCATCGCGAAGGCAGCCGGTGCGCGGGTGATCGCGATGTCATCGAGCGATGCCAAGCTCGCGCGTGTGAAAGAGCTCGGCGCCGACGCGGTACTCAACTACAAGTCCGAGCCTCAGTGGGGCGCCAGGGCCGCCGCGCTCGCCGGCGGCGGCATCGACCACGTGGTCGAGGTGGGCGGTTTGGGTACGCTCGCGCAATCCATGCAGGCGGTCGGTTTCGGCGGCGAGATCGCGCTCATCGGCGTACTGTCGATGCAGGGAGATACCAACCCGATGCCGCTGATGATCAAGGGCGCCAGCCTGCGCGGCATCTTCGTGGGCTCGACTGCCATGGCGCGGGAGCTGAACGCCTTCGTCGACACGCACCGGCTCAAGCCGGTGGTCGGGCGGGCGTTCGATTTCGCCGACGCCGGGGCGGCCTACGCGTACCAGTCCTCGGCCGAGCTGTTCGGGAAAGTCGTGATCGCAAACCAGGCCTGATCGCGGTCCAGCGGCGACCTCGGGCCGCTATTTGTTTGTGTCACATACAAACTGCGATATCATCGTAGCCAGGCAAGGGAGATGAGTCATGGCCGCGCGCAATCTCGAAGAAATCCTGGCGGGAGCGGGCAACACGGTGCGGATGCTGCGCAACTCCCAGCTCGGCGCGTACGTCTATCCGGTGGTGCCGGCGGAGTTCAGCAACTGGCGTAGCGAGCAGTGGGCCTGGCAGCACAGCGCGGTGCTCTTCGACCAGACGCACCACATGGTGAATCTCTACGTGCGCGGCAAGGATGCGCTCAAGCTCTTCAGCGACACGGCCATCAATTCGATGCAGGGCTTCACGGTCAACAAGGCGAAGCAGTACGTGCCGACCACACCCTACGGTCATGTGGTGGGTGACGGCATCCTGTTCTATCTCGCCAACGAGGAGTGCCTGTACGTCGGCCGGGCGCCCGCCTCGAACTGGTTGCGGTTTCATGCGGCGACCGGTGGTTACGACGTCGAGGTCGCGCTCGACGACCGCTCGCCTATGCGCCCGATGGGCAGGCCCGTCACCCGTTCGGTGTGGCGATTTCAGATCCAGGGACCGAAGGCGTGGGCCGTCATCGAGAAGCTGAACGGCGGCCCGCTCGAGCAGCTGAAGTTCTTCAACATGTCCACGATGAGGATTGCCGGAAAGACCGTGCGCACCTTGCGCCATGGCATGTCGGGCGCGCCCGGACTCGAGATCTGGGGCCCGTATGCCGAGCAGGACGAAATCCGCGCTGCCATTCTCGAGGCCGGCAGGGAGTTCGGCCTGGTGGCCTGCGGCAGCCGCGCCTATCCCGCGAACACGCTGGAATCCGGCTGGATTCCCTCACCGCTGCCGGCGATCTATACGGGCGATGAGCTCAAGAGTTACCGCAAGTGGCTGGGCCCGGACAGCTACGAGGCCACCGGCTCGATCGGCGGCAGCTTCGTGTCCGAGAGCATCGAGGACTACTACCTCAACCCCTTCGAGCTCGGCTACGGCTCCTTCATCCGCTTCGACCACGATTTCCACGGCCGCGAGGCGCTGCAGCGGCTGAAGCCGGAGGCGCAGCGCAAGAAGGTGACACTCGCCTGGAACCCGGAGGACATGGCGAAGATCATGGCGTCGCTCTTCAATCCGGAAGGCGAGCAGTACAAGTTCTTCGATGTACCGCTCGCCAACTACGCCTCGTCCAACTACGACCGCGTGATCGACGCCGACGGCAGGACCGTCGGCCTGTCGATGTTTAGCGGCTACAGCTACAACGAGAAGCAGGCGTTGAGCCTCGCGACGGTGAGCCCGGAGATCCCCGTCGGCACCGAGCTGCGGGTGGTGTGGGGAGAGGACGGGGGTGGCACACGCAAGACCACCGTCGAGCCGCACCGGCAGACCGAAGTGCGCGTCATCGTGAGCCCCGTGCCCTACAGCCGCGTGGCGCGGGAAACCTACAAGAGCGGCTGGCGCACGCGGGGTGGTGCCTGAAGCGGACTTCGCTCGATATCTGTCGGCAATGCGGTGCGTGCTGCGCCTTCTTCCGCGTCTCTTTCTACTGGGCTGAAGCCCCGCAACGGGAATTGCCCGATTCCTGCATCGAGCCGGTGAATGCGCATCTCGCGAGCATGGCCGGTACCAATCGGCCGTCGCCTCACTGCTGTGCGTTGCAGGGTACGGTTGGCAAGCAAGTCACCTGTCTCGTGTACGCGCAACGGCCATCGCCATGCCGGGAGCTTCGGCCCGGCGACGACAAGTGCAACCAGGCGCGTGCTGCGCACGGTCTGGCTCGCCTCGCCTAACTGCCCCGTCTTGCCTTTCTCGAACGGGGCTGGAGCCCCTTCGTGACGGCAGGCGATGCCTCGGCAATGATCCGCGCGCAATCCTCGATGCTCAGACAATGGCAGTGAAAGCTTGATTCCAGCAGGAGCTTCATGCCGCGCAGTCGCGCCATCTGCGCTTCGATTTCCGTCAGCTTGCGCCTGGCAAGTGCCCGCCAGCGAAGCGCCGGCGGTGTCGTCGGAGAGAAGCCGGCCACGAACGCACGCGTCTCCGCGATGCTGAAGCCGGCCTGACGCGCAATCTGCAGCAGGCGCAGGCGACCGATCACCTCGGCGCCGTAACGCCGCTGGCGGCTGACGCGGATGGGCTTGGGAAGCAGGCCGGCCTTCTCGTAATAGCGGATCGCAGAAGGCGCGAGCTCGCAGATTTGCGCCACCTGCCCGATGGACATGCTCGACACTGGTTTCGACCTCAGAGCCCGGCTCCGGGCTTGACTTAAAGCACACTTTAACTCGTATGCTCGGCGCCTGAAAGCTATGCCCTGACGGCGAACGATTCACGGCGCCGCCTGATGCTCGCGGTGCGAGCGTCGTGGGGGCGTGCGGCACTGAGGAGGCGCGGAGATGGGAACGTTATCGTTCGGACAGTTGCCGCCGATCGCCAAGGTGGCGGTCGGCATTGCGTTCTACGATGCGTGGTGGTCGATCGAGGAGTTCGTGATCGATCGCTACGGCCTGTGGCGCTACATGCCTTACTACCGCGTGAGCGATCCGTGCGTATGGGATCTCGCGGTCGCACTGCTCATTTTGGCGGGACTCTGGCGGCTGGCAAGGCGGCGCGGGGAAACGGCCTCCGTTACGCCGCGTCCTTGAAGTCCCGGAGTTGCGCCTGCAGGGCACGCGCGAAAGCCGCTCGCGCGGTGCAGCGGTCGACGTAGGCGGCGAGGCGCGGCTCACGGGAGACGATGTCGGTGTGCTTCAGAATCCGCAGCACCGTCGTCATGAGCAGATCGCCCGCCGTGAAGCACTCACCATCGAGGAAGGGCTTATCGCCGAGGGAGCGAGCGAGCGCCGCCAGCCGGCGCTGAACGAACTCCACTGCGCCCGGGCGACGCAGCCGCGCCCACTCCTCGTTCGCGTAGAACAGGTCGATCGCTGCGAGGTTCATGACACAGGGCTCGATCGAATTGAGCGCGGCGATCAGCCACTGCATCGCGCGTGCGCGTGCGCCTGCATCCCTCGGCAGCAATGCCTCGCTCCGTTCGCCGATGTGCAGCACGATCGCTCCGGATTCGAACAGCACGAGGCCGTCCTCCTCGAGAACCGGCACCTGACCGAAAGGCTGCACAGCGCGATACGGCGGTTGATCCTGATCTCCCTGCTCGAGCAGGCGTGTCCGGTACGGCAGCCCGGCTTCTTCCAGCGCCCAGCGCACACGCAGGTCACGCACCTGTCCCTTGGCGAAGTCGGGAACCCATCTGAAAGCGGAGATCGTGATCACGATGCGTGCTCCTTCTCGGCTGCAGCGAGTTCCTGTCGACCATGCTCTCATGCGCGGTTCCCTCGAGCATGCGCAAGTATATGTTGAGCGGTGCGGTTCAGCGCGGCCGCCGGGTTTGCGTGTCGCGACTTCGCCTCGTGAGGCTGCTCGCGCAGTGATGGTCGTTCGACCGAGAGGGGAGCGGGGCTGTCCGGGTGACACAGCCCCAGCGTCAGGAGATATCTGCCGTCGTCGTCTGACCGGCGGTGACGGCGATGCCGCTCTGGATGGGATTGAATTTCACGGCGGGATCAGCCTGGAGCGGATTGTCCCCGCTCGCCTGACAGGTGAAGGCCACCGTGTAGGTCCCGGGTTGCAGGAACGTGAACTGAAAATAGTAAGGCGGCTGCGACTCGGCCACGGGCACCCTGGAGGCGAGCGGCTGGTTGGCGTCACCTGCCGCAGCCGTGCTGTTCATATCCTCGGGCGCGGTCACCGTGCCCCCGTACAGATAGACGCCCGGCGTACAGCCACTGGGCACCAGAGTGTTGCTCACCTGACCCTGGATGTTGCCCACTGCGGTGTTGTCGACGAGGCGCTCCACGGGCTTGAGCGTGCACGCCGGCGCTTGCCCGCCCGGGCAGATGATCGCCTGCCGCAGGTCGAAGTCGATGGTGTAATCCACGACACCAGTGCTTGGCACGGTGAATCCGGAGACGAGCTTCAATCCCGTTTCGGAGCCGCTCGGTACCTGCAGGCCGTGCATGGTGCCGTCGGAGAACACGATGTAGGAATTGCTGGGGTCGCCGTCCGCCACGACCATGAGGCGAATCTGGCCATAGGAGCCGGCGGGAATCGGCTGGTTGAAGAGCACTGCCGTAGCGGTCCCGCTCTGGGTGATCAGATCGATGACCTTCGGGGCGGGAAAGGTGATGTCGACCGCTTTGCCGTTACCCGGAACGAGCTCGACGCCGGTGAACTTCACCACGACGGACTGCGCGCCATCGACCGGGGCATCCGCGACGGCCAGCTGCATCTGGCCACTGCCGCCGTCGCCTCCGCACGATGCCAGAGCCAGGACGATCCCCGGAGCGCACAATCGCATTGACCGCCGCATCCCCGTCTTCCTTCGTGCGCAGCGCACGCAACGCTATCGGTAGCGCAGGAATTTAGTGCCCGCCCGCCTGAATGACCGCTGAACGCGGCCCCCGGTCAATCCGTGAACCGGGTCAACGCACCGCAGGACGGGCACGGCACACTTTATGTCATGGGCATCGTCGCCATGATCGGACTGATGGTCGTCACGGTGGTCGCGGCGTACGCGCTGTGGTCGCTGCTGCTGCGCGCCGAGCGGCTCTACACGCAGCTCGAAGTCCACGGGCAGACCGCGGCGGATGTTGCGGGAGTCGCCTTCCTCGCACTCGCCGCCGTGATCGTGTGCGGCGCCTCGGCTGCGCTGCTCTTCGAGGCACGCCGGCTGATCGGCGCGCTTCTCGTGTGAGGCGCTCGCCGGACGGCAGTCGCGCTCACGCGCCGAAGAAATTCAGCTCGAGCAGCACCTGGTTCGGGTCGAGGACGAAGATCTGCCTGAGACCGATGGCGGCGACGAGGTTGATCCGATGCTCGAGGCCGGCTCTCGCGAGGCGCGCGCACAGTTCCCCGTAGCCCGAGCACCTGAGTGCCACGTGATGCAGCGCCCCGGTCGGCCCGGCGGGACCCAAGCGATCGTAGGCGCGCGGGCAATCGAGGCTGTTGACGTGGATGACGGCGCGGCCGGCGGCATCGTACATCCAGCGTGCGTTCTCGTGCGTCAGCGGCGGCGGACCGTCGCGCGGCTCGAGGCCGAAGATCTCCGCGTAGAAGTGCGCGGTACCCTCGAGATCCGCGGTGATGATGTTGACGTGATCGAGGGCCTCGACGCGCACGCTCACGTCTCCTTCAGGCCCCGGCGCTGCTTGCGATAGCTCTCGCGGCGCGTCTTCTCGAAATCGACGCGTTGCGGGTGACCGGGATCGGCCGGGTAGTCGCGGAAGTCTCCGAGGATCTCCCCGAACACCTCGGCGAGCTCGTCCCTGAACTCGGGATGGCTGAAGATATGGAAGCGGTCCTCGCGCATCGCCTCCAGCACGCGCGCGGCGATCACGTCCGGCTCCATGCCGAACTCGTGTACCTGGGCCAGGCGCTGCACGAACTCGGTGTTCACCGGTTTGGCGCCGGCCTTCAGCCCTTCCGGCCGGATCTCATCGCTCGCGTAGATGTAGGACTTGACCAGCCCCGGGCACAGCACCGAGACGCCGATACCGTGCTGCGCGAGGCTGGCGCGCAACGACCCGGACAGTCCCCGTACCGCGAACTTGGTGGTGTTGTAGATGCCGCAGACGCCGGCGGCGAGGAAGCCCGCCATCGAGGCGGTGTTGACCACGTAGCCGCCTTGCTTCGCACGAATCATGCGCGGCACGAAGGTCATGACGCCGTTGATCGGGCCGTGGAGATTCACTCCCATGATCCAGTCCCAGTCGTCGTAGCTCGACTCCTCGATCGACTGGAACAGGTTGACGCCGGCGTTGTTGAAGAGCAGCGTGACGACGCCGAGCTTCGCCTCCACCGCGTCGGCGGCGCGCGAGAGGTCCGCTCGCGAGGACACGTCTACCTGCACGCCCATGGCGCGCGGGTTGTCGAGCGCCCTGAGCGCCGCGTCGATGTGCGCCGCGCGGATGTCAGCGATGGCGACATTGCAGCCCTGCGCGAGCAGGGCGCGCACCAGGCCGATGCCGACGCCGTTCGCGCCGCCGGTGACGAAGGCCGTGCGGCCCGCAAAGTCTTTCATGTCTTGCCTCGCTTCTGCTGGCGCGCCGCCTCGGCCGCGTGGATCGGATTGCGGAACAGAAAGCTGAACGTGTTTTTGTACTCTTCGTTCTCGGGCAGGTCGGGCACCGCGGCGCACATCGCCTGCGCCCGCTCCTCGACTCCTTGGCGGAATTCGCTGTGCGTCAGGATGTAGAGCTCGTCGTTGAGGATCCCCTGCAGCACCCGCTCGCCGACCTGCTCCTTGGTGCGGAACAGGTGGAAGAAGCCGGTGTTCTGCTGGCGGCGCTTGTCGGCCTCGGCATAGCCGGAATCCGCGAGCGCGGCCGGCCGCGTCTTGCCGGCCTCCGCGATGTTCGACTGCACGGCTCCCGGGCAGAACGCCGAGCAGATGACGCCGCGCGACTCGAGCTCGGGACGCATGCACTCCATCATGCTGAGCACCGCGCCCTTGGACGTGCCGTAGATGGTGGCGCCGCCGTGTGGCACCAGCCCGGACATCGAGGAGGTGTTGACGATGTGGCCGCCCTCGCCGTGCCTGAGGATGCGCGGCAGGATGGTGACGATGCCATTGACCACGCCACCCAGGTTCACTCCGAGCACCCAGTCCCAGTCGGCAAAGGTGGCGAGTTCCGTCGGTCCGACCACCGCCACGCCGGCGTTGTTGCAGAGTAGGTGGATCTTGCCGAAGCGCGCCTCGGCCGCGTCCGCGGCGCGTGCGTAGGCCGCGCGGTCCGTCACGTCGAGCTGCAGTGCCAGCAGCCGCTCGGGCGCTCCGAGCTCGCCGCGCGCTTGCGCGAGGTGGTCCTCGCGGATGTCGGCGACGACGACG
>Ga0307471_100000339_pt1 | contig 24072 bp, 21 predicted proteins | sample atmos_gasesAM3C__2_FD_204566 | JGI IMG/M metagenome (GOLD analysis project Ga0307471, IMG submission 204566) | Hardwood forest soil microbial communities from Morgan-Monroe State Forest, Indiana, United States - atmos_gasesAM3C_515 | ecosystem: Environmental > Terrestrial > Soil > Temperate...
GGGCAATTTCTGCAGTAGGTCGTTGCCTCTACACATTTTTCTTTATTGCTTCAGTCTTGATTCTATCTTTCACGTAAGCACTTTTGTTCAGCGGCAACGTCATCAGGAATGTAGCCCCGCCTTGTGCGTTGTTGGTACCACTGATCGTCCCACCATGAGCCTCAATTATTCCCTTGCAAATGAAGAGACCCAGTCCTGTGCCATGTTCGGTGCCCTGTTCTACACTTTTTGATGCAAACTTTGTGAATAATCTTGTAAAGATCTCGTCAGGTATGCCTCCACCTGTATCAGCCACAGAAATCTGCAGGTAAGTATCGTGATCTATTGGCGAGCATCTTACTTCAATTGAGCCTTTCTTTGTGAATTTTACTGCATTTCCTATGACGTTTGAAAGTACTTGGATTATCCTTAACTTGTCTGCAGAAACCATCGGATCCTGAATGGGAGTAAAGATGATTGTAACGTCTGGAGCTAGAATGAGTTTTTTCTCTTCGACAACTCGTTCAATTACCTCGTTAATATCGAAATATTGAATGTTCAAAGAAAGACGTTTGCCCTCAATCCTCGAAGCATCCAATATGTCATCTGCCAAAGCCTTCAACCGTCGTGCCTGACTAACTATTGTATCAAACGCAAGATCTGGCTCTATCAATTTTCTCTTAGCCAACTCAACATAATTCAGAATTGGTTGTATTGGTGTTCTTAGCTCGTGTGAAGCAATGCTGATGAATTCGTCTTTCATGTTTTCCTTCTCTTTCAGGTCCCTCTTCATCTGTTCTATGTGATACGCCAACTCTCCAAGCTCGTCCTTGTTCAGGCTTTTGAGGTCTATTTCGGTATCAAAATTGCCCTTAGAAATCTCTCTAACAGCCTGCTTTATTCGATTGATAGGTCTTGTGATAGACCGATAGATTACAAAGCCAGTAACCATAACGATTGCAATTGATACCACGATCAAAAAAAGAGTAAGCTGAGCGGGGTAACCTAGAACCTGAGTCACTCCCACAACCATCAGAAGTATTGCTGATACAGAAAATCCCAAAATGAGGTTCAGGTGAATTGTGAGTTTTACCAACTCTAACTTCAAAACCTAAAGATGTTTGAAATATCTCCCTCGTGCCTAAATCCGCTGTCTGGAACATTCATGTTCGTTAAATCGGCTGAAATCGATGCACTTATTGCAGAACGCTTCAGTGTTTTGTTTGGGCCAAAACCTTGTGACCCCTGTTCAACTATTCCAACGAAAACATCAAATTCAAAGGGCTTGTGAAGGATTGCTACATTTGGATTCAATTTTGATTTCTCTAAACCTGATAGCTCATGACTGTAGGCTGAAGCAAGAAGTATTCTCTGATTTGGAACCTTTGACAGTATTTGTTCTGCTACCTCAACTCCATTCTTCTTTGGCATTCTATAATCCAAGATTACCAAATCAAACGGAGAAACTGTTTTAGAAGAGTCTTCGCGCGTGGTGCTCGATTGGACAGATCCAGGCTTGGCTATTCTATTGGCATGTTCATCAAAGGTCTTTAGACATTGCTCACCGTCAGAGCATACGATTACTTTGTGCTTTCTTGACTCGAGAAATAGTCTGTAGCTGTCTGCAATGACTTGTTCGTCTTCTGCTATGAGAATATTCAATTGGCATCCACCGCTATTCCCAAAGAAGGGAAAAGGGCTATATCAATAGCAGTGTGTCAGAGTACAGACAAGAATGTTGCTATTCACATGAAGGATTGCACAAAAGGAACCTGCCAGTCGAGTGTCGAAAAGAACGCGACATACACATCTTAAAAGATAACCGGTTCCTACTTGTTTATTCGATGTCAACACACCTGCGTATCCTAATAGCAGAAGACGAGGAAAAGATTGTAGAGAGCTACAGAATTGTGCTCAAAAGCAGAGGTCACGAGGTTAAGATCACGAAAGATGGCCAGAGTTGTGTTGACGTGTATATGGAAGAATGGAAGCGCGTTAGCCAGGGAAGGAAGCCAGTCAATTCTTCACAAGATCAACAGATTTACACACCATTTGATGTAGTACTAATGGACTATAGGATGCCAATCATGGATGGGATGGAGGCTGCAAGGAAAATCTTGACTGCTGTACCAGGTCAGAGGATAGTCTTTGCTTCTGCATATCTGAAAGAGACTCTGCTTGATTCTCTTAGGCATCTAAACCGTATTATCGAGCTTATTTCAAAGCCATTTTCGCTAGATCAGTTGGTAGCTGTTGTAGAGGACGAACACTTGTACAAACAGTTGCAGCAACTGAATGTGGACGTGGAACGGCTAAAGTCATGGCAACCAACCCATGTGCAAATCTATGATCTTCTGAATGGTTTGATAAAGATCAGAAACCTAGATCCAAACCTGTTCAAAAAGACGCTAAACGAACAAAGTGTAAGCGGAATCTGAAATGCCTTTTCTGAGGGGATTTCCGGGAGCACGGGTACGTTCTCAAGAAATCATCGAAGAAGCATTAGGCTACATTGGGCACGATAATGTGCAAGCTCTATTTGGTCATATTGAAGAAAGGGGCTTGAAGAGGGACGAGATCCTCGACAAGCCTGAAAAATTTGCTGAAGCGCTAGAACGTCTATTTGGAAAAGCTGCCGAAATTATAGAAAAACAAATCATTATGGAAATTTGTATGAAATCGGACAATGTTCAATTCGATTCAAACATGACGCTTGCCGAAGCGATGCACAAGCTGAAAAGCTAACTGCCCACCGTGTATTTGCTAGCTATCGTCTATACATGAGCATATTCGGACTTTGAGGTGTCAATAGCACCACATTTCACCTACTGACTTTAGGCTATGACCCACAAACAGGCTCATCGCTTCCCTTGGCAGATACACACGTCCCCACTGGTTGGTCATCAGCCATAGCTGGCTCACTGTCAGCCGCTATTACAGCGAACGCACCCCCCTTCACAACATCGTTCAACGCGTGATCAACGCCCACATAGAGGCCCGCCTCGGGAAAGACCGCTTCAATGACTGTTGCAGATCCAGGTGGTATCCACCACGTTTCGTCATTTTTCACTTGCGTTCCAAGTCTATTTTTGATATAACCGTCCCTCACGTCTATCATCCCTCCGATAAAATGAAATGATACGCCATCATTCGGACCGGCGTTGACTATGTACCATCTTGTCAGCTCACCCGGTTTCACTACGAAGAAGTTCGTTAAGTTGCCTGCTGCAAGTTCATCAGCCAGTGGTTGATTGAGAGTGACCTTTGATACACTCCCAATCGATGGAAGATACTTGTGAGCCATGCCGTTAGTGAGTACAAGGTCTTTACTTCCATACAAAAATTCTTGAATATCAAAATAGCCAGTTCCGTTGGGAGCGGTAAATAGACCCTTATCGAGGCTATTGTAAATCTCTCCAAAGACCATAATGAATTCCTTGGCTGGTTTCTCATTCGGCGCGTGAACTATCATGCCGCCATACATGCCATTTGCGACGTGTTCCCAGATTCCATTAAGACTATCTGCGCTACAGTGGTAAAAGAACGCCCCTGCATTTTCAGCTTTGAAAGTCCAACTCTTATTTTCGCCGGGAGCGACAGACCCAGAGTTGGCTTTAGATGAGCCAAATCCCGCGTGGAAGTCAAGGCTATGTATAATGTTTCCTTCATTTATCAGCGTGACCTCGACTTCATCTCCTTGGTCAACAGCTATTACGGGACCAGGGATTGTATTATTAAAGACCATAGCATGATACAACACTCCACCTGGATGTAACGCGTTGTCCGGAGCTATCTGCACGATCTTCTCATCTGCTATTAGCGTTACTTTCTTTGGTGCCCCAGTTCCCTGACCCTGAGCTGGGAATAGGGGGACAGCTGAAAATATTGGACTGAAAATAAGTCCTACGATCAAAACGCCAGCGGCTATTGCCGCCAAAATGATCTTATTCATTGGCATTGCTATTAAGAACATATCTATATATATTTTCCATATCGATTTCTTGCAGGAAATATTTATCATAATTCTTCTTTTTGGGAGGCATTTGTTGAAAATAGTGGATTCATTTTTCTTGTATAGCATCTGAGTGGATGCCTTAAGTCTTGATCACCTTGATCACCATATCGGATAGTGGTTGCGGATGATCAAGACCATTCCAAACGAATACTTGGACCTTGTAATTTTCAGTTAATTCGGGTTTCCATTTGTAAATTGCTTCTGTAGTTCCCCCTCTGCTCAGAACGCCTTCTTCAGATTGGATAAACAATGCGACGCCGTCTTTATCGCTTATCTGGAAAATCACGGTATAGTTCTGGCTTGTCCTCTGTACATTTTTCAAACTAACAGTCATGGACATCTCATCTGCCTCTGAATGGACATTCAGGCTTTCGGCACTTATTCTGTCCAAAGGATTCTTGGTAAAGTAAGAATCGCTGAAAGTTCCATCATCAACTGTTGCTACAACTAGTGGTGAGAGTGTATTCACCAGACCGGTCACTTTATTACTTTCAGCGTCAACGTCCATAGTTACATCTTCCCATTGTCCCCGTTGCTCAACATAATGGAGTAACCTTACGTTGGATTCTTCTGTGACTATAGATTCATCGTACGGGACTACCACTTGTACAGAACCATCGAATTCCAATTTAGAGGCATCGACTTCGAAAATACTCCCTGATGTCGAATATTCTGATCCATCAATATTGACTATTCCTTGCTCACCATTTCCTGTTACAGAATCAAAGATTTCTTCAACTTCAGATATGTTTCGCGATTCGATCTCTAACTGGCCCCCAGACAACACATTCTCAAAATTGAAATAGATAGTATCAGATCCCACGCGGACGGTTTCGCTCTCTTGCCCCGGTTGCATCTGCTGTACAACCGAACTCCTAGTTCCGCCTGCACCATTACCTCTTGAACTGCCCCCAGAATCGGAGATCACGCTTGCCACGGCATCAAGAACAACACCAGTTCCTGGACGTGGAAGGCCACCACCTCCACGACCTGGGCCGGGAAAGTCAGAGGCAGCTGTGATTGCATACTTGCTCAATGTTTCTGTATTTCCAGTAACAGTCTCCAGATCAATGTCTCTAGATGTTGTAATCTGGACCCAAGTAGGTTCAGGAAGAGTTTCATCTCTTTGAACAAGTATGAAAGATGAGGGATCGTATGGACTGAAATTTTTGACATTAGCCCAGGAGGTTGTTATCGTGATACCTGAGGAGGATGCGATCGACCCATCGATTAAGCGTAATTCATATGCATTGCCGATCACGGGGAAGTTCACGCCGGTTACAATGTAACGGGAAAGTTGCAGCATCCCTGATTCTGAAACTTCATCCAGGATAACTTCAAACGGTGCATCACTCTGCGTGTTGTATGAGGCACTGATCCGATCACCGACTTCAACATGTAGCTTATTGTTGCTATCCGATGAAGGACGATCAGTTAAATCGACTGGTCCAGTAAATTCCCCGCTTCCCAAGCCGGTCTCTGATAGACGAATGTTGATACCAACGTGGTCGCTGCTAGAGCTAATCGTTGCTGTTAAAGTATCAATCGCCAAATTATCAAGGTTTGCATTCGCGTCATGTATCCTAAGTACTGCGGTTGATCCTACTCTATAGCTGGAGGAATCAAAGTCAACATTCCTAGTTATCTCGGGAAAAAACAAAATGGTCTGACTTTCTCCAATCATATAAACCTGCTTTCTTATCGAACCCTCGGGCAAAGCGTCGTGTAGCGCGATTCCTACAATAAAGTTGCTAAATGATTGGGTACGGCCAGTAACAGTCTGATCAGAGGGATTCCTGGATTCAGTGATGTCTATTATTCCTCCCAAAGTCTGGTGAAAAACGTCTACTTCGTCAACCATATGGCCGCTTGGAAGGCTGCCATTAAATGAAATCGTCACATGCGCAGAAGTATTTTCAGCCATCTCTGCCGAAGTTGATATCGCCAAACAGAGCTGGAGTGATAAGAACCTGCCCGAAGGCTCCTCTTCACATTCTGAAACGTAAACAACTCCTGCGGTTACAACATTGTCAAATTCCAGTTTGGTATCAAATGCTGTCAACTCTAAAGTCACCGGTGAACCCTCCGGAACATTGAACTGTGAAGAAGCAGGTGAAACTGTGTCATAACTCCTTACCACGCTATCTGAAGACTCGTACGCTGAATCACCTGCAAAATGCGCTTGTACTGTCCACAGATTTGAAGTAGAAGACGGGGAAACACCGTCTGCTTGAAAGAATCCAGCACCATCAGTAATTGCGCTGGAAATATGCGCCGAACCTGTTCCATTAACGGTTATTTCCTTGGCATCTAGTCCGATACCAGTTTCCGAATCCACGAGTTTGCCATCTACTGAGACTTCTTCACCTTCTATTACACTAGCGATTGTGTTCAGCTGGATTGAAGAGAGTCGTTTGTCGACATTAACAATGCTGGGTGCACTTGCAGCATCCTCTTCTCCCTCGGTGTTGATCAACTTTGCAATTATGGTCCTCTCTCCAACAGCAGACGAATCATAAATGTGCGTGGCAGTCCACGTATTATTCGCTACAAGAATACCATTACTTCCAGAGCCGTCGCCCCAGTCCATAGTCACTGTATCAGAACCACTGTTTGTCGCAATTCCCGTTGCTGTAACATTTGTTCCCCACTGGAAATTGTCATCAACCTCCTCAATTGTAATGCTCGGTCGGTCCAAAATAACGGCCCTGAACAAAATATCGGAGTTGCCTCTAGACAAATCAGCCCATGTTACAAGTAGTGTATTGTCCAACATGCCTGTGACTTGACTTTCTGAAAGTTGGGGGTTTATCGCAATATTTGCAGGAGAGCTAAAGCCCTGACCATTGTTTAAACTTCCTGAGAAAAAGATGTCTTTATTGCCGCTAAGATCAAGATCGTTCTGCCATACTATGTATATGCTACTTCCGTCATCAGAGATTGATATTTGTGGTAGTGATGAAGGAAATTCGTTATCGCTTAAATTTAGAGCTTGTCCGAATGAAAGCCCGTTATCAGTACTATTAGCTATGAATATATCGCCGCTCCCCTCGATTTCATCTCGCCAGACAATCAGGATTTTGCCATCTGCCCCTATAGCAATCTGAGGACTATCAGATAGGGAGAGGTTTTCGTTACTAATGTTTATGGCACTGTTGAATGAAGTGCCCGCATCGTTGCTGGATACAAAGAAAACATCGGTATTCGCAGTAAGATCATACCACGAAATGTATACATTATCACTACCTGAAGATTTAATACTTGATAGAAGAGCATAGCCGTCTACAGCACTCAGCGGCGTTGGACCGCTGAAATTATTTCCGCCGCCATCGGTGCTGCTAGAAAAGGCAATGGCTTGGCCGATACCAGGCAAAAATGAATCATCTTGCCAAGCAATATAGATATTTCCATTGGATGATAGAACTATTTTTGCAAAATTGGAAATTCCATCGTTATGACTGATATTTACAATTTGTCCAAAGTCTTGACCCGAGTTATTGCTCATTCGTAGAACAATGTCGGGAAGAGAAGTGCTGGTGATGCCAGGATCATCATCATCCCATACCACATAGACATTACTTCCATCAACTGCTACCTGTGGATTAAATGAATTTCCGGTATTGTTACTCAAGTTAATTGGTGCGTTAAAAGTGTCACCGCCATCATGGCTCGAAGAAAAGAACACGTCTGGGCTAAAGTCGGGTGTTCCAAACCATGTAATATAAACATCATCACCAATAGCGCTTATTTGTGGAGCGTTAGATGTCATGCCATCATTACTGATATCTAGTGGATCCGAAAAGTTAAGACCTCCGTCATTACTCATAGAAAAATAGATTTCACTCGGATCGTCATCGGTCCAAACGATGTATATGTTGCCATTTTCAGATACAACCATCTGCGGGGCTGATGAAAATCCATCATTCTGACTGACATTAATTACCTCTCCAAAAGAAGCGTAAATTGGTGGAATAGCGTAAGAAATGATAGCTAAAACAATTACCGATGCGACGCAAGCATTTGAAGTTCGTCTCGGATCACCTAGCACTGGTTTGATACCTGCTTCAAAGCTTGAATCTAATGTATTGGCAAGTTCTGCAAACCTCGTGCTATAATCATAGCTGAATTGGGAAAGCTTGTTCGAAGGATATTTCCAAAGATGAAAAATTAGTTTTGCAATATTTTGCACAATTTGCCAACTCTAGGCGATACTTCCTATATGCTGGGGTTCTATTTCAATTTTAGCGTAAATGCTTAAGTAACTCTTGTATAGATCCCAGATGTTGCGTAATATGTTAAGAAGTAGAGCTTTAGGAATTGGGCTTCTTATCGTAGTCGCTGCGGTCATGCCATTGGCCGGCAATATGGGTTTGCAGCAGGCTGCTGGGGCATCAATTGACAATAGTCTGAATGGAAATATATTTTATGTTAAAGAAGGAGAACAGCTGAGTATAACTTTTCAATACAGCGGCGATCTTGAATGGAGCGAACTACCCGAAGGAGCCGATGTTGACCTCGGTACACCTGGACGCGCAACTTTATCTTGGACACCTCAATCCGTACTTGAAGCCGAAGATCTGGCTGCTGCCGATACATCTAGTTTGCCTTCTGCGGCAATTGGGATAATGTTCAATGCTAGCGATGTAACTGGTTTTGTAACAGCTGACATTATGATTCAGGTCTTGAGTAGCGATGTTCCGGACCCAGGCATGGAACTTGACAAACCTACATACATCGTCGGTGACAACGTCGTAGCTACAATCAAAGATCCATATGCCTTGTGCGATTTTGGACCTGAACCAACTTCTCCTAGAGTATCAGCTGCACATGATTTGAGTATATTCCCAACAACTGGTGTGCCAATACCGCTCACTAACGTCATCGAATTGGATCCTAGCGGATCCGATTTGATCGCGAGATTTCAGCTAGACAGTGCGTTAGTAACCAGTCTAGCTGCTGGCCAACCGAATATTGATGCAAGGCTGCAATATGACAGGCCAGATTGCCCTGATGGCTTGCCAGGAATTGGAGGATCTACTTGGACTACTTTACAGATCAGATCAGTTGAAATCTCACTTGATAGATCTCAATACGCTTGGGGTATGACACCACATGTCACGGTAAACCCTGCCAGTGTTGTTCCTCCATCTGCCGAAATTTTTGATAGCGAATCAGACACAGCCGGCGACCCTGTAGATGTAGTGACATCACCTGGAGGTGGCTATAATATTCTTATCCCCAGTTCGGGCTCCGATAGAGAAATCCTTCGATTGACTTACCAATATTCAGTTGGGGCCTTTAGCTTTTCGACACATACAGACGCAGTACTTCTCACGAAGAATCTCGTTACAGATAAAGAAACCTATTACTCCAACGATGCAGTGATTTTGAACTTCACTGATCCTATCAAGAATACGGATCGGGATAAAGCAGAGGGATATGGCGTGACCTATACATCTACAGCCTCTGGATTTTTTGACTCTGGGCCGTTAGACCACTTTTATGTTAATGAGACGGGTAAAGATACCGGAATCTTCGTCAACGATGTTTACTTGTTTTTTAGAGGGGCCGGTGACCCAATACCCCCCGGATCTTCTATTCCTATTGACCGTACAAAGACCACTACTGTCGTAATTACGATAGAAGGACAGCCGTCAAAGCCGATTACTGTAGTACCGTTCGAGTTAGAAGGCAGCCCTGGGGGAACTGGCTCCAACAATGAGAATTTCCCACTTGGGCGAGCTTATAGTAAATCGGGTCTTAACCCGCTTCAATTATATACGTGTGCTAGTTTTGGTGGCGATAGTGATGGAGATGGATTGTGTAATAATTGGGAGGCAGGAGGAAGCGGAGGAACACTGAGGATTCCTTATGAGGGTACAACCTATACAGTAGCAACGTGCAGTCAACCATCATTGGCCGGCTGCTTCAAGAATAATCACAAAGACATACTCTTAGAAGTCGATTACGTCCATTCCGTTACCCCTTCCGCTGTTACCACCGCGCTCGACAGCATCAGAAGCGTTCTCAATACAGCTCCGATTACTAACGGTGATGGCATTAACGGTATCAAGCTCCATTATGTAGTAAACGAAGATATCGGCTCTAATACTTGGCAAAAAGATGTAAAGGTCTGGACCGGAGGCGATTCCTATCCTACCACAAACTCGAACAACTTTGACATCATAAAGTACTATTGGTTTGGTACTTCTACTGAGCGAGTCGGCGGAGCGCCTTCCTACGCAACATTCGCAAAAATGCAAGCTGCGCATTATGTGCTAATTACAGAAACGCAGAATAATAATGCCGGTTCCTCTGGAGTCGCCGAACAAGACGGCAACGATGTCATAGTAAGCTTGAAGTTGTTTGACACGGACGGCACTATTGATAATGTTGACTATATACGAGGAACGATCATGCACGAACTAGGACATAATCTAGGGCTATATCATGGGGGTCCAAGTTCTACCCAAGGATACAATGTGAATTGTAAGCCGAATTATCCTAGCGTAATGACTTACGCTAGGCAGCTTACGACAGCTTACGGGACCCAAAGATACTCGGACGATATTAATGATCCTAACCCGATAAATATTGCTGCCAGCCAACTTTACGATGCCAATGTTGGAGCCAACCCACCAAATGAGGTGTTGACGCTGGGGGCTCAGTCGGCTTTAAGCAGCATCACAATTGTCTGGAGTTACGATGCGGGTGTTCATAAGCCGACCGCTAGTGTGACAAAGACTTCAGGTACAATCAATTGGGCAGGAGATGCTGATCCACCGTCAGAAGTACCAAACACCTCGCGAATCGATATTGCGGATCTTGGATTCGCCGGATGTAGTTGGGCTACTAATAATCACTTAGATCAGCTATACGGGGCGGACGATTATCTTGGTATGATATTGAACTTTAGAGAAACTAACACGGCTACCGCGGGTTCAGGTGGCTTTCTGCCTGACCAAGAATTTAATTCAACCATGGCTACGGACTTCCGGGTAGCCGGCATTGAGAGCCTGAATTATTTGATACAAAGCATTCCTCCAATGGACTTTAGAGCTCCCTATGACAGCGAACCCGTCGCAAATCAGATAAAAGACGATATTAGCAAAATACTGATCGAGGCGTCGCCGAACGCGACCACTTTTATTATTGACAATAATATTTCTCCGAACAAGAGCGTCGTCGATTTAATAAATGAAGGTAACTTCACGACCGCTGCTTCAAAACTGACAGCCTTGCGCGAATATATGGATGACGAAGATGGTGGTTCAATTGTAAAGGATCTATTTTCAAGCACTACGGCGTACCAGCCACGAGACCCTCCAGCTGAGCCTGTATTCAATTGGTTCTTCAATAATAACATCGCTTCATTAAAAGCTGGGCCACTTGATATGCCATGGGAGAATTCTTTAGCTAATCCAGGAACGGAACAATCATTTAAGGTCGTTACTTTTGATAGAGATTGTGAGGCATGGCATGCCCATAATATTACTTTGTATGATAAGAACTGCGTAATCGATGGAACAGCGCTAACTATCATTAATGGCACAGATACGTTCGCTTCTAACAATAACCTATTGAAGTTAGTCCTTGTAGGAGAAGGGAACGCCTTATTTAGTATACCAACATATCAGCTTAACCGTACGGATTTTGTAGTCGCTGATGGATACGAGACCTCTGCTTCGTTTGAACAGAAAATGAATTCTGACAGTTGGGCATTGAATGTAACTGGTCTTCCTTACTATCCAAACTTGGTCACAATTGGTCACGATCTACGCAATATTACCGCATCCGGTCCTCAAATCACTCAAATCAATGGTTGTGAAGGAAACTATGCAGCATACATTCGTAGTCCGGGTCAAACTCTTAATCTGACCTCTATGCTTCACAGTAATAGGATTTATGATCAAGAGTTTGAAATGACAATTGAGCTCACTCCTTGGGGTAAGCCAGGTGGGGGATTTGTTGCAGGTAGCGTAACAGGGACTTTGGGTGCCTTGCAAACTGAGTGCATTTCAATCACTTTCACGCCGCCACCGAATTATGCAATGTACACTGCGACAGTTACAGTCAGAGCTCCCAATAGCCCCATCGAACTAGCAGATAGTCAGACATCGTATCTGCTAATAAATAGCATAGACCCATAATCGAGAAAATGGACGATGGGGTTGCAGACGGAAAATTACCAATCGAACCTGTACGAATCAAAAGCAGGAATATTAGAAGCGATCCATTCTACTTCGGTCCTTTCCTTCTGATACCTAACAACGGCAGGATTCGGAGCGTACGTGATGTCTCCGGTCTCAGGAGAAACCCTTGCTACCTTTTGACTGATTGGCATTCCTTTAGGCACGATTAACAGGAACTTGAATTTCTTGCAGTCGGATGAAAATGTATAGTAAAAGTGTCTTTCTTCCTCCTCCCAGTCGTACTCAAGTTTGACAAATCTTCCTTGCTGGTGTGGTCTGAGTGGTTTGTTCAAGTGGACGAAGAATTCTTTCTTTTCAGGTTTGTTGACATTAAGACTCTTTATCTGGAGTTCATCTTCGTTCTCATCAGTAACCCTCACATTCAAATCGGGAAAATCTCTTGGCTTGTCGCCTTCAAGATAGTAAAAAACCCTATCGACAGGCTTTTCCGTTTGATTTACTACGTGCCATATCCACGTATGATGGGTCAACATTTTTTCTCTATCAATCACCTCTAGAATTATCTCGATTTTGGCGAAGAAGAAGGTGGTAATGATCTTTTGAAATTCGGATTCGGCTGCGCTTTTTTGCACTCTCCTTGCTAATGGGTTCCTTTTTGTTCCTATTTCTACGCCATCTACGGTTCCATACACGTTATAAATCGGAATGACCTCGTGCTTGATAGGATAATTCCCTATCAGATGTAGGAGTTTTTTGAACTCAGGTTTCAATTTTTGGACACTATTTGCAAAGATGTCGTTAGCAAGGATGCTGCCAGGGCGTCCCAGATCCATCACCCTCCGGGCATAGATAATTCCAGGACCCCATACATTTGGGTTCCCGAGCAAATCTCTTATCTTGTAGACTGAACCTGTGGATAGTCCTATCCTTACTTCTATTTTCTTTCTTGTTGGCTGGCGAGGATCATATTCGCTGATGGCTTTATGAAGCTCTATTGCTAGCAATAATGGCTTTTCTGGATTATCTTTGAATCCTATAGCGTTACCGTCCCCGGTTGGCAATATTGCAGTAGATGTCTGATCGCGATTTCTGAATATGCTCGTTCTTTGGATGAGTTTGTTTAGTTCGATGATCTTCCGCGCCTGATCATCAACTGTAACCTTTGGATTCGAGGATGCAACGAGATCGGTAAAGAACCAATGATACATTTCAGCATACTGAGGTACGTCGAGATCAGTAACATCGACTTTTTCAAGATAATCAGCCAGACTGAAGATTAATTCATCAGGGCAAGAGTCTAGAACTTCGTATGTCGTCATGGCAGGGTTTACCGATATTCCAGGTTCTCTTCGATGGACCTGGTCAATTATCCAATAAACATCCTTGTCCATTTTTTGCATACGGCCCATAATTCTTGCAAGCACAGCCATTCGGTCGCGTTGGTCCGCCAAGCACAGAATCATGATAAGAAGAATCTATTAAAGCCTGTTGTAGGTAGATTCCACAGAATCTTGCAGAATCCTTATCTTTATGGCAGTCTTGACTGCCCCAATGGTCAATTTCGGGCTTTAACATAGCATCTCATTAACGTCTTTTTTTCATGCCGACATTCCGCTGACAGCAGGATCAGAGGCTGGAAATGGACCCGGAGTTTGAGGCATTGGGACTCGAATCTTGCCAAAGTACATTCTCACACTTTTTGTTGACAGGTAGTACAAAATGAACACATTTACTCCTAGCGATGCAAGGGTGGTCATGCCGATTTCGCCAGGCGCGCCTACAATACCAAGGATCGTTAATAATAACAGAATTGGTGTAAGTATCATGTTCAGAGTCCAAGCCCAGCCCTTTCTTGTGAATGTTCCAAATGCTACAGTAATACAGGCAGTACCTAGGATCATGAATACCGCTCCAACAAACGCGGCTACAAAAACCAATTCAGCCATCGACTCGTAGTCCGCCATGCTTTCTTCCACGTAGTTTAGGTAGCCCATTGGTGACGACACAAAGAAAGCCCCCAGACCGATCGCTATAATACCACCGAGAAGTCTCACTGTTCCCATTGCAGGAATTGATCTTGGACAGTCTTTCGCAAACAAAGGATTGGTACTTGCTATCACAATATTGGTAACCACAACCAAGAAGATTAGATCTGCTAGAAGTAACTTGTTAATAGTAATACGCATGAATTATTGATAAGCAGCCGTTGTGCTTATTGAAACGAGCTATAGGTAGAGAAAATAACTGTTGCCAGACCTTCAAAAAAGTTGAATAAGCTACCTTATCTTACATTTCCAGATTAGTTAAATAAATGCAACAAGCACATTCATTATCCGGATGACAATCAGCAGCACGTCCATTAACAACAAACTTGAGATGTTCTGCGTATTTTATGTCGATATGGAGAGCTCGACTTACAATACTGCTCGTCTACGCCCCGAAGACTATTCCGTCTATTATGCAGCTTTTTACGATACATTATCAGACATTGCTAGCAGGTTTGGCGGCAGGGTCATAAAGCATGTTGGGGATGCATTGATAATTTATTTTCCGGCCACCTCTGATCCTACAAATGGAATAGCATTCAAAACAACACTTGACTGTGGTATTGCCATGCTTGAAGCTCAATTTGCACTAAGCAGTGCCTTCCAAGAAAAAGGTCTTCCCCCGCTATGCTACAGAATCAGTGCCGACTATGGCAGAATGGAGTCAATCGAGACTGAAACTTCTCTAACTCTTGATTGGATAGGACCGTCAATGAATATGGTTGCAAAGATGAATCGGTTCGCACCGACAAATTCGATGGTCGCAGGAGGAGATCTTCATCAAATGCTTTCGAAATTTTCTTTCCAAGAATATATTCTTGAGCTTGCCGGCGAATTGAATATTGGCATCAGGCAAAAGTATCCTGTCTTCTCGGTAGCAAGGAGAAGATGTAATAACGGAGTGATTTCAAGCAAAGCGATTGAAAATGTTACCCCTGCTATAATTCATCTAACAAGAAATGGAAAAGGGGCGGGTGTAAGCCCGACTGCCGATGCAGTTCCAAATATTGTCATAGTTGATGACGAGCACGACATACTCCTTGTCTACAAGCGGTATCTTTCCAACCAACCTGTCAATGTTGAGGTCTTTGCGGATCCCGTACAGCTGCTTGGACGACTTGCAGAAGTGGGCCCTTCTTACTATGACCTTGCGATACTTGATGTAAGAATGCCTAAGATGAGTGGTTTTCAGGTCTACCAGGTTCTTACAGCCCTAAGGCCTAGCATCAAGACTCTATTTGTAAGTGCTCTTGATCATGCAGGAGAAGTTCTTGCAGAGCTACGTGGGATTGAAAAGGAAAATGACTTTATCAGAAAGCCAGTTACCCGGGAAAATTTTGTCTGTGCCGTGAACAAGAAAATCAAGCTTTATGCCTAGGAATTAACAGTTGGAACATAGTCGATGGTTGGCTTATCCGGTCAATTCTGGCTGGGCTTATGAGCATAATTCTTTTCTATAAGAGAATCTCTGCGGAATCCTACAGGAGAAGAATATTAGGATGAAAACTCCGAAAATCATTCTCATATCAATGCTGGCAGTCATGATTGCATTTTCGCTTTATGCCTCATCCTCTCATTTTGCTAGTGCTAAGGGCATTTCCCAAAAGGTGCGTGTTATCGCCGAATCAGATGAGAAGGTGACCGCAGCAGTCGAACATGGCTGTCAAATTGTTAGAGAAACGAGAGGATTGAAGGCGTTGCTCTGTGGTTCGGATATTGCTTCCTCATTGGGATTGCAGGAGGATGTCCGAGTATTTGCTGTAGATAGTGGTGCAAATAGCCAAATTGGTGCCACTACGGTACAGAGCAATGGCGATGACGGGACAGGCACAAAAATTATAGTGCTTGATACTGGGTACAACTACGCTCATCCCGAATTGAGCTCAAGCTATCTTGGAGGAGAAGATTTTGTAAATGGCGATAACGACCCGATGGATGACAACGGACATGGAAGCCACGTTGCAGGGTTGATAACTGCAGATGGAGCCTATTCAGCTGCGAAGGGTGTAGCTCCTGGGACCGGAATAATTGCAGGCAAAGTGCTGGATAGCTCAGGATCAGGATACTTTAGCGATATTGTTGCAGCTATGTATTGGGCGATAGACGGTCCTGATGGGATTCTAGGCACCGTTGATGACTTTAACGCAGATGCTATTAGTATGAGTCTCGGTACGTCCCCTCCATATACCTACAAAGGAACTTGTGATAGTGTTATACCAAGTGTGACTGCTGCCATCAAGTATGCTAGGGATAATGGAGTTTTGGTTGTTGTGGCAGCCGGAAATTCTGGAAAGTCAGGTATTTCACTGCCCGGTTGCATAAGCTACTCTACTACTGTTGGAGCTGTCGATAGCTCCGATAAAATAGCCAGTTTCTCTGGAAGAGGAAAGGCGGTTGATATTGTGGCTCCGGGGGTGAGCCTTGTATCTGCATGGATTGGGACGAATTATGCGATTGCGAGTGGGACGAGCATGGCAACTCCAGTAGTAAGTGGCACTGTCGCATTGATAAAGTTCAACCATCCAAATTACTCACCTTCAGAAGTTGAATCTGCGCTACTTGGTACAGCAAAGGACCTCGGAAAACCGGGTAAGGATACAACCTACGGATACGGCAGAGTGAATGCTTCTGCTGCAGCAGCTTCCTAGCGCCTGGTTGACAATATAATGAGGTCGGTATTTGGCTGGCCGATTCTGTAAGAGTCCATTATCCATAAAATGACTCAAACCTTACCTAGATTGCCTTTTCTCGGGTTCTCCTTTTGTCCTTTCTCTAAAAGATTTCTTCGTCTTTCCTCATGCCACCAAGCCCTGTCTTAATGCTTGCCGCGCATTCTAGGCATGCACTCTTTGAAAACGGAAACTCTTTCGTGCATTTCTTGCATACAGGTTTTTTGCATTCTGAACAGTTCATCGACGCCGTCCTTGTGTTACAAATGTAGCAGAGGGTCATAGAATACTAATGCATTAGGTTGCGTAAATATTTTTGTAAGACAGGCTGTGGGAATTTTCATATAGTTACATTTCTACCAGATAATCCAGCATCATTGGACATATTTTCGAGAGGATCATGTTTTGTATCTGCATTGATATTGTAGACAGTCATCTCGTATGGGTCCTGTTCCCTGTCATGTCGCTTATATTTCAAACTGAATTTCAAAAATGCTTTTTAGGCGCAACAATATTGCCTCATTCATATGCAATCGCGAAGTGGGCATATATTTGCCTGTACGAGCAAGAGCGAACAAGAATGCTTTGATCGAATGCTCTTTGCGACAAGCCGGGTCTATGGCGAGAACGCTTTGAAGATAGAAAAAGGCGACCTATTGTTTCTTCTCAACCTGGACAAAGATATCCTCTACGGCACTTTCAGAGCAAAATCCAAGGGAGCTAGAGACATAATACCGGAAGCATGGAATGGCAGATACCCATATCAAGTGCAGGTGTTGCGCAACGGCACGGTACATTCTCTCTCAGGCGCAAAAAGGATCCTGTCAGGCATGCACACTAGCTGGCGCGATAAACTTGACGGGGAGCAGGCACAATTCCTCTCTCAGTACATCGAAAACCCAAATGGAAAGCTTAAGGTTGCGAAAAAGAAAAGCGAGGACAAGCCTAGACTCGAATCCACAACTCTGTGGGATTATCCCAAGCAGAGCTACGGCAAGACCCAGAAGGGGAGCAACAAGTACGCCGGAGTCACTCCGGCATTTGTGATTTACAATATGGTCAGGCGCTACACCGAGCCGGGCGAGCTCGTGCTCGATCCTATGGCGGGCAGCGGCACTACGATAGATGTGTGTAAGGAAGAGGGCCGCAAGTGTGTGGCATACGATATTTCGCCTACTAGGCCAGATATTATTCAGAACGACGCGCGGAAAATACCGCTTGCAGAATCAAGCGTGGACATGATATTCATAGACTCACCATACGGCGACAACATCAACTACAACGACCAGCCTGGGAACATTGGCAAGATCTCTTCTGAGACTGATGAATTTTATCTTGAACTTGACAAAGTGATGGTCGAATGTTATAGAGTGCTCAAGCCCGGTAAGGTGCTTGGCTGGCTGATCGGCGACCAGTGGGTGAAGAAAAAATTTACGCCTGTTGGCTTTTACGTTTATCAAAGCCTATGCAAATATTTCGACACAGTTGATGTCGTATCTGTGGCGAGAAGGAGCCAGACTTCCAATACCGGAATATGGCATAATCGCGCGTTGCGCTTTAACTTTTACCTCCGCGGTTTCAAGTACCTCTTCATAATGAGAAAGCATGCAAATAAACCAGCTCAAAAAAGAAACATAATCTGGGCGCACTATCCCCGCAATTTGCGGGTGTAATCCATAGGCCTCATCCAGAAGATTGCCTCATCTTGACCACTTTTTCATCCACTGGAGAAGATACATCACAGACTCGACCAGTTCCTGACCTTTGAAGGTCAGTCGGTACTCCACCCTGGGTGGGATTTCGCTGTACGCCCGCCTCTCCAAAATCCCCCCCTTCTCCAGCTCTTTGAGGCGGCATGCCAGCGTCTTGCTGCTAATTCCCTTGAGTGCTTTGTGAAATTGCTTGTACCTGACAGGCTCGGTTGTGCAGCAAAGTGGTATCAAGATTTCAAGGGTTCCTCTTTTTGTTATTATCTTACGAAGCTGGACGGTTTCGGCCATCAAGGAAGACGGGTCAGTGCCCGTAAAGCTACAATTCATGACAGGAAGCTTGGTTTCCTTCATTACACCTACTGTAGTCGTTGCAACCCGACAACTTAAATAGTTTCCCAAGTAAAGCATTGGCATGGAAAAAGAACGGATTGAAAGATGTTGTAACAAGAATGACTGCTGCCCTCATGGAACATGCAAGTGTTGCTGCTGTTGTGAATGCTGATGCAGCAGGAAAGGACCATTCTTTTTGTTTGCGTGGAAAACGCTGGCAGGAGCCAGATGGCGGAGGGCTTTTTCAATAAGCAGCCGCCACGGGGCTACAGGGCGATCAGCGCGGGTACCAGGCCTGCTGGAAAGACGAACCCGCTTGCAGTGCAGGCAATGAGGGAAATTGGCATCGATATCACTAAGCAGAAATCCAAGATGATCACGGACGACATGATCAGAGATTCTGCCAAGGCGATCAATATGGGCTGCATGGATAGGACTGAGTGCCCGCTCCTGTTCCTCAACAACCCGATAGACTGGGCCATCGAGGACCCAAAGGACAAGGCGATGGAGAAAGTTCGTGAAATCAGAGATGAGATCGAGAAAAGAGTAAAGGAACTTGCTAAGAACCTCCAGTAAACGAGCGTCAAGCCAGAAAATATTTTTCGCCGAGCTCGTTGGCACGTTTGTAGTCGTGTTATGCGCTACCGGTTCGGTGGTGATAGACGCTCAGACGGGTGGCACGTTAGGGCTTGCTTTTGTAGCGTTTGCGCCCTTCGCCGGCGTGGCAGCAATGGTCTACGCCTTTGGCAAAATTTCGATGGCCCATTTCAACCCGGCAGTCACAATCGGCTTTTTCATCAGCGGCCACATAGGAAAGTCGCAGCTGCCAGTGTATCTTGGCGCAGAGATAATTGGGGCGCTGCTTGCCAGTCTATTCGTACTTCTTTTCATAGGTAGCGAAGCGAACCTAGGCGCGAATACACCCAACTATTCATTTTCACTACCTGCCGTTTTTGGCGTCGAGGTCATGGCCACGGCCTTTTTGATGGCAGTCATTTTCGCAGCAGTTTACACCAAGGGACTGAGAGGGTGGAGTGGCATCGCTATTGGAGGCATGGTGGGTATTGACATTTTCTTATTTTCATTTATTTCAGGCGCTTCGATGAATCCTGCCCGTTCGCTTGCTCCTGCACTTCTGTCCGGTGCGATTTCCGACCTGTGGCTATACTGGTCTGCTACCTTTGCCGGCTCTTCGATAGTTGCATTGCTCTGCCGCAGGAAATCCTAGAACTAGGTTTCTTCCTTTTCCTTTGAATCCACTTCGGTGGGCTCGGACAGCTTGAATCGGCTCCCAACCCTCATGATAAACGGGCCGATGAAAGTTGTCACTATCGTGACCACACCGAGCATGGGCAGTATCGATGAAGAGATGGCTCCCACGTCTTGGCCTCCCTTTCCTATCACCAGCGACAGCTCGCCCTTTGTCGCGGCCATTCCAAGCCCGGCCCTCAGCGCGGTGGTACTGTCGTACCCTGCCTTGACCAAAATGCCTGTCACAATCAGGAACTTTGAGGCAAACGAGGTCAGTATGAGGATTATTGCCGGGATTATGAACACCGGGATCAGGGTGACATCCATAAGCGCGCCTATCGAGATGAAGAACAGAGCGGCAAACATGTCCCTCAAGGGGATCGTGATTATCCTTGCCACCGCCGCGCTCTTGCTCTCGGCGACGAGTACGCCGGCGAGAAACGCGCCGATTACCACCGACATACCAAGGCTATTTGCAACGAACGAAAGCCCGAATGCAAGCCCAAGTATCGTTATCAGAAGGAGCGCGTAGTCGTTTGTTCTGCCGGCCCTGTCGATTATGCGCGGAACGAATTTGCTACCAACTATGATAATTCCACCGATAAAGCCGCCGACCGTTCCCAGTGTGACCGCGATATTCAGGATGGACAGGCTGCCCCCCATCGCGAAGGATTGCAAGACTCCAAGGGCACTGATTGCAATAATGTCCTCCACTATCAACATTCCAAGGATGAGGGTGGACGACCTGTCGCGTATCAAGCCGACGTCTTCCAATATCCTGATGGTAATGACTGTGCTAGTAATCGACAAAGCAAGGGCTAGAAATATGGAGTCATTAAAGGTAAAGCCGAGGTTTTGGGCGATAAAGAAGACTATGATAAGCGTGCCCAGCGACTCTGCAAGCGCGGTGACTATGGATATCTTGCCGACTGAACGCAGCTTGGCAACTGGGAATTCCGTGCCAGTTACAAAGAGCAGCATGATTATTCCCAACTCTGCAAATAGGTTCAGCGTTTCGGGGCTCCGAACAAGGCTGAAAGGTGGCGTGAAGGGCCCAATTATCATGCCGGCAATGATGTAGCCGATTACCATCGGTTGCTTTAGTTTGAAGGTAATCGCAAGCATTATTGCCGCGACTACCATAATTATCGCTATGTCTTGGATCACAAAGTCAATTCGATCAGTACCGACAGTAAAGAACTGAGGGAACAGCGATTCCCCTGCCTGTTTTATCGCTGCGGAATAGCTCACCGCTTAAGCTTATGAGCAACATGCATAAAAAGTCGAGCTTGTCGGGCGCTAGATGACAAAACTAATTATACGATACTACGCAAACATGCTTGTTGCGTTTTAGGATCAGCAAGCGGCGCCTCTTATATCTCGCATTTGGAGTGGCCGCCTTTCTGATTGCTTATTCTGCTGGCGCTGCCGTGCCGCTAAGCAAGGAAGAAGCCGATGAGGTGAAGAAGCAGTTCTCGGAGCAGATTGAAGGCATAGACCAGAATGGTATCTTCCTCAACAATATCAGAATCGCGTCGATAATGTTCATCCCCGCGGTTGGCGCAGGCTTTGGGGCAATCTCCGGGTTTGCCACCGGCTCGGTCTTTAGCGCGCTTGCAAGTTCCACGCCCATATTGACAGGTGTCCCGCCGCTCGTTATCCTGATCACGCCATTTGGCATCATGGAAGTGTTCGCCTACGGCCTTGCAATGTCAAGGAGTGGCATGTTAATAGTTCGCATAGTAAAGGACAAACCTTGGCAAGCAGGCAGCAGGCGGCCTTTCCTTGAAACGTCACTTGTACCGGCTTTTATTGAATTAGGCCTAGCCGCAGCCGTGCTCTTTGCAGCCGCCGTGATAGAGTGGCAGATGATAGAGCAGTTTGGCGGTCTAGACAAGGGCATCATTATCGAGCCAGCGTGATCACTCGGATTCCGGTGGAGCTGCCTGCGAACCTTTCAGGCCATACTTTTCAATGAATTCGTTTGCCTTGGCGGCTATTTCGTTCCACTTCCACCTGCCGACTCCCATCCTGCAGAGGTCGACCTTCCACTGGTCATTCCTTTTCATCCATCGGTAAAGCCGGAGGTCCTTGCCAAACTGGCTCTGCACCACCACAAGCGCTACAATCAGGTTGCTACTCCGGTAAATGTCATAGCCGTCAAGCACCGTGAACGTCTGCGACACGGGATACTTTACTTCGCTCATGATCTGAGATTCTCAGGCTGCATTTTAAAGGTTGCAACAACAAAAAGGGGAAGAGTATTATTGGCTTTCGCCACATGCAGGACAGACCTTTTGCGACTTGGGTATTTTTGCGCCACATTCAACGCAATACCTGACAGCGCTCTTGTCTGCCTCCTGCATGCCAACAGACTTCTCTTCTATTGGCATCAAAACAATCAGGCTCGATTTGATATTTAAACTTCCGGCTAGAACTCAAGATAAGTCTGCCTCTTTGTCTGGTCAATGACCACCGCCGAGAGGTCGGAAAATTCTTTTCCTTCAAAGTCTGCCACCGTGCCCCTGAACGTGCTTTCTTTTTCAGTCGTTAGGTGCTCAAAGACCCAGGCATTTAGCCTGGCAGTGTCAATACCATTTTGGCGCAGGAACTTGGCTATTTCAGACTGCATGAAGTGCTTTGAAGGGTCTGCCGGCCACGGCCTTGGCAGCAATATCACGCTCCTGCCCTGTCTAACAGCCTGTAGTAGGTCTCTCTTTTCCTGCTCAATATCGCCTGTCACGTGAAACGTGACGATGAGGGCCTTGTCTGTCGGGATATGGGATTTTGCAGCGGCCAACTGGATCGAGCTGATACCAGGAATTACCTCAACATTGTTGTCGCCAAAAATTTCAAAAAGCCTGTCAACCACCTCTGATTCAGAGAAGTTGACGTCACCGGTGAAAGGCACGGTACAATATTCGCCATCCTTCATTTTCTTATATACGTCTTGGTAAACGTCCTCTTGAGTCTTCATAGTGACTTCAAATACTTGCTGTCTGCTCCTGTCGACGACGCCTTCGATGGTCGACAGCGAGTACCTGTATCCCACTACGTAGAGCGATTTGTGGATCGCTTCTTTGGCGGCATCAGTCAGGTATGTTGGGGAGCCGGGGCCGACCCCGATGACAAACAGCTTTTTTGGCAATACGCGTTTCTTGGCAGGCTGCCTAATTATATTACTTTGCGACCACCATCGTATTGGTGCTGCGTATTCCCTTTACTTTGCGCAGCTCCCATGAAACTACCTCGGCCACATCCTTGTCTGTGTCCTGCTCTACGATTGCCATCAGGTCGTACTGGCCGTAAAGGTCGTAGACTGCCTTGACGCCTTCAAGAGACTTGATCTCTTCGTGCACAAGCTTTTCCAGTCCAGAATCCGTGTTTATCAGGACAAACGCCTTTTTCTTGGGCATAAATCTGTTGAGCTCTGTTTCTAATTATTGCAATATAAATTTAAGTCGACGTTTTTAGCAAATTAATGAGTGGAGTCCAGTCCATTTTCTGGAATCCCATGGGGTCTTTTGCAGGGTACTTTACCCACCCTTTGACTATCGAGAACTTGTGAATTTTGGTCTTGTCGCCAAGGTTCACCTTCACATTGAGAAGCGTCCCCCAGTCTTTCTCTTCCGACGTAATGTCCAAGATCTGACTGAATGGTAATTCCAGGTTGTCAGGGCTCTTGTCAAGGTCGCGCTCCAGATGCTCTAGCTTGTAACCTTCGGCTGGGCGGAAGACATTTTCGCCTGCTTCAAAGCGCTTCAGTTGCCTTAGCGAATGTGTTTCATGCATTTTGTACGTCATGTCTGTCTTGATGATAAGGGCAAGGCGCCTGTCCGTTATGACGAGCATGCCCTCCTTGCCGCGTTTGAGAAAGCCTTCTCTTTCTTTCCAGACCCAGAAAATGTGCGCCTTGAT
>Ga0307471_100000340_pt1 | contig 24050 bp, 16 predicted proteins | sample atmos_gasesAM3C__2_FD_204566 | JGI IMG/M metagenome (GOLD analysis project Ga0307471, IMG submission 204566) | Hardwood forest soil microbial communities from Morgan-Monroe State Forest, Indiana, United States - atmos_gasesAM3C_515 | ecosystem: Environmental > Terrestrial > Soil > Temperate...
CTGCCTGACTCTCTCGAAGACTCGGGCTAGCAGCGGCATCCCGCCAACCTGTAAAAACACCTGGAATGAAATCATCCGGTATTTGCGATCTTGGTTACAGAGCGTTTCGCAACTCCGATCGTTTCACTACCACCGGATGCGTTCCGAAAGCGAGAGCCAGTTCACTTGCGCAGCGCGATTACCGGTAAAATCGCCTCTCCCGTAACAATTCGCCAGCCACACCTTATCTATGGGTCGTCCGCGAGACCAGTTATCCGCTTTTCCTGACTTTGTCAACAGGTTGGCGGACTCGAGGAGTCGGGGCGTGCTGAACACCCTTGTTCTGTCCCATCGCAGCGTCCCTTGCGTTGCCCGATATAGCCGCCACATGCCGAACTCAGAAATAAGGATTCCTATCATCTCTGGCTTGCCGTTGAACTCGCTTGCGAGAAGTTGGGGCTTTCTTGATCCCCTTGCGCGGAGCCGCTTTGCGCCGGCTGACTCCCAGCGCCTTCTCCAACAACTCCTCCAGCAGTTTCTTTTCCGCTTGCGTCACCATCTTGCTGAACTTCTCTGGCCGTTCCGCCACCAATTGTTGGAGCTTGGAGATCCACCGCAGAGATTCCGCCGCGGGGTATTCGCCAATCTCGTCTACCAGCTTGAGCGCCAGTTCCAGATCAGGCACCGAGCGATAGCAGGTCAAGGCTTCTTTGAGATTTCCTGCAGCCATATGACACTGCGCCGCAGCACGAAAATCGCCCAGACCCTCCAGACAAATTGCCTCCAGCTTTGAAGAGCGCTCCGCTAGCGTGCCCAGCGCCGCCAGAGCGGGTGCAAACTTCCGGTCGTTGATGAGCATCTGGATCGCGATCTGCCGTATTCGTTGCATGCGGCCAAGCCGATCCGGAAGATCCAGTACTTCATACAAAGGCGGCAGCAGATCGAACAGCAGCTCTGCGTTATGGCTACCCAAGAGGCCCGATTCCAGTTCTTCTACCCAGGTGTTGGTTTTTGGGGCGATCTCCATTAGAAGCCAAGGTTCGATCTCACCCTTGCCCTTGGGAAGAACCTCGGCTAGTTGCACCAGCGTCTGGAGCCGACTCTCATTGCCCGCACGATGAACTCGCCCGACGGCACTGATGATCGCGGCAAGCCCGTAGGAACGCGCACTATATGCAGCCCGGCATGCTTCGTAGAACGGATCCGGTCTGCCCAACTCAGGAGCGAGCCGTGTATTGCGAATGCCCAGGATAAAGCATATTTCTGCCAGCGTGAGATAAACGGCACCGCGCGTCGCCTCGTCCGTCACCGCGACCGGGGAACCAACCGGTCCAAGCAGGGTAACGGCCTGTTGCGCACGTGACCAGGCGATTTCAGGCTTCACCTGTAGATATTGTCGGGCGTCAGCTTGGCAACGTTGTACGCGCTCTTCCAGATCCAATTCATCTTCCTCGAGCGTCTTAAGCAGAGCAGCAGGGACACAGGATGACACCCCGCTTTCCACCGGCCCGCCATTGAGGAACGCGATACTCTGGCGGACAATTTGGTCGGTCGGATCGACGTCGAGCCAGATCAGCCGTTCCGCGGGACGGCTAATGGCCACACGTAACTGGTCGATTGCCAGGCGCTTCTGCAGATCCTCAATGTCGGAGTCGGCTCGCTGGCGCCAATCCCGCCGCTGAACACGCTCGATATGACGACCGGCATCAAGCACGCACACGGAGTGGAAGTCCAGTCCCTTCACCTCGGAAACCGTAAGTACGGCTTTGCGCACCGCTTCTGGGACGTAGGTGGGAATCGTGTCTTCCAGAGTGATGAGGGCCATTCCCTCGCGTGTGGAAAGCGAGGTCAGCAACTCGTCCAGCTCGAGGCCGGCTGTGGCCGTGCAGTAGAGGATCTGGTCGGTGGCGTCATCTTCTATCTCCGCGTAGCCAGCGCCGCTGGGCCGCTCCTGTTTCTCCACGTGAGAGTAAAGGTCCCAAACGCGATTCACCAGCGTCGCGATGCGGCGCGGACTACGTAGATTTGCGGAGAGCTTGTAGTCTGTCGGCGTACCGACTTGCGCATGCAGTAGATCGCTCAGCCAACCCCATTCGAAATCAGTGGGACGCACGGTCTGTGCCTCATCGCCTGCCATCAACAAAGGGATGGCTGCGCGACGTTTCCCTCTACCCCGGGAGGCAAGTTCCACTATCAGCCATGCCTCGATGGGCGTCAGGTCCTGGCATTCATCGACTGCAATGCAGTCGCAATCGAACAGCCCGGGATTAGCGCTTTGCCGGCTGCCGGTGGTGTCATTGCGTAGTCTTTCGACGGTCTGCCAGGCGAGCGCCAATTCCGGGAAATAGCGCTCGGCAAGAGGGATGGAATTCGAGTGTTCCAGTCGGCGTGCGATCTCCAGTGCGGCTGTCACCGCTGTTTGGCCCAGTGATCGCGTGCGCCGGTCCCGATACGCTTGGTCCGTGACGCGCGCATTCTTGCAAGCAGCGAAACGGCCAATGGCGACCGGAAGTGCATCCCCAGCCAGATGCGCGTGCAATTCGTCGTACAGAGCCGTCTGGGAATGTGTCCAAACGCCGAGGATCCGGCTAAAAGGTGTTAAGTCGCGCACGAAGCGCTGTCGGGCTTCGCATTCGGCAACCACTTGGGCGTTCGACCCGAATATCTGCCGGACCAGATGGGGGAACGTTAGCACCGTAAAGCGCTTCTGTGAGGAGCAGAAGCGATCGAAGTACTCGCGGGCCAGCGCAGCCAGATCCGGGGAATACGTCACGTAGAGCCCGTGCTCCGTGGTAGCCAAATCGGCTGCGTGCCAAAGAGCGCTAGTCTTGCCCGAACCGGGATGACCCTTGAGAAGTCGCACCGGTTGGCGGGCCGAAGCAAACCGCTCCTGTGGCTGCGTCCAGGGCAGAGGCGCGTATTCCTCGCGCCGCAGATCACGGACCGTCACCGGCATGTAGTGGGCGTTGAACGACTGCGGCGTCAACGCAGAATGATCATCATGATGGCGGATGTCGCGCAGAAAGACCGCTCCGTCGGGGACATCGGAAAACTCGCCCGACTCTTTCAGCGGAAGTGCATTCTTGGGAGCCCACCAGGCGTAGAAATGACTGCCCTGGCTGCCACAGAGCCGTGAGCGGCGCCAGCCGCGGTTGATACCCGCTGTCGCCTTGTAGTGCAGGCGGCGGGCATCGACCGACAGGCGTTGCATCAGAAAGGCGGCCCGCTTCCCAAGTGCATCCCTGCCATGCTCCGCCAGCTTTTCCAGAAACTCCTGGTGACAAAAGAGTGGGTTTGACGGCCGAGAGGTTTCGAATTCCTCGAGGAATCCAAGCTGCTGGTTAATACGCATGGAGGCTTTCAGAATAGCCATCGGGCAAAAAAGGCGCAACTATAGTCACCGCATCTTGCAGGGCATGTAACGCTGATGACTCGAATGCGCCGGCGTGCAGGGGGGACGTCGACGATAGCGAGTTTGTTGGATCCAAGACAGTGGTCGGCGTGACGCCGAGAACGCGAGGGCGGCTTCATTGAAAGACATCTCGCCGCGCGCCTGGCGAAGCATATCTGCTGTAGCGATTTGTTCGCCAGGTGGTCGATTCTTCCGAGTCAAGGCGGGAGGCTCGGGTTATCAAGTAATCGCAGTCGAGAAGCACAGACCCAGAAGCAATGGTCGGTCTTGGGTTCGCGTTTTTGTCGGAGGTTGCCCTTTCAGCTGCCAGTACAAGGTTGGCCCTGCCTGGCTTTGTGATGTTGTCGGGTTCTACGATGGGCATAGTCTTGGTTTCAGCACTGCGAATAATGTTTACACGAAATGCGAATCGACCCCCAGGGGCAATCTGAGAGTCCTCCGGCGTATTGGGTTGATGGAGAAGACGCGAGCGGGTCTCCTACAGAACTAGGCGCCCAAGAGGTCGAAAACTTGATTGGTCAGCTCGAGTATGGCGTCTTTCTGTGAAAGTACTTGGAAGCGGATCGTAGGCACTGTGAAGGAGTCGATCGAGACCAGTTGCTTCGTGTGATTCTCCAGGAATGTGCGCCATGGCGGTTGCGGGAGCGCACGATGTATTCGCTGACGCTCCTCTCTCCGACGTCGATGCCGAGTTTGAGGAGGCCCCTTAGTTAGCTATGGGGTCAACGAAAGAAACCGCGCATCCAGTAAGTGAACCTCGCCCAGTAGTATTCCGCGCGGTTCGAGACTGTGTCGGGCTTCGTTAGGTCGGCACCGCCATTCCCGGTCTGCAACGCTAGCCTATATCCCGCAGGCAGATCGAAGAGCGAGGAATTGAGGGGCGCTTCGGAGATTTCGAGCAGTTCCACCTTACTAATCGTTTTGTTGCCTGCTCCAGTTGTGAGCGTAGTTACTTCGATCGGATAGCCTCGGGGTGCTTTGCCGAGCCACTTGATTTGCAATCGATCCTGGCGGTTGGCGCTGCCAAGCGTAGCAAAGTTCGTCGTCTGGACCGTCACGCGCACAAAGCCACCGCCAAGGGTCTGCCCTTGACATCCGAGTCCTGGCAGATCGATGTACCAGCCGTCTGTCTCTTCTACGCTCGCAGGCGTTGAAGCACCAGGGCTAGGTTCCACTCGAGTTTTAACGGTGATATGGCGAGCGGTGTAATGCTGAAACTGACGGCGCTCACCCGTATCAATGGAGTCGATTGTCACCGTCACTTCGGCTCCAGACATGTGAGTCAACGGAACTGGACCTGATTTCTTCAACCGCTCTGACCAATCCTCGATCTTGAAAGGTGCATAGAGTTTGTCTCGTTCATTTAGTTGGAAGCCCCGCCTTTCATCGCATTGTTGAATCGTTGCCCCAATGCCATCGGTTTGCGCGCGCTCCTCAATCACAGTCTCAGTGCGTTGCCGCGCACCCTTCACGTAAAGCATAGTCTTCACTGGCGACTGCCAGTCACCGGACGTTCGGCGGGTTTTGATCATGAGGTCAGGGAGATTCGGGACAACGAACTTTGGAAGTCCAAGTAATGCAGTAAAGATCAGTACGGAGAAGGTGCGGGAGCTGAAGGTGACCAAGGCTCGCATTTTGGCCGTCCACAACGGAAGTTTACAACATCTAGCTTAGCCAAGCTAAGCTTACGCAGCGCTGAAAGCGCTGCGCCACGTCACTTCCTCCGCCCGTCGAGGAGTATAGGAACGCCTCAGAGGGGTGTCAAGCTGGCAGTACTGAGTCTACTGAGTCTCGACGAAGCTGACGAGAAGTTCGTTAGCTGCAGCCATCCGACCGAATTTCGAGCCAGTCGGGCGCTTCCTCGAACGGGACTTCTGGCCTGGAATGACTTCCGGTTTGCCCGTGACTCGGTCGGGATAATAGCGGGCGTTACTAACGAGAGATTCCTGACGGGCAGGACCCGACCGAAGAGCAGGATAAGCCTGTCCTACAGACTCGAAGCATGTTAGCGTCCTCGTTTCGACGGAGTTCAGCTAGCAGGAACTTCCTCTGGAACAACAGGCTTGGGTTGAGCGACGGCCGATGGCGGTGTGTCTGCGCGCTTGGCCGCAGAGTCAGCGATGAGCTTGGGAGTGTCGCGATAGCGTAGCTGCGGAACTAGGCTAAGGAAACGGACTGTGACTGCTACGGCGACCGCATACCATCCGGCGCCCGGCGTAGAAAATGGATTGTGGATACCAGCCCGCGCGTACGCTGAAGAGAAAGAAGAAGCGAGAAGGTATGGCAGTAGATGAAAATGCAGGCCGCACAAAGTAGCTCCGGCGCCCGTAAAGATGCCGGTCCACAAGAGTTCTTTGTAGACTCTCCCCGGCTTCCAGCGCTGAGCGGGATTCTGGCTGGTGACCGCACGAACTTCCGGCGAGTGGAGTTCCGCAAGTTGCGGCGGGAGCGGTCGCGCAACGGGAGAAGTCTTCCACCACGCTTGCAGACGCTGCGCAAGCTCGGCAGTAAGCTTGTTCGCATGCAGCGTGCTCTCAAGCTTCCCGCCGCTGCCCATATTAAAAACGCCGCACGTGCCCCGCTCGTCGTCTTTCCAGGCGACGTAGATCTTTTTCGCGGAGACCAGGGACGGTAGGCCGTCGCTGAGCTTGATCGCGCTGATTTGATCCTGGCGCAAAGCAAATCTCGTTTCTTCACCACAGTAGCAAAGGCGGTCAGAGCGCAGGAAAAGGTAACCGATGTCCCAATTGGAATTACCTTCGTAAATGCGGGGTGCCGCGGCGGGTGCGAAACCCACGAAGACTCCACTCCAGGCGGCAGCTTGAATTCCCTGGCTGGCGAGCTTTTTATTGAGGGGCTCGACAATATCGCTCCGCGGGAAGCGCGGCGAGTAAATGGAAAAGAGGAGGAAGGCTACAAGAGTCCCTGGAATGGCCGCGGCAAAAAGAATCCACTTCCCTGGAGAAGCAAAATGAATGGCTACTAGCGAGAAAAGAGAAGGTACAAACGCCAGCAATCCGATGAGAACAAAACTGAGCTTCAGCGTCAGGCTTTTGTTTCGCTGGGAGGAAAAGATTTTTCCGCCGGAAGAAGCGCTTGCAGGGATGTTGTAGTTCTGTGTTTCCGCTGCGTCTTCACGGGCGATGGCGGAAATTTCTTCGAAGGGGATGCCTGCTTTCTTGGCGATCGCTCGGGCGCGGCGCAGGGAGGAAGGATGCGTAAGCCACTTCTCGCGCCACTTGCTCCAGTGGATGGGCATCATGTTGAGTTCCGAAAGCTTGAACAGTGCGGAGATGGCTGCGCGTGGATCACCTGTTGTGGCCACGGCGCCGGCGTCGGCGGAATACTCGAAGCGGCGTGACCAGAAGTACGGGAAGACGGAGATGATGGTGAACAGCAAGGCGTAACGTGCTGTGGGAGAACCGGACAAAAATGCTGGGGACAGATTCAAAGCAATCAAGCCAAGGAATATGCTGCCCATGTACGCGTAACCGAGTTTCGCGGGATGCTTGAGTTTGAGGTGCGTGAGCTCGTGGGCCGTCACGTAATCGACTTCCCGCTGTGACATTCGTTTAAGAAGGAAGTCTGTGAAAGAGATGGTGTTGCCGGTTCGCGCAAAGGCGTTGGCCACTTGGCCTTTTCCCGAAGGAATCAGGTAAACCTGCTGCAGCTTTACACCCAGCCGTTCGGCCATGCTGAATGCGCGGTCCCGCAGCTCGCCCGATGATAGAGCTTGCGGCTGCATGCCGGTGAGCTTGAGCAGTGCTTGCGCACCGACAACGCGCAGAAGGAAAGCGCCAACCCACCAGAACATGGCGCTGCGGAAGCCCTCTGTGGCAAGGACCCGCAAGCCGATAAGAAACAACGCGAAGGGAAAAAGCTTGGCAAGAACAGAGTACAGCGCCTGGAGACTCAGCTCGCGCTTGGTCCAGTGCAGGCCACGAAGCTTTTGCTGCACGGGGTGCGAAATGCGATAGCAGAGCAGCCACACAATCGCAGGAGGAACCCAACTCAGTGCTTCGTAGGCAGCGGGGTGCGCGCCCAGTGCTGCGAAACGCGTGCCGGAAGTAAGGAAACGCAGTAGCGCTTCGGCCTGGCAATACTGCAATGCGATCCACCAGGAAATGAGTTCGCCATTGAGAATCCAGTGGAGCGAACGCATGTAACTGAACCACACCACGGCCTTGTCGGCGGCGTCGGCGGAGAGTGCATTCTTGCCGAGCCAGACGAACACGGCTAGGGGAGTCAGCAGAACAAGGAAAAGAACGGCAGCGTCACGCTCCAGCGTGGAAGATGCGTAGCCGTAACGAAACACGATTTCCGAAGGAAGGGATTTTTCCCCCGAACCGTTGTAGACGAACTGCGAGCGAAGGTACCGCCAGAGAGACGCGGGTATCTTCCTTGCGATTGGGGAATTCTGATGCGCTGCCGGAATGGTTTCAAGAATGTCAGATTCGGGCAGTCGAAGTTGGAGCGAGGTGGAAGTGATTTTGTGGAGGTTAGAAAACTCCTGGAGTGGAGTAGTGGAAATACTACTTTGGTGAAGGAATCCCGTGCCAGAGAAAGGCATCGTGCAGGAGCCTGAGTAGTTGCCAGGAATCGCGTCAAAGTGCGGGGAATTTTGCAGCCTGCAGCTCAGGGCGGATTGCAGTGACCCTTTGATTTCAGGCGGAGGGGGATTGACTTTGTCGCCGGTGTAATAGTTCGCCTGGACACTGGCCTTCCCTGCGCCATCAATGGCGATCGAAACGGCGAGGTAAGGCTTTGCCTCGACTTCATCGTTGTCCAAATCGGAGTCGCCGGCGGGCGCGGGAGGCCGAACAGTCGGGGCTTGGCTGTGGACCCTGACGGTCAGGAAAAGGCCAAACGGAATGGCCAGCAGGAATGCAGCGGCGAGAGGAAGAGATCTCCACGGGCTTCGCATTGCAGGCACCTTTCTGGCGTCCAAATGAAACGGGTGCAGGGACCAACGAATTGGACTATGGATTCAGTCTAAGGAAAGGGAGAAGAATCGCCCGGAAAGATGCGGACGGATTGCTAATCAGATAAGACAAGTATGGAATGAACAAACCTGTACGTGAGGTCCATTGACACTGCGTGGATCGCCCGTATCACATCGGGCCGTATCTTGCGGATTGTCGGAAACCCGGAAGGTGGCATTTGTTCTCTGTTTATTTCCAAGCGGGCCGTCGTTCCGGTTTCGCAGATTCCTTAGACTCCCAATCTGAATGGATTGTATGAATATCCGCCATCTGTGTATTATTTCGTTGCAGCGGGCTGGGACAAACGATGGAAGAGTTTCTTAAAGCGACGGAAATCATCGACTGGACTCAGCCACTGGTATCGTCGAAAGCAAGAGAATTATCAACGGGCCTGACCCGAGCGGAGGATATTGCCCGCCATTGTTTTGAATGGGTTCGGGACGAAATCCAACACAGTTCCGATTTCAAACGGAATCCGGTCACTTGCCGGGCATCTGATGTTCTAGCGGCGGGAACCGGCTACTGTTACGCCAAGAGCCATCTCCTGGCTGCTCTCCTGAGAGCCAACGGGATTCCCACCGGGTTCTGCTACCAAAGGCTGAGCATTGACGATAGGGGTGGCCCATTCTCCCTACACGGACTCAACGCGGTATATTTGCCCGAAATCGGCTGGTATCGGGTGGATTGCCGCGGAAACAAAATAGGAGTCGATGCACAGTTCACGCCACCGATTGAGCGGTTGGCGTTTCGGCTTACCTTTCCAGAGGAAAGAAGTTTCCCCGAGATATTGCCCGATCCATTGCTCGTAGTTATCGCTGCGCTTCGCACGTTTCGCACGTGGGATGACTTGTACAAGAATCTTCCCGACTGGGCTGAATCATCATTATCAGTTTCGGAGCCAAGCGATTCTTCCGGGACAGAGTAATCTCCGGATGGCCCGTTCAACTATCCAGGTCTAGCCGGAGCATATCTCAAGCCGCAGGACTGTGCTGTGAATCGTACCCTCATCATTGGCGGCACCGGGACCTCGGCCGCCAAGTTCTCTCTCACCTGTCTGCTCTGGGAGTGCAAACCCGAGTGCTGACGCGCAACCCGGAGGGCGCTCGTTTGCCACCACAAGTTGAGGTGGTGCGCGGAGATCTCACACTTCCGGAAACCCTTGATGCATGTGTGGAAGGCATCGATACGGTGTTCCTAGTGTGGGTGGCGCCGTCGGCCGCGGTTGCTCCCGCTTTTGAGCGAATCGCAAGACACGCCCGGCGCATCGTATTTCTTTCTGCGCCACTCAAAACGGCACATCCTTTGTTCCAACGTCCCAATCCGGCCAGAGAGCTGGGTTTGCAAATTGAGCGTCTGATCGAGGCTTCAGGACTCCAGTGGACGTTTCTGCGGCCAGGAATGTTCGCTGCAAATGCCAAGCAATAGTGGGGAGCGCAGATATGTGCCGGCGACATCGTTCGTTGGCCGTATCTCGCCGTTCCTACAGCTCCGATCGACGAGCGCGACATCGCTGCAGTTGCGGTGCGCGTGTTGTGTGAAGACGGACACGCGGGAGCAGAATATGTTCTGACCGGGCCTCAGTCGCTAAGCCAATTCGAGCAACTGTCCACAATCGCTAGCGCGATCGGTCGCTCGCTGCGCATCGACGAGATCACGCCAGATGAAGCGCGGCGGGAATTGCTCACAATTATGCCTGCTCCCGTTATCAATATGCTGTTAGACGCCTGGGCTGCCGCAAGCGGGCAACCTGCATTCGTTACTTCCACACTCGAAGAGATCACAGGAGTACCAGCGCGGACGTTCCTCGACTGGGCCACGGATCACGCCGCAGAGTTTCGAGCGTAATTTGAAGGTCGGTCATGCAATCCCAGGACCCGGCTAAGCCCGCAGACCTAACTCGCCGAATTGCTTCAGTACCGGCTCTGACTCTATCGTCGGCAAACCGGAGTTGGCCAGAAACGGGGTTCTGGGAAACAGCTCCTCTCTTGTCGCCGAGCGTAGAGCCATCCAGGGTCTTGGGTTCAGTTGGTCGGACCACGGGCTACTGACAGAGACGCATTGACCAGCGTGAGATTGGTTGGGATATTCACCCAGCCGCTTTTGGCGTCCTACCATGTTTTCAGTAACTTGCGTGAAAACCGCATGAATATTGGCGATTTCTACGATCTCTACTATTTCGCTGGTTTCCAATGTTTTCGGCCGTTTGGGTCTAATTTCGGGCCTAAACAGACACCAAAGACACCAAGGACTCTGCTGGCCTTCGTACTTCAGAAACTTGTTGCTCTCCATTGCGTTGTACTGTTGTTGGCGACGCTAATCACCACTTCTAAAAAGAAGCTCGTGGCTAGACGCGAAAGCAACTATGGGGCTTGGAACGATATCGTCCCAAGACTTACGGTCGTGCCATGGGCGGCGCCTTACACGGCAACTTGGGCAGTCACGGGATTCAGGTGATGAGATCTAGTTGACGCGCGATGCCACATGATTCTTTTCCACATGATTCTTTTCCTTGCGTGGCCGGGCTTGATGTGCGAGACTACGCGCAATGAGATCCAGTTACTCAGGTCGAGATCCTCGATCGCTCATTTCCATAACGGTGTATCTGCGGCTGACGAGAATGGATGTCTGCTGCGGTCCGCCTCCCTCGCTGTAATTCATTTCATCAGTAGCGCACCCAACTTCACAACAGGAGAAGTGTAAATGGAAGAGAATTCCGTTCTTTGGGAGGAGACCATTCAGCCGGGAGCGGCATGGTCGCACGTGCTGAAGCGTGGAACAGCGCTGCGCCTTATGGATGTGGAAGGCGGAGCGAATGTTGGCGCAATTTTCTATAACTTCGACTGTCCGGTGGAAAGATACAACATGCCGGACACGCTGAAGGCGCAGCATATCGCGCGGCTGACAACGGGTTTCGTCTTGTATTCCGACATGGGACGCATTCTATGTTCCATTGTTGAAGACAAGGTTGGCTGGCACGACCCTCTCGGCGGAACCTCCAATAGCAAGCTGGTGGAAAAAAAATACGGACCTTCACGCTATCAGGAACAGCGTAATGATTATCACAAGAACGGGCGGGACAGTTTCCTGATCGAGATGGCCAAATGGGGGCTCGGTCCGCGCGACCTCACGGCAAATGTGAATTTCTTCAGCCGTGTTGATGTTGCAGAGGATGGCAGCATGAGCTTTGCCCCGGGCAACTCCAAAGCTGGCGATCTTGTTGAGCTTCGTGCGGAGATGAACGTCCTAGTGATACTGAACACCTGCCAACATCCGCTCGATCCAAATTCGCGATATGCGCCAAAACCAGCGAAAGTGTCCATTAGGAGAGTTCCGGCGCCGAGTTCGGACGATTTTTGCAGGATTTCGAGGGAAGAAAACAGACGGGGCTTCACGCTGACGGAAAGATATTTCCTATGAGGAATCAAGAACTATGAGCGGAATCAATTTAGTTGAAAGCAAGCTTGATCCGGCAAAGGCCGTCTATAGCCATGAGATTCTGGCTGGAGAACCTTGGATCCATCCAGTGAAGAAGGGGCAGTATTTCCGCATCGTTGATGTGCACGGCAACCAAGCGGTGGATACTCTGTTTTACAACGAACATGATTATTCCGACCGCTACAGCGCGCAAGACACAATCCAGCGGCAACGCAATATCTACCTGACCACCGGGACGAAATTGATTTCCACCGGCGGCACGGTGCTGTTGACGATCGTGGCGGACACGTGCGGCCGGCACGACACGCTAGGCGGGGCGTGTGCCACCGAAAGCAACATGGTCCGATACGCCCTCGAAAAACGGCACATGCACGCTTGCCGCAACAGCTTTATGAAGGCAGTGATCGAGTGGGACCACGGCATGAGCAAGCGCGATATCGCCAACAACATCAATTTCTTCATGAACGTGCCAGTGACGAAGGGGGGCAAGCTTACGTTTGAAGATGGCATTTCCGATCCCGGGAAGTACGTCGAGATGCGTGCGGAAACCGATGTCCTCGTTTTGATCAGCAATTGTCCACAGTTGAACAATCCTTGCAATGCTTACAACCCGACGCCAGTCCAGGTCCTGATCTGGAATGGGACCGAGGCGTGATGTTTGAGAAAGTTCTGATTGCCAATCGCGGCGCGATTGCATGCCGCATTATTCGAACACTTCGCAAGATGGGCGTGCGCTCGGTTGCCGTGTATTCCGAAGCCGACCGCCATTCGATGCATGTGGAGCAGGCGGACGAAACGGTGTGCATCGGTCCGCCATCGCCTACGCACAGCTATCTCTCCGTACCCGCCTTGCTGGAGGCTGCGCGGAAAACACGAGCAGAGGCTATTCATCCGGGTTACGGATTTCTCAGTGAGAATGCGGTCTTCGCAGAGGATTGTGCGGCAGATGGTGTTGTGTTTATCGGACCGACTCCCCAGCAAATGAAGGACTTTGGATTGAAACATGTAGCGCGCAGGATTGCCGCCGAGAACAGTGTGCCGCTCCTGCCGGGTAGCGAACTGCTCGAAGACCTACGAGCCGCGATCAAAGCCGCTGAACGCATCGGTTATCCGGTGATGCTGAAGAGTACTGCCGGCGGCGGCGGGATCGGCATTCGGTTGTGCGTGTCAGCCGAAGAATTACGTGAGGCGTTTGATGCGGTCGCGCGGTTGAGCCGAGCGAATTTTGGAAGCGGCGGAGTATACCTGGAAAAATTCGTCTCGCAAGCTCGACACATTGAGGTGCAAATTTTCGGGGACGGCCGCGGCTCGGTGGCTGTACTTGGAGAGCGCGATTGCTCCGTGCAGCGGCGAAACCAGAAGGTTATCGAGGAGACGCCGGCACCTGGCTTGGGGAGCGCAGTCAGGGAGAAACTTATCGGTGCGGCAATCCGATTGGGCAAGGCGGTGAAATACCAGTCGGCAGGGACCGTGGAGTTTATCTACGATAACGAGACAGATGATTCCTATTTCCTAGAGGTCAACACTCGGCTGCAAGTCGAGCATGGTGTCACCGAGGAAGTGACCGGTGTGGACCTGGTTGAGTGGATGGTTCGGCAAGCAGCGGGGCAGGACCTCGCGCTTGAGGAATTCAATGGGCGGCGCGATGAATGCTCCATCGAGGCGCGAGTGTACGCGGAAGACGCGGCAAAGAATTTCCAACCAAGCGTGGGCAAACTTTCGCACGTCAGATGGCCTGAGGAAGTGCGCGTGGAAACCTGGGTGGAAGCCGGAACTGAGGTAACTCCGTATTACGATCCTATGCTGGCGAAATTAATAGTGCACGCGCCAAGCCGGGAGGCCGCATTCCACAAGCTCCGCGTAGCCTTACGTCAATTGGAGTTGTCGGGGTTGGAGACGAACCTATCGTACTTGCGACAGATCTGCGAAGCTCCGGCTCTGACTCGGGGAGGTGTCACTACTTCGTTCTTACGCGATCTTGCTTACGTCCCCCTAAATATTGATGTGATTGAGCCGGGCACGCAAACGACCATTCAGGATTTCCCGGGCCGCATGGGGTACTGGCATGTTGGCGTCCCTCCTTCGGGCCCGATGGATTCGCTGGCATTTCGCTTCGCGAACCGTCTCGTCGGCAATGCCAGCGATGCCGCCGGACTTGAGATGACACTTACTGGACCGACCTTGCGTTTTTCCTGCGATGCGACGGTTGCTCTGACGGGGGCGGATTTCGGCGCGCGGCTAGATGGCCAACCGATTCCCCTATGGCAAGCTACACTCGTTCGCAGAGGCTCAGTGCTTGAATTGGGAGCAGTACAAGGAGCGGGGACGCGCGCTTATCTTGTGGTTGCTGGAGGGATTGAAGCTCCGCCGTATCTTGGCAGCCGCTCGACTTTCATTCTTGGAAAATTCGGTGGTCAATCTGGCACCACACTTCGCGCGGGAGACGTGCTACACGTAGGGGCCTCTGAAAGAAGTTTAGGAGAAGCCGCTAAATTGGCGGAACAGTTGATTCCGCAATATGGAAACGAGTGGAAGATTGGGGTGTTATACGGCCCCCATGGCGCGCCGGATTTTTTTACTACCGAAGACATCGAAACATTCTTTTCTACTGCGTGGAAAGTGCATTATAACTCCGACCGCACTGGCGTGCGACTGATCGGTCCTAAGCCGCAGTGGGCGCGTAAAGATGGCGGCGAGGCCGGGCTGCATCCATCTAACATTCACGACAACGCTTACGCGGTTGGGACCATCGACTTCACCGGCGATATGCCTGTGATTCTGGGACCTGACGGCCCGAGTTTGGGCGGCTTCGTGTGTCCGGCGACCATCGTCGACGCCGAGCTTTGGAAGATCGGGCAACTGAAGGCTGGTGACATCGTGCGGTTTCGCGCACTGTCATTGGAGCAGGCGTTGGAGTTGAGTCGCGCGCAAGAAATGAACATAGAAACGCTCTCCGGAGAAATGGCATCACTGCCGGAAACTCTTTTCCGTGAAGATCCGGTCCTGCGGCGATTAGCATCAGAGGGCGCACCGGCGGTGGTCTGCCGCGCCGATGGCGACAGGTACTTGCTCGTAGAGTACGGACCGAACGTGCTGGATCTGAATCTGCGCCTCCGCGTTCACACTCTGGAACAACAATTACGCGAACTGAAACTTCCTGGGATCATCGATATCACTCCGGGAGTGCGCTCACTGCACGTGCACTACGATTCCCGCCTGCGTCGCGAGGGTCTTCTCGATGCCCTGGAGGTTTGCGAGCGCCGCATTCCGGACCTGGACGACATTTCTGTGAATTCGCGCGTGGTTCATCTGCCACTGTCCTGGGACGATCCGGCAACTCAGCTGGCCATCCGAAAGTACATGCAAGGCGTGCGATCGGACGCGCCCTGGTGTCCCAGCAATATTGAATTTATTCGCCGCATCAACGGTCTCGCCTCCATCGATGAGGTCCACCGCATCGTGTTTGGCGCCAGCTACTTGGTGCTGGGGCTGGGCGACGTCTACTTGGGAGCGCCGGTAGCCACACCAGTTGATCCCCGCCATCGTCTTGTTACTACGAAATACAATCCGGCGCGAACCTGGACGCCCGAAAATGCCGTGGGAATTGGTGGCGCTTACTTGTGTGTTTACGGCATGGAAGGGCCGGGTGGCTATCAATTCGTGGGCCGCACCGTGCAGATGTGGAACACGTTTCGATCCACGGCCGAGTTTGCGCCGGGGACGCCATGGTTGCTGCGCTTCTTCGACCAAATTCGGTTTTCCCCAGTAAGCGCGGACGAACTGCTGGACATCCGCGATGCTTTTCCGCGCGGACGGTATTCGCTGCGTATCGAGGAATCAGAATTCCGCTTGCGCGAGTATCACGCGTTTTTGAAATCGATCCAGGCCGACGCGGCTGGATTCAAAGAGAGGCAGCAGCAGGCTTTTGATGCCGAGCGGGAACGCTGGGGCACCGCTCGGCAGGCTGACTTCGCAGAGCCCCCGGAAGCGCTCGGGGCATCTCGAGACGAATTGGAAACTCCCAAGGGCTGCAAGCCGGTGCGCTCTCCGATTGGTGCAAGTGTGTGGACGATCGGCGTGGAAATTGGGCAAAGAGTGAAAGCCGGACAGAAGCTTCTTGTGCTCGAAGCGATGAAAACGGAGATCGCGGTGGTGGCGCCAAGTGCGGGCACCGTCGAGAGATTGCATTGTGCTCCGGGATCGCTGGTTTCCTCAGGACAGATATTACTGGCGTTTCGTCCGGAGGCGGCCCCATGAAGATTTCGGAAAAGGTCGCGGGAATTTATGACCGTTTGGATGGAGAGCCACTCAACCCGGTTTGGATTTCCCTGGTGCCGCGAGAGAAGGCGCTGGCGCGGGCACACGAAGTAGAAAATTCTTCCCTGCTTGCTCTCGCCGGAATGACCTTCGCGGTGAAAGACAATATTGATGTTGCGGGGATGCCGACGACCGCGGGCTGTCCGGCTTATGCCTACACTCCGGCTTCCAGCGCGACGGTGGTGCAGCGACTGGTGGACGCGGGAGCGATTCTGATCGGCAAAACCAACATGGACCAATTCGCAACCGGATTAGTAGGGACGCGCTCGCCGTTCGGAGCCTGCTCGAGCGTGTACGACGAAAGATATATTTCCGGCGGGTCAAGCTCCGGTTCGGCCGTCGCCGTGGCGAAAGGCCATGTCACATTTGCGCTCGGCACGGATACAGCAGGTTCAGGCCGCGTGCCTGTTGCCTTCAACAATTTAATTGGCCTAAAACCGACTCGAGGACTGCTGAGCACTGCTGGCGTGGTTCCAGCTTGCCGCACGCTCGATTGCGTTTCCATCCTATCATCGAATTGCCTCGACGCTCACAAAGTTTGGAACGCCGCCAAGGGCCCTGATTCCCGTGATCCATTTTCACGCGAGCCTCGCACCGGTGAAGATGCTGCGCCCTGGTTGAATGCCCCTTTCCGCTTTGGCGTGCCCCGAACTGAGCAACTCGAGTTCTTCGGCGACGAAGAAGCAAAAACGCTGTATGCCAAAGCGGTGAGCAGAATAGAGCAAATCGGCGGCCAAAAAGTAGAAATTGATTTTTCGGTCTTTCGCAGTGCGGCCGACTTGCTTTACGAAGGGCCGTGGGTGGCGGAACGACTCGCAGCCATCCAATCTTTTGTGCAGAATCATTCGGCGGAGATGAACCCGGTCGTGCGCGGCATTATTGCCGGCGGGAATCGTTTCACTGCCGTTGATGCGTTCCAGGCCGAGTATCGCCTGCTGGATTTGTGCTGCGCCGCCCTCAGCCAATGGAGCACGATGGACGTTCTGGTCTTGCCCACCACTGGAACCATTTACACCCACGAGCAAGTGGCCGCAGACCCGGTCAAGATGAACACGAATCTCGGCTATTACACGAATTTTGTGAACTTGATGGTCCTCGCGGCTGTCGCGGCTCCGGCGGGATTTCGTTCGAACGGTCTGCCATTTGGAATTTCTTTCATAGGACCAGCGTTTTCGGACGAAGCTCTTCTCGCGCTCGCCCATCGCTATCTCGGTGGAAAGGCTCCGCTGCTTGAAAGAATACCCGGGTGCGTGAATCTGGCCGTCGTTGGAGCACATCTCAGCGGCCAACTTCTGAATTCGCAGCTGACCCAGCGAGGCGCGCGCCTGAAAAAAACTTGCCGAACCGCACCGGGTTATCGGCTTTACGCGCTGGCAGGCAGCAAGCCAGCCAGATCCGGCTTGGCGCGCGATGACCAATTCCAAGGATCTGGGATTGAAGTGGAAGTTTGGACAATACCGGAGGACCAGTTCGGCAGCTTCGTGGCGGAGGTCCCCGAGCCTCTGGGCATCGGCAACGTCATGCTGGATTCCGGCGAGTCTGTCAAAAGCTTTATCTGTGAGCCTTACGCGCTAGCCGGCTCCACGGAGATCACGCAGTTCGAAGGGTGGCGCGCCTACCTGGCATCATCCAAAAAGTGAATCGTAGAGATAGAAATAATGACTGAGGGCGTGGCCGCGCGGCGGGGCTAGAATTCCTCAGCATATGGCGACCTCCAGTCCCTGCCTGGAATACATGCTGCGGACGACTCGATGATAGCGCGTATTCTTTGTCTCTTCTTGTTGCTTGCGACTTCCGTCGCCGCTCAGAAACCGACGTTCACGGTGGGGTGGTCCATCTACGCAGGGTGGACGCCGTACCAATACCTGGTAAAGTCCGGAATCCTGAAGAAATGGGCGGATAAGTACGGTGTCACCATTAAAGTGCAGCGGTTCGATTATGCGCCGTCGCTTGACGCTTTCGTCTCTCGCAACATCGATGCTTGCGCCATGACCAACATGGAAGCGTTGGATATGCCCGCCGCTTCCGGCGTCCCCACCACGGTGCTGATCATTGGCGATTACTCGAATGGGAACGATGCGCTGCTGGTGAGAAATGGCCTGCAGATCAAAGACCTCGCCGGTAAGAAATTGTTACTCGTGGAGAAGACTGTATCGGAGTACCTGTTGGACCGCGCCTTTACCCTGAACGGGAACATCGGCGAGATCAAGCAGGTGCGCAAAATCAACACTTCGGATTCGGACATTCAGTCCGCATTCATCAGCGATTCCAGCGCCTCCGCCGTGGTCACGTGGAAACCCATGCTTTCGCAGCTGCTGAAGCAGAAGGGCGTGACGTCGTTGTTCAATTCCTCTCAAATACCAGGCGAAATTCTGGACCTCACGGTAGTGCGCACGGACGTGCTGGAGCGCGCAGACGGCTCCGGACAGAAATTCGCGAAAGCTCTTGCCGGCGCCTGGTACGAAATGATGGGACTGATGTCGCCGCAAGCTCCCGCAGCGGACAAGGTGCTGACGGCCGTCGCCGAGGGATCTGCAGATTCCCTGGCCTCTTACAAGGAGCAGCTCAGCACGACGCGGATGTTCTATGAAGCCAAGTCCGCGGTGGACTTCGGCAGTTCCCCAGTGCTCAAGCAAAAAATGGCGCTGGTGAGGCAATTCTGTTTTGACCACGGCCTCCTGGGCGAGAAGACCGGCACGGCGGATGACGTGGCGATTCGCTACCCGGACGGTTCGATCCAGGGAAAAGCAGATCACGTCCGCTTGCGATTCGAGAACCAATACATGGAGATGGCGGCGCAAGGCAAACTCTAAGAAACATGCGCGGTGGATTCCAACTGGTTCATGCCAAACCCAGCCGCACGGCGACGGTGCTGCTCTCGTGGTTCTTGTTTGTGTTGGGGATCGGGCTCTACGTTCACGCCGCCCAGAAGCGGCATCAGGAAAATGCCGAGGACCGCGTGGTGCCCACCATCCCGCACATGCTTCACAGCACCTACGACGTGACATTCAAACCGGCTGAAGACGACGAATCGAACATCGGAGAAAATGCAACCCTGCCACAGCGCTTTCTTGCGAGCATGCTTTGGAAGGACACCAAGGCCAGTGCGCGGCGCTTTTTGTATAGTTTGCTCTTGCTGATTCCGGCCGTCTTTCTCGGCCTGCACATGGGCCTGTTTCCTTACGTGGGAGTGTTTTTCTCTCGTTTCGTGCTCTTCTTCGACAAAATCATTGCGCTTTCTCTTTTGCCGATTCTGTTTATCGCGTTTGGTATTGATGAGCTAGCTAAAATCATGCTGATCGTCATCGGCGTGACCCCAACGATCATCTTGGACACCTTTAACCTGACACGCAGCGTGCCGGAAGAGCAGGTCGTGAAAGCTTTCACGCTGGGGGCGGGAGATTTCGACGTAGCCTACCGCGTCATCCTCCGGCAGATTGCGCCGCGCGTGCTGAATAGTATTCGGCTCAACCTGAAGGCCGTCATGCTGTTCCTCTTTGCGGGGGAAATGATTGCCTCCACAGACGGCCTGGCCTATCGCATCGCATTGCTGCGTCGCCATATGGGAATGGACGTGATTATTCCTTACGTGCTGTGGGTGGCATTGTTGCTTTTCCTGGTGGACGTGGCGATGCGGCTCATCAACCGCAAACTCCACCCCTGGTTCAGAGAGGCATAGCGAATATGGCGCTGATTCAATTCGAAAATGTTTCCGTGAACTATGGTGCACCGTCGCACCCGGTGCTGAGCAACATCGATCTGAAAATCGAAGAAGGTGAGTTCGTCTGCCTGCTGGGCCAGACGGGATGCGGAAAATCAACCTTACTGCGGCTCGTGCTAGGTTCGGAACGGCCTGTCGCGGGCCGCATCTTGATTGCTGGCATCGAACACAACCAGCCGGATCTCACCTGTGGCTACGTGCCGCAAAAGTATTCTCTCTTTCCAGACAAAACCGTGATGGGCAACATTACTTTTGGGCCGGAGGTCAGTGCATTCAACCTATTTACGCGTCTGACCCCGCGCTATTTCCGCCAGCGAAGGGAGTTTCGCCAGCAGGCCATGCAGTATATCCGCCGGATCGGTTTGCAAGACGCAGACGCCCGGAAATACCCCGACCAACTCTCGGGCGGCATGCAGCAGCGGGTCGCCATTGCGCAGGCCCTGGTCAATCGGCCCAGGATCTTGCTCCTGGACGAAGCCTTCAGCGCGTTGGACCCTGGTACGCGCCGGGACATGCAAGTCTTGATTCGCCAGTTGTGGCGCGGGACGGGCGTAACGTTGCTGTTTGTCACTCACAACACACACGAAGCGGTTCAGCTGGGAACGCGAGTTATTGTACTGGCCCGGGAAACGCCACATCACGGTTCGCGTGTTGCCATGGACCTTGCGATTCCCAGCTCTTGCCCCGCGGATGAGATCTCCCTGCTAGTGGCACGGCTGGACAGCGCCGCCGGAAGCACGCGCGAACCCGAGGAGTCTGCGCCGGGAATCAGCGATTCCGGCTCGCACGACCTGGCTGCTGCACGAAATCTCTTGCCGAACGAAATCTAGCTACAATGTGATTTTCCGGCGAGCACGTTGTCTAATCTTTGAAGCAAAGTGCTGGGCGGGATCTCCCCCCAGCACACGTGCCACATCGGCCGAATCGGGCAAGCTGCCAGGATGTCATCAGAATTCGTAGCGCAGCGCAAACTGCATTACCCGCGGCTCCATCACGCCCTGAAATTCTCCGAAAGTGCCCGGCGAAGTCAGGCTAAGGCTCGGGTTCGTAAAGTTGACATTGTTAAACGCGTTGAAGGCTTCGGCACGAAATTGAATTCGCTGACTTTCCTTGGGCAGCTTGAATAGTTTTGTCACCGCCAGATCGGTGTTGACAAACGACGGAAGGCGAACGGCGGCGCGTTTGCCGGTGTGGCCCGGCAGTTCGTCGGCGAAGGAGTTTGAGGTGCTGGTATTCGCGAAGAGGCTGGGATTGCCATTCTGATTGATGTGCACACCCGCCTTGACGGGCCCGGTGACGATCGCCAGAGAACTCAGCCAATAGTTTGCGTTGTACTCTAGCCCTCCCGCCACGGTTGTTGGCAAACCGGTGCGGAAGCGGGTCAAGCCGGAGGCCTGCCAGCCGCCAACGATCATGTCTAACCAGCGCGGGGCATCCTGGAGAAGCGGTTTGCCCCGGCCAACCGGCAGCTCAAACAGCGCATTGCCGGAGATGTTGTGCCGCATGTCGAAATCCGAAGAGCCACGGAATTCCTTGGTGTTGTAAATATTTTGAATGGCGGCCCCTTGCTCGCCGGCTCCTGATTCGGCGGCCGAGCCGTCATCCACCGAGTGCGACCAGGTGTAGTTGAAATCAAAGGAGAGGCCGCCGTTGAATCTCCTCCGTAAAGAAACCGTGAGTCCATGATATGCTGCGGTGCCAGAATTCATCCACGTGGGCAGTGAGCTGCCCTGGATAGGAAAGAAGGTATAACATCCGGTGACCGTGAGACATTGCCCCGGATTGTAAGAACTTGTCACGTTGCGGTCGAGGGCGTGGAGACAGTCAAGATAACTGCCACCGTAGTCGTTATACACACACATGAAGTAGTTGGCTGAGGCACTTCCCGGAACGTCGACATTCGCGAGCGTGGGCCACATGTCCTCGACGAACGGAAGCGTTGGCACCAAGCTTGGATTTGCTTTGACCTGGGCCGGCGTCAGACCCGAATCAAACAAAGCCCGCACCTTAGCTGCGTTTTGTTCCCAAGTGATTCCCGACTTCGGATCCTTGAAATACTCCAGGGGCGTATAGACGTCGCCTTCCATGAGCAGGCGGTGAGAGAGGCGCCCGGCATAGCCGATCTCCAAAGTCATCTTGCCGGGAATTTCGCGAGCGAAGCTGGCGGTGAAAACGTAGGCGTACGGGGGCTTCAGGTTCGGTGAAATACCCTCGAAGTCGCCGATGATGGCGGCAATGTCTGGAGGTTGATAAGGGAAGGTTTCCTGCGGAGGAGCAGGCAGTGTGGGGGAAGAACCCAGGTACCGCGGGCTCGTGCTGAAACTATAGGAATCCGGGAAATTCGCTTTGTAGGCGAGGCCGATCGAGCCGAATTGGTCGTACTGCGTGATGAGGTCACTGCCGAATCGATCATAGACCATGCTAGCACCGACTCGGAACGCTCCACCCGTCCCGAACATCTTTCCGAGCCAGCCGCCGTGGCCCGAAGGAGAATAGGCAAGTCCAAAACGCGGTGCAAAATTTAGATTGGAAGGTTTCCACCACGTCGGTCTGCCATTGACAGGGCCATCCAAGGCCCACTTCAGTCTGGCGTTCGGCAAAGCATTCTGCGGCACACCTTGCATTTGCCCCGCATTGCGTTCCGCAAAATACTGATTCAGCGGGACAGTGGGCATCACCTGGTATCCGTTTGCTTCGTATGGAGGCCTGAAGTTCTCCCACCGCAAACCAAAGCTCAGGGTCAACTCGCGCGAGACGCGGTACGTATCACCAGCATAAAGCCCATAATCTTGCTCGATAAACCTGCGGGCCTGCGCCGTACCTTGCGGCAAGGGAGTTCCATTCTTCGAAAACAGATCGGTATGAAAATCGTCGTTCACCAAACCGAGTATCGCGCCCATGCCATTGGTAACGGAAACGGGATCTGCCAGCCCGACGTTTGGCCCGAAACGCACCGGATCTGTAGACATGAAATTTGTGAGCGCATTATCAATATCCGCTCCGAGGCCGATTAGTTCCGTGGCGCCGTACCCATAGCGGGCGAACGAATTGGCGAACGAGTGGGTGTTGTTGTGAATGAAGCGGACGGAAAATCCCGCTGTGATGGTGTGCGGCCCTTTGGTCCAGGCGATATCCTCATTTGGATTTAAGGTTGGCAGGCGTTGCGAGAGGGGACGCGCGTAAGGATTTTGCAGCGGGTCGAGACTCGTCTGGAAGAGAGCAGGGCCCGTCAAACCAGACAGAGCTTGGCCAAACCGCGTGTAACTGAGATTCAGAACACTGACAAGGTTGGGACGCAAAATCGCCGTATACTGCGCCGCAAAACCCTTGCTGTTGTCGCGCAGAGTGGAAGCCGGCGCTTGTCCCGGGAACTGGGCCAGAATCTGGTCGTCCGTATTGTCAGCAAGGGTGCCACGAAAACTGACAGTGTGCTTGCCCGCGCGGTCCAGATGAAGATCAATCTTTCCGACAATGGCGTGATCGCTGCGATGACTCGGCGCATTAAATCGGAAACCACTGAAGTTTAGCCCGCCATCCTCACCGAAGGAGGGGGCATTGCCGCTAGGATACTTGTTCAAGATAGGGAGCATGCTGGTATTGACTCCCTTGCCGAGGGGATCCACCGCTTGAATGTCGCTCGCGGAGATAGATTGCACAAAAATCTTGTCGTTTACTGGATCACAGGTACCACCGGGGCCGGTTGGGTTATTGCACATCCTGTATTTGAAGATTCCCTGTCGCAGAGAGTCGGATGGCACAGCCCGAACCTGTGCGACGCCGCTGGCATCCTGGCGCTGCTCGTAGTTGAAGAAGAAAAATGCCCGGTCTTTGACAATTTTGCCGCCGGTGGATGCACCGAACTGGTTGCGCACCAGCGGCTGCCTGGGAACACCGGCCTGATTGTTGAACCAGGTATTGGCGGCGGTAGCGGAAGTCCGATTGTATTCATACAATGAGCCGTGGAGATTATTCGTTCCGCTTTTCGTCACAAGAGCGACTTGGCCTCCCGAGGAGCGTCCCATGTTGGCGCCCTGGCCGGCCACGGTAACGCGGAATTCCTCGACGGAATCGAGAGGAATCGGGAGCACCGCATTGAATCCGGAATTGATATTTGCGCCGTTGGCGTTGGAGCCCTGATATCCCCCCAGACCCGTGGTCGTGTTTTGCGCGATCAATCCGGAGTTCTGGTTGTTATTTACGTCGG
>Ga0307471_100000341_pt1 | contig 24020 bp, 27 predicted proteins | sample atmos_gasesAM3C__2_FD_204566 | JGI IMG/M metagenome (GOLD analysis project Ga0307471, IMG submission 204566) | Hardwood forest soil microbial communities from Morgan-Monroe State Forest, Indiana, United States - atmos_gasesAM3C_515 | ecosystem: Environmental > Terrestrial > Soil > Temperate...
TTTCGCATTTAGGCGCTGCCAGTCCAAATCCATCCACTCACTGCCCGTAATTCCTGACAACGCTCCTTGAGCATCAATAGATAATTTACTCAGGCGAATGCGAAGGCTTGGGCCTGGAACAAACTTGATAACCACCGGCATTGATACACTTTGATCAGTGTTTTCTATATTGCCCAACAAATCATTATTTATTGTGTAAGGCACATGCTGTGGAATTTTCATAGACTTTCTCCCACAAATTGAAGCGTTGTAGAGACGGGTGAAAACTAACATAATCTTTTTATAAGCGAAACAGATCAAAATGGTTAATCCCGATCACCTAAGCCAAGCCATGCGCCGCGCCGCCGCCGAGGCGCGCAAATGGCTGGGCGCGACCTCGCCCAATCCGGCGGTGGGTGCTGTGGCGCTGGATGCGACGGGCAAAATTCTTGCCGTCACGGCGCACAGACGCGCCGGCGACGCACATGCCGAAGCAGCGCTGCTCGAATTATGCCGCGCGCAAAACAAGATTTTGCAAATTCATACCCTCTGCGTGACGCTTGAGCCTTGCAATCATCAAGGCCTGACGCCGCCCTGCACCGAGGCGCTTATTCATGCCGGCATCAAGCATATCGCCATCGGCACGCGCGATCCCAATGCGAAAGTCGCGGGCGGGGGTCTTGAGTGGTTGCAGGCGTCGGATATTGACGTCACGATCGGCATCGAGGAAGAAGAATGCCGGCAGTTGATCGTGCCCTTTGCCTATAGCGTGGCAACCGGCAAGCCCTGGATCACGATCAAGCGCGCGCTCGACCGGGCCGGCTCGGCCATTCCACCGCCGGGGCAGAAGACTTTCACCTCGACCGAATCCCTGCGCCTCGCGCACCGGCTGCGCAAGAAAGCCGATGCCATCATCGCCGGCAGCGGAACGATCCTCACCGACGATCCGCTTTTCACCGTTCGTTATGTTCCTGATTACCAAAATAAAAAACGCTGGCTCGCAATCATCGATCGCCGCAGGCGCGTTCCGGAAAATTATATTGCTGCGGCAACCGAGCGCGGTTTTCAGGTGGTTGTTTACGAAACCATCGAGAGCGCGCTGGAAGAGCTCGGGAAAAAGAATGTGCGTGATGTATTTGTTGAAGCCGGCCCTGCTTTGTCGCAGGCCATGTTTAACTACCAATTATGGTGCATGTCTGTTACAGTGCGTCAGGGCGATCCGGACCAGGTCGATGTTACCTTCAACCCCCGCGAAACGATGCCTTTTACGCCGGAAAAATTCCGCTGGGAGTGGTTTTTGCCGGGATAATTATGAAAGTATGATGGACGATGCCGATTGAACTAAAAGCTTCTTCTATCCTGCCGACGCGCTTCGGCAAATTCCGGCTGCAGGCTTTTGCCGATGAGCGCGGCTGCGAGCATCTGGCGCTGATCGCCGGCCATCCGACCGACGGATGCCTTGTACGGCTGCATTCGGAATGTTCCACCGGCGATGCGCTCGGCTCCTTGCGCTGCGATTGCCGCGACCAGCTTGAATTATCCCTCACCAAAATCGGCGAGGAAGGGACGGGCATTTTCATCTATATCCGCGGCCATGAGGGACGCGGCATTGGTCTTGCCAATAAGATCAAGGCTTATGCGCTGCAGGATGAAGGGCTCGATACAGTTGAGGCCAATGTCTCGCTCGGCTTCCAACCCGACCAGCGCGATTACGACGCGGCGATTGAAATCCTGCGCTATCATAATCTTTCCAGCGTGCGGCTACTGACCAACAACCGGCGCAAAATCGAGGCAGTGGAACGCGCCGGGATCGAGGTCAGCGAGCGGGTTCCTCTCTGGGCGGCCAGCAATCCTCATAACGCCGACTATATCGACACCAAGAAAAAGCGCCTCGGCCATATCGAGCCCGCGCAAATCCTCAAAATGAAAGAGCGCAAGCTGGCTTAACCGGATGTTCGATTTCCTGCTTTCCGCAAACCGGGCTTTGCTGATCGTGATCGCGGTGCTGGTGCTGGGGCCCCTGCTCTATGTTGGCGGCGGGCAGTTCATGGGCACGGTCAATAACCGGCCGTTGGCCGTACAACCGCAGCCGGGCGAAAGCGCCATCGTCACCGCAACCGCGCGCATGATCGAACGCGAAGTGGATAGCGGCTTCTGCCCGAGCGCCTATTTCTGGCCGGGGCATATCCGTTTCGATGTATGCGGCTTTCAGGAAGGCGAACAGCAAATTTTGCAGCGCGTGGTGCTGGAATTGACCGATCACCTCACGCGCGAGGGGCCGACCAGCGAGCGCAACGCCAGCCTCAACGCGATGCTGGCCGATGTGAACCGCCCCAACACTTATTCGCTGATTTTCCATTCGAACAATACGGCATCCTTGCTGGGCAGCGCGGTGAAGCATCTCGACGATTACAGCGCGCAACTGAAAAATAAACAGGCCGGTTTTTACCCGCGCATCGATAATCTGGCTCTGCTGATCAGCGATCTGACCAATGTGCTGGGGAGCGAGGCGCAGCATTTGCAGGAAGTCGCCGCCCAGACCGGCATTTACAGCATGAAAGGCCGCGCGGCTTATTTCCATACGCTGGGCACGATGGCGGCATCGTGCTGGGTCTTGCAGGCGGCACAACTGGATTTCGACGAGGTGCTGAAATTGCAATCGGCCGAGGCGATTTTTGCTCAAGCCATGCAAAACACTTGTTCGAAAATCGACAAAGATCCGGCCATTGTTTTCAACGGCGAGGATCTGAGCCATTTGCTGTCGCTGGCCGGCGCCGCCTCGGCTGCCGTCAATAATTTGGCCTCCTTGCAGAACGCGCTGGCAGCCGCGCCGCATAATTTGTCGCGTTGATAAAAATACCCTCCCCTTGTGGGAGGGTCGAAATTTGCGTAGCGCAGCGAAGCAAATTTCGGGGAGGGGTCCTTGTCCCAACGTTCGTGGCACGACCCCGCCCCGAAAAATCATGAATTCCGTAAGGGCGGAATTCATGATTTTTCGACCCGCCCACAAGGGGCGGGTAAGCACTACACCAGCCGCCCCTGCTCCACAGCCGCTTTAATGAAAGAACGGAACAGCGGATGCGGGTCGAGCGGTTTGGATTTCAATTCGGGATGGAATTGCACGCCGATGAACCAGGGATGATCCTTGCGTTCGATAATCTCGGGCAACTGGCCGTCGGGCGACAGGCCGGAGAAAACCAATCCGGCTTTTTCCAACTGCTTGCGGAAATTGATGTTGACCTCGTAGCGGTGCCGGTGGCGTTCGCTGATATGATCGGTGCCGTAAATCTCCCGCACCTTGCTGCCCTTCAAGAGATCGCACGGATAGGCGCCGAGACGCATGGTGCCGCCAAGATCGCCATCCGCCTTGCGTTTTTCAAGCTGGCTGCCCTTGATCCATTCGGTCATGAGGCCGATCACGGCGGAATCGCTCTTGCCGAATTCGCTTGAGGCCGCTTTCGGCATGCCGCCCAGATGGCGCGCCGCCTCGATCACTGCCATCTGCATGCCGAAGCAAATGCCGAAATAAGGAATTTTTTTCTCGCGCGCATAGTGCGCGGCGCTGATTTTACCCACGGTGCCGCGCTCGCCGAAACCGCCCGGCACCAGAATGCCGTTGACGCCTTCCAGATTTCGGGTGGTGTCCTTGCCCTCGAATAATTGGGAATCGATCCAGTTCAAATTCACTTTCACATTGTTGGCGATGCCGCCATGCGCCAGCGCCTCGCTCAGCGATTTGTAGCTATCCAGCATGCTCATATATTTGCCAACGATGGCGATGGTCACCTCGCTTTCCGGCTCGCGGATGCGCTTGACGATCCCGTGCCAGCGGGAAAGGTCGGGTTTCTTGCCCCCCTTCTGATTTGGCTGCAGATCGAAATACTTCACCACCTGCTCGTCGAAACCTTCCTTGTGATAATTGGCCGGCACCGCATAGATCGTATCGACATCGAGCGCCTGAATGACGCGTTCGGGCTTTACATTGCAGAACAGCGCGATTTTTTTACGTTCGCCTTCGGGTATGGGCTGCTCGGCGCGGCACAAAAGGATTTCCGGCTGGATGCCGACGCTGAGCAATTCCTTGACCGAATGCTGGGTCGGCTTGGTTTTCAATTCGCCCGCCGTCTTGATGAAAGGCAGCAGCGTGACATGGATGAAAAGGCTGCGCTCCGGACCAAGCTCGTTACCCAATTGGCGGATCGCTTCCAGAAACGGCAGGCTTTCGATATCGCCGACGGTGCCACCGATCTCGCAAATACAAAAATCTTCGTCTTTCAGGTCGGCGCGGATGAATTCCTTGATCGCGTCGGTCACATGCGGGATCACCTGCACGGTGGCGCCTAGATAATCGCCGCGCCGCTCCTTGGCGATGACGGTCGAATAGATCTTGCCGGTGGTGACATTGTCGCTTTGGCGCGAGGCAACACCAGTGAAACGCTCGTAATGGCCGAGATCGAGATCGGTCTCGGCGCCATCATCGGTGACATAGACTTCGCCGTGTTGCGTGGGACTCATCGTGCCCGGATCGACATTGAGATAGGGATCGAGCTTGCGCAGGCGCACCTTGTAGCCGCGCGCCTGCAACAGCGCGCCCAGCGCCGAGGAGGCAATGCCTTTGCCGAGAGACGACACCACGCCGCCGGTGATGAAGATGAAGCGGGTGGTGGTCATTTTTTTCATACCCTACCTGGTCAGCTGCGTCCGCGTTACGCCGGATGATTTCCTGGGACGCCCGCCTAATTTTCCATTGGCTCTGGACGCGATTTTCTTGCGTCTGGAGGTCGCGCGGCCGCCGCGCTGACCGAGCCGCGCGGCCATCCAGCGCTGCGAGCCGAGAAAACCTTCGAGAAGCGCGGGCAGGTAAAGATCGGCATCGAGTCGGGGGAAATGCAATCCAAGCCCCGACGGCGAAATTTCGATGCGGTTGAGCGATTGCGGCGTTGCCCGTTCCAGCCCTTCGGCATCGCGCGGCCGGAAGGCAATGGACAATCCGCTACTGAGATCGACGATCACGCGGCCGATGCGCTGATCATAATGCGCGGCTTTGGCAACCGGAGTCCGCGCCAGCCGTGCCGCGGCACGTTCATTGGCGGCATCGATTTCGTTTTTAATATTCGCCATGAATCTCGCTCCATGCGGCGCAGAGGCGCGCCAGCCTTTTTGCGATAATTGTTTTGATCTTCGTCAACTCGCCGGCGGGAAACCGGTAATTTTCGAGTATATCCACCCGGCCCTCTGCACAGTAAAGCTTGAACACCGCTTCGCATCCTTTCCCGATCACATGCACATGAGCGGGTCTGTGATCGTTCGGATAAATGACAACTCGAAGTTTTTCTATCCGATCGACCGTTGGCATTCTACCATAAACCTAAGCGCTTTGGTTATTTTTCTTTTTTCACTCGCAAAACCTTGATTTTCGCGCGATTTTTGCATTCCTCACTGCCCTAACGGCACGGACGGCGGCGCGGTCGGTGGTGCCGGTATGGCGGGCGCGGACGGCGGCACGGCTTGCGGCATGGGCGTTGGACTCGGCGTGGCCGCTGGCCCGGGAACCGCCGGAGGAACCGGAACGGTTGGAGCGGAGGCCGGCGCCTGCGGCGCCATCTGATCGACAATGCTGCGGCTCTGATGCTGGCTGCTGGCGATATAACCGAGCGCGAGGCTGTTGACGATGAACAAGGTCGCCAGCACGGCCGTGGTGCGCGTGAGCAAATTGGCCGAGCCGCGCGCGGTAAAAAGCCCGCCCATGGTGCTGCTGCCGCCGGTCAACCCGCCACCATCCTGCGCCGTGCGCTGCACCAGAATGACCGCGATCAGGGCCACGGCCAGCATCATTTGAACGACGAGCAATACGGTTTCCATGAGCAGTCCTTTTTCAAACAAATAGAAAAGCGGCCGGTTTCAACATGATTCCGGCTTTTGTCAGGTCTGGTTTTAGGCTGGAATGATTTTATAGGGCATGTGGCGATGAAAAGCCAGCCTTATTCTGCGGCATCTGGCGCGTTGGATGGAACCGATTCTGCGCTCAGAATCGGGCTTGTGAGAAAGGGGGGCATCATGATCCGCAGACTAAAATCCGGTCAGTACCGGATTTACTCGCGCAAATTAAATCCCAAAACCGGCAAACGGCGTAATCTCGGCACCTTTGCGACCAAGGCGCAGGCTGAAAAGCATGAGCGCGAAATTCAGTATTTTAAGAGGCACTGAAATTTAACCATACTTCGTGCTTAACAGTATTTTGCAAAAAGGTTACCCTTCACAAACAAGGCCTTTTCAACAGGGCCAAGGAAAAGGAATAGGATAGAAGATGACAAGAGCGCAAACGAGAAATGCAGCCATTGGTATAGTCGGCGGCGCAATTATATTTGTTCCATTCGGTGCAGAGTTCGTTAAAGTAATTGCCATTCTCGGCGGCTTCGTCGATCCTGCTGGAACTTTCGGTAAAGTCGCGCTGGAGATTAACAATCATGTCGGTCCCTTATGGACCGGCGCAGGAGTTGCCGCGACTTCGTTGGCAACTATTATCAATGCTTTACGTATGCGCCGAAATGCGTCCACAAATTCTCTCTAAAATTCTCAGCGGCACTTTTCCGCGATTGCCCAGAAGGCTTCGGCGCTGATGCTGGCGCTGCCCACCAGGACGCCATCGACCTCGGCCTCATCGAGAATGGGGCCGGCATTATGCGGCGTCACCGAGCCGCCATAGATCACCTGCACCGCCTCGCCGGCGGGGCCGAGGGATTTGCGGATCAGCTGATGCACCTCGCGGATTTCCTCCGGCGTCGGCTGCTTGCCGCTGCCGATCGCCCAAACGGGCTCATAGGCCACGACCAGATGCGCCATCGTGCATTTTTCCGGCAATGAGGCGCGCAATTGCCTTTCGATCGCCTCGGCGGTCTTGTCGGAGGCGCGCTGATCGGCCGTCTCGCCGATGCACAGAATGGCCGTAAGCGCCGCCAATTGCACGGCTTTGACTTTTTCCGCGATCAACTTGTCGCTTTCGCGGTGGCCGATGCGGCGTTCGGAATGGCCGACGATCACATAGCGGCAGCCGAGATCAGCAAACATGGCCGCGCTCACATCACCGGTATAGGCGCCGTGCGTCGCGGTGTGGCAATCCTGCGCGCCGACCAGGACCGGCGTACCCATAATGGCTTCGGCGATCGGCCAGATCAAAGTGGCCGGGGGGCAGACGACGAGATCGAAATCGAGCGGCTTGCCGGCCGTGGCCATATCGGCCACGTCGCGCGCGAGCGTTAATCCGGAGGTAAGCCGGCCATACATCTTCCAGTTTCCGACGGCCAGCCGGCGGCGTTTGGGCATTCCGATGTCAGATAACAGATGTCAGAGGACAGAGGCGAATCTGACATCTGACATCTGTTATCTGTCCTCTGTTGTCTGTCTTCCGTTATCTGTCATATCATGCCTCATTCGTTCATAAAAGGTTAAGAGAATCCCATGCTGCAAACTATGCGCCACCTCGCCCAGTCCTGGATCTTCAAGGGGCTGATGCTGCTCCTCATCGTCAGCTTCGGCATCTGGGGCATCGGCGATATTTTTCGCGGCAACCCCTTGCAGCGCACGGTCGCCAAAACCGGCAAAATGGCCATTAGCGTGCAGGTGCTGGATCATGCCTTTCAGCAGGCGTTGGCCCGTGCCCGGCAGATGTTCGGACCCGAACTCACCGCCCAGCAGGCCAAGCAGATCGGTCTTTTCGATCAGACGCTCGACAATCTCATCCAGCACGCGGATGTAGAGCAGATCGTGGATAAGCTCGGCATCAATGTCAGCGACCGGGCCGTGCTGAATAAAATGGCGGCCTGGCCCCAGTTCCACGACAAGGACGGCCGATTCGACAAGGCGGTCTTCAAGCGGCTGGTCGATCAGTCGGGCATGAGCGAACGCGGCTTTCTCGATACGGCGCGCAAGGAAATGGCGCAGCAGCAATTGTTCGACGCACTGCAGAGCGACGGCAAAATCCCGCAAACGATCATCGACACTATGTATCGCGCACGCGGGCAAAAGCGCGTGCTCGATGTGGTGACGGTTAAAAACAGTGGCTTCACCGACATTCCCGCACCGGACGATAAGACGCTCAATGATTTCTACCAGCAGAACGCGTCCAAGTTCATGGCGCCGGAATATCGCGCGCTCACCATCGCCAGCCTTTCCACCGACGAGGCGGCCAAAGAAATCAGCGTCAATGACGAGGATCTCAAAAAGGCCTATGAAGCCAAGACGGCCGAACTGACGCGCCCCGAGCGGCGCGATCTCGTGCAAGTGGTGTTGCTGGACGAAAATAAAGCCAAGCAACTCGCCACCGCCGCGAAAAACAGCGGCAATCTGGCCGCCGCCGCGAAAAGCACCGGCCATAATGCCGTGCCGCTCGATCAGGTGGATCAGAAAACCATCCTGCCGGACCTCGCCAAGCCTATTTTCGCCTTGGCGGCCGGGCAGATTTCCGATCCGATCAAAAGCGGGCTCGGTTGGCATGTGGTGCAGATCAAGAAAATCTACCCGGCCGGCAAGCCGGATTTCGACAGCGTCAAGGATCAGTTACGCGAAAGCCTCAAGCATGATCAGGCGATCGAGAGCGTGACCCGCGTGGTCAATCAGCTCGACGACCAGCTGGCGGCCGGGCATGCGCTTGAGGATATTGCCGACGGCATGAAACTGCGCCTCATCAAAATTCCGGCCGTCGCCGCCACCGGCAAGACGCCCGACGGCAAGGACCCGCCCGAATTGCCCAATCGCGACGAGTTGCTGAAATCCGCTTTCGCGCAAGGTAGCGGCGAGACCAGCCCGATCCTCGACGATAAAAAAGGCAATTACACCGTGGTGCGCACCGATCAGGTGACGCCGAGCGCGGTGCCGCCTTTCGAAAAAATCAAGGATGACGTGATCGAGCAATGGAAAACGGCCGAAGAGGCCAAGCGCGCCGCGGGCGCGGCGGACGCCATCGCCAAAGCCATGCGCGAAGGCCGGACCGCGTCTTCCTTTGCCGCGCAGAATGGCGTCGATGTGCGCATTTCGAAGCCGATCTCGCTTTTGAACGACGGCGATCCCGATTTGCCGCAAACGATGGTGCCGCAAATTCTCAAGATGAAAAAAGGCGATGTCGTCGTCATGCCGCTGCCGGATCGCCAATTGGTTCTTCATCTCGCCGAACTGATCGATGTCGAGGCTGCGGCCAACAATTCGGAGCAGAACAAGGTTGTGGGCGAATTGAAAGACAGCATGCCGAAGGAAATCGCCGACGAGTATGTCAAATATCTGCGCGTGATTTTCCCGGTCGAGATCGACCAGAGTTTGCTTGAAAATCTGCGCCAGCAAGGCGGCTAAGGGAGTCCCCTCTCCCCTCATTCGCTTGAGCGAATGGGGGGAGAGGGTTAGGGTGAGGGGGGACTCTCGACCAAGACCGTGATCAGTGTTTTATCCCCCAAAGCCCGGCACATCCCCTCACCTGCAAAAACTAAGCCCCCGCGAAAGCGGGGGTAAAAAGCGCAAGCCTAAGTTTTTGCTTCCTCTCCCCCTCGCGGGGGAGAGGGGTAATGTTATAATGGCGGCATGAATCTCAACCCTGATCTTACAACTTTCGCCCGCACCTTCAACGCCGGCAAAAACCAGATCGTTTCGGCTGTCCGCGCCGGCGAGGGGGAGACGCCCGTCTCGGCGGCGCGCAAGCTCGGCGGCAAGCCCTACAGCTTTTTGCTCGAATCGATGGAAGGCGGCGCGGCGCGCGGGCGCTATTCGATCATCGGCCGCGCGCCCGATCTCATCTGGCGCTGCGAACGCGGCGGCAAAGCCGCGATCAACCGCGAGGCTTTGAAGGGCGGAAAATTCGTGGCTTCAAAGCGCGCGCCGCTCGAGGATCTGCGCGCCCTGCTCAGCGAATGCCGCATCGACGATCCGCATTTGCCGCCGCCGGTTGCCGCCGGACTGTTCGGCTATCTTGGCTATGACATGGTGCGTTATATGGAGCGCTTGGCGGATAACAAGCCGCCGGGCGTCGAGACGCCGGAAGCACTTTTGATCCGCCCTACCCTGCTGGCAATTTTCGATCAGGTTGAGAACAAGATCACGCTGGTGACGCCGGTCTGGTTCGACAAGGCGCAGACGGCCGAAACTGCCTATACGGCGGCGAAACAGAGGCTGGAGGGGGCGCTTAGTGATCTTGCTCAATCGATACCATACTCTTCAACCGTCATCCCCGCGAAGGCGGGCATCCATCACCCGGTCTCGACATCGGCATTGAATTCACAAACAACGCGCTTGCGCCATGCACAGGAGATGGATCCCCGCCTTCGCGGGGATGACACAGAGGTGAGTGAACCCGCCGCCAACATGAGCGAGAGCGGTTATTGCGCCATGGTCGAACGCGCGAAGGAATATATCCGCGCCGGCGATATTTTTCAGGTGGTGCTGTCGCAGCGCTTCTCGCTGCCTTTCTCACAACCGCCGTTCGATCTTTACCGCGCGATAAGGCGGCTCGATCCGTCACCTTATTTGTATTTTTTCGATTTCGGCGATTTTTCGGTGGTGGGCTCCAGCCCGGAAATTCTGGTGCGGGTGCGCGGCGGCAAGGTCACGATCCGCCCCATCGCCGGCACGCGCCCGCGCGGGATCGGCAATCGTTCGGACAAGGAACTCGCCGCCGAATTGCTGGCCGATCCCAAGGAACTGGCCGAGCATCTGATGCTGCTTGATTTGGGGCGCAACGATGCCGGACGCGTCGCCACGCCCGGCACCGTGAAAGTGACGGCGCAGAATACGATCGAGTATTACAAGCATGTGATGCATATCGTTTCCAACGTCGAAGCCGAGTTGGACAAAAAATTCACGCCGCTCGAGGCGCTGGCCGCCGGCTTTCCCGCCGGCACGGTGAGCGGCGCGCCGAAAGTGCGCGCGATGGAAATCATTCAGGAGCTGGAGCCCGACCGGCGTGGCATCTATGCCGGCTGCGTCGGCTATTTCGGCGCCAATGGCGACATGGACACGGCCATTGCCATTCGCACCGCCGTGATCAAGGACGGCACCATGTATGTGCAGGCGGGCGCCGGCATCGTCTATGACAGCGACGCGCACTCCGAGCATCGCGAATGCGTAGCGAAGGCGCGGGGAATGATGAAGGCGGCAGAAGAGGCGGCAAAAGATTAACCATAAAAAAATCTTTCAAGGCGGTTTTTGCCCGCCCGTATTATAATCGGCGAATGATGTCGTCCCAATACTCTAACCCACATTTTGAGCCCCACTATGCGGCTGCCAGATTGCGTATATCGGTAAGGACTCTTTTAAAACTGCGTCGCTTACTCGATCCCGACCTTACTTTCGATGAGCACCGCAAGATCGTACCGGTCGATCTAGGACCAATTTGGGATAGGGCCGCTTTTTCAGCGACAAAAAGCAAGATTTCAGAAGAAACCTCTCTTGGCTTGCGCGAAGCAGAGAAAACACAAGATCGTACCACGATAGATATGTGGACCAATAAATTAAAAATTGAAAAACGGAAAATAAATAGAGAATTTTTACCCATCAGAAAACAGTTTTTAGATATTTTTTATTTCGGCTTCATGGCCCAGTGTCAAGATTACAGCCGAAGTTTTGATTTTACTCCTCAGCAAAGCACCGTGCCGGCGGGTCAGTCGCAGCGTGACACGGGGTTTCACCTGGACCGCGCCACATCCAATTGGAAAGTAACTTTTAAAGAAAGCTGGATTCCTCCTGCTTCGATTGTATTGATAGCGCGAGACGTTGGCCCAAGTACACTTTGCATAAAAGGATTGGAAGAGATTCCCTGGCAGGCAGTCAATTGGCAAGGCGCATATAAGGATGATGCGCTGGCCGAAGTGGCGGCGGAAAAAGGCCAACTTAGGGTTTTAAGGCCCGGTCGTGTATATGCCATCGATGATAGAGTGCTGCATGCGGGACAAAAAAGCCGCCGCAGACAAAAACGAACTTTTTCGCGTGCCATCTCGACTATCCGCCGCCAAAATTTTTTACAGCATCATATGTGATGTTATTGGTTAGGCCCATTCACCAAATCATGCGCCGCCACAAACTCAAACCCTCGTTTCTCGGCATCCGGCAGCCACTCCTCAAGCGCCTTTAAAGTCGCCTCGTGCGGATGGCCGATGGCGATCGCGTAACCCTTGCGCGTTGCCACGCGCTCAGTCGCCGCGAGTTGCGCCCGGATTGCCTCGGGTGCGAGACTGTCGTCGAGAAATACGTCGCGCGTGACGGTCGGCAAATTGTCCTTGCGCGCGATTTCGGCGCCGACCGATTTAGCGCTGGTGCGCGAATCGAGAAAGAACAAGCCGCGCTTTTTCAATTCGCCGACCACGATTTCCATGCCGGGCGCGTAAGCCGTAAATTTGCTGCCCATATGATTGTTGACGCCGTCGAAGCCGCCGAAACTGTCGAGCGCGTGATCGAGCCGCGCGCGCACCTGATCGGCGGACAGATTGACGAGCAGCGCGCCGGGCCCCGGATCCTCGCGCCCGATCGGCTCCATCGGCATATGGAGCAGAAGCTCGTGCCCCTCCTCATGCGCCGCGGTGGTTTGTTCATCGAGGCGCTCGGCATAGGGCATGTAGGACAGCGTCACGAAGCGCGGCAATTTCACCGCGCGGCGGCTACCGCTGAGATTGAGGCCCATATCGTCGATGATAATGGCGATTTCAGGCTTATGGCCCGGCGGCAGCGTAAACGGATGCTCCGGCAGCACCGGCGGCGGCACGATCATGGCGAGTTGCTGATCTTCGGTCTCTGGGGTAGGCTGTTCGCGGATCTGCTCGACCTTCACGCGCAGCGGGCCGGGCGGCGGCGTCAAAGGCGGCGTAAAGACAAGCCACAGCGCCAGCGTGCTGCTGGCGGCGGCAATCAGCCATCCGATAAGACCGGCATATTTGGATTTTTTCATGAAAAGATTGAATTTTTGGAAAGTTTGACCGGCGAAAGGATTTTAACCATTTCTATCTTAACGGATAGAATGTAGAAAGAGAGAAACTCTTTTCGGATTTTTTATGATAGATACTACCTCATTTCAAAGTCACAGCTTTCCATTGTTCACGGGAGAACCAACAACCATTTTGCTGGGCCCTGAATATGATACGGGATCGACCGAAACTTTTTATAAAGAATTATATGACCTGACGCGAAAATTTAATTTTGCGCATTGTACGGGCGAATTTTCATTTCAAGCTTTGGACGAACAAGCTAAAGTTGTCTTAGATGTAATTGAAAATCCGAAAGTTGATATCAACGCATACAAAAAGGATGTTGGTTCGCTCTTTTTTCCTTTCTTTTTTCATGCCTTCGCCAACGCTCCGGGGTCTGTTTTTTCGGCTTATTATAATAACCCCCGAACAGACTTCAGTCGAAACGGCTTCGTTGAAGGCCTGCCAAATAAAACCGGTCTTCTCGAATTCATGATCGTTATTGACATGCGTCGCAGTGAAAACTTTCCTGATATAAAAATTCCTGATCTTCGAGAATCTTATCGCCTCGCCTGCAGTATACCTGAACAACCCATTGTCGTATTTGACTCGCAAGCTCAAAGGTATCAACTTTTGAGACCCGGCAGATTAAATCCGCACGCCGAGGATGTTGGCGCATTCATCGGACAGCGTTCTGCGCGAAGCGTAATGAGACAAATAGAAGAAACAAATCTGGCTCTGGCGGAAATGGCAGATGCAATGGGCCGGTTGACCTTTCCAGGAATTACTACACATGGCGAAGAGAGCATTGCAGAATTATTAAAGAAAAAATTCAATACAATTCAGAAATGGCTATCGGTGCATTATCCAAATTAAGTCCCGGGGATATAATAGACCATGAAAGGTTAGACAGAGGATCAAAACATATCACACCTGAAGAAATTTCAACCGCATGCCAAGGCTTCGTATCCAATGTGTTATTTCAAGCGGAAAAGGAGCTATTTGCCGAGCGGCAAGTGCCTGACCGAGACAAACCAAGACACCATGGATGGATCGCAAATGCCGTAAGGCCTATTTTGGACAGTCATTTCCATTTTGCAGCATCGACCGCCGGCTAATTTTCATATATCTATACACTTTGCCGTTTCATTGACCTTTACGTCGTCATGCATTTCAGCGAAAATAGCGGCAGTAAAATTGCCGGGGATTTCATGTTCCTCCATATTCGATAGCCCGGTCTCGCTGTCAGACATTCGAAAAAGATTGGGACTAGAAACATGCCTTCAAAACCTTTGCGAAAAGTTTTGCGATCCGCACTTTCGTCAATTCTCGGCGAGGATTTTGGCAATTTGCCGGATCGCGAATTCTACCGCCCGCGTTTCTCGCCCTGGGAAGGATTTGGCGAATTCAAGGATGTATGGGCTCCGGTCTGGCCGCATACGATCGTTTCGGCCGACCGCGTGTGGCTTTTGCATGCTCTGGCGCAGCAGGCCTATCATTTACCGGGCCATTTTTGGGAATGCGGCGTTTATAAAGGTGGCACGGCCATTATGCTGGCCTCCGTGGCCGCGTCGGTTCCCGGCAAACAGCTTCATTTATTCGATACTTTCTCCGGGATGCCCGACGTCAATCCCGCTTACGACAACTGCCATGTGCAAGGCGATTTTGCGGATACGAGCCTGGAAGCCGTGCGCGGCCGCGTGGGCAAAGGCCCCCATATTTTTTATCATCCGGGATTCATCCCGGATACATTCAAAGGGCTGGAATCCGAACGGATCGCCCTGGTGCATGTGGATGTGGACATCTATCAATCGGCGGCGGATTGCTGCGCCTTCATCTATCCGCGCCTTTGCGGCGGCGGCTTTATGGTGTTTGACGACTACGGCTTCCCCACCTGCGCCGGCGCCCGCGCGGCGGTGGATCAATTCTTTGCCGGAAAGCCCGAGCGGGTCGTGGTGCTTCCCACCGGCCAGGCCTTTGTTACAAAGCTGCCCTGAAGTGCTTTACGCGGCCATGGTTTTCGGGCGAAAATACCGTCTTACCGGTGCGGACGGGATTTTCCGATGCTGCTGCTGATCGACAATTATGACAGCTTTACCTACAACCTCGCGCATTATTTCGGCGAATTGGGGGCGGAAGTTGATGTGCGCCGCAACGATGCGCTGACGGCCGCGGCGGCTGTGAAGCTCGAGCCTTCGCATATTGTGCTGTCGCCGGGCCCCTGCACGCCGAACGAAGCCGGCATTTGTCTCGATCTGATCAAGGCCGCGGCGGCGGCGAAAATTCCGCTGCTCGGCGTGTGCCTCGGCCATCAGGCGGTAGGCCAAGCTTTTGGCGGCAAGATCGTGCGCGCGACTCCGATGCACGGTAAGATCAGCAAGATCAAACATAATGGCGAAAGCGTGTTCAAAGGCTTGCCCTCGCCTTTCACCGCTACGCGTTATCATTCGCTGATCGTGGCGAAGGACGGATTGCCACAGGAGCTTGCTATCACGGCCGAGACCGAGGATGGCATCATCATGGGCCTCGCGCATAAAAGCCTGCCGGTTCACGGCGTTCAGTTTCATCCCGAAAGCATCGCGACCGAGCATGGGCATGCGCTGCTGAAGAATTTTCTGGCAGTTGCCTGATGCCGCTTAAATCGATCCTGCAAAAAGTGGAACGCGGCGAGGATTTATCCGCCGGCGAAGCGCGCACGGCCTTCGATCACATCTTCGAAGGAAAAATTCCGACCGAGCAGATCGGCGCTTTTCTGACGGGGCTGCACAAAAAAGGCGAAACGGTCGAGGAGCTGACCGGGGCGGTCACCTCCATGCGCAGCAAGATGATCGCCATCAAACCGCCGCCGGGCGCCATCGATATCGTCGGCACTGGCGGCGACGCGCATGGTACGCTGAACATCTCCACCGCCGTTGCGCTGGTGGTGGCGGCTTGCGGCGTGCCGGTTGCCAAGCATGGCAACCGCGCCTCGACCAGTCAGTCGGGATCGTCCGACATTCTCGCCGCGCTCGGCATCAATCTGGAAGCCGGCACGGAAATTCTGGAACGTTGTTTGGCCCAAGCCAATCTGTGCTTTCTGTTCGCGCCGCGGCATCATCCGGCCATGAAGCATGTGGCCGAGGTGCGCCGCGCGCTCAAAACGCGCACGATTTTCAATCTGGTCGGCCCGCTCACCAATCCCGCCAATGTGAAACGCCATCTGATCGGCGTGTATGAGCTCGAATGGCTGGGGCCGATGGCCGAAGTGCTCAAGCATCTCGGCAGCGAGGCCGCATGGCTCGCACACGGGCAGGACGGCATGGATGAGATCACCACCACCGCGCCGACCGATATCGTCGAATTGCGCCATGGCGCCGTGCGCCATTTCGCCCTGACACCGGAGCAGCTCGGCCTGCCGCGCGCACAGCTCGACAATCTCAAGGGTGGCGATGCCGCGCATAACGCCGCCGAACTTAAAAAACTTTTGCAGGGTGAACCCGGCCCTTATCGCGATATCGTCTTGCTCAATGCCAGCGCCGCGCTGGCGGTGGCGGGTAAATATGAGGATTTGCCGCACGGGCTTGCACGCGCAGCGGATACGATCGATAACGGCCATGCGCAGCGCACGCTGGAAAAACTGGTGGCGCTAACCAATGGATCACCCGCATGAGCGACATGCTGGAAAAAATCTGCGCCGACAAGCGCGCGCATGTAGCGCATGTGTCGAAAGCGATTCCGCTCGAGATGGTGGATCGCAAGGCGCGGCAGGCGTCAAAGCCGCGCGGCTTTATCAAAGCGCTGCGCGCAAAACTTGAACGCGGTGAAACCGGCCTTATCGCCGAGATCAAGAAAGCCTCGCCTTCCGCCGGCATGATCCGGCCCGATTTCTCACCGGCGGCGCTTGCCAAAGCCTATGCGGCGGGTGGCGCGGCCTGCCTGTCGGTGCTCACCGATGCGCCTTATTTCAAAGGACGTAATGAGGATCTGATCGAGGCGCGCGCGGCCTGCAATCTGCCGGTGTTGCGCAAGGATTTCATGCTCGATGTGTGGCAGGTGGCCGAGGCGCGCGGCGCCGGCGCCGATTGCATTTTGCTCATCATGGCGGCGCTGGACGACCCGACCGCCGTGGCGCTGCATAAATCAGCTGTCGATTACGGCATGGATGTGCTGATCGAAGTGCATGATCAGGACGAGCTCGCGCGTGCGCTGCGCTTGCCCTCCGGCCTCATCGGCATCAACAACCGTAATCTGAAAACGCTGAAAACCGATTTGCAGGTGACGGAACAATTGGCGCCGCTGGTGCCGAAGGATCGGATTGTCGTGAGCGAAAGCGGCCTCGCCGCGCCTGCTGATCTCGCACGCATGCGCAAAATTGGTGTGAATTGTTTTTTGATCGGAGAGTCTTTGCTGAAAGAAAAAGACGTGGAAGCGGCGACGCACGCGTTGTTAAAGCTATAAGTTTTGCGCGCGCTCCTCTCCCCTTGCGGGAGAGGTTGCAAAAACTAAGGCTTGCCCTTCTTGGCAAGCCTTAGTTTTTGCTGGTGAGGGGTCGTCGCTCAACAAAAAATCATATTCTTGTTGAGAGAACCCCTCCCCAAACCCCTCCCGCAAGGGGAGGGGAACACGACGGTACAAACTGCTACTTCTGTTCAACCCTTCGCCTTCAGCCCGGTCGATCCAAAGCCGCCTTCGCCGCGTTCGGATTCCGGCAATTGCGAAACTTCCTGCCATTCCACGCGCGTGTAAGGGGCCACCACCATTTGCGCGATGCGCATGCCGCGCGTGACCGTGAAATTCTGGTCGCCGAGATTGGCGAGGATCACCTGCACCTCGCCGCGATAATCGGCGTCGATGGTGCCGGGGCTGTTGAGCAAAGTGATGCCGTGTTTGAGCGCAAGGCCGGAACGCGGCCGCACTTGCGCCTCATAGCCTTCGGGCAGCGCGATCATAAAACCGGTCGGAATCAGCGTACGCTTGCCGGGCTCGATTGTGATGTCGTTCGCGACCGCCGCGCACAGATCCATGCCGGCCGCATGTTCGGTCGCATAAGCCGGCAAATCGAGGCCGGCGGCATGCGGCAAGGCTTTTATGGAAATGGTGATTTCGGACACGAATCGATCCCCTGTTAGGCTTTTGATTTTACCCAAGAGCAGCAAGTTAGGCCAGGTTTTTCAGCCTTTCCGGCAGGCTGATTGACTCAAGGATGCTTTACCCTAAGGTCGGCGGGTCACATAACCCTTCCATGGAGATCGTTATGAAAAGCAAAATAACCGCGCTAACCCTCCTCTCTGCCCTCGTCCTCGCGCCTGTATTCGCGCATGCCGTCGATACCCCGGCTTCCCAACCCGTACCCCCGGCCGCTGCATCCAATCCGGGTGACCAAGCCGGCGGTACTTCGCCAGCCGGTGGTGCGCCCAGCGCAAGCGCCGAAAAGGAAAAGAGCAAGGAGAAGGCCGGCTCGCAACAGAGCGAAGCCTCGCCGCCCCCTCCCGCAGCCATGAAGGGAATGACGCCACCACCACCTGCCAGCACCCTAGCGGGTGCCGGTAAGCCCGGTGCGCCGTCCGCCTCTTCACCGAGCGGTGGCCAGCAAGCCGGTGCCGCCTCATCCGGTGCGCCGAAGCCCTCACAGTGGAGCTCACCGAGCAGCCCGCCGGCCGGCGTAAAGCCATCGTCGGCAACAGGCGAAGAAAAACCGAGCGGTTCTTCGAGCCAGCAGCAATAAGTCGTTTGCATTAATTCGAAGCCGCCTGAAGATGGCCGCAATGCCGGTTTTCAGGCGGCTTTAATTTTGGCCGCGATCTCGTCGGCCAGCTGGCGCGCGATTTGGTCTTTGCCCTGATGCGGCCAGACAGATTGCCCAACGGCGCCCTTTTTATCGCGGCGCAGAAGCGTGACTTCATTCTCATCCTGATCGAAAGCCTTGCCAGCGCCGACTTCGTTGGCGAGGATCCAGTCGCAATTTTTGGCCGTCAGTTTTTTGGCGGCATTCTGGACAACATCCGATGTCTCCGCCGCGAAGCCGATCACAAGGCGCGGGCGGCGATTGCCGGCTTTGGCGAGCGTGGCGAGAATATCGGGGTTTTCGACGAGTTCGATCGACGCGCGCGACGCGCCCTTTTTCAATTTCTCCGCCGCCATTTCCGCCGGCCGCCAATCCGCCACCGCCGCCGCGCAGACCGCAACATCGACCGGCAATTCGGCTTCGCAGGCTTCCAGCATCTCACGCGCGGTTTGCACGCGGATGGTTTTGATCCCTTGCGGATCGGGCAACACCGTCGGCCCGCTGACGAGAATGGTTTCGGCGCCTTTGGCCAAAAGCGCTTCGGCAATCGCATGGCCCTGCTTGCCCGACGAACGGTTGCCGATAAAACGCACGGGATCGAGCGGCTCATAGGTCGGGCCGCTTGTCACTAAGGCGCGCCGGCCGGAAAGCGGGCCGGGTTGAGCGAAAAAGTCAGTGATTGCTTTCAGAATGTCGGCCGGTTCGCTCATGCGGCCTTCACCTTCCTCGCCGCAGGCCATTTCGCCGCGGGCGGGGCCGATGAATGTGATGCCGCGCTGCTGCAATGTCTTTACATTCGCCTGTGTGGCCGGATTTTGCCACATCATGACATTCATGGCGGGCGCCAGCATCACCGGCTTGTTGGTCGCGAGCAGAACGGTGCTGGCAAGATCGTCGGCAATGCCTTGTGCCATCTTGGCGATCAGATTGGCGCTAGCGGGCGCGATCACAATCAGATCGGCTTCGCGGCTGAGGCGGATATGGCCCATTTTATTTTCGTCGGTCAGCGACCACAGATCGGAATAGACCTGCTCTTCCGACAACGCCGAAACCGAAAGTGGCGTTACAAGTTGCGCGCCACCCTGAGTCAGCACGCAGCGGACCCTCGCCCCCGCCTCGCGCAAGCGGCGAATAAGATCGAGACTCTTGTAAGCCGCAATGCCGCCGGAAATAATCAGCAGGACGCGGCGGTTGTGAAGCGTGTTGGTCATAAAATGATTATATCACAGGTTAATCGAAAATTTCCGTCTCATACGCACCCCAGAATTCGCCTTTGCGCAAATAGCCTTTAATGCCTTGAAATTTCAGCTTGCACCAATCCTTACCGCAGGAAAATAGATGCCCGACGGCGCCCGCCTCCAGATGCGCGGCGATGGGCGTGGTGGCATCCGGGTCCTCGCGCAATTCGCGCACCGTGCCGGTGACAATCGCCGCGCGCTTGCCGGTGAGGGCATTCTTGTGCACCCAGCCCTCGTCGCCGTCGGCGTCGCGCACGCGCCGCCACATTTCATATTCGGCCGTGATCTCGACCGGCAGGCCCTGATGCGTGAGCACCCATTCGATCGGATAGCGCGTGCCGGGGCCGGTGCGCAGGTTGATCTCGTTCGCGCGCAGGGAGGCGAAGCGCGGAATCGGCAGACCGGAACCGCTCTTTGCCGTTTCGCCATTTTCGTTTTCGTCGACGGCGCGGGCTGAGAATGTTGCTAATAAAATCAAAAACAAAATCGTCATCCCGGAAAATTTGCGCAGCAAATTTATTCCGCCTACGCCAGAGGCTTCGGCGGACTGGGCATTTAGACCCGCCGTAGCTTTAGCGAAGGCGGGCCGGGATCCAGTTACGGTTTCGGCCAGTACAGTCTCGCTGAAAGCGCAACTGGGTCCCGGATAAATTTTCTTTCGGCGCTGCGCGCCGAAAAGAAAATTTTCCGGGATGACGTTTCTTTTTTCACTCATTCTATTTCCTCGACATCGCCTTGCTGGCGTTGGGCGGCAAATGCATCCGCGAAAGCGGTCAGGCGTTTCTCCTCGATCGCCCGGCGCAGATCGCGCATCAGATCCTGATAATACTGCAAATTATGTCCGGTCAGGAGCATCGGCCCTAAAATCTCCTCGCAGCGGAACAAATGATGGATATAGGCGCGCGAATGGCCGCGGCAGGCGGGACAGGCGCAGTTTTCATCGAGGGGTCGTGAATCATCCATATGGCGCGCGTTGCGGATATTGATGGCGCCCCGGCGCGTGAAAGCCTGCCCGGTACGGCCCGAGCGCGTCGGCAAAACGCAATCGAACATATCGATGCCGCGCCGCGCCGCGCCCACCACATCGTCGGGCTTGCCCACGCCCATCAGGTAGCGCGGTTTATCGGCTGGCAAAAGTGGCACAGTGCAATCCAGAATGCGGAACATCTCGCTTTGCCCTTCGCCAACGGCCAATCCGCCGATGGCGTAACCGTCGAAATTGATTTTTTTCAGGGCTTCGGCCGATTCCGCGCGCAATTCAGGATAGACGCCACCCTGATTGATTCCGAACAGCGCATAGCCGGAACGAGGCTTGAAGCTTTCCTTGCAGCGCGCGGCCCAGCGCATGGAAAGGCGCATCGAATGCGCCGCCTGCTCGATAGTTGCCGGATGCGGCGTGCATTCATCGAGACACATGGTGATGTCGGCATCCAGCTGATGCTGAATCTGCATCGCACGCTCGGGCGTCAATTGATGTTTGGTGCCGTCGATATGCGACTGGAACGTGACGCCCTCCTTGCTGAGGTCGCGCAATTTCGCCAGCGACATCACCTGATAGCCGCCGGAATCCGTGAGGATCGGCCCCGGCCAATTCATAAATTTATGCAAGCCGCCTTGCGCCGCCACGCGATCCGCGCCCGGGCGCAGCATCAGATGATAGGTGTTACACAAGGCAAGCTCGGCACCGGTTGCCTTGACCGATTCCGGCTGCATCGCCTTGACGGTGGCTGCCGTGGCGGTGGCGGCGAAAACGGGCGTTTCGAACGTGCCGTGCGCCGTGGTCACGCGCCCGCGCCTAGCCGTACCGTCGGTTGAGGAAATATCGAACCGAAAAGTCATGCCCGTTCCAACAAAGTCGCGTCGCCGTAGGAATAGAAACGGTAATTTTGCGCAATCGCATATGCATAGGCTTCTTTCATGCGTTCTAACCCGGCGAAGGCCGCGACCAGCATGAACAAGGTCGATTGCGGCAAATGGAAATTGGTGAGCAGTGCATCGGCGATGCGGAATTGATAGCCAGGATAGATGAAAATATCGGTCTCGCCTGCGAAGGGATGCAACATGCCCTTGGCGTCCACCGCCGCTTCCAGCAAACGCAGAGACGTAGTGCCGACGGCGACGATGCGCCTGCCTTCGCGCTTTGCTTTATTGATGTAAGCGGCGATGCCGGGAGCGATCTCGCCCCATTCGCTGTGCATGACGTGATCCCTGAGCAACTCGGCTTTCACAGGCAGGAATGTGCCCGCGCCGACATGCAAGGTGATACTCGCACATTCGATGCCACGCGCGGCAAGATTGGCCAAGAGCTCCGGCGTGAAATGGAGGCCGGCGGTCGGCGCGGCAATCGCCCCCTCACGCGCGGCGTAAATCGTTTGATAGCGCGTGCGGTCTTCTGCGTTGCTGGTTTTATCGCGCCTGATATAGGGCGGCAGTGGCGTGTAGCCGTGCGTTTCCAAAAATTCCGGCAGTTTTTCATCCGCGGCCGAAAAGCGGATGAGGATTTCGCCATCTGCGCGTTTTTCCAGAATCTCGGCGGAAAAATCGGGTGCGAAAGCAACACGGTCGCCCGCATGCAGGCGCTTGCCGGGCTTTGCCAATACAAGCCAGGTCTGCGGGCTCTGTTTTTTATGCAATAGAATTTCGATTTCGACTTCGCCGCGCTTGCCGTAAAGCCGCGCCGGGATAACCTTGGTGTCGTTCATCACCAGCAGATCGCCCGCCCGCAAAAGGCTGGGCAGATCGACCATATGATGATCGGAAAATGCCGATTGCGTGACCTGCAAAAGTCGCGCGCGGTCGCGCGGCGTGACCGGCATCTGCGCGATGCGCTCCGGCGGCAGATCGAAATCGAAATCCGCGGTGCGTAACTCGGATTGAAACAGGGGCTGGGCTCTCATGCCCTATCAGATAACAGACGACAGACAACGGAGGACAGAAGATTTTTATCGTCTGTCTTCTGTCGTCCGTCTTCTGCCTACTGAACAATCCGCCAGGCGCCGTCGGGCTGCAGGCATATGGTGCCCATACGTTCCTGAGTGATGCCGTTAACATTGATTAGTTGCGAAACGGTGCGGCAGGGAGTTTGGGCCGCCGCCGCGTAATAGGCCAAAGATTCCGGCCGCGGCGCCGGGGGCGCGACATAATTCGGCACATAATTGACTTCGACCGAATACGGCTTTGGATAACCGTAGTTTGGATAATCATAGACGGGAAGACCATAGGTTTGCGATCTCGAAGATTGACCGGCTTCAAGCAAAGCGCCAACAACAAATATACCGGCCAGTATAGCGGCAGCGCCAGCCGCGCCATAGGCAAGCCCGGCGCCGACATGACTAAGCCGGGCATGCGCGGGCGTCGCCACGGCGAACTGGCTCAATAAGATTATTGTGAAAATCCATTTTCGCATGGCGCCGACTCCCCTATCAGCATTAACTCAAGACTTCGAAAAATCGTACGGCGCATTTTGTCTCATGCTTGATCTGGAAATGAATTTAACCATACTGAAATAGGCGGGAGATTTTTATGACCATCTTTACTATCGGCCATTCGACACGTTCGCTGGAAATTTTTATCGGTCTTTTACAAGCGGCCGGGGTTGATCATGTGGTCGATGTGCGACGCTTTCCGCATTCGCGCCGTCAACCGCAATTCAATATAGAAACTTTACCGGCGGCGCTGGCGGCGGCCGGCATCGGTTACACCCACATGGAAGCGCTTGGCGGCAGGCGCAAAGCCAGCACAAAAACATCGTCGCATACTTTATGGCGCGTGGAAGCTTTCCGTAATTACGCCGATTATGCCGAGACGGCCGCGTTCAAAACCGCTTTCAAGGAATTGCTGAAGCTGGCGCGCGACAAAAATCCGGCGATCATGTGCGCGGAAGCGCTCTGGTGGCAATGCCATCGGCGCATCATCACGGATTATTTGCTGGCGGCCGCGATTGAGGTGAAACATATCCTCGATGGCAAGATTGAGCCCGCGCATCTGACCGAAGGCGCAATCGCACGGCCCGACGGCAGTGTTCTGTATACTGATGCGCCTCTCTTATCCCCTCTCCCCCATTCACCGTAGCTTTTGCGAAGGTGAATGGGGGAGAGGATTAGG
>Ga0307471_100000342_pt1 | contig 24005 bp, 22 predicted proteins | sample atmos_gasesAM3C__2_FD_204566 | JGI IMG/M metagenome (GOLD analysis project Ga0307471, IMG submission 204566) | Hardwood forest soil microbial communities from Morgan-Monroe State Forest, Indiana, United States - atmos_gasesAM3C_515 | ecosystem: Environmental > Terrestrial > Soil > Temperate...
CTGCGGCTTTGCGTGCCACTCGCAGCGTGGGTCCCTTGGGAGGCGTGGCCGGCAGGGGACGCCGGCCGTCGGGGTGCGCGGCTCGCGTCCAATCGGCGAGCTCGGCGGCGATGACACGGCGAACCTCGTTCGGCTGGACGTCGCCGGCTGCCGTGATGACCAGCGACTCCGGCCGAAGGTAACGGGCGAGGTGGGCGCGGCAGTCCTCCGCGGTGAACGACCGGACCGTGTCCTCCGTGCCGGCGACATCGCGGCCGAGCGGGTGATCGGGCCACATCACGTCGTCGAAGATGATCTGGACGTACTCCTGCGGGTTGTCGAGGTACATGCGGAGCTCCTCGAGCACGACCTGGCGCTCCTTGGTGACCTCGTCCGGGTCGAGCACGGGCCGCAGCAGCATGTCGGTCAGCACCTGCACCGCGAGCCGGAGATGCCGCGAAGGCACTCGCGTCCAGAAGACCGTCGCCTCGCGATCGGTCGCAGCGTTGAGCATGCCTCCGACGCCCTCGATGGCCTCGCTGACGGCGCGCGCGGTGGGATAGCGTCCGCCGCCCTTGAAGACCATGTGCTCGACGAAGTGACTGATGCCCGTCTGGTTGGCTTCCTCGTAGCGCGAGCCCACCCCGACCATGAAGGCAATGGCGACCGACGCTCTGCGCGGCAGTGGAGCGGTGACGAGGCGGACGCCGCCCTCGAGGGCCGTCACGGCGATGTCCCGCCCCGGCACCAGCACTGCCGTGCCTCGGGCCGGCGCTCGCGCGAACCTAACGGTTGCGCCCGTACGGTGGGCCTGGTCGGCGAGCCCGGTGCATCGGCGGCTCCGGTCCGCCCTGGGCAGGGCCGGTGGGATGGATGACCACACGTCGCGCCGGTTCACGCCCGCTGCTCTCGGTGCGAACACCGGGGTCGTCCGCCAGGGTGAGGTGGATCACTCGCCGCTCGTAGGCGTGCATCGGATCCAGCGTGAATTTCTCACCGCTGCGCTTGACGCGCATCGCCAGGCGCTGCGCCAATTCGCGCACCTGCTCCTCGCGCCGCGCGCGATAGCGCTCGACGTCGAGGATGATTCGCCGTCCGTCGACACCGTCCTCGCCCATCATCAGGTTGAGGGTGGTCTGCAGGGCTCGCAGCGTCTCGCCTCGCCACCCGATGAGCAGGCCGAGATCGTCGCCGGAGATGTCGAGGATCACCGGCGGGGGACTGCCGTCGGGCGGAGGGGAAGCCCGGCGTACGGAGACGCGGCAGGGCACCTCCATGCGCGTCAGCAGCTCTTCGGCGAGGCCGCGCGCCTTCGCGGCGTGGGCGTCGATTCTCTGCACGCGGACGCGCGCCTCGGTCGCGGAGAGGCGCTCGCCAGGAACCGGCCGGGCTCCTGCGGTCAGCACCTCGACCTCCACCTGGTCGCGGGATACGCCGAGCTGGCCGAGTGCGCTGCTGACCGCCTCCTCGATGGTCGCGCCGGTTGCCTCGACCACGTGGTCTTCGTCGGTTCTCTCGGACGTCGCAGCGCCCGCCTGCCTCGTCTCGCTCACGGCTCCTCCGTGCCTGGCACCGCTCAGCGGCGCCGCTTCTTCTTGTTTCTGTTGGGACGGCCCGCGCTCGGGCGCGGTCCAGCCGTCGCGGTCGCCGCCACCGGGGCGGGCCCCGCGGTCCCGGTCGCCGCAGGCCTGTTCTTGCTGCCGTTGGCAGAAACAAGCGCGGCCGCCGGCGCAGTTCGTGGGTAGGAGAGCGGCGTCACGCGGTTCGCGCCGGGCATCCACGCCGGCACCTTCAACCCTCCCCAACCGACCTTGTAGTACTGCTGCACGACCATGAACAGCGTGCCGGTCACCCAGTACAGCGCCAGTCCCTGTGGGAAGTTGAGGCTGAAGACGAAGATGAGCAGCGGGAAGATGATCGACATCTGCTTGGTCACGTTGGCCATCGAGCGCTCCTGGTCGCTCATGTCCGGCCGCAGCGGCGGCATCATCATCCTCGACTGCGCGAAGGTGAGCACCGCCGCCATCAGCGGCAGGATGAGCAGCGCGGGGTGGTTGAAGACCTGTAGCCAGTTGTTGTTCGTGCAGCAGGCGTCATGGGCCGACTTCGACACGTCGGAGATCCAGAGAAATCCCTTGTCCGCTGGAACCAGATGGGTGGTCGCTGCGCGGATCGCGTTGTACAGGCTGAAGAGCACGGGCATCTGCACCAGCACCGGCAGGCACCCGGTGAGGCCGCTGAAGGGGCTGATACCGTGCTCGCGGTACAGCTTGTTCATCTCGGCGCTCAGCTTCTGCGGCTGGCCCTTGTACTTCTTGCGCAGCTCCTGCAGCTGCGGCGCGATCATCCGCTGCTCCGCCTGGATGCGCCGCGACGTCGACAGCTGCCAGCCGAAGATCGGGAAGAGCACGGCGCGAATCGCGATCGTGAGCAGGATCACCGAAAGTCCGAACGAACCGAAGGCGTGGGTCAGCTGCTCCAACACCCACTGGAACGGGGTCGCCAGGAAGGTGAGGATGACCAGTGGGTTCATGCGTTCGTGCTCATGCCGCGGATCGCTCCTCGTGCGTATGTCGCCGCCGCGCTTCCCGCCAGGTGACGTACGTCTCGGGGACTGGGTCGACGCCGCCGGCGTGGAAGGGATGGCATCTCGCGATGCGGCGAACGGCCAGCCACCACCCTCGTCGCCAGCCGAACCGCTGCAGCGCCTGGTATCCGTAGTGCGAGCACGACGGCTCGTACCGGCAGCTGCTCACCATCCCGAACAGTGGACCGATGGTCAGCTGGTACAGGCGGATGAAGGCGAGGCTCAGTCTCGTCATACGTGCACGGCCGGCGGAATCGTCGGGGAGGCGAATCGCGCCACCTCCCCATTCTCCCTCTCTTCGGAGTCGGCTGCGTCGTTCTCGACTGACGCGATCCGCGATCTGACGACTCCCAGCGCCTCGATCACGTCCGCGCGAAGCGCCTCGAACGGTTGCGACGTCGCTGCCACGGTGGCCGACACGACGATGTCGACACCACGTTGACCTTCGAGCGCCTCGGTGAGCACCGCACGGATGCGGCGGCGGATCCGGTTGCGCCGCACCGCGGACGGCACGTTGAGCACAGCGATGGCCGCCCGCGACTCCTCCACGCCGTTCGGCACACCGCGAACCCGTATGCATCCGACCCTCGCCTCGACGCCGTGCCGGCGCAGGGCGGAGAATTGGCTTCGCCCGACCAGGCGATGCCGGCTGATCACCGTGGGGCGGTCGGCGTCAGGCGCTTGCGTCCCTTCCGGCGTCTCGCTTTGAGCACCTGCCGGCCACCGGGCGTGGCCATCCGCGCGCGGAATCCGTGCGTCTTGCGCCGGTAGCGCTTCTTGGGCTGGTACGTCCGTTTGATGGCCTCTCTCCCGAAAGGTAGGATCACGTCCCGGGCGCGACGGCGCGCTGCAACGGGACGGCGTGGCTATCGGAGTATAGCAACCGATCGTGTTCAACGACCTGTGCGCTCGCGTAGCCCGTTGCCAGCGAGACCCTGCGTTGTTCTACACTCGCGGGTGCTCTGGCGGGAGGTGATCCTCCACCTCGCTCGCGCTGCTTCCCGTCCCGGCACAAGGCATCACGTTATCCACTGCTGTGCGCAACGTGTGGACAAGTGAGAAGCCGAGAGCGGAAGCGTGACTGGGAGTGGCGTATGACAGTCTTCCTCGACACCTTCGGCACAGGGACGGGGATGGCCTCTTGACGCCACCTGCAGACGAAATCGCCGCCGCCGCCGAGGCACCATCGGCTCTCGACCCGCAGCAGATATGGCAGATCGCGCAGGAGGAGTTGCGCTTCCAACTCGCGAGGCCTGGGTATGAGACCTGGCTCGCCAACGCCGTGCTCGTCGACAACAACGGTTACACGTTCACGATCGGTGTCCCGACACGCCTTGCACGCGACTGGCTCACCGAACGCTACGTGCCGCTGATTCGCGAGACCCTGTCTGGAGTCCTCGGCCATGACTGCGAGGTCGTGATCACGGTCGACCCCGCGGCCGCGCCGCCACCGGACGAACCTGCACCGCTGTCCGATCCCGACATCACTCCTGTGTCAGCCGGCGAGGTTGAAGAGCTCACCGGCGACGCGCGTCTCAATCCGAACTTCACCTTCGCGACGTTCGTGGTCGGCAATTCCAGCCGCTTCGCTCACGCCGCGTGCCGTGCCGTTGCCGACGCCCCGGGCAAGGCGTACAACCCGCTGTTCCTCTACGGCGGCGTCGGTCTGGGCAAAACGCACCTCATGCACGCCATCGGACACGCGGTGCGGGACAGCGGGCGGCGTCGCCCGAAGGTGGCCTACGTCACGTCCGAGAAGTTCATGAACGAGATGATCGCGTCCATCCAGGAGAACCGCGCGTCCGACTTCCGGATGCGCTACCGCACGGTCGACGTTCTCCTCATCGACGACATCCAGTTCCTCGCCGGCAAGGACCGCACACAGGAGGAGTTCTTCCACACCTTCAACGCGCTGCACGAGATTCAGAAGCAGCTGGTTGTGACGAGCGACCGTCCTCCGAAGGACATCCCGACGCTCGAGGACCGCTTGCGCAGCCGCTTCGAGGGCGGGCTGATGGCGGACATCCAGCCTCCGGATTTCGAAACCCGGCTTGCCATCCTCAACTCCAAGCTCGGTCCGCACAGCGGCCTGGTTCCGGACGACGTATGCGCATTCATCGCACACCGGATCCAGAAGAACATCCGGGAGCTCGAGGGAGCGTTGATCCGCGTCCTCGCTCACGCGTCGATCAACGGCCAGCCGATCACGCTCGATACCGCGCAGCGCATCCTCCGCGACATCATCCCGGTCGCGGACAGCTTCCCGGTGACGATCGACGCCATCCAGGATGCCGTCGCCGGCCACTACGCCATCTCAGTCGACGAGATGCGGGGCAAGCGCCGTGACAAGCACATCGTCTTCCCGCGCCAGGTCGCTATGTATCTGATCCGCGAGGAGACGGAATCATCTTTGCCGGTCATCGGCACCGCGTTCGGCGGCCGTGATCACACCACCGCGCTCCACGCAATCGAGAAGATCACCGAGCTGGTCAGGGAGGATCAGCGGCTGCAGAACGACCTGCGCCTCATCCGTCATCGCCTCCACTCACGCTGAGGACGCACCTGTTGACAACCGCATGGAGGGCCTGTGTGCGAGTCGTCGGAGCTTCGAGAGCTGGGGACAGCCGTGGACAACGACGAGCGTGTGTCCACACGGGCCGCAGCCTTTTCGCCGGCACGTGGTATTCAGGCGTCGCGGTTGTCCACCGAATGCCCAGCCCTTACTGCTATCACTCTTCTCTAGACTCTGCGAGTCGTTCTTTAACGTCTTGTTGAAAAGCCAGCCAGCTCAGAGGTACACCGCACGCCGATGAAGGTCACCGTCTCGCCAACAGCCTTGGGCGCCGCTCTGGCGCTGGTTTCTCGCGCGGTATCGCCGCGCTCGACTCTGCCGGTGCTCGCCAACGTTCTCCTGGAGACCACCGACTCGGGGCTTCGCGTCACCGCGACGAACCTCGACCTCACGATCGCGGCGTCGCTGCCGGCGACGGTGCTGGCGGAGGGACGAACGACCGTTCCCGCCCGTCTGCTCAGTGAGTACACGACCTCACTGAGTGAGGCGCCATGCACGATGGAGCTGGACCCTGCAACGCAGGTGCTGCGGCTTGTGTGCGGGGTGCACCGTGCCAACCTCCACGGCATCGACGCTGCAGAATTCCCACCACTCCCCACGCGTGAGGGTGAGCCCGACCTCGAGGCTGACTCCGGGCCGTTCCAGAACGCTGTCACGCAGACCGTGATGGCGGCGAGTGCCGACGAGGCGTCGCCTGTACTGACCGGGGTGCTGCTTCTCATCGAAGGTGGTCATCTGACCCTGGCGGCCACCGACCGTCATCGGCTGGCGGTGAAGACACTCGACGTCGACGTGCGGGGGACGGTTCCCACCGAGTCTGTGATCGTCCCGGCGCGACACCTCAACGAGGTGGCCCGGGCCGTGAATGCGAACCGCCCGCGGGTCGGCATCGCGTTCTCCGAGGCGCGCAACCAGGTGTTCTTCACGCTCGGCGACGTGCAGATCTCGTCGCGCTTGATCGAGGGCACGTACCCGAACTATGCCCAGGTCATCCCCGGCGAATCGTCGACGACCGTGACGCTTCCCACCGCCGCCTTGCTGCGTGACGTGCGAACGGCGTCGGTGCTGGCTCGGGACGCCGCGAATCCGGTACGCCTCCGCGTCGGCGAGGGAACCCTCACGCTCCACGCCCAGACCGCAGAGGTCGGCGACGACGAAGCGCCGCTCTCCGCCAGCGTCAAGGGCGACGACGTGCAGATCGCGTTCAACGCACGCTACGTCCTCGACGCGCTCTCCGTGCTCGACTCCGACGAAGTCCAGCTCTCTTTCAACGGCGCGCTTCATCCCGGCGTCATCCGCCCCGCCGGCCGCGACGACTACCTCTGCATCATCATGCCCGTGCGCGTCGCGTAGGGCTGCGCTCACGGGGGCAAGGGATGGGGAGATGGAACCTCTCGGCAGGAGGTGATCGACGGAGCCGCGCCGGACCGTGATCGGAGCGCTCAGCGCGGCGAGACGTCAGCGACGGACCGCCCCCTTCTCACGTGACTTGCGTTGTTACTAGTGGTGGGCGGTCCGATCGCGTGCCTCCTCGCGAGGTTCCATCTCCACGTCCCCTTCACCCTTGACGTGCTCGACTTATGCGCTCACATGGCTGTGAAGCGGAGGCGTCGCACGGCGTCGGTGTGGAGGCCGGCATTCAGCGCGGCGATGAGACGGGGCGTGTCGAGTTGGAGCTGATGCGCGAGCGCGGTGTTCGACGTGGCGATGAGGAGCGCTCCGCGCTCGAGGCGTATGGCGCGGCACATGGGCGCGAGTGTGGGGCCGAGGATGGCGGCGAGGAGCGCGCGCAGCTGCTCGTCGCGCACCTGGCCGCGCACGCCGAGGCCGCGCAGCGCGGGGTCGAGGAGGTCGCCGACGCGGTCGACCCGGGCCTCGCTGCGCGTCATGCGAGCGAGACCACGCCTGCCTGGACGGTGAGACGGCGGGCGACGTGCAGGGCGCCGAGGTCGTACAGCGGCTCGGCGGTCGTGAGGAGCACCTGCTGCGGTGCGCGCGCCGCGAGCATGGTGAGCAGGTCGGTGCGGCGCGACGAGTCGAGCTCGCTGAGCACGTCGTCGAGGATCATCACCGGCGTGAGGCCGCTGCGATCGCAGACCACGTTCACCTCGGCCATCTTGACAGCGAGCACGATGCTGCGCTGCTGGCCTTGCGACGCCGCAGTGCGCGCGGGCCGTCCGTCGACGTCGAAGGCGAGGTCGTCGCGGTGCGGTCCGACGAGTGTCATGGCGCGGGCGAGCTCCTCACCCGACCGCGCGGCAAACGCCATGCGCAAGGCCTCCTCCGCGATCTGCTCATCCGTCGTCGCTGGTGCATGCGCCGGTGTGTAGCGCAGCTCCAGGCGTTCCCGTCCGGCGCTCAGCTGCGCAAGCGCGCGTTCAGCGTGTGGTCCGAGCGCGCCGACCAGGCGGGTGCGCGCAGTCTGAATGCGCGCTCCGAGCGCAGCAATCTCCCGGGTGAAGCCGGGGAGCATGTCGCGGCCCGAACCACCGGCGCGAAGCTGCTTCAGCAGCGCGTTACGCTGCACGAGCACGCGTCGATAGCGCGCCATCGCGTCCGCGGCGACCCTGTCGAGCTGCGCAAGCATGGTGTCGAGCAGACGGCGCCGGGCTTCGGGCCCCGCCTTGACGATGAGCAGATCCTCGGGCCAGAAGAGCACGACCGGGCAGATCCCGGGCAGCGCCGACGCAGGACGTGGCTTGCCGTCGACCATCGCCGAACGGCCGATACGACCGCTGGCGAGGTCGCGAACGAAGTGCACGGCGAGCGTCGCCGGCGCGCCGGGCCGGGTGATGGTGGCCTCGACCGCGCATTGGTCCGCTCCCCACTGGAGCAGGTCGGCGGTCGCTGCGGCGCGCGGCGACCGCGTCAGCGAGAGCGTGGCCACGGCCTCGAGGAGGTTGGTCTTGCCCTGGGCGTTTGAGCCAGAGATGACGTTTACCCCTGGCGCAAACTCCACGACCGCCTCGGCGTAATTGCGGAACTGGTACAGGCGAAGCCGCTCGACCGCGCAGGCCGCGGCCGCCACCGCCGTCACCGGGCGAGGGAGGGCTGAGGTGTGACTGAGGGTGCGGCGCGCACCCGCGTGAAGCCGACGATGAGGTCCGCGATGCGAGCCGTCGCCTCCGGACGAGCCGCACGGGCAACGGCGTCACGCATGCGCTGCATCGCCTCAGACCCCTCCGCTGACAGCTCCCCGATGGTGTCGACCAACTGCTGCGTTTGCGGTACGTACCGCCCCGCGCCGATGTCGACGACCCACTCGACGTTCCCGCGTTCCTGCCCGGGGAGGTACCACGTGAGCAGCAGCGGAACTCCGCAGCACAGCGCCTCCGCGATGGTGCCTGGCCCCGCCTTGGTGACCACGACGTCGGCCGAGCGAACCCACTCGGCCATGTTGCTGACAAAACCGTGGACCGGGACCAGGTCGCCGCGATGGTTGCGCAGACCGCGAAGCGCCTTCAGGGCTCGGGGGTTGCGGCCACAGATGACCGCAACATGCGCGTCGAGACCTGCGTGCGCGAGCGCGCGAGCACGCTCGGGGATGCCCCCGGACCCGTCCGCGCCCCCACAGACGAGGGCAAGGAAGCCGTCGACGGGGACGCCCAGCCGCGCGCGCAACACGGCTCGCTCGGCGCTGCTGGGCGGGCGCGCGTGGAACCGGGAGTCCACCGGAAGGCCGTACTCGAAACACTGCGAGGCAGCGATTCCCGCGCGCCGGCAGCGGTCGAGCCCCCCTGGCGACGGGACCGCCACCGCATCCACGTCGCGGCAGGCCCAGAAGGCGTGGACGTCGACCAGGTCGGTGATGACGGTGAGCATTGGGAGCCGTCGCAGTCCCCGCCGGTGCGCCGCTCGGGCACCCACGTGGTTCAGCAGCGGATGGAACGAGACGACGGCGTCAGGTCGAAACTCGTCGACCAGGCTCCGGAGCCGAGGCTCGATGAGGCGAAGCACGGTGCGGTCGAGGAACGACACCGCCGCTCGCGAGTTGGTGGCGTGGTACAGAGCCCCCCAGAGCCACCGTGCGTTCTGCGTCATCGGCCCGTACAGCCCAGCGGTCCGCCCGAACACGCCAGGAGCTCCCGACGCGAACGGGTCGACGATCCTGACGTCCAGCGCCCCTGGATACGACGCCTCGATGTTTCTCGCCACCGCGGTGGCGCTGGCGCGGTGCCCGCCGCCCGTGTCGGCGATGAGGAACAGGAGCCGTCCACGCTCAGCCACCGATTGTGACCTCATCCGCTCAACGTCACGGCAGTCGCTTCGAGGCCGCCGGCGCTCAGCGACGTCAGCGCCAGCGGATCGGTTCCATCCGAGTTCTCCACGTAAGCCTCCAGAACTCCGGTCGAGTCCCTGGCAAGAAACACGAGGCGGCGCACCGATGGCGAGACCGAGGACGATGCCGGGAGATCGGGTTGGTGAACCAGTGGCACCTGCTGGTCGCTGTCGACGCTCACCCGGACCAGCTGCGCACCTGTATCGACATTCGCCACGGCGATCAGCGTGCCGGAGGATGAGTAGCCCACGGGGGACAAAGCCACGTCGAGCCGGTGGAGCGGCGCGGTGCTCGAGCCGACCCCGACGAGCCAGGTCCCCTTGGACCCCGCGCCCTGCCGCAACAGTGCCAGCTGCGATCCGTCCGGGCTGATCACGGGTGTGCTGCTCGCGTCGGTGACGCCGGGGAGCGCGTACCGAGCGCCGGCGACCGTGTCGGCCAGCTCGACGTGGCTGTGGGCCGCGTCCGCCCCGGTGTCGAGTGCGAGCAGCTCGCCGCGCGGACCCCATACCGCCGGGGCGAGCAGCGGATCCCCGTCAGGGAGGCTCCGCGTCATCCCGGTGTCGACGTCGAACAGCGCGGCGGTGTTCCCATGTGCGTAGGCGAGGGTCGTCCCGTCGGTCGACCAGGATGGAAAGTCGGCGCCGCTCACCACGGTCTTGACGGTCCCTGTCGCGACATCGATCACCACGAGTTGCGGTGGTGAGGCGGCGATCACGGCGTCGTCCTCCACGACTGCGAGCAATCCACCCCGCGAGGACAGGACAGCGCTGCGATAGGTGAGCAGCGGAGCGCCGTCAACCGCGTTCCCGCATCCACCTGCGGCCTGACAGCGCGGCGACTCCAGCGCGATGTCGGCGGCGACAGGCGCACCCGTCTCGGCAGGAGCGAGCGCGGTGATGAGCACCGTTGACGGTGCCCCCCCCGCTCGCTGCGCAAGCACCACCCCGTGCGCGCCGGTACCCAGGGTCCCGGTCGTGAACCCGACGGACGCAGGCACTCCGAGGGGTTGTCGGTGAAGATCGGTGGCAGTCGTCGCGATGGTGAGCTGATAGTGCGTGTCGGGTTCCAGTAGACGGCCCGGGTAGAGTACGAAGCGGCTTGCGTCCAGCGCGTTGCGCACGACCCGGCTGCCGGGTACCGCTGGGCTCAGCTGGATCGCGCGAGTGGTCGCGTCGAGCGCCATTCCGCCACTGAATGCGACCGTGAGCACGCTGTCGATCGGTACAGCGCGCGATCCGTCGACCGGACTGATGCTGCGCACGAGCGGCGCGGACCCGGTGGTCAGGTTCCAGCGGTGGTCGACGGAGTTGACCACCCCGGCAGGATCGGAAAACCCACCGAGAACGGTGAACGTGTACGTCTTCAGGGGCGCGAATATCGCGTGGGGGTGCTGCAGCACGAACGCGGTGTCCTCTGCGATCCACGAGATCCGGCAGGCATCAGACGGCGTGGCGGTGAACGCTTTGTTTGGGTCACAGCCGGGGAGCCCGGGGGTGATGGTGAGGCGTCCGGCAAGCGACGACGGCACGACGGGTCGATCGAACTCGACCTCGATCGGCGCGTCCGCCTGCACGCCGACCGAGCCCCGCGGCGGGTCGAGCGCGATGATCTGCGGCGGCGACGCGAAACAGCCGCTCAGAAGCGGGCAGGCGATTGCCGCGGTCACCAGCACTGCGGCGCGCCGCGCCACGCGGGCGACGATCAGTACGGGGCGGAGAGAGCGCTCTCGACGTCGATGGCGGGGACATCGGCGGCATCGCCGCCTTTGACCTCGATCCGGGAGCTGCGCTCGCCTGCGATCGCGGCGACGGCCGCGGTCGGCTGGTCCAGGGTCGGATGCGACTCCGTGTACGCGCCGAGGATGGTGCCGTCGCGGAGCAGGATGACTCCCATCTCCGTCGACCCGATCACGATCACCGAGCCGGCAACCCGCTCTTCCATCAGGTACTCGAGGAGCGCCTCGAGGTTGACGAACCGGCCCAGCAGCCCGGTGAAGAGCGCAGGCGCCCCGAAGAGCTGCGTGATCGCCATCACGGTGTCGCCGTTGAGCTCGATCACATCGAGGACGCCGTCGCCGCTGTCCATCTGCCGCCGGAACTGCACGAACGCGGGCTGGTCGAGCAGGACCTGGCCGTTGCCGCTCACCGCCTGCCTGACCTGTCCTTCGTTCAGGATGATGACGCCGCGGTAGCCACTTCCGGTGAGCCGCACGTAGCCGGTGTGCCGGTCGGCCCGAAGCGTGCGCAGCAGGCGCGGGAAGTCGACGAATGCGGCCTTCAGACCCTCGTAGTGCGCCCGACCCGCGGGGAGCGGGTAGAACACGGCGGCGTCAGCCGTTCGCTTGGCGGCGCCGTCGCTCGCCGGCGTGGTCGTGAACGTCGCCGGCTCCGGGTACGTGGTCCGCTCGGTTTGCAGCGGGGCGGGTTCGGCGGCGGCTGGGTACGGGGTGTAGGCGAGCGGTTCCGCCGGCGGCACCGGCGCCTCCTCCTGCGCCGCTGTCCAGGACGCCAGCCCCGATTCCGCCGGGGTGGCCTCGGCGAGCGGAGTGACGGGCGTTTCGGCCTGCGCCTCAGCGTGCGCGTCGGTGGTCGCATCCACCACGCGATAGCCGACGCCCGCTGACGGCCACTGCTCGTGGGTCGCAGCTCCCGCGGCGGCCGGCACACCGGCGTGCTTGCTCTCCGCCGCGGCGATCAACTCGGCAGGGGATGACTTGATGGTCTCCTCGGCCGGGAGCTTCGCCCGAGGGTCGAAGTGATACGAGCCGTCCCACCAGCCCAACGCCTCGACCACGACGTCCTCTCCCTGTCCGCCCGCCCCGGACGCGTGGAACAGATGACCGAAGAGGAAGTAGAGCGATGCGCTGTCTGAGCCGTTTTCGAGTGAGAGCGTCCCGGTCGCCCGCTCCGCCTGCATGGTCTGGAGGAGACCGCCGAGGCCGCCGTCACGCAAAGAGCCTTGCGTCTGCAACAGTTGACCTGTGTAGTGCCGATGCCGCCGTCCGAGCGGCCGGCCGCGGAAATTCGCCCGTATAGTAGCAAGGCGGTCGCCGGGCGAACCAGCGCTCCTGGGCGGTGACCCTGAGCAGGACACGCTTCGCGCGACCGCGGACCCCCCGGATCTCGGAGCGTCGGGATCGCATCTACAATCGCGAGAGGAAGTGCGCGGAGCCGTAGACGGACAGCAGGTGAAGGTGCTCGTCGTGGATGACGACGCATTGGTGCGAAAAGCTGTCCGGCTGACCTGCGAGAGCGAGGGCTACGCGGTCCAGGAGGCGGAACGTGGCGCGGACGTGCTGGGCCGCATCGACAGCTTCCACCCCGACATCGTCCTGCTCGACCTCATGCTTCCCGACCTCTCAGGGTTCGACGTCTGTCGCGACATCCGGCGCGCCGGACACCGGATGCCTGTGGTGATCCTGAGTGCAAAGAACGAGGAGATCGACGTGGTGCTCGGCCTCGAAATCGGGGCTGACGACTACATCAACAAACCATTCAGGCCGCGGGAGTTGCTGGCGCGCATCGGCGCCCACCTGCGCAAGGCAAAGGAGACGACCGGCGATGTGCCGCACGACGAGGCGAGGCTGATCTTTCGCGACCTGGTCATCGACAAGACCGAGCGTCGCGTGATCCGCGACGACCGCGATGTGATCCTCACGCACACCGAGTTCGACCTTCTCGCCTACCTCGCCTCGAACGCCGGCAAGGTCATCTCCCGGGAGCGGATCCTCAGCTCCGTCTGGGGCTACGAGCACCCCATCGAGACCAGGGTGATCGACGTCCACGTCCGCAACCTGAGGCGCAAGATCGAACCCGACCCCTCGTTCCCGCGGTACATCCTGGCCGTCCCCGGGATCGGCTACCGCTTCGCCCCGATCCGCCCGTAGGAGCGGGGGCTGGGACAATCGCACAGCGACCGGGGCGGATTCTTCGGCGTCTTATAGACTGGACATCGTGCCCACGCCCCCGATGCTGCGATCCCGCAGTCCCCAGGAGGCCAAGGCCCAACCCGACCCGTTGGCCTCGGTCACCGTGTTCGGACTGGCGATCATCGCTGCCGCCCTGCTCGCCGCGGCGATCCTGGCGGTGTACACGTACTCCACGCCTGACGTCGAGCTCCCGCTCGTCGTCGCGATCGCGATCGCGTTCGCCACGGTCCTCGGCGTGAACCTGATCGCCCGGGGCCTGCGGTATCTCCGCTGGAGGCGATACCAGTAGGTGGCCGGCAACGCTGTTCCGGAGCAGCCCGGGGCCGAACAGGCGGCCGGCAAGCCTCCGTTCCCGTCGTACGAGGAGTTCGCGTCCGAACTTCTCGAGGCCATCGACGGCGCCGGGCTGGTCATCGACGACGTTCGACATCACATCGAACCGGGGGTCGGCGAGCGGCGCTTCGAATGCACGATCCGGCTCGCGGCAGCCGAGCCGTCTCGCTACCACGTCCATCTGAGCTTCCTCTGGGACGCGCTGCTCACCTACGTGGCCACCTACGGTCCGGGAGCGGACTGTGAGCTCTACCACGACGACGAGGAAGCGCAGGACTGCCCGCATCAGCAGCTGCCACCCCAGCCCTTCGTCGAGCTCGAAGCGGAGTTCGTTCTCGGCGACGGCGGGTACGAGCTGCAGGTGATGAGTGAGGTCGCCGGCTGGACCGACACGGTGCAGGGGTTGATGGGCAAGGCGTTTCCCGACGACGACCGGCCCAGCGTCCACGTCGGTATCGCGGTCCTCGGTCCGACGACGCTCGTCGAGAAGTTCACGGCCGAGCACTCATGGCTCATCGACTTCGAGAAGCAGCCCGACCTCTCAGCCATCGCCCGCCAGATCCACACAGCACTGCGTCTCATTCCGCAGCTGGCCGACCGGCTTCCCATCTGAGGCCCAGCTCGGCGAGCAGCCGGACGAGGAACGGCCGGTTGGCGAGCTCCGGGTGCGGAACCGCGATCTGCTCCGACTCCACGCGGATCTCCCCGCGCGCACCCAGCAGCAGGATGTCGACGTCAGCACGGCGCGGCCCCCAGCGATACGTCTCTTTGCGGCCTGCCGCCACCGCCGCCGCCTCGCCGTGGCTCAACCACTGATCCGGCCTCCACGGCGCTGGGCTGCGCAGACGCAGCACCTGGTTGTGGAAGTCGCCCTGCGCCGTCACGCCCACCGGGCGCGTCACGATCTCGCTCGACACCGCGTCGATGCGCACGCCGTCGCGCGCCAGCAGTTCGCGTAACCGTGCCAGCGCCGCGCCGCGATTGCCGACGTTGCTGCCGAGCGCCACCCACGCTACGTCGGTGAGGGTGGTTTGCGTACTCATCGGCAAGGGGTGAGCCGGCACGGTATCTCGTTTCGGGCACGTCGTCGGACCGCCCGCACCCAGCGCAATGCGGTTACCCGTCAGCAAGGGGGGCGGTCCGCGACTGACACCTCCTTCGCCCCCACGCTCCGACAGCACCCGGGCTCAGTCCGGTGATCACCCGTCACGAGACACCGTGCCGGCTCACCCCGTCGTCGATGCCGTTCGCAATCACCGGAGGCGGGCTAGCCGGTGGGGCCAGGCGGCGGCAGGTCGCGCACGTGTGCCGGTGTGCCGCGGACGACTGCGTCGGTGACGCGCAGCGCGCGAACGGTCGATGCGACGTCGTGCGTGCGCACGATGTGCGCTCCGTTGGCGACGGCGAGCGCTGTCAACGCCAGGCTGCCGTCGAGGCGCTGCTCAGGCGGCGCGTGGTCTGTGAGCACGCCGATGGTGGACTTGCGGGAGACGCCGATGAGGATCGCGCGGCCGAGTCCGCGCAGCTCGCCGAGTCTGCGCACGAGCTCGAGGTTGTGAGCGGGTGTCTTCGCGAAGCCGAATCCAGGGTCGACGATGATCCGTTCGGGGTCGATCCCGGCATCGACCGCGATGTGAATGCTCCGCCGCAGTGATGCGCTGATCTCCTCGAGGAGGTCCGCGTACACCGGCTCGGACTTGTTGTGCATGAGGATCACGGCGACGTCCGGATGCGACGAGACCACGGAGCTCATCTCCGGGTCACCGCGAAATCCCCACACGTCGTTCACGATGGCGGCGCCGGCGTCGATCGCAGCCGCGGCGACGTGCGCTTTTCGTGTGTCGATGCTCAGCGGCACCGTCGTACGCTCCGCGAGCGCGCGAAGGACGGGGACCACGCGCGCGATCTCGTCGTCTACCGAGACCGGCGTCGAGTTCGGCCGCGTGCTCTCGCCGCCGATGTCGATGATGTCGGCGCCGTCGCCGACCATGGCGAGCGCCAGCGCGACCGCAGCGCCGACGTCGCCGCCCACGCCGTCACCGGAGAATGAGTCGGGTGTCACGTTGACGATGCCCATCACCAACGTGCGTTCAGCGAGGCTGAGACGGCGGCTGCGCGCCTCGACGGGTGGCGGGGGAACGGCGCGCACCATGAGCACCTCCCCGATGGCACGGCCGACCTCGGCGGCGTGGTCGCCGCGGGACTCGAGACGCCCCGGCAGCTCCGCCGCGCTCACCAGCGGCGCGAGGATGAGCGCGCGACCGCCACGGATGCTGGCGAGCACTGCACCGCCCGCGTCACGAACGGTCGCCTGGATGACATCGATCTGATCGGTGCTCAGACCCTCGACGGCAAGCGCCTCGACCGCGCCGTGGCGCGCCAGGACGAGAAGATCGACCGTGTCGATGCCCAGCCGCAGCGCGGTGTCGCGCAGCGCCTCCTCGGGACCGGGGATGAGGGGCCGGACGTTGTATCGGGCAGCGGCCTTGGCCGACTCAGCGTCCGTCGTTTCAGTCAGGTGGGGTGCCGGGCGGCAGGTCGGGCGGCTGGAGGTCGCCGGCCGATCGTTTGGGCACCATGACCTTCCTCCGAAAGATGCACACCCGCTCGCCTCGCTGGTTGTGAGCGCGCGTCTCCACGGTGACCACGCCGCGGTCCGGCTTGCTGCTCGACTCTCGCTTGTCGAGCACCGTCGTCTCGGCGTAGATGGTGTCGCCGTGGAATGTCGGGTGCTCGTGCTTCAAGGATTCGACTTCCAGGTTGGCAATGGCCTTGCCGCTCACGTCGGCGACGCTCATCCCCAGCGCCAGGCTGTACACGAGGTTGCCGACCACCACATTGCGCTTGAACTGCGTGCGCGTCTCGGCATAGTTCGCGTCGATGTGCAGCGGATGATGGTTCATCGTGATCAGACAGAAGAGATGATCGTCCGCCTCGGTGATCGTCTTCCCCGGCCAGTGCTTGTACGTCGCGCCGACCTCGAACTCTTCGTAGTAGCGACCGAACTGCACGGCGCGTCCCGCGGGAGCCTCAGGCGCTGTTCGCGAGCCGGGACGCAGCGATTCCCGATTGCCTGGTGCGCAGCGCCGTCAGGATGTCGTCGACAGCAGGATGGTCACCGGCTGACGCGCTCAGGTATGAGTAGAGGACGCCCTCGCGGGGAGCGACGACCAGCACCCCTCCCTGCTGGAACGGGTGCCCCTGAACGCTGGTCTGGCGAGCGCCGCGACGAAAGGCGCGCAGGGCGGCGCCCCACGTGTGCGGCCCGAGCGTCTTGTACAGCCCGGATCTCGCGCCGATGGCGCGGTATGACGCCAGCTCGGGATCGGTGAGGACGGTGCATCCGGGAGCGAACTGATCGCGGAAGGCCTTGGCCTGCTGCGGGCCGCCGTTGCCCACGAACACCAGCCGGGCGCCCAGGCTCCCGATGTCGTTTTTCGCGTCGCGCAGCTCTGCGGTCTGCTCTCTGCAGTAGATGCACCCGAAGTGACGAAGCCACACCACGACCGCGGGACGGTCCCGCCACTGATCCTCGAGGCGAGACGGCCGGCCGTCGACGTCGAGGACGTGTGTCGCCGCGAGCGCGCGAGGATCCATTCCTCGTCCTACTCTAGCCGCGCACCATGCGATCGCGTCGCCCGCACCTCATCGACGCACCGGCGACCATCGTTCACGGGGAAGCGCTCGACGTCCTCGGGGCGCTTCCCTCCGGTTGTGCCGGTCTCGTGTACGTCGATCCGCCGTTCAACACCGGAAGGCGCCGCACCGGGCTGCGGCTCAGCACGGCCCGCGACGAGAACGGCACGCGGCGGGGTTTCGCGGGGCGACGCTATCGGGTCGCGCAGCGCGAGGGGGAGAGCTTCGAGGACAGCTTCGACGACTCCTACACCGATTGGCTGAAGCCGCGTCTTGTCGAGACCCGCAGGATCCTGGCTGAGCACGGAAGCCTCTATTTCCATATCGATCCTCGCGAGTCCCACTACTGCAAGGTGCTGCTCGACACGATCTTCGGCCGGCGCTGCTTCCTGAACGAGATCGTGTGGGCGTACGACTTCGGGGGACGCGCACAGCACCGCTGGGCCGCCAAGCACGACGTGCTCCTCGTCTACGTACGCGATCCCAGGGCGTATCACTTCGATCCGTCGGGCGTCGACCGCATCGCGTACATGGCACCCGGGCTGCAGACAGAGGAACGAGCGGCGAGGGGCAAGCTCCCCACCGACGTCTGGTGGCAGACCATCGTGCCGACGACATCGCGAGAGCGCACCGGCTATCCGACGCAGAAACCGCTCGCGGTGCTGCGACGCGTCATCACCGCGTCCTCTCGCCCCGGCGACCTCATCGTCGACTGGTGCGGTGGAAGCGGCACGGCGGCAGTGGCGGCGGCGGAGCTGGGCCGGCGGTTCCTCGTGGCCGACACGAGCGCCGACGCCGTGGCGGTCATGCGCACGAGGCTTGCCTCGGTGCCCGGGCTACGCGTGCTCAGCCTGGCTCAGCTCTTGAGCCTGTAGCGCTCCAACAAGCCCTTGGCGATGATCACGCGCTGAATCTCATTGGTGCCCTCGCCGATGACGAGCATCGGCGCGTCGCGATACAAGCGCTCGATGTCGAACTCCTTCGAGAACCCATATCCGCCGTGCACGCGCAGCGCCTCCGCCACCACCTCGAAGCACGTCTCGGTGGCGAACAGCTTCGCCATCCCGCACTCGACGTCGGCGCGCTCGCCGGCGTCCTTCTTGCGTGCGGCGTACTGCGTGAGCAACCGCGCGGCCTCGATCTTGGTCGCCATGTCCGCGAGCTTGAACTGGATGGCCTGGTGCTCGGCGATCGGCACGCCGAACGCGTGTCGCTGCTGCGCGTACTCGATGGCGAGCTCGAAGGCGCGCTGAGCGACACCGACTCCGCGGGCTGCGACGTTGACACGACCCACCTCGATCGCGGCCATCATCTGCTTGAACCCCTGTCCCTCGACCCCGCCGAGCAGGTTAGCGGCCGGCTGCCGGTTGTTCTGAAAGACGAGCTCGGTGGTCTCCACACCTTTGTAGCCGAGCTTCTCGATGTGTCGCGACGAAGTGAAGCCGGGATACTGCTTCTCGGCGAGGATGCACGACATCCCGCGGTGCGGCGGCCGCGCCTCGGGGTCTGTCTTGACCAGCGTGGCGACCACCGTGGAGTGATCACCGTTGGTGGCCCACATCTTGGTGCCGCTGATGACGTACTCGCCGTTGTCGCGCACGGCGCGGGTCTTGATCGCCTGCACATCTGAGCCGCAGTCGGGCTCGCTCATCGAGAAGCCGCCGTGGTACTCGCCGGTGGCCATGCGCGGGAGGAATCGTTGCTTCTGCTCGTCTGTGCCGAACTTGTCGATGAGAAAGGAGACGATGAAGTGCGTGTTGATGATGCCGGTGATCGACATCCAGCCTCGCGCGATCTGCTCGCAGACCATCGCGTACGTCGAGTAATCGAGCCCGGCGCCACCGTACTCCTCCGGAATCGCGAAGCCGAAGAAGCCCAGCGCCTTCATGCGCTTGACGATGCCGTCCGGGTAGACGTCGTCGTGCTCGAGTTGGTGGGCGACGGGGATGATCTCTTTCTCGACGAAGTCGCGGACCATGCCGACGATCTCGCGCTGCTCGGTCGTGAGCTCGATTGCCACGACCAAAGTCTACTCGCGGCCCGTCGCGCCAACGGCCCGCCTCCCCGCGCTGCTGCTACAGTTTCGCCATGCCGAACGGCCGTTCGTCCCCTTCGGTGACGCGATGAGCCTGACAGCCACTCCGCTTGCTGCGGAGCGCCCGCGTGCCGACATCCGGCGCGACGACTGCATCCGATTCCTGCGCGGGCTGCCCGACGCAAGTGTCGACCTGATCGTCACGGACCCGGGCTACTCGGGGATGAACCGCCACATGAAGTTCGGACACGGTCGCATCGTCGGCCGGTACGGTGACCGCGACAATCAGAAGTGGTTCACCGAGTTCGAGGACGATCCGGACACGTACCGGGCCTTCCTCGCGGAGTGCCGGCGAGTCCTCCGCGACTCCCGGCACATCTACGTGATGTTCGACAGCTTCTCGCTGCTGTCGCTCGGCCACCTCATGCGCGAGCAGTTCGACGTGAAGTGCGTGATCGTCTGGGACAAGGTGCACCTTGGCATGGGCCACTACTTCCGGCGGCGCCATGAGCAGATCGTGTTCGCCAGCAAGGGCAACCGGAAGGTCGCGAGCCGCGACGTTCCCGATGTCTGGGCGGTGCCTCGATTGCACCGAGCCCCCTATCCCACGCAGAAGCCGGTGGCGCTCTTCCAGCGCATGATCTCCGCGAGCGCTGAGCCGGGCTTCGTCGTCTGTGATCCCTTCGTCGGCAGCGGCTCCTCAGCCGTTGCGGCCCTGCGCGGTGGCTGTCACTTCATCGGCGCCGACATCGACGAGCGAGCCGTCGAGATCTCGCGCACCCGGTGCGCTGCGGTGATGGCGACGGGGATCGACCCCGCCGAGCGAGTTCAGCCCGCCGCCCGCTCTGCCGCGGGTTCCGAGGGACGCAGGCCGGCAGCCGTGCCACGCACGTAGAACTGCTGGGCCATCTTGCGCGACGCCTCGTCGATCATCTCGTCGCCGAGCATGACCGCTCCCTTGCGCTCCACGTCGGTCGCGTGCCGGTATGCGTCGAGGATGAGCGCCGCCTTGTCGAAGTCTTCCTGCGAGGGCGTGAACACCTCGTTGCAGGGCTCGATCTGGCCCGGGTGGAGCACCCATTTCCCGTCGTACCCGAGCGCGGCGGCGCGTGCCGCGGCGGCCCGGAATCCCTCGATGTCACGTATCAACAGATAGGGGCCATCGATCACCTGCAGGCCGGCAGCGCGCGCCGCGACGGCCAGCTTGAACAGCACGTAGTGAAAGATGTCGCCCGGGTAGTTGTACGTGTTGCCCACTGTCAGCGAGGGCAGCTGCAGCGAGGCGGAGAAGTCCGCCGGCCCGTAGGTGATGGTCTCGAGACGAGGGCTGGAGAACGCGATCTCCTCGGCGCGCATCAGGCCCTCGGCGTCTTCGACCTGCGCCTCGATGCCGATCCCGCCCACCTCGAGGCCGAGCGTTTGCTCGAGCTGCAGCAGGGCGCGGTCGACAAACGCGATGTCACCCGCGTTGCGCACCTTCGGAACCATGATGCAGTCGAGGACGTCACCGGCGCGGGTCACGACCTCGCGGAGGTCATCGAACGCGAACGGGCTGGTCACCTGGTTGATGCGGACGACCCGCACGCGCTCGCCCCAGTCGTGGGTGCGCAACGCCTCGACGACCTTCGCGCGAGCCGCGGGTTTCTCCAGCGGCGCGCACGCGTCCTCGAGGTCGAGGAACACCTCATCCGCGGCGCTGGCGGCCGCCTTCTCCATCATCCGCGGGTTACTGCCAGGACAGGCCAGAACAGAGCGTCGCAGGCGAGAGGGCATGGCCGTTTCTCCTATCGTCCCTCAGCCGGGGATTCGGGTCCCGGTGGCGACGGGCGGTCGTCGGGCGGGATGCTGCGGTCGTCGGGTGTCAACCCACCCTCGGCGCCGAACAACCCGCCGAGCATCCGGTTGAAGTTCTCCGCGCCGCCGAGGTCGTCCTGCACGCGCTCGAAGAGCCGCATCATCAGCTCCTGCAGCTGCGGATCCTCGGCGAGCTTCTCCTGCAGACCGCCGAGCTGCGTCATCAGGTCCTTGACCGCCACCTCCTGCGCTACCTGCATGAGCACGGGCTGCGATGCCGCCGCGACCACCACCTGCACCTGCTGACGCACCACCTCGAAACCGCGGCACGCGATGCACGTCCCCTCGTTCTGACACCGGCAGAGCTGGACCTTCAGCTGGTCGAGCGCGCCGTGCACACGGCTGAGGTCGACACCGGGACGTTCGTCGCTCATGAACCCATCCTATGCATTCCCGCCCGGATTCCGCAGACACCGCCGCGACTATGTGGTGCTACCTCGGTGGGATGGGATATAGTCCTCGGTAGGCGGGAGCCTTCGGGCATCCGCGGTCGACGGCAACAGGACAAGCCGCCCCGCACAAAGACCGCCCGAATCCATCCCGAATCAGTGTTTCGCCGGCTGATCATCTCTGTCCGGCCTGTCGAGGTTGCCAGTCCGCTGATAGCCCCAGACCTCGCTCTCGATCGCTTGCACCTCATCGTCCCAGACGGCAGCGACGCCATGGTCGTGCTCGAGACGCTTGCCAACGGCGCCCACCCCGGAATCGATCCGCGCGAACTGTTCGCCGAACGGATCGCCGAGGTGGGCCACGTCTCAGTCTCCTTCGGGGACGAGGATCCGCCCGAGCTGAAGCTGAGCCTTCCCGACCTCACGCTGCAGTGCGTCCCGCAGGGCGCGCCGGAGCTGGGCCGCGACCACCTCGGTTTGCGTGTCGTGTCGATCAGGCCGACCAGCGGTCATCCGGACGCTGCGAAGCTGCTCACCATCACGGCGCGCACGCCGGTGGTCACCGCGGCGAACGGAGTGAGCAGCGACACGTACCGGCTCCTCGACTGGCGGATCGCCACGCAGAAGGCGGCCAACAGTGAGCAGCTCTACGCCACCCTCAAGCTGGTCGACAGCCTGGAACGAGCCGAAAAGCAGCGTGCCCAGACCCAGCGCACGCGGTTCATCGGCGCGCGCGAGTGGTGGCGCTGCAAGAACTGCAGGGCGTTGTGGCGCCCCGACACGCACGAGCGCTGCCCGTCCTGCGGGCGCGAATTCTCCGCTGCCGACTGGAAGCAGCCCGAGGTCGGCAAGATCGAGTTCCAGGTTCGAACAGAGGATCCGATCAACCTGACCGCGGATGCGGCCGTGCTGATCGAGCCGGAGGACGAGCCCAACTTCGTCGGCCGCGTCTCCCGCATCGACCACAGCCGGCACACCGTCGAGGTTGTGACCCGAACCTTCGAGCACGCCGGCAGCGAGGGGACGATCACCCCCTCATTCAACAAGGCGCTGTATCAGGCCAAGCGGTCGGTGCTCGCGGCCGTCGCCACCCGTGACTTCGGCGTCGGACTGCTGGCTCAACTGATGGTCAGCCCGGAGACCATCGTTGCGCCTGCCTATGCATCCGAGGTGGCGACGGAGGGGTGGTTGACCGCGGGCATGGTCGCCAACGCGCCCCAGGATCGCGCCGTGGCGCTGCTGAGCGAGCTGTCGGCAGGGCAGGCCGTCTTCATCCAGGGCCCGCCCGGTACCGGCAAGACGACGGTCATCGTCGAGGCGATCAAGCGCCGACTTGCCCGCAACGTCGACGAACGCATCCTGGTCACATCGCACTCCAACCTCGCCGTCGACAACGCGCTCGAGCGACTCGCAGGCACGCCTGGCATGCGCGCGGTCCGAGTCGCACGTGCCGAACGCGTCCATCCGGCGGTCGAGGCGTTCCGCATCGACGACGAGGACGACCCACGCCTGCTCGAGGCGAACTGTTACTTCGCAACATGCGCGACGGCGGCCACGTCGGCGATCACGGACATGAACTTCGACGTCGTGATCCTCGACGAGGGCAACAAGGCGCGACCCGACGAGGCGCTGCCGGCGCTGCGCCTCGGTCGCGCGCTGGCCCTGGTCGGCGATCACAAGCAGCTGCCGCCGGTTGAAGACGACGCGCTGTACGGCATCGTCGAGACCGATCCCGCGCTCGAGGATCTTGTCAACCGCAGCCTCTTCGAGCAGTGCTGGGATGGCGGTCTGCCTGAAAGCGCGCGGTGTCTGTTGACCATCCAGCACCGCATGCACCCGGACATCGCCGCGTACATCTCGGTGGCGTCCTACGACGGCCAGCTGCAGAACGCGCCGGAGGTGCAGGCGTACGACTACATCACGCGCAAGCCGTTTCCGGTCGCGCTGCACTTCGTCGACACCGAGGGGATGCGCGGGGTCCGCGAGCGGCGCGGCCCGGGTGGGGCGCTGCGCAACGAGGCGGAGGTCCGCGTGGCCGCGCACGTGGTGCGGCTCCTCGACGAGCGCTGTCCACGCGAGCTCACGATGGCGGTGATCGCGATGTACGCGGAGCAGGTGGAGCGTCTCCGTCAGGCCCTCGGCCGGCGCCGCTTCAAGCGCTCGGTGAAGATCGACACGGTCGACTCATTCGAAGGGCGCGAAGAGGACATCGTGGTCATCTCGTTGGTGCGATCCAACGAGCGCGGCCGGATCGGCTTCCTGCGCGTTCCCAACCGGCTCAATGTCGCCATCTCGAGGGCGAAGCGGCTGGTCGCGTGCATCGGCGACAGCGCGACCCTGCGCAGTGGCGAGGAGTCAATGTACGGAACGCTCGTCGAGGCGGCCCGCGAAACCGGCGGATGGGTGAGCG
>Ga0307471_100000343_pt1 | contig 24000 bp, 12 predicted proteins | sample atmos_gasesAM3C__2_FD_204566 | JGI IMG/M metagenome (GOLD analysis project Ga0307471, IMG submission 204566) | Hardwood forest soil microbial communities from Morgan-Monroe State Forest, Indiana, United States - atmos_gasesAM3C_515 | ecosystem: Environmental > Terrestrial > Soil > Temperate...
TATCGACGAATGCGAATGTTCGGGCGTCGAAATCATCACCGCGTCGATGTCCTTAAGAGCCAGCAACTCCTGTGGATGCCTAAGGGCCCGTGGCGTCTTGCCATAATATTTTTTGTTGTTGGTAACCGCCCGCTCGAGATTGTGAGTCCACACATCGCAGACTGCCGAAACTTCGACATTTTCCTTGTCTTTGAGAAATGCCACAATGCCATCGAGTTCCGTACCACGGTTGCCCACGCCGATGTGCCCCAGCGAGATCCGGTCGTTCGCCCCGACGATGCGCGAGTAGGAGAGAGCCGTGCTGTTTAGTGCTGCGTTTGCCGCAGCCAAGGCTGCGCTCTTCTGAAGAAATTCTCTACGGTTAAGCTTCGTGTCTGAGCTGTCCATTGTTGTTTCTCCCTGCTTTGGATTATAAGCCTCATGGCGCATACCGGGCTCTGTCCACGAAGACAATCGAAAGTTACCAGATCAGCTTCAGCGCGAACTGCAGCTGGCGATTCGCGTCAGCGTTGCTGCCGACGGTGCTGCCGATGGTGTTGAACGTCCCGTAGGGTGGCGGCGTTCCCGGAGGCAAAGTCGTCTGATCGACGAACGAGTCCACGAATGGATTGGGTACGGAGAAGATGGGATGATTCAGGAGGTTGAAGGCTTCGAAACGAAACTGCAGTTTCAGGCGCTCCGTGATGGTAGTGGTTTTCATGGCGGTGAAGTCGAAGCTGACATATTTCGGCCCACGAAGAACGCCTCTCCCGGCATTGCCAAAGACTTCCGCCGGGGTTGGCTGGGCGAGCGACGCCAGGTTCCACCAGTTCAAAATGCTGTGCAGACCGCTGTTGGGATTTTGTCCGCCGACTACATCGCAATTATCCTGCTCTAGGTTCCCCGGGAAAGTGGCGGCATCGCTCGCGGTCAAACACGAAAGCGGGAAGCCTGTGCGCACGACATTGATTCCTCCGATTTGCCACCCGCCGAAAAGTCTTTCCGCAAGCGAAGACCAGTCCGGGCCCCAGCGCTTGCCCCTGCCAAAGGGCAGCTCATATAGCGCGCTGTTCACCCAATTAATCTTGGCGTCGAATGCCGAAGGCCCGTAGTCAAGCCTGTAATTCCACACATGAGGAGTCGAAGGACCGTAGGCCCCGCCGTCGCGTGTCGCAGACGCGCTGTCCAGCGACTTGGACCAGGTGAACGAACTCAAGAACGTCATTCCCTGGGAGTAACGCTTTTCGACCTTCGCCTGCAAAGAGTTGTAGTTGGCTGACGTAACGCTTTGAATCAGGTTGTAATAAGAAGATAGGGATGCGTATTTGGGCGGCAAGAACTGCACCGGCTGGACCACTTGGCCGTTGTTCATCAAGGGTAGTATCTCATTTTGGTCGGTCAAGTGAGGCAAGTGGGTCGAAGCAGAGCCTACGTAGCCCGCTTCTACGACTAGATTTTGTGCCAACTCACGTTGGACACCGAGGCTCCACTGCTGAATTCGTGGCGTTTTCAAATGAGGGTCAATCGTGAACTGTGAAGGCGGACCGATGGTCTGTGCGGTACTAACGAAGACCTGGTCTATAACTGAATAGCCTCCTCTTTGGATGTACTTGACGGAAACGGGGGCGCTACGCGCGAAGTCGAACCAGGGATTGGCATTCATGGCGGAGTAGAAAATTCCTGCGCCTCCGCGAACGACTGTTCTGTTCCGCGACCAGGCGAATCCAAGCCGCGGCGACACGTTCGAGAAATCGGTGAACACTAGGCTTCGACCTAGAATGTTGCTGCGAATAAAGGGCAGGTACTCAGGCGAAGCGGGATCTGATATGAATCGCGCCGGAGGCATGCCTTGATATGGGTCGCCGCTGCCCGGCCGGATGATTGTCGGAACGCCGTTGATGATATCCAGGTTCGTAATTCGGTCGCGGTTGTCATACCAATAAGGTGAAATCTCGTAGCGCAGACCGAAATTCAACGTGAGACTTCTTGAAAACTTAAAATCGTCTTGAGCATAGTAAGCCTGCGTCCAGCGGAACAAATGATCGTGGGCATCGCCAGTAGCAACTTCAGAGTCGTTACTAATGCCCAGCAACATGGAGGCAAGGGAAAGTCCGTCGCACGGAGGCCCCGCCGGGCATGATGCGGCCGTGACCGCTTGGGTTCCAGATACAGGAGGCCGGAACGATCCGCGGCCCAAGTTATGGGACAAAATATTCAGGTATTCACGACGAAAGTCGGCGCCAAGCTTGATTACATGGCGCCCTTTGTTCAGTGACCAATCATCGCCAAAATCCAAAGTATTCTGAATTTTTTGCAGCGGGTGACCGAAAGCCTGTTCACCAAGACTCGTGAAGTTGTCTCCGGTTCCGCTGAAGCTTGGCGTCCCGAAATCAATGGCAAGGCCGGATACACCGGGGATGCCCAGCGTGCTGCCTGCAACGTTTGTACCGCCCGCCAGCTGACCAATTGCGCCCGCGTTCGCTCGCACGAAGCTGACCCTAAACTCATTGACCTTGAACGGACTAATCGTCCAGGCGTGGTGGATGTTGGCGGCCTGAGTGTGGACCGCCGCCGTCAAGTCCGTTCCGGGCAGGAGCCCATATCCACCTCCAGGCGGATTTAGGGAGTCTTCGCGCGACCAAGAGTAGCGCCCCCACAGATTCATCGCAGAAGTGAGGATGTAATCCACGCGTCCCGCAACTTGGTCCCAATTCGTGGGACTGCCGACCACACCGCTGTAGTTGTTGATCACCTGCCCGGCAATATTCGGAGCAGGAACGTATTGCGATTGCAAAAACTTCGCCGCGGCGCTGTTCCAGCACTGCTGCGGAATCATCATGTTGGACCAGGCTACGTCCGTGTTCGCATTGGAATTGAAGCACCCGGCGGGAAGTGCATTGTTTGGAAGGAAGGTCGAGTTTCCGTTGGAATCCGTTGTATGGGGCATGAAAATAGGAATTCCATAACCCGAGAAGTCACCGTTCTTCACTCCCGGCAACGGGACAGTTGTTGTTTCGGTTGCGTTGGTGCGGTCGCGCAGTGCTTCGTAGCTGCTGAAGAAAAATAGCTTGCTTTTCAAAACTGGCCCGCCGGCTGTGCCGCCGAATTGATTGCGCTTGAATGGCGGTTTCGCTGGCCTTTGAGACGTCGAAAATGGAAACCCACCGTTGATGTCATTGAAGAAGTCCTTCGCATCGAAAGCATCGTTGCGCAGAAACTCAAACGCGGTGCCATGGAACTGGTTGGTGCCGCCTTTCGTCACCGCGTTGATCTGCGCGGCGCCGCGGCCGTACTCAGCCGTATAGGAATTTGTCTGGACCTTGAATTCCTGGATCTCGTCAATGGAAGGAATTGCCGCAATGGTGTTGGAGTCGGGAGAGGTGTTCACCGACCCATCCAGAAGGTAATTCGTATCCTGAGCCCGGGCTCCCCCTAACGAGTAAGTGTCGTTCGACCTGCGGCCGACGTTGCGGGCGTCCTGAAAATTCTGGTTGCCATCCTTCGTGTAGGTGACGCCCGGCCCAAGCGTGGCTAAATCCATAAAACCGCGCCCGTTCAAGGGTAGATCCTCGATTTGTTTGTTGTCGATCACCTGGCCCACGGTGCTCGACTCCGTCGACAGCAAGGGCGCTTCGGCGGTGGCGATTACCGTTTCGGACATCTGCCCAAGCACCAGCGTCACATCCACGCGCGCCTTCTGGTCCACCTGCAGCTCAAACGCGGGAACGCTGGAAGTGCGAAAGCTGGGATGCTTTACCGTCACGGTATAGTGACCCGGCTCGAGGGCGGGGACCGTGTAATCACCGGAAGCGTTTGTGCGAGTCACGAAATGTGTGTTGCGCTCGACGTTCGTTACTGTGACTTCCGCGTCGGGAACGACGGCGCCTGACGAATCCAGAACAATGCCTGTGATGCTGCCCGTTCCAATCTGCGCGAGACTGCTCCTTTCGGTCAGAACAAACAGGATAAGACACACCAGCACACCGAAAAGGGGCCCATTGCCGAAGACTTTCTTTTCCTTGTGCATAGCTCACCTCTCTTCTGTCTCCTGAATCGAACGGAAAAGCTTGACGTGCGAGCGCTTCGCACTATAGATAACGCGTGTTGTGTGAAGTGAGGGTCGACGAGATGAAAGCTGCGGCACGCACGGCATTTTGGTTCCCGTCCATCCCTTCAGACGGTACGCCGTCACAACGGCGGGGATCGTGCGGGTCTCCTGGGTTGCGGTGACCAACTCTGCCTCCCTAGGGATCCTTAGATCAATGTGTAGCCGGCCGCATGGGCTGGGTGTTAGCCGGCACCTTCATTTTGCCGGGCGAGAGTCTATCACCATTTGCTGTGTCTAAACCTAGAGAACTTGAGCAACCGCCAATCAGATCCGACGGACCAGCCCCCTCCTCCGTCGCCCGAGTATAGCAGACGAGAAGCAACACGAGAATCACGGCGACGAAAGGAACCATGCTGGCAAAGAGAAATGCAGGCGCATGTCCACGATACGATCGGACGTCGAGCGAGAATCGGACGCTCCATTGGCAAATGGATGCGCATTGTGCAGGCTTCCACGGAACAGGCCGACCAGCCTGGGAGGACCGCCGCGGCGCCTGCGCTGCCTAGGAACTTCCTGCACGACAAAGCATCGCTCATGGGTTTTCTCCCTTTCTGGGGCTGATGGAAGTTTGCAAGAACGACTCGCGGTGTTGCCGGTCGCGAAGGGCTTCGGTGCCACCGGCGCGCGTTGTGGAGAGGGCCGCGACGGCATTGCCGTATTCCAGGCACTCTTCCAGATTGCAGCGGAGAATGAATTTATGAAGGAAGCCGGCGTTGAAGCTGTCGCCGGCGCCGACGGTATCCACGGGCTGAACCGACAGAGAAGGCGCATGGAATTGATTCTTGCCGCGTTCCGCGATGACACCTCTCTGTCCACACTTGATCACCACTATGGGAACGAGCCGCGATAGCGTTTCCAGTGCGTCCCGGACATCCTTTGCGCCAGTAAGTTTGCAGGCTTCCCGTTCATTGGGGAGGAAGATGTCCACACTCTTCAGAACAGACTTGACGTCATCGGCCCAAAGATCCTCGGGGTCATCGTTCGTGTCGAGAGAGGTGGTGAGGCCAGACTGCTTCATCTGTGAAAAAAGCTCGGGAATCCTTGGGCGGAGTCCACGCAGAAGAAAAAAAGAAGAAAGATGAAAGTGAGAAGCGCCGCGGAGATAGTTCAGATCCAGGTGGGCAAATTGCAAGTCTAACGTGGTTCCCAAATAGGTGAGAATCTGGCGCTGCTTCGAAAGAGGAAGAATCACTGTGACGCCAGTGTTCTTACCCGAAAGGGTCTTTACACCAGAAACATCAACGGCGCTCTCTTGCAGACGGTCCACACAGAATTTGCCCAGAGGATCGCTACCGATGCAGGAAGTGAAACCAACGCGGCTGCCTAAGAGCGAAATGTTGTGAGCGAAGATGGCCGAAGAACTGCCGAGGGTTATCGCAAAATCTTCAGCTAGGTGTTCGTGTTCGGGTTCGAGCGTTTGAGGGAGGCCATACAAGATCAAATCGGCATTCAGCTCGCCGACAACGCTAATGTCAAAGCGCTTCACCGCGCGGTCTCCTTTTTCAGGACGGGCTCGACGCAAACGCCTGGTTCGAAGCGTGAAACATCTTCCTGTTTAATGCGAGCCGGAAGCGGCGCAAGGCAATTGGCCGCTCCGCAAGCCACCGCCAGAGCCAAGCTGCGTTCGAAGGAAAGGCCCGCCGCAGTGGCAAACGCGAAACCCGCGAGAGCCGAGTCGCCACAGCCGACCGTGGATTTGGCGCGCAGCGGACTCGTCCAGGCATGAATCGCAGGTTCATTTCTCCCCTTAATTCCAACGATTCCGCGGTCGCCGAGACTGATGGCAGCGGATTTCGCGCCGCGCTCCAGCAGGTTGCGGAGTGCCTGCTCAGCGGAGACGACGTCGTTCACAGGAACCCCAGTGACGCTTTGCGCTTCTTCGCGATTGATTTTGACGAAGTCAGGTCCGGCGCCAAGCGCCTCGGCCAAAGGTGTGCCACTAGTGTCGAGGAACGCGAGGCAGCCGGAGGATTGGGCCAATTTCAAAACCATGGCAGAAGCTTCCGCGGGAATACCTCGTGGCTGGCTCCCGGAGATTAGCACAATCTTCCTATTGCCAATTCGTTGAAACTCATTCGCGCAGGTTTTTAGAAACTCGCACCACTCGGATTCCGCAATGGTTCCTCCCGGCTCGAGGATTTCGGTCACACCTCCGCGAGTGTTCACGATTTCGAGATTGACGCGAGTCTCTTGCGCCGCGGGCACAGAGGCGGCTTCGATTTGCAAGCGGCGGAGCCCTTCCAATAATTCGTTTCCCGTTGCGCCGCCGGAAAAGCCGATCCAGGTTGGATTTGCACCCAAAGCCTGGAGCGCCATGGCCACGTGCGCGGCCTTGCCTCCCGGCGCGCGGTGGACTTCGGAGGCGCGATTGACGCGATCGATTTGAAATTCATTCAACTCAAGTCGCGTATCGATAGCAGGATTCAGGCTCACACAGAAGAAAGCTCCGCTGTGGCCGCGCGAATCTGCTTCAGGCTTATTCATGGGCGGGATACTTTTCCGACCAGGGCGTTGCGTGCTGGAGGCTCGCGTTGACGGCTCGGATGTTGGCCACTCCGTCGGATTCCAGCCATTTTTGAAGCGCCTTCGCTCCACCGCGGACAAACACGCCCACGCCATCTTTCCAAGTGGCGCGTCCGCAAAGTACGCCGCAAAAATGCACGCCAGCTTGGGACGCAAGCTCAAGAGCTTCGTTGAACACACGATTGGTCACGCCAGCGGACAGGAACAGAAATGGTTTTGCGGTCGCTTCCGCAGCGCGGCGAAAAAGATCGAGAGCGTCCTTGCGGCTGTACACGAAGGTTCCGTCGGACGCAGACGAACCTTGAACATAAGCCATGGTTACGGGGACTCCAACTTTCAAAACATCCACGCAATAGCGGGGCTGTGAGAACTCCTTCATGGCGCTTGTCAGGATATCGGGCTTGCAACGCGCGAATTCGGGGCTTTGTTCAACCACGCCTGCCAGGTAAGGAACAATTTCAAGAAAAAACGGGACGTCCGAGCCAATGCATTCCCAGCCAACGCGCTCCACCCACGCACGCTTGCGATCCATGATCTCTGGCGCATCCGAGAGAGCATAGTACAGCAAGACCTTGATGCAGTGTGCGCCGGCATCGAGCAACCGACGCACGGACCAACCTTCCAGTAAGCGCGGAATGCGACCGGGAACGTTGGGATCGTAGCCGCTAACTTCGTAGGCCATCAGAAGCCCCGAGGAAGAAGCGCGCTGTGCAGCGGCGGGCAAACCGTATTCGGGTTCGAGAAGAACAGCGCTCGAGTGCGGAGAAAGCGCGCGCACGACAATGGACTTGAATTCTTCAAGTTGTTCGCGTGGGACGGTTTGTTTTTCGACTTTCAGCTCGGCGGAGAACAGTTTTCGCAGCGCGTCGCGCTGGTCGATGGCAAGGGCCGCAATGACTCCGCGGGAATCCGAGACGGATTCAAGCCTTTTGCGCTTGCCCGGCGACAGCCTCACTTCGATTCTCCGTTCAAGAGTTGCCTGCAGCTCAAACACCTTATTCTGCGAAAAAGGGGCGAACCCGGGTTCGCCCCTTCCTGCTCATTCTAATTGTTTGCGTTTCCGCGGCCTAGAACGTAATCCTGAGCCGCAGGCGCACGGCGGATCAGAATTTAAGCCGCAAAGCGAGTAGGATGACCCTCGGATCATGTCCCGGATCGAAAATAATGCCGAACGTGCCGCAATCCACGCAGGTATCCGGATCGCCGCGCCCGGTGCGATTGAAGACGTTGAACATATCCGCGCGGAATTGGAGCGAGGTTCGCTCCGTAATATGCGTATTCTTCACAATACCAAAATCCTCGCTACTGTGGCCTGGACCGCGGGTGTGCGGCAGAAAACCGGGCGAATTGCCAAAACGAAGAGCGAAGCCGTTGCCGAGTGAAAGGGGTGGTATCGCAAATGCATTCGGGTTCAGGTACTGCGTCCCATTGGTCACGTCCAGACCATTCGAGGGCACTGTCTGTGGGACTCCCGGTACGACATCCGCGCGCAGCCCGGCAAAAGAAAAAAAGCCTGGCGAAGAATTTTGCACCGTAATAACCAGTGGGTCGCCGGAGAAGTAGTTCTGAATTGCCGTAAGCTGCCATCCGGAAACCAGGCGGTCGAGCGGCCCGCTGGTGTTCACCCATTTCCTGCCATGCCCGAATGGCAACTCATAGATCCAAGTGAGCTTCAGGACCTGCGGGAAATCAAAGCTGGCGATAGCCTTCTCCGCCTTGCGGTTATAGAAGTCCTGAACCACCTGACCGCCAGAAGCGGAAAGGGCACTGTCCGTGTCCGTGAGAGTCTTAGACCACGTGTAGGCAGCGATGAAGCTCAAGCCGCGCGACATTGTCTTGCGGGCCATGAGCTGGAGAGAATGATAGGTGGAATTCCCGATGGTCGGATAATTGTTCACCAAGCCCTGAAACTGAGGAAAAGGCTGGATGGCCGCAGCCACGCTGGTGTCGTAGTTGTTGTTCTCGAAATCAGGATACGGCAGCCCGGTGATTCCGAAGCTCGCTAGGATCGGACCATTAACCGGGTCCGCCAAGTCCGTCGCCAGGTCGTCGGCGAGAATATCTCCTAACGCCATAAACTTCGCGGGCGCTTGGTTGAAGGATGAGCCGAAGTAGCCGTTCAGAAGGCGTGTGCCTTTTGAGCCCACATAGTCGGTCTGAAGCAGCACGTCGTGGGGCAGTAGATACTGGAATCCTGCACTCCAGTTCTGCACATACGGCTGTGCCGCGGCATTCCTGGGCATGAAGTCGATAAATTGTCCGTTAGCCGATGCCGGATCGCGATTGGGCAGTGTTGGTCCCGTATACGGAGGAACACCTACCTGTGCCAGCGCTGGCAAAGGAGCCGACTTCAGGGTCGACAAGTACGTCGCCGGATCTTGGGGAAATCCAGTTGGAGACGATCCCCTGTTCAAATTCACAGCACTGTTGAACCCGAAAAGATTCTGACTGCCAAAATTGTTTTCGATTGGAGGACCATAGGAGATTCCGTAACCACCGCGGAACACCAAATTCTTTTGAATCTGATAAGCGAGACCGAGACGTGGCCCGAACTCCTTGAAGTACCAATCTTGGAAAGAGTTGCGGTGAATACAGGTCGAACAATTACCCAGGAACACCAAAGCTCCGGGAATGTTGTCAGCTCCAGGGTTGGGCACGGTCGGGTCGAATCCAGACTCGCGGTTCAGTGCCTCTCTCTGAGGTACCGGAATCTCCCAGCGGAGCCCAAGATTGAGGGTTAGTTTGGGGGTGGCCTTAAAATCGTCTTGAGCAAAAAAGGCATACACGCCCGCGCGGTAGCCTGGCTCAGTCGTGTATACGGAGCGGCTGCCGCTCTGCACGGCCCCGAGGATGAAGCTGGCAAAAGGATGGCCTGTCGAGGTGGTGAAGCCGGGAAGAGACGTCTCGCGATCGGTGAAAGAGAAAGAACCCGAGAGAGGACCGGGTTCAAAAGTGTTGTAACGGTAGCGGCGAAACTCTCCGCCGAACTTCAGGCTGTGCTTGCCGCGCAAATAGCTGAACGTATCCTGATAAACGTAACTCTCGGACGGGTCCACGTTCTTGCAACCAACGCCAAAAAGCGGAGTGACAGGATTATGGCCGCTGAACTTCATCGGCGGGAAACAGTCGTTCGGAATGCCGGGGATTCCCAACTGCGATGTAAATTTTGCGTTATCGGTGATGTTGTTCTTGTTTTGAAAGCGGTTGTAGCCCACGGAAAATTCGTTCACACTGCGGCTGCTGATTGTCCAAGAATGAGCAATGCGCACCTGTGGACCGCCTACAATCTGTCGCTTGACGGGGTTGATCGGCTGTCCGGGGAATGGGAGGAATGTCCGGCTGTTATTCCTGTTATACCTGTCTCTCTGATTCCACGTAAAGGATCCCCATATTTTTTGCTTACCAGTGAGGACGTGATCGATCTTGGCGGTGTATGCGTTCCTTTTCAGAATCGGACAACATCCACTTAGTCTCAAAGCATTATTGGTGTTCCCCGCCAACGTGGGATCAGGAATCAGGGGCAGGAGAACAGAAGTTGCGTTGCTGAACTCCCCGGCAGGGATGACGTTAGATGGCGGGAGCGCCGGGTTTGACGAACCGCCTGAATTGAAGGGATCCCGAATAACTGTGGTTGCGTTGGCCGTTAGCCCCGTCACCGGATCGACCTGTCCTGCTGTCACGTGGCGAGTGGTTGTGGGATCGTAGATCTCATTCTTGAAGACGGGTCGCCCCAGCGCGTCAGTACCAACCTGGGTTCCTAACCAGGAACTAAAATCACCACTCTTCATCGCTACCGTCGGCAGCGTCATCTTGCCCGCGAAAGCAAAGCTCCGAAAGCGATCGCCTTCGTAGTTGAAGAAGAAGAAGGTGTGATCTTTTCTAATTGGGCCCCCGATTGTCCCACCGAAGTTATTCTCTTTCTGATTGTCCTTTTGGCCGCCAAAAGTGTCCACTAGAACGCCCGCGGCGTTAAACACGGGGTTCTTGTTGTACTCAAAAAGCGACCCGTGAAAATTATTGGTTCCAGACTTGTAACTGAAATTGGCGATTCCGCCGCCAGTCTCGCCGAACTCGGCCGAATAATTGGACGTTTGCACCTTGAACTCAGCGATCGAGTCAGTCCCCGGACTGAATTCATCAAGGCTCCCTCCACTGAGGTCGTAACGACCAATCGTGACGCCGTCAATGAGAATCTCATGGCTGAAGAGCTGGCCACCGTTAATCGAACCCTGAAATGTACCTCCAACAGTTCCGGGGAGACTGGTAAAAATGAAAGTTTGAAGTTGGCGCCCCCCATCACCAACTTCAATGGGCAGCGTCTCAAATTCTTGAGGGCCTACGGCAGAGCTGACTTCGGCCGTGGACGGCGTGAGCAGTGGCGCCTGCGATGTGACCTCCATCTTTTCCGACTGGCTGCCCACCTGCAGCGTCACGTCAACCGTAACCACCTGAGCGACCGGCACGAGAATCTTGTCGACTACTTCTGTCTTGAAACCCTGTTTTTGTGCCTCCAGCCGGTATGTCCCCGGAGGGACTGAAATCCTGTAATAACCGGCGCTGCTGGTTGTGGCAGTCCACTTCACTCCGGTTTCAATGTTTGTGATCGTCAGTGGAAGATCGGGAACTGCAGCGCCGCTGGAATCCTGTATCGTTCCGGTAATCGCGCCAAGATTGCCTTGTCCGTGGATAGTCTTGGTTGCCGAAATGAGAATTGTCAAAAGGACGCAAACCCATGCGACTGTGCGCTTCAAAGGACACCTCCAATGAACTGCCGCAACGATGTAGCACAATAGGAAAGCAAACACAACAACAAACAAAAGATAAAATGGGCAACGAAAGAAGACGAAAGTATTGACAGCCTCTATGCTTTCGTTTGCTTTGACTGAGCGGGCTGAATGACCATATACTTCCCTCCAATGGAAAAGGTGCATGACTCCTAAAGCCCGCCTTTTGACCGAACAACGTCGTCGAAGCCTTCTGGATCTTGTCGATCAACAAGGCCAAGTTACCGTGGCTGATATGGTGAAGCGCTTTGCGATTTCGGCTGTCACCGTCCGCAGTGACTTGGATGCGCTTGCTTCCCTGGGAGCCGTGGTTCGATCGCACGGCGGCGCAGTCCGGCGGCTGGAGGCCACGCAGGACTATCCTCTTCGCACCAAAGAAACTTTGCATCGGGAAGAAAAAGTCAGAATAGGAAAGGCGGCCGCCGAATTAGTGCAACCCGGGGAGACCATTATTCTCGATTCAGGCACGACCACTGCGGAAGTCGCCCGCCACTTGAAACGGATGAAGACACAGCCTCTCACGGTCATTACCAATGCATTGAACATCGCCATGGAACTGGCCGATTCGCCTGGCGTCTCCCTGATTATGATCGGCGGATTGCTGCGCCCGGTTTCCTATTCGTTCGTAGGACCGCAGGCGGAAGCGATGATGAACGAGTTTCACGCGAACCGCCTTTTCCTGGCAGTCGACGGTTTCGATTTAGAGAGCGGCCCTTCCACGCCTGATGTGCTGGAGGCTCAGCTCAATAATGTGATGATCCGTTCTGCACGCGAAGTGAATGTCGTTACGGACTTCAGTAAATTGGGACGCCGCAGCGTTTCGAGAATAGGGCCGTTCGAAAGAATCCGGCGCTTGATTACTGACAATCGTGCTCCTCAGGAATTCACGGAGGGGCTTCGTAAGAGGGGCATCGAAGTCATTGAGGTTTAGCTTGAGGTGTAACTCCCGCGAGTGCCAGGCGGCTAAGGTGATAAGACATTCGAGTTTCCGGCGCGAGCAATGCTTCCCGCAGTGATGCGTTTCCCTTCTGCGTTTCTCCGAGGGCAATTTGCAAAAGTCCCGCGGTATACAGCCACCAACCTGGTGAACTATTGGTTCGCATATTGGATTCCGCTTGCGACAGGGCGGCGTTGAGACGCGCGTGCCATTTTGCCGGATCATAGCCATCGAGTTTTCGCGCTGAGGCCCAAGCCCAAACAATTTCCGAGGGGCCGCTCGCTTGAGCCGCGCGGCGGTACGATTCGTCAGCGTTTTTCTTTTGTCCGCACGCTAGCGACACTTCCCCGAGCAAAAAGTTACTTCGCGCCAAATCCAGAAATGGAGCGAGCCCGTCTTGCGTGAAAACCAATCCATTCACGGGAGAGCCGATGGCCTTCGAGACCTCGAGCGCATCTTTGCAGTGACTTGTTCGCGCGAGTGTCAACGCCCGCTGCAAGTTAACCTCGATCCACACTTGACGAACGTTCGTCCCACCTTCTTCGCGCCCAAAAAAGCGGTTCTTGAACAAGTCCAGGGCCGCATCGTAGTTCCCTTCTTCCGAGCGATCCAAAGCAAGCTCGTACACCAGAGAAGTGGGCATGCGGCTCAAATCGGGATAGCGTTCGAGCATTTTCACCCGCTCGGCCGAGGATCTTCCAAGCAGCGTCATCGCAACCACTGCGCCCGAATAATTCACGGTGTTCATGGGGTCATTCGCAATTCCATCTTCGAAGGCATTGGAGGCGGCGGCAAATTCGTGCTTTACGTTGAGCAATGCTAGCCCTGTGCTAGTTTGCAGGACCGGGATTTTGGGATTGAGTTCGCGGGCGCGATTCCATTCGGAGAGGGCTGCATCCGTCTGCCCACGCGCAAAGTGCCACGTTCCCAGAAGGTAGTGCGCGGTTGCGTCCTTTTCATTTCTGCGGATGGCGGCACGCAGTGCCTGCCGCTCTTCGATGCGGCTCGGAAAAATGTACAGGGTTGAAAGGCGCGAGGCCTGCGCGTAGTCCTTTTCCGGAGACTCACCAAGTTTCTCGCGGCAATATCCTCGAAAGTAGACAACCAACGGATGGTTCTGGGGCGCGACGGAGCCAGGTTCAGCCTGATCGGCTTTTACGGAGGGATACTCCCGGCTTAATACTTCAATTGCTTTTCGGTAGAGTCCCAGGCGCGCGTATTCGTAAGCGATGTTCAAAACGCGATAGGGGTCGCCGGCCAAATGCGCAAGGTCGGGATTGCCAAATCCTTCGCGAAGAAAGCTGCTCAAGGGAAAGCGCGCCAGCCGGTCTTTGGCGAGCGCTTCTGCTTCTTTGGATTCTCCAAGTGCCATTCGAACGGCTATCAGTTCTTCCGCAGCGCGCAAATCTTCGGGAGCGGATTGCAAACTTAGCGTCAGCAATTCCTTGGCTTGCTCTAATTTGCCGACGCGAGCCTGCACTTCCGCAAGGCGCACCCCGGCTGCGGCGCGAAAGTCGGGCAGCCGCAAAGCTTCGCGGTAAGCGTCGGCCGCCTCTCCCTCTCGCTCGAGCCCTTCATATGCAATTCCAAGATAGTAGGAAATCTCCGTGTCGCTGGTGTTCCGGTCATGAACATCCACTAGCAGCGGGAGCGCTTCCTCGAAGCGATTCAGGCTGGCGTCAAGCCGTCCTGCAGCCTTTCGTAATTCAAAGCTGCCCGTAAATTTCTGCAGAGCCTTCTCGTAAGTCTGGACGGCGGCAAGAACATTGCCATTCAACTCTTCCTCTTTCCCCAATTGAAGCCAGTCGTCCGCGGTCCGCCGGCTCTCCTCGGGAATTTTGTATGAAATCTGCGGGCCGAGCTTGATCTGGGATTCCGGCATCCAGTCGTATTGGCCTTCGGTTTGCCTCAGCAGAACAACGCCATCGTTGCCCTTGAGTTCGAATGTCAGGCCTCCCGCGCCAGCGGGAATCGCAACCTCTTTTTTCCAGACACGGTCAGGGGCCAAATCTTCTTTTTCCTGTAGCAAGGAAGTAGTCCCGTTGAGGATGGTGATTGTAGCGGCCGGTATTTTCCGATTGGCATTCAATGCGACACTTAGAATGTTGTTGTCTCGTTGCAAATGAACTACGCCTGCCAAGTTGGCTCGCGAGATGCCGCCCGTGTCGCGCACAGGCATCCAGTACTCTGTGAAGGAGATGGCTTGCCGCGGCTCCAGGAACGCGTACGTCTCCTGGTTGCGGAAGAGACCTGCTTGCAGCTCAACATACGCGCTGCCGTTATCCGAAAGAGCTGTGCGCCAATCGAGGCCATCCGCGTCAACACCCCACGACCAGACTTTCTTGGCGGGCACTTGAAGATACTCAGCAAAATGCGCTGTGCCTGTATTGGTGTGGGGATTCCAGACTCCCATGAAGTCTTCCCGGCTTCCATGCGTGAATAAGGAAACGGGGCCATCCGTCTGATTTCGAATGACGCTCAGATCTTTGCCTTGCGCATCGACCGGCCAACGCTGCACTTCAGCAAATCCGTGCGCGGCAGCGAAGCGCTGAGGGTATTGGATTCGGGAATCATCCCAAACCTGCACACCCGCGTTGTTCCACCAATAAAAACGATGGCGAACATCGCTTCGGTTGCTGAGCGCGACGCGCTGCTCCAGAACTGTGGAGCCCGGGCGCAGGGTCAATTCCACCATCCATTCCATCCCGTAGACTCTGTCGATGTTGCCCACAGTCACCGAGGCACTGCCGTCCGGATGCTGTGCGAACGCATAGTTGACCGGCGACATCGAGACCCAATTGTGGGAAACGGGAAAATTGAACTCGACGCCAAAGGCAGCCCACGCTCCTCGATATCCAATTCGGGCCTTTTTGATCGAGGGATTCGCGTAGAACATGGGCTGGCCGCTGATTTTGTCAATACAGGTATAAAGATGGCCGCCGATATCCGGAAGCACGGAACATTTCAGGTACTCATTTTCGAGATAAACGGCGCGCCACTCGTGTTCCGCGCGTTTGTTGGTGATTTCGTTTCGCAGCGTGTACGGATAATTGAAGCGGCCGGTGGAGAATTGATCAAAAGGAGGATTCGGGTCCGGCGCTCCCTCCTCGTAGGTCGGCAACTTTAGGATGTCTTCCCATACGCGCACTTGGCCGCAAATCGGTATTGAGGAAACCAGCAAGACAACGAAAGCAAAAGTCCAGCGCGCTAAGAAGAAAGAGTTTCGGTGGCACGGATACAAAACCATCTGTCCCTCAGCGTTTGCTTTATTTGCTCGTCTTCCTGATTCTTTCGCAAGTGCGTAGTCGCGACAGCGGTTTCATGAAGGAGCATGCAAGGGAAACTTTTCCACAACGCGATTGATAATTCCCTCCTCCGAGGGTGAATCGGGAAGAAGTCCTTCTTCCAGGCAGCGGAAAAAAGCCAAAAGCTGAGCTACGACGACGTGTATTGCCAAGTCATCATCCTCGCCAAGCTCACCTAATCCAGGGCATTCAATAACCTCATCGCCACTTCTGACCGCGGAGTCCGGGATGTTTTCTCCGACGATCACCTTAAGCAGCCCAAGCCTCTTTCGATCCAACTCGCGCAGCAAATCCAATTCATAGGCGCGGATCGTCCGATCGGATGATAGATGACAAACGATGAGAGTGTCGTCGTGCACGTAACTCATGGGGCCGTGACGAAAGCCCAGGTAGGTCTCGCAAACCGTCGTCACGCGCCCCGCCGTGAGCTCCAGCATTTTCAATGCCGCTTCGCGGGCGGCTGCAAAGCGCGACCCGCTGCCAAGAAACACAGCGCGCCGGAAGTCCGCCGCGGCGATCCTTGCCAGCGCATCGAACTTCGACCGGATCAGCTCACTCGCAATTTGGTTCAGCTTCTCGCCCAGTGCCCGGTACTCGTTCGTTCGCTCAAGCATTCCCAGGAAACGAGCAGCCAGCAGCAGGTTGGTGAAGCTGCTGGTCATGACGAGGCTTTTATCAAGCGTTTCGGTGGGGAGGGTGATGACTCGCACATTCTTGGTTTCGTACCAGACCCTGGCTAATCTTCCTTGCTCGTTGCACGTGACCACAATGTGCCGAATTTGCGGCTCCGTGCTCAGCAACAGTTCAACCACTCCGCTGCTCTCGGGGCTATCGCCTGACCTCGCCAGGGAAACGAGCACTCCAGGCCTGCCGGGAGGAAGAACCTTACCGCCGTGCATTAACAACGCGCCACCGCTAATGGATTCAGTGGAGATGCCCAGCGCATTCTGCAAGGGGAAACGCACACATTCCCCGGCATACTCCGAACTGCCAGAGCCGGTCAACGCCAGACTTTGAATTCCTCTCAGGTCTTTCTCCAGGCCATCCCGTGAAGCGACCATGCGATCGCACGTGCGCAACCATGTCCAAGGCTGCTGGCAGATTTCTCGAATCGTGTGGAAATAACCAAGCCGACGCTGCTCTTCTTCCGGCCGTTCCAACAATTCTGCCGCTTTGCCTTGGCTTTTTGCTAAGGCGCGTTGCCATTCATCCTGTGTCAGTAAGTGGGCGCCGTCCATACGATGCTGCGACTTCCCTCGAATCAGCCTTCGTTGTTTGAGGCCGTCAAAATCCGTGTCAACGTCCCGGTTGTAGCTGTGGAGTCATAATATCGAGCGGGCGATCTTCTCCGTCCACTGAGCCATACCAAACGCCGCCGCCAAAAGTCGTGATGTAAACCATTTTGGGGTTCTCAGGGTCCGGGATAACGCGATGTCCCCACTTGAAATTAAAACCCGGTATGCGCGTCCAATTCTCGCCCCGGTCTGCAGACCTCCAGGCGGAAGACTCAAATCCGGCAGCATACAGGATATTCGCATCTCGAGGATCTATCGTGACGTCGTAAATGTGGCGATCGCGTTCCAGCACCTGCCTCCAGATCTTGCCCGCATCTTCTGACAAAAAGATGCCCCCGCCATCGCCGTGTTCGCCTTTATCCCGAGCCCACGCTGCCAGATACAAGCGATCCGGCGTGTTCGGATCGACTGCCAGCCCATTCGGGCCGTTGCTTCCTTGCGGCATGGCTACCGGCGTCCAGTGCTCAGCGCCATCCGTAGAACGATAAATCGCTCCGTCGCCGTCGTTTCCGATGCTTCCGTCTTCGGAGCGGCGCGCCACGAGAGCGTAGAGCGTGCCTTTGGCGTCCCTCACGATTCTCCACGCAAAGGGTTCCTTCTGCACAATGCCGGCATTTTTCAGCGTCCAACTCTTCCCGCTGTCCGTGCTTTTGTACACGCCGCGCCCAAATCCCGCAACATACAGAACACGCGCCTCAGGCGGGCTGGTGGGATCTAACAAAATATGCGTGGCCGCCGTTTGCTCCATCCCGTTATTGGATTTTGCCCAGGTGCGACCGCCGTCATCGCTACGGCAGACTCCTCCCCGATAATCCAGAACTGTTTTCCTCCTCCACATCTTCGGGCGCGGTAAGTCATGCGTCCAGCTATTTGCACTCCACACCCGTCCCTTCACCGTCGGATCAAATGCAATCCAGTACGTCGTATTCATCCACTCCCTGGGCACGCCTTGCGTCGAACTCACCCAGGATCTCCCGCCGTCCTCGCTGCGGAAAAGCCCTATATCCGTCGTGGAGATGAACTGCCGGTTATGATCAAACGGGTCAAAATGGTAGCCATAGGTCGTCGTGACATCGAGCCCCGTACTCATCCATCCATTTCCTTCCGGCTTCTTCGAATACACGGCAACCCAATTTGCGCCGCCGTCCGTCGTGCGCATCGTTCTTCCCAGGTCAGTTCCGTAGCTGACATTTGCATCCTGGTCGGCGACCGTAAGCGCTAGAGGATTCTCTCCCCAATCCGTCCCAAACCGTTCGGTAATCCACGCGTCGTGAATGTTGCCGCCGGATTTCGCAGCAGGACTGCTGTCTTCTTTCCAAACCAGACTCCACGTTCGTCCTGCATCCGTTGTTTTAGCAACTCCCAGCCATTTCACCCCGCCTTCTTCTAAATCGTTGTAGGAGAGATAAGCTGCATCAGGGTTATGGAGACTCGTTGCAATGGCTCGCAACCTAGCTTTCCCTGGTCCCAAACTTACCTTCCGCCAAGTTGCGCCTTCATCGTCAGACACAAATGCCGTCTCGTCACCAATCGTGTAAATCACCGGTTTTCCGTTCTTGGTGAAGCCCGCCGAGATATCTGTGATTGCCTTTACGGAAGGGGCCGGAATCTTTTGCACACCCGACGACGTCTTCCGCGCAATGAAATGCGCGCCGGCTATGAGCAACATTTTTCCCCCGCCCGGAGAACCGGGATTCACCCACACTTTCTTGGCCAATTCCGGCAAATCCGCCTCCTTGGTCCAGCTCCGGCCGCTGTCTCGAGAAACAAAAAGAGAAGAGGTCTCTTTTTTTCTGTCGCCTGCGGTCACGTAGAAAACCTTGGAGTCAGCAGGATCAATGGCCATAGCCGTCATGCTACCCAAGAGATTGGGCTCAGCGATGATGTCTTCGTCGGAATGGTCGGAGCTCATTTTGACGGCCTTTATCGAAGTGGGCTTGGGATAAACCAGGTTCCACGTCGCCCCTTGATCCTGACTCCGCCACAAACCGTTGGATTGCGCGTAGATTACGTTTTTGTCCAAGGGATCGAAAACAAAAAATTCCACAACACCCCGTAGGTTGAACATTCGCCAGGACTTGCCGCCGTCATGGCTAATGTAGGCCCCAGTCATGTCGCAGCTAACCAGAACCGTATCCAGGTCCTGAGGACTGACCGTAGGGTGGAACATGGCCCCGCCGCCCCCCGGCCCGATGACCCGGAAATCACCCGGACGAGGGGTGTCGCCATTGCCGTTGGCCAGGAGGAGGAACCATAGGAGCGCGCGGAGAAAGAAAAGCGTCATCTCTTTCCTTTGCTTTCCTTATCATTTGTTTCGCTTTCTTTCTTGGCAGAATCCCCACGCTTTGTCAATCCCTTTCCTTCAGTTTTCGGAAGAAATGGATCCTTTCATTTTGATTTGCAAGAGCCGCGCGGCATTCTCGTAGTACACCTTCTTGAGAATCTCATCCGGCAATCCCAAGCCATAAATCTGCCACCGCCCCTGCGGCGGTACCGCCGCCGGGGCATAATCGAAATACTCATCCTCCGTTTCCAGAAACCTGTAATAAATTTCGTACAGTTTGTCGGTGAAGATTTGCTGCGGCGTGTCGGTCCCGTGAGGAACGGCATCAGTGCCAAACAGGATTCGATCTTGATATTTCTCAAAGAACTTCCTGCTCATACGCGGCTGGCGTCCAAGCTCTCCGATCCGCGCGCCCATCTCCACATGCATGTTCGGAAAGCGATCCATGCATTCGCTCACGTAGGGGAGATTTTCGGCATCATTGCCCACGTGGAGCACAATGAATTGCGTCTTGGGATGCCGCTCCAGTACGCGATTGCGCGCTTCCAAGATTTCAGCGTTGCTTGGAAAATCCTTTCCATAAAACGACCAATCCGGATGGTTGTTCAGTTCCTCGAAGCGCTCGTTATAACGGCCGATGGGCAGAAAAAAAGCTTCCGGATCCGAAACATGGACCGCCACCGGAATCCCTAGCGACCCGCACGTTTCCCACATGGGGTCGAACCGTTTGTCATCCACTTTCACGAGCGGCCCCGTGGAGATTTTCTCGCGCAAATACAATCCGAGCGTTTTTAGAACTTTCAATCCGCGTGCGCCAGCCTTGTGAGCGCGGACAATTTCATCCGCTTGAAATTGGCTGTAGCCCGGTTGATTGGAGCGTTCCCACCAGGGTTCCATAAAGGTCAGGAAGCGGTCCGGGTGAGGCGTCTGATACTTTCGAATCGCTTCCTCAAGCCCTTTTCCCACTCCCCCGGTGAGATTCACCATAATGCGGATGTTTTTCCGGTCCATCAGCGGCAGCAAATCGTCCGCGGGAGCGAAGTATTCCATTTCCTCGCCGATTCCAACGCCCCCCGCGTGTTTAGCGACCGACGAAAGGTGCGTGTGTACATCTATGACCGGATACCGCGACCGGGGCACTTTTGTTTCAGGCACGTGCAGCATGCTGCGCGGTTCAAAATCCTTAAGCAGAAGAGGCTTTCCTGCTTGATCCGCCTCCCTTGCCGGCACGCTAACTCCGCCGGCGGAAATTCTCCCCGCCGCCAAAAGCACGCCCGCGCTTTCCAAGAGTCGTCGCCTTCCGATTGCCGCCATGAGCCCTCCTATACAAAATCCTTCTTGCTGCTTTCTGTTGTTCTTCGGCTTCGTTCTTCTATATCGTTTACTTTCCGTTGTCAAAGTGCGATAAAGCGGCTGGGGATTGCTGGATGTTTGCTTTCAAAATTCGCTTTTGCCTTTTTGCCGGCGTAGTGGTGTTTGTGGCTCTCGCTGTTGCTTTCGCACGCCAAGCTTCCAGCAAGCCGGAACAAGCCTACTCCAGCAGCGTCGAAGCCGAAACAAGGCACTCTTCCGTGGACTTTGTCCCGGATGGCGATCTCACCAAGCCTTCCTGGCAGCGCGCGAAATGGGTGGGGTTTAACAACGATGCTTCGGGCAAGTCCCATTATCCTGAAGCGGCAACGCGTGTCGCATCGCTCTGGACTGAAACGAACGTCTACTTTGCGTTTTCGAGCCGCTACGACTCGCTGAACATTTACGAAGGGGAAGATCCGAAGCCGGAACGATGGCAACTTTGGGATCGTGACGTTGTCGAGGTTTTTCTGAATCCACAGCCCGAGCGTCTGAATCATTATTTTGAGTTTGAGGTGGCTCCAAACAATCAGTGGATCGACTTGGAAATCGACAAGACCAAGGACCCGTTCAACGACGCCTCCTGGAATTCCGGTTTTGAGCACGCAACTCGCATCGACTCTGAGCATCACGTTTGGACCACCGAGATGCGCATACCACTTGCAACGATGAACGTGAAAGATCCGCACCCCGGAGCGCAATGGCGAGTCAATTTCTTTCGCGCCGCGGGAAAGGGCGGCGACGAGCACCGCAAGTTTCTTGCCTGGAGCATCATTCCGGAAGGGAAGACGTTTCACGTGCCAACACGATTTGGAATCTTGAAGCTGGTGAACTAGGGCTGCGTAAGCGAGTGTCCGCGTCGGCAAGCACGTCGCGATAAAAGCGTTTGACTAATGGATGTAGGCACCTCCCGGCAGCAAATACTGGATCGGCCAGCTCTCTCTCTTTTGTTCCACGATTTCAGACCACTTCAAGACTTTCCCGTTTGGCTCGGGCAAGAGGGTGACGTCGGGCAGCGCTTCCGCTATGGCACTTGCAAGCGTGTAAGCATCGCCTGCGGCGGTTACAGCAACCACGTTGACATGCAGTTTCCCAGCCGCAAACCGTTTGGCGATTTCCGCGTCTTCAATCATCTGGAGGAAATACGGCCTCCCGGTCAAAAGCGAGTTGTAGACATAGTTCGCAAGTACGCCGGAAATTGGATTGACATATGCATGATCAAAATCCAGCCTGCCCAATAGCGGATCATCCGGCGAGACAGCCGTATAGGGCATGCGCGTTTCGCCGAGCCCGCGAAAGTCAAACGAGATAATGTCAAAGCCCTGGTTTAGATACTTTTCGATTTCGGGCCAGTCTTCCGCAGTTGCTTTGCCGTTTTCCGAGAACCACAACGCGGCCTTTCGCTCGCCGGAGCCCGATTTGAGCTCGGACTTGTGAATGTACAGCAGCGGCATTTCAAGCTGTCCGCTGTGGCGCAGCAAATAGCGGTCAATCGCCGCGCCTTCAAATTTCGAGCTGCCAACGGCCTCCCAGGTAATTTCGCCCGCACGGAGCAAAACCCCCGCATATTCGCTTACTTGCCAATTCTTCACGCCGCCGTATTTCTCCCCGTAGTATTCCTTGGCCAGCGCCTGCTTGTTTCCGCTCTTGTGCTCCTCGTAATATTCGCGAATCACATCCGTCAGAGGTCTTCCGTCGCTGTAATCAACCAGGACCTGCCCCGTTCGCGTGCATTGCAAAGCTTCACCGCCCAATTCCTTCACTGGCGGAAGGCCGGCTCGCTCGGGCATCCGATTGAAATGGTCGATGAAATCCAGCGCCGCCTGCTGGTTTTCCGTCGAATACTGATGCTGGTGATAGCCTTCCACCATTGCGATGCGATCCGCGTGACCGAGGCGCGTATATAGCTCCTGCAATTCGCGAAACGTCTTTCGAGTCCCTTCGATAGGGAAAAAATCCAGCACGGCGGCCGCCACCATCACCGGGCGCGGATACATCATCAACAGCAACCCCGGGTGATCTACACCGTTTGAAATCATCCCAAACAAATCCTGTTCGGGGTCGCTGTCCGGATCGACAAAAATTCGGTTCGCCATCCTCATCGGGACAGACGTGATGTAGCACGATGGCACGGCAACTTTTATACGCGGGTCCAGCGCCGCAATCAGGGCGGTTTGCGTTCCCCCGCCGCTTGTGCCGGTAATGCTAATTCGCTCGCCATCAACATCCGGGCGCGTCAGCAAATAATCCACGGCGCGAATGCCGTCCCACACTTCCCATCGCGCAAGGTTTGCTCCAACCAAATAAGCCAGGTTTCCCATTACCGCGTGTTCCGCGCAAATCAAGTTGTAACGGCTCTTTTGCGCTCTCGCATCCCAGAACTGGCTGCGCTCGCCTTGTCCGACGGGATCCCAGGAAATCACGATATAGCCGCGCCCCGCGAGTCTCTGGCTCAATGCCTGGTAGTGAAACTTCCCGTCGGCGGCATGGCCCGCAGGAACCAACACAGCCGGGTGTTTGTTCGCATGATCGTTCGGAACGTAAACCAAAGCCGTGACATAGACCCCCGGCAAACTTTGGAACACGAGTTTTTCGATGGTGAACCCGTCCATCGGAATCTTGCCCGTGATTTCAGGGTGTAAGTCCGTTTTCACAGCGGGCAATCCGCCAATCATCTGCAGAAGCTTTTGCCGCAACTCATCTTGCATCTTGAGCAGGCCCGCTTCGTTGCGTATGGCGTTCCAGGCTTTTTGGCGTGCTTCGTCTTCCTTCCACGCTTGTTCCGCTTGATACCGCAGGTACGGCGTGATGCGCGGTCCGGATGACGGAGGCTGCTTCAACACTCGGAAAAATTCGGATGGCGGAGGGTCGGTTCCTGCCACCGAACAAAATGCGCTCAAGCCCGCTAGCAAGACTCCGATGCAAGTCCGAATCACGGCGCCTTCACCGTCAGCGAACCCATGGCATACCATCCGTCTTCTTGACGGCCTTCCACGGCAAGGCGAATAGCAGACTTGCCGGTCCTCGGATCCAGCATCGCAATTCGAACGTCGTAATTCCCTTCCGCCAGATTCTCCGGCACATGCAACGTCCCATCATATACGGCATCTCCCGGAAGCCATTTGCGAATGTCCACCGGAACGTTAATTACCGCTGCTGTCTTCGAAGAACGCAATTCCATCGCCAGCGTAAAATCCTTGTAGATCGGCGCCACTCCTTCGTTCAGCCACCACATATGAACCGGCATCATGGTTCCGGGCGCGACGACTTTCGAATACTCCAGCCGCCGCAAATTGAATCGGTAGCCGATTTTTTTCTGAAACTCGTCGAATCGCCCTTTCCACTCAGTCGGTATCGGCGCAGACTTGATGTTTACAGTGCTGACGTGCCAACGCAGCGCTTGCTCGAGAATGTAGTCCAGGTCGTAGCCTCTTT
>Ga0307471_100000344_pt1 | contig 23959 bp, 23 predicted proteins | sample atmos_gasesAM3C__2_FD_204566 | JGI IMG/M metagenome (GOLD analysis project Ga0307471, IMG submission 204566) | Hardwood forest soil microbial communities from Morgan-Monroe State Forest, Indiana, United States - atmos_gasesAM3C_515 | ecosystem: Environmental > Terrestrial > Soil > Temperate...
GAGACGATTACGAGATGCGCGCGCAGATTCGCGCGGGCGCGACGGCGGGCAAGGTTTCGCTCGACGAACTCTTCCAACTCGGAGTGGAACGCGATAATGATTTATGGCTCCGCGGCCATGCCGGCACTGCGGACGGCAGAAAGGGAGCCGCACCACTCGGGCGAAGATATTTTCTTGTGAATTGGGAGGTGGACAAGAATATTTTTGAAAACGGTCTGTTTACCGTGAAACTTGGGCCCTTTTTGGACAGCGGCGCCATTGCCGATTCCTCAGGGCTCTTTGGGGCGCAGCGCTGGCAGTGGGATTCCGGCTTGCAATGCAAAGTACGAATTCTCGGTGGCGTGACTGCCGTTTTTTCGTACGGGCGCAATCTGCGCGGGGGGAAAGGCGTGTTCTACGGAACCGTTTTGCGGACCCCTTGAGGCGCGCAAGCTTTTAGAAGTGGAGGACTGCGCCGCCGGCAAGCTCGAAATTGTTTTGCGATTGACCAAAGAAGCCGGTACGCACGTAATTGCCCTCCGCCCGGAACGAGAGGTGGGGATTCCAGCGGTAATCTGCACCGCCGCCCGCCTCGATCGCATACGAATTCCGGCTGCCGGCTGCGGTCTGCGGCTGCAGGTGCGCTCCGCCAAAAATTCCATGTAACCATGGCTCCCAACGCCTCTGGCGCCAAGCGACCTTCGGACCTCCACCGTAGATCACTACTTTCACATGGTCGGTGCCGAGAGTGGTCGGAGAGAACGCTGCTGTGACGTTTCCTTCGACCCCCAGCCACTCGTTGAGGAAATACGCGACTGAGGTCTTCATGCCAATGGCGTTGGCATTGACTGCGGAAGAGTTGAAGCGAACCCAAGCAAGACTGAGGCCGAGTTGCCAGCGGTAGTCGTCACGCCCTCCATAAACAAATCGGGGCTTCGGGGATGGTGCGGCTGGGTCCGCCGAGGCAGGCTCGGCCGACAAGGCTGTGCTTAAATGCGGCGCCGAAGTCATGTCAGCCCGGCCGAAAGAATCAGCCACGGCAAGCAAATCGGGTAGTGCGGCCCTCGCCGCCGAGGTCGCAGAAAAATCCGGCGCCGCATTATCGGTATCGAAAACCGGCTTGGCCGATTCGATTTGCGCTTGCGCCCCACGGGCGCTCCCAAGCAGCAACAACGCACATACACACAGGCTCTTCATGATGTGCCTCTCCAGGGGCTGCCCCACACTTCGTCAGCCACACCGCTACGGTAAACAACACCAGGGCGTTTGTCTACGTTCTTTCACTGGCCAAAGGCAAAAGGAAAGCAGGGGGAGGGAGGGGCTAGCGCCCGTGCCGTAGATAGTGGTCGTTCTTGCTCAGCCAATCTTCCCGCGGAGGGTCGAAGACGTCGAGGTCGAGGGTATCTTCGATGGCCCAGGCTTCATGGGGCATGTTCGAAGGAATGCACAGGACTTCGCCGGCGCGAACCACGATCTCCTTGCCGTCAATCGCAAACTTCAGCGCGCCTTCCAGGATGTACGTCACCTGTTCGTTGTGGTGCTGATGCAAAGGCACGTGCGCGCCCTTCTTCAGAAACACGCGCGCGAGCATAATCTTGTCGCCAACCACCATTTCGCGGCCGATGAGCGGACTCAACTGCTCATGTTCCACATTTTTCCAGGGGATGTATTTCGCTTGCGTTGGCGTGTTCATTGGCCACCTCCATAAAGTTTTGCGGCGTTATCGTGCAAATACATGCGCGCGAGCTCGAGCGCTCTGGCCTCGGTGAACGCGCCTTCGGCGACAAGCTCCGCGAGCGCGGCGGCCACGGCCGTGCGGGCGGAGCGCGCGGCCAGCCAGAAGGTTTCTTCCGCGCCAACCGCATCGTTAAACGGAAAAGCGTCAGACCCGAACATCATTCGTTCGGGATAAAGCGAAATCCACTGTTTCAGTATGTTTTTTAGTTCCGAGGGATAGACGTAATAGCCCATTAGCGAAGAATCGGTGTACACGTTTTTCGCCGCGGTCATCCAGATCACCTCGAGAGTGTGCGGATAGCCGCCGTGAATCAGCACGAACTTCACGTTTTTGTAGTGCGGGTCTCGCAGCACGTTCTCGAGATTCAGGGGATTGCCGTTGGTCAGGCTGAAGTAGTCGCCAATGCCCACCGCGCTGTGAAAATGGACCGGCAGGTTCAGCTTCCCCGCCTGGTCGATTAACACGCGGAAAACGTAATCCTGAAACGTGCGGTACTCGTCTTCAGAAGGCACGCCTCCTGCATGGTATTTTGCGTAGATGGCTTCCGCCGTGGCACGCGGCGGATCGCCAAAATGAAGCGACCGGAAATAGGCGACTTCGAATTTCATCGCCACTCCGCCCTTCTTCTTGTTGTTGGTGAGGGTTTGCCGAACAAAGTTCTCATAACCAGCCAGGTCCGCAGGCAAAGCGCTCACGCTTTCCTGTTTCATGTAGCGCTGAAGGACCTTTTGCTGGAGCGGAATGTACACGGCCATGTCGCCGTTTTTGGCAATCTGCGCGTGGTTGTCGAAAGGAAAGAGGAACGAATCCACGAAGAAAACCCAGTGGAAGCGCTTGGGATTGAGATAGGGAGCGAGCGCGACGCGGTTCGCGAGGCAAGTTTCGATGTTTAGCTTATCGAGAATGCCGTCCCAATAAGCAGTGCTGCCCGAGGCTTCGGCGGCCTTCTTCTTGTCAATGAGCCATTTGGCGTGCTCGGGCTTGAAATCGCCGTAGGGATAACCGAAAAGCGCCTTGGCCGCCGCTACGAATTCGGGATTGTCGTCGCGCAAACGAATGACAGAACTCTCATCGGGTGGAGCGGCCTGCGCGTCCATACCCGAATCGTCAGGAAACGTGGCGTGCGAATGATTGTCGTAGATGGGGATGCGGTCGATTTGCTGCAGTAGGCGCTCGTAAATTTTCTGGACGTCTCCGCTGGGAAACGGCTTAGCCTGCGCATGCGCCGCCGCTGCGCTGCAAATCACCGCGGCAGAAATCGCGGTCATTCGAATCCATGGGTTCATCGGCATCCTTGGGAATACTTTATCGGCAATTCGTGTCTTGTATCACCGGGAGACGGCGGCACGCCAGTGCATGGAAACCCGATGCATGCGTTCCAGCGCCTCTTCGAGCAGATTCCGCGCGCTGACCAGCGAGAAACGCAGATAGTTTCTGCCGCCGGGACCAAACGCCGCGCCCGCGATCCCTGCTACTCCGCCCTCTTCGAGCAAAATCGTCTGTACTTCCTCCGCGGAAAGACCCGTTTCTTCGATATTGACCCACGCGTAAAAAGCCCCTTGTGGCGCCTGGCAGCGGAATCCGGGCATGCGGTTCAACCTGGCGACAAAAAGTTCTCGCCGCTTGCGATACTCCTCCACCATGGCGTCGACGGCACCCGCAGAATCGCGCAGAGCTTCGATCGCCGCGACCTGCGTGAACTCTGCCGCGCAAGTAAAGGTGTTCAGCACCAGCAAATCCATGGCGTCTATCACATGAACAGGCGCGACGGCGTAGCCCAGCCGCCAGCCGGTCATGGCAAAACTTTTCGAAAAGCCGTCAATGATCACGATGCGCTCGGCCATACCTGGCAGCGCCCAAATGGATTGGTATTCGCCTTGGAAAAGAATGCGCGCGTAGATTTCGTCGGAAATAACCCAGAGGTCGTGCTTCCTCGCCAGTTCGGCTATTCTTTCAAGCGCTGTGGCGCTGAACACAGTTCCCGTTGGATTGTTGGGTGAATTGAAAATAATGACGCTCGTGCGCGGCGTAATCTTCGCTGCGATTTCTTCCAAGTCGGGTTGGAACTGAGTTTTCTCTTCCAGACCAAACGGCACGGCGGTCGCGCCCAGTCCGCGCGTGAACGACGGATAAATCGGAAACCCCGGATCGGGGTAGAGCACCTCATCGCCCGGCTCAATAAGCGCCATCATCGCCAGAGAAAGAGCCATTTTGCATCCCGGAGCGACGAGAACTTGTTCTGCCGCAACGTCGAGCCGCCGCGTGCGATTCAGATATCCAGCAATGGCTTCGCGCAGAGCGGGCAGGCCCTTCGTGGCGCAATAACGGTCGCGTCCCGCAGCCACGGCGTTTCGCAAAGAATCTACGATGGGTGCGGCAGGATGAAAGTCCGGCTCACCGAGTTCCAGGTGTATCACCGAGCGCCCCGTGCGCTCCAGTTCTTTTGCGCGCGAATACACGGCCAGCGCGCCCTCTCCATTCAATTGCGAGACGCGGGATGCAATGCGGGTCATGGGTGTAATCCGGAAAAGATGGTATCACTCCTCGTACGACAAGGAACCCAAAGGCGAGTTTTGCGCCATGTCCTCAAGGGGAAATCTTAAAGGGAAATGCTAAAGAGATGCATTCCCATGCGTCCCTTGGCCTGAAGACAATTTGGTTTTTCGCCGCCCAAGAAACGTAGCGCCGAAACCGCATCCTCACGCCAATTCAAGTGAATTTGGTCCCTTAGCGCCTCTTCCTGCTTGACGCCGGCAACTCCCGGCGAGACTATCGGTTCAGGGACCGGAGCACGCAACCAGTCCTGCTTCCTAGCCGTCTAATGATTAGCGAGCTTCCCCGTGAGGGGGTGAACTATGACTTCCCGCAAACTGCTTCCTTCCCTTTTGCTGATTCCTTTGGTGGCGCTCTTTCTTGGTCTGCCGTCCGCTTCCGCCGACTCGAGCCACGCCCGGATCATCCGTCTCAGCTTAGTGAGCGGCGATGTGCGTTTTGCCACAGAAACCCACGGCGACCCGCTGACGGATTCCAAGGCCAACTGGGATGCCGCGCAATTGAACCTTCCCATTCGCCAAGGCTACGTTCTGTCCACCGACAATGGTCGCGCGGAAGTCGAATTCGAGAACGGAACGCTGGCTTTCTTGAAACAAAATACGGTTCTCGAGTTTTATGACCTTTCTTTGAAGGACGGCGCTTTGATAACGCGCCTGGTCTTGCGGCAAGGCAGCGCTTCCTTTCATGTGAATCCAGTGAGCGGCGATTATTTCAGCGTCACTGGCGGTGATTTCACGGTTGAGGCTGGAAGCCGCGCCACGTTTCGTCTTGATAATTTTGACGACGGCAGCACCGTCGAAAACATCTCCGGTCGCATCACCGTTCTTCACCAGGACGAAACCACGCGCCTCGAAAAAGGCCAGTCGCTCTCCATGAAGGCTGGCGACGAATCGTCCGTGAGCCTCGGGCGCGTTCCGGATCAGGATGAATTCGACCACTGGGTTTCCGGGCAGATCGACACGGTTTCCACTGCCACCGCGGCCACCATGCAGTACACAAATTCGCCGTACTACGCGGCCGGCTTCGGCAGCCTCTATTCTTACGGCTCGTGGTCTAATTGCGGCGGATACGGCTTCGGCTGGCGGCCCTTCGGCGCTGGCTATGGCTGGTCGCCCTTCACCGATGGGCAATGGATTTGGGACCCCTCTTTCGGCTGGACTTTTGCGAGCTTTCAACCCTGGGGTTGGGCTCCCTATCATTACGGCGGATGGCTCTTTGACTCAGGCTGCGGAGGCTGGTTTTACTCGCCGCCGATCGGTTACGGCTACTTTCCTGGCGCAGGCGTTCCCATCAGGCGATTCCCACCGAGAGTTCATCCGCCCCGGCCGATCTATCATCCGGTGACCGCGGTTTTCGTTCACAACAAGGGGAACATAGGTTTCGTCCCCATGCATCCGCTCGACGCCAAGGGCAAGGCTCCCCTGAACCTCGAACACGGCATTCTCTCCGCCGGGGCCTCTAGTGATCTGAGTGGGCGCCGCGTGATCGCTTTTTCGCCAGGAGAGAAATGGGAAACGCTGAAGTCCGCTCCCAAAGAAGCTTTTAACAACGCTCTTAAACCCACAGCGCCTCCCGTTCGCGTTTCCAGAACCGTTCTTGAAAGCAGTGGGGGCGCACGCATCATTTCCACGAGCAAAGACTCTTCGATTGCTTACGACCCCAAGGAACATCGCTTCGTAAACTCGAATAACGCTTCAGCTGGAGCGTCGAGCGAAAGGGCTGTCAGTGGCAAAAGCGAAAAGGTTCCTGCCGCTGGCTCCGCGCGCGGTGGTGGCAACTCAACCGTGGCCGTCGCTCCTCCGGCGCGCAGCATCACCCCTCCGCGGAACACCGCACCGCCGCGCAATAGCGTTCCACCACCTGTGCCTCATTACTCGGGTGGCGGCGAACGCAGTTCTGTCGGTGGTGGTTCCGGCGGCAGTTGGGGCGGTTCACATTCTTCCGGCGGTTCGAGCGCTGGCGGTTCCACGCACTCCGCGCCAGCTCCAGCTCCCGCGCCGCACGCTTCGTCCGGCGGCCGGCCGCACTGAAATCATAGTTTTGAAAACGAGGGCGGCTCTTCCATGGAATGGAAGAGCCGTTTTTTTCAATGAGGCGCACTTCCCCGCGCTCAGGAAAAAATCATTCCGGCGTAGCCGACCACTTGGCTACGGTCCGCGGAGACATCAGCTGAAGTTGCGTACTTGACCAATTCTGCCTTCTTCGCGCCCAGCGCATGGAGCGCCGTCAGCATGGCTACCACTGGCCCCAGCCCACACATGGAAATCTCTTCGTTGCGACAGGTGTCGTAAAGCCCACCCGCATCGAGCGCCAGTAACCGTTCCACGGCTTTGCGGTCTTTCGCCCGCGTGGTCGCGTCATCTTCGTAATGATTCAAATCCGAAGTCGTCAACAGCAACACGTCTTCTTTTGAATCCCGGAGCACGCGCGCAATACCTTCGCCGACGTTCACCAGCGATTCGAATTGCACCGTCCCCAGCACCACCGGCACAAACGAAAATCCCGGCGCGAGTGCCTGCAGAAACGGCACTTGCACTTCGAGCGAGTGTTCTGTGCTGTGCGCCACGCTGTCCTCGCGCAGCAAGGGACATTCCCGCCGCAACGCGCCCGCAAGCCCAGCATCGATCGGAGCATCTCCGAGCGGCGTCCGCCATGCGCCGCTCGAAAGAATCGCCGCCGGCTCTCCTCGCGGATAGTGCCGCACGCCGAGCGCGATGATTCTCTTCGGCAACTCGAGCCGCGCAAACACCGCGCCAGCCACGTGACCGGAGTACATGTAACCTGCGTGCGGCACAAGGCATGCCTTTGCGCAAATGACCTGCTGCTGCGCGTCAGCCTGCGAATAATTGCTAATGAGAGAAGTGAGTTCTTTGGGATCGGAGGGATAAAAGCGTCCGGCAACCGCGGGGAGGCGCAACATGGGCCGCCTCATAATGAAATCAAATCGGCTTCGAGGGTTTCCCTTTGACTTTCATCGCTTGCATTGTGGAGAGTTTGTAATAAATTGTCACCTTGTCGCCGTACTGGTAGCCGCCCTTGTCCACAATCTTTTGCATTTTTGCCGAGGCTTCCTGGGAAAGTGCGAAAGTCTGGATAGTCAGGTCGTTCCCTTTTGCGCGTGCGGTGATTTGTGCGGTGTTCGCGTGCATCACAAAGCCTTCAAATTTCACTAGCCCGTTTGCCTTCGGCTTGGGCTTTATCGCATTTACGAGAATCGGCACCGCCGTGTCCACGACAACGGGGGCTTGCGCCGCGACAGGCGGGCAAAAAAATGCCGCAGCAACGAGCGCTGCGGGCGCCGCCACCCTAACCGTGTTGAGCAAACTCTTCATTCGGTTTCGTCCGTAGCAATCCGCAGCGACTTCAAAAATCGCACGTCCTGAGGCGTCATCGTCAATCGCGCCACCGGCCTCTTTTCCGCTTCTTCCATCAGGGATTCCTGGTCCACCTGGATGCGCAGCGACTCCAGGAAGCGCCGGTCCTGCGTCGTGAGTTTCGCATCTTCCCCCGCCGCTCCGTCGCGCTTCGCCAGCCCGATGGTGGCGTCCAATTTCAGCACGATGTCGTACCCGTGCGCGCGCACTCCGGCTATTGCACCTGTGATGCGATCGGATTCGGATACTGTGTCATTGATGGCGTGTCCCAGCTCGCGGAGAAGGTTTTTCAAATGATCGTCGAGTTGCAAGGCGGGTTCTCCCGTACTTCATCTGCTATTTTAGGCTCACACAAAGTTGGATACAAGAGACCTTCGCCCCGTTGTCTCCAATCCGTTCACAGCCCTTTTGCCAACGCGGAGCTGCCCGGGAAACCTACGCGGTTGTGCGCAATCCAAATAAGCGATGCACGGAATCAATGCCACGCGAACCTTGGAATCACGCAACCTTAGCAGCTTGTTGAGAGAAGCCTTCGACTTCAAGAATCCAGTTTTTCTCAGAACCTGCAACTTAAGACTTAAAACTTAAAACTCTCTCCTTACGCGATTCCTGCCCGGCGGCTGGTTTTGCGCTAAGATGCTGCTATGTCCGCGAGTGCGAGCGCGCCGGCCAGTTCACGACCGCAGGGGTTCCGCCGGCTGTGGCGCGTGTTGCGTCAGCTTTTTCACGAATTTGTCGGCGCGGTGTTTGCCGTTCTTGCGCTGGCCTGGCTTAACGCTGCGTTTCGCGCCTGGACGCGCGACGTGTCTCGCTGGCTCGTTGGCGTAGCAGTGGCCATGGCGGGCCTGCTAGTGTTTTTTGCGGTGAGTTCGTTCCGCCAGGCCCGCAGATTGTGATGCGTGCTCAAAGAGCTGCCGGATTTTGGACAGGCCGGGCTCTAGCCCGGCGGGTTTTGCTGAGGGAGTCACTCTATCTTGTGGTCTTCGCTTCATTCCATGTCTGACACCAAAACCAAATCCGCACCCCCCGCCGAGCGCAAGAAAGAATTCACCACGCTCTCCGGCCTTCCGCTTGATCCGCTCTACACCGAACCGGAGCTCCGCGAATGGGATCCCGAAACGGCTCTCGGCTACCCCGGCGAATTTCCTTATACGCGGGGTATTTATCCCACCATGTACCGCGGCCGCTTCTGGACCATGCGCCAGTACGCCGGCTTCGGCACCGCCGTCGAGTCCAACAAGCGCTATCGCTATCTCTTGAGCAAAGGCCAGGCCGGCCTTTCCGTGGCGTTCGATCTCCCCACGCAAATCGGCCTCGACTCCGACCACCCTCTCGCTCTTGGCGAAGTCGGCAAAGTCGGCGTGGCCATCGATTCGCTCGAAGACATGGAAACTCTCTTCGACGGCATCCCGCTCGAAAAAGTTTCCACCTCTATGACCATCAACGCCACCGCTGCGATTCTTCTCTGCCTGTATGTGGCCATCGCGAAAAAGCAGGGCGCCAATCTGCAAAAACTCTCCGGCACCGTGCAGAACGATGTCCTCAAGGAATACATAGCCCGCGGAACGTACATTTATCCCGTGCGCCCCGCCATGCGCATCGTCACGGACATTTTCGCCTGGTGCCGCGATCATCTTCCCCGCTGGAACACCATCTCCATCTCGGGCTACCACATCCGCGAAGCCGGCTCGACCGCTGTTCAGGAAGTTGCTTTCACCCTGGCCGACGGCATCGCGTACGTTCAAGCTGCGCTCGCTGCCGGCCTTGGCGTCGACGAATTCGCGCCGCAGCTTTCTTTTTTCTTCAACGCGCACAACGACCTGCTCGAGGAAATCGCCAAGTACCGGGCGGCGCGCCGCCTCTGGGCCAAAATCATGCGCGACCGCTTTCACGCCACAGATCCGCGCTCGCTGCTGCTCCGTTTCCACGCGCAGACCGCCGGTTCCTCTCTTACCGCCCAGCAGCCGGAGAACAATATCGTGCGTGTCGCGATTCAAGGCCTCGCTGCCGTTCTCGGTGGCTGCCAGTCTTTGCACACAAACTCGCTGGACGAAGCACTCGCATTACCTACCGAAGACTCCGCCCTCATTGCCTTGCGCACGCAACAAATCATTGCTCACGAAACCGGCGCCACGAACACCGTCGACCCCGTCGCCGGCTCCTACGCCATCGAACATCTCACCAACGAAATCGAGCGCGGTGCCGAAGAGTACATTGCAAAAACTGATGCATTAGGAGGGATGCTGCGCGCCATCGAATCGGGCTACGTCCAGGGCGAGATCCAGAAAGTCGCGTTCGAATTCCAGCGCGCCATCGAGAAAAAAGAGCAAATCGTCGTTGGCGTCAACGATTTCATTGCTGAAGAAGAACGCACTATTCCCACGCTCCGGATCGACGAAGAAATCGAGCGATCTCAGGTCACTCGTGTGAAAGCTCTTCGCGCCCGCCGCGACTCCAAGCGCGTGCAATTGGCCCTTACCGAACTCCAGCGCCGAGCCGCCACCGCCGAAAATCTTCTCCCAGCCATCCTCGCTGCCGTCGAAGCCTACGCCACCGTTGGCGAAATCTCCGACGCCCTCCGTCGGCACTTCGGCGAATATCAGGAATCCGTCGTTATCTGACCGCCGAATTTGTCCCAGTCGCGAGTCCGAAATACGTGATGCACACGCTTGGAAACAAGGAAGTAGAATAGCCAGAGACAAAAACCAATCCAGCGTGCGCCATTGGACCGTGTAGAGCCTGGGAAGTAGCGAACATCCAGCCACAGGGAAAACCCCGCGATCAGTACTCCAGCCAAGAGCACCACACGCAAGCGCTCGACCCAGACCCATTCTCTCTTCACAAGGAGAATAAAGGCCACGGCCGCCGTCGCCAGATAAACGAAAAGACGCGGAAAAACGGCCAAAACGAGAGCTTCGTGATTCCCCGATTCAGAGCGAAACGAAGGGCTATAGACATTCAGGTGTCGGACGATGTCCCGCAACGCAACAAATAGGACCGCGAAAATCCAATAATAAAAATAGAGAAGCCAGCCTCCAATTGCCTGCTTACGGCTGGTTATACACACCACGATAAAAGCGCTAGAGATATAGAGTAGAAGCGGGACTTGCATCACTCATTCTGCCCAGCGCAAATTGAAGGGCCGGTGCTCGAATCGCCGACAGTCACCGCGCCATAATAGCTTTGCTGGACAAGGTCAAGCCTACTGGGCTCTGAAACCCTTTGGCATCCATCCCTACCCTTTCGCTCAGGCATCTCGCTTGCGCTGTAGTATCCTTCCGTTTTGAGGCACGCTATGAGGCTGATTCTCGCTTCCGCTTCCGTCCGCCGCGCTGAAATCCTTCGCGACGCAGGCTACCATTTCTCGGTGATTTCGTCGGCCATCGACGAAACGCCGTTTGCCGGGGAATCTCCCAACGATCTCGTGCTCCGTCTCGCCGAAGCCAAGGCCGAGCTTGCCGCCGCCCGCGCCATCGGTCCCGCCATCATTATCGCGGCCGATACCGAGGTGGTTCTTGATGGTCACATCTTCGGCAAACCGCGTTCTTCCGACGACGCTCGCCGCATGCTCACAAAACTTTCCGGCCGATCCCACAGCGTCCTCACCGGAGTTGCTGTCGTCCGCCTTCCAGACGCCGAGCGCATCTCCTTTGTCGAAACCACCCGCGTGGAGTTCGCCCCACTCTCCGACGAGGAAATCGCGCGCTACCTGGCCACCGGCGAGCCATACGACAAAGCCGGCGCCTATGCCATCCAGGGCTATGCCGCACGCTACATTCCTCGCATCGAAGGTTGCTATTTCAACGTGGTTGGCCTGCCGCTCGCGCGAATTCAGCAAGCCCTCACCCAACTCGGCTGGACGGAAGAATACTTCTCCGCCATGGTCTAACCTATGACTCAGCATACGCATTTCTTACCCTTTGCTGCTTTGGTGTTGACCACGCTCTCATGCAGAGGGTTATGGGCTCAAGAGCAGATGTGCAAACCGGTGAACCAGCGGACTCAGGAAGTGGGATGCTGGATTCTGGCTGATCAACCCGTTGGCCAGCTCAAAAAATCACAGATGTTCTGGCATCTGGACATATATCCGAGCCTCGCCGCTGCGCAGGCTGACAGGAGCCCACGGGGAACCGTTATGGAGTCACTGGGCAAAGCATGGCTTTCGACGATCGAAGATGCGGAATGGCGGTCCTCGCGCGGAAGCCGTGTCGCCCTGATCGGTCCGCTTCCCGTCGTTCAAGGGGAAGAGTATTCGGCACAATATATGGAGGCAATTTTTACGCCCGGCATGAAATCGAACACGCACACCCATTCTGGTCCTGAGGCCTGGTACACCATTGCCGGGGAGACCTGCCTGGAGAGTTCAGACGGGCGCGTGCAAGTCGGGCGCGCAGGCGGGCCGACGGTCATAGTTCCTGGCGGGTTATTCATGCACCTCACTGCCACTGGGAAAGACCAGCGCCGTGCCTTGGTCCTAATCCTTCACGAGTCCTCGAAGCCTCCAACTACACTAGTGCATGATTGGAGCCCAAAGGGCTTGTGTAAAACGGAAATCAAGAGGTCGCCTTAGCTGGGGCGCAAAAACCAGATCAAACACTACTTGCCATCTATCCAGGATTCTCATTCATACCGCAAGCAATCAATCGGATCGAGGTTTGCTGCCAGGTTCGCAGGATAGTATCCAAAGAACAGTCCGACTCCAACCGAAATCACAAATCCAATGGTTACCCATAAATACGAAAGCGTCGCGGGAACGGACGGCACCGTCAGCCGCACCAGCGTAGAGATCCCCGCTCCAATCAAAATGCCAATCGTTCCGCCGACCAGCGTGAGCACTACCGCTTCCAGCAAGAATTGTAATCGCACGTCCGCGCGCCGCGCGCCAATCGCTTTGCGCACTCCAATCTCTTGCGTCCGCTCCGTCACGGAGATCAGCATGATATTCATTACGCCAATTCCGCCCACCAGTAACCCGATCGAACTGATGACCGTCGTGAGAATCACCAGCGCTCCCGTGAGCTGGTTCCACAAATTGCTCAGAAAGTCCGGCGAACTCAGCTCGAAATCGTTTTCTTTCCCTGCCGGAATCCGCCGCAGCCGCCGCATCGCCTGAATCACTTCCCCTTGCGCCGTTTCTATGTTCACGCCTTTGGGGATGGTGAAAATCATGATCAGTTCTTTGGCTTCCGGATATTCCTTGTGGAATTTGCTCAGCGGGATGATGGCGAAAATGTCCACGCCGGGCCCAAGAAACAGTCCCTGGTCGTGCTCGAACACGCCAATCACTTCGTACGTGCTGCCGTTGAGGCGCACGGTCTTTCCCAACGGGTCCTCATTGGGGAAAAGCGATTCGCTAATCGCAGCTCCCAGCACCACCACGGGGCGCGCGTGAGCTTCGTCAAACGCGCTGATGAACCGCCCGCGCGCGATCGTAAAAAGCGGCAACGCCGTCGTATACGATGGCTCCGCTCCGCGCACGATCAGCTTCTCCACGCTGTGGTCCCCGTACACGATGAGGTTGGTATCTCCCAGGAAAAACCCGCGCGTTCCCACCGTGTTCACGTCCTCCACGTCGGGCGCGGCTTGCCGTATGTACTCCGCGTAGCTGTATTCCAGGTATTTGCGCACGCGAATCCGTTGCGCCATGCGCGAAGGGTCTGTCCCCGGCGGAAAGCGCGTCAGGAAATAAGTCCTCGACCCCAGCGACTCCACGCGGTCTTGCACGAACTTGTTTAGCCCTTGGATGATCGCCGCCATGGAAATCACCGAGGAAACGCCAATGACGATTCCCAACACGGTCAGGGCCGATCGCACCTTCGACGACCGCAGCGTTTGCATGGCCGCAAGGAAGTTCTCGCGCGCCTGCTCGAATGTCATCAGCGCCATTAGTCAGACCTCAAGGCAACCACGGGATCCAGCTTTGCCGCGCGCAGCGCCGGATAAATCCCAAAAAACAATCCCACGGCCGAACTCATGATCACGCCCATTACGGCCACCGACGTGCGCACGGACGCAGGAAAAGGTGTATACGTCCGTAGCACCAGCGCAACAAGAAATCCCAGCGCGATCCCGATAACGCCGCCAGCGATGCACTGCATGAAGCTCTCGGTGATGAATTGTTTCAAAATGTCGCCTTGCGTCGCGCCCATAGCCCGCCGCACCCCAATCTCCCTCTTCCGCAGCGTCACGCTCACCAGCATCACGTTCATGATCACGATGCCGCCGATAATCACCGAAATGGCGCTCACCATGATGAATACGCCAAAAAACGCCGAGCTGATGCTCTTCCACAGAGCCATGTAACTGTCCTTGGTGCCGATGAAAAAATCGTTTTCCATTTTTCCGCTCAAGTGGCGCCGCGCCCGCAGGATAAGTTGTGCCTGATCCTGCGCCGGCTCGAAATTGGCCGCGCTTGTCTTTACGTTGATGGTCAAGCTCGTCGTGTGGCTTCCAAGGATTTCCAGGAACACCGGCAGTGGCACGATCACGAAGTTGTCCTGGTCTTGCCCAAGCACGCTCCCGATCTTCTCCATCACGCCAATAACAACGAACTCGTCATTCCCGATGCGAATGCTTTTGCCAATGGGATCCACTCCGAGAAACAGTCGCTGCACGATCGTGTCCCCGATCAGGCAGACGTACGTGCGGTGGTCTGATTCCCACGTGCTGAAGTAGCGGCCCACCTCCACCGTCCGCGAATCGATGTTGGCCATGTTCGGCGTTTGGCCGTAAAAGTTCACGTCCGTGGATTCTTTATCTTCGTATCTGGCCTTCACCGACGCGCTGGCCGTCGCTCCCACTTCGCCACAAGCCGTGCAGGCTTCCTCGACCGCGCGCACGTCCTCCAGTTCGATCTTTTTGTATTTGAGGGCCTTGATGATGATGTTGAAGTCCGTCACAGCAAATGGCGTGCGCGCAATCTGGAAAACGTTCGTTCCCAGATTGGCAATCTTGTTTTCCACATACGCGTTCGCTCCCTGCACGATGGTCATCACCGTGATAAGTGTCGCCACGCCCATCGTCAGCCCGAGCATGGTCAGGGACGCCCGCAGCTTGTGCGCATGCAGCGCACTCAGGCACTGCGCTAGGTTGTCGCGAATGGCAAGCATCGGCCTGGGGAAGCTCTTCCGCTACTCTATCAAAATCAAATCTATGTTGTGGCTGCGACGGAGGTTCCCTGAGAGAGTTGGAAGCCCCCTACTAACACTACGAAGCAGGGAGTTCGAGGGTTACCGGGATAGCCACAAAAAGCGAGGCGCCCCGACCCTAAGATCGGAGCGCCTCGCTTGTTGCTTCGGGGGGAGGAAACTTACGGCTTCGGTTCGGTGCCTGGCTGCGTCTTCGCGTTGTGCTTCTTGCGATAGATGTTCTTCGACGCGGCATTCTGTTCTTTGTTGATCTGTTTCTTCTCGCTGGCGTTCAGCTTGCCGCCATTGGCCTTGCGGTCCGCGGCTACTTGTTTGTTGATTCCCTGCTGCTGTTTTTCCGCCCGCGCGGCTTCGCCAGCCGTCATCTGCCCGCTCTTCACGCCGTTGGCAATGCGGTCCTGCTGGTTCTCCCGGCGCTGTCCCACTTTGTTGTTGCCATAGTGGGCGGTGTTGGCATTGTGCTTGTCCGCATAAATCTGCTTGGACATTTGGTTTTGCTGATGGTTGACCTGCTTCTTCTCAGAAGTGGTCAGTTTGCCGCCGTTGGCCGCGCGATCAGCCGCGGTTTCCTTGTTGATGGCTGCTTCTTTCTTTTCCAGATTCTTCGTCTCGCCCGCGGTCAATTGCCCGCTCTTCACGCCGTTGGCGATGCGATCCTGCTGATTCTCCTTGCGCTGCGCCACGGTTGGTTTGGGTTTCTCTGCAGGCGCTGGCGCCGCAGCCTCTCCACTCTGCGCGGACGATTGCGAGCCCGAAGAAGACTGGTCCTGCGCCACGGCCACGCCGCCAACCAGCAAAATCGCGGCAGGCAGGCAGCTCCACTTCATCCAGCTGAATTTCATATTCCTCTCCTAGACTGTCGTGTCGGAATTTCTGCGTGTCCCGGGTCCCTGTAATACCCGATTCTGGAGAGGGAACTACTGCGTGGCTACTGGCCCAACGTACAGGTTTTCCAGATTGGAAAGGCTACTGGCTATTTTTGATCGTTCTTGAATTTTACGGTGACCGTCAGATGCATGGCCGTTGGCTGTCCGTCCAGTCGCGCCGGTTCATATTTCCATTGCTTCAACGCAACCTTGGCGGCCTCACGCAAGAAGACTGGTCCTGAGATCACGCTCACGTCCCTAACATTGCCGGAAGCGTCGATGAGCGCATCCAGAGTGACATCTCCTGCGACGCGATTGACTTTCGCAAGCTGCGGGTAGACTGGCAGCACCGCACGAATTAAGCGCGCTGGCTGAACATCGCCTCCCACGGGGAGCGTTCGTTCTACCGGAGCAGCGGGGCTTGGCAGCGTGCCGCGGAAGGCGTCCCCAGCAAGGGGTGCTTCTCCGATGGCGGGTGCTGCGGGAGCATCGGAGCTGCCTGCGGAAGTGGTCGCTCCCGACGCGACGTGAGGGGAGGCCAAAGTAAAGTCGGGCAAAGGTTCGCGCTTTGCCGGCGCAGGCAGCCTTTCCTCCAGGATTGGATCCCGCGAGACTGCAGAGACTGCGGAGAGTGCGGGTCTTTGAACCTCGCGCGCGCTGACATCCTGGCGGCCATCGCCGGTAAACCAAAGGACGGACCTCCGGCTCGACATGTCCAGCACTTCGACAAGGAACGGTCCCATGCTTTCCCCAGCGCTGCGTTCTTCCAATCCGGCATCAACTCGGCTCGCTGGCGCCAGAGGTGCAACTTCGCCAGCTCCGGCCTTTCCCGTCGACTTATTCACAATTCCGATAACCGCAGCGGCCACGACGAAAGTCCCCAGAAATGTCACTGCAGCGACGTAGCCCGGTCGCGCTCTTCGCGGCTTCGGCCGCAACGTTTGTCCGCGTGTTTGACGCTCCTCGTGCGGCAGCATCGCGGGAGGTTCAAAACTGCTCTGCTCGAGCCTATCGTGCGCCCGCACGGCCCGGACCACCTCTGCATAGGAAGCCGCAGTTTCGAGGTTTCGCGGCGCAACCTCAGGTTCCGTTTTCCAGAATCCTTGTTCGACGGTTGCGACCTGGTCTGGGCTTTGGGCGTCACACTTTTGTTCAAGTCCCTGCAACGAGTTTGTGTTGAAGGCTACTGATTCGGCGCTTTGCTCCCCAAAGTCCCGCTCAGGTTCGCGGCGCAATTCCGCATGCGGAGGTAAAGACTGCGGTCTAAACGGAGGCTCGGGCTGCCACAAAGATTCCAAATGAGAATCCACTTCCTCCAGTTCGGGCCCCGAAGTTTCATGGATGGGGTCGGCCGGCGCTTTGGGCATTGCTGCCGGACGTACCTTTGAAACGAGGGGCTCTGGTGCTTGCTGGTCAAAATGCCCCTTCCATTCGGCGTCCCATTCCCTTCTCAGTTCTTCTGTCAACCCTGCGGTGTGCCCGACGTTTAATGCCTCGGGGGAAGTGGCTGCACCCTGCCCAGCGGCAGAGGACAGCCAGTAGCGGATTTGATCCCGGCTCCTTTGTGACAGGTTGAGGAATTGCACTCCAGCCGTCCTCTCAAATTCCTGGGTCCAGACGACCCGGCCCGCCGCTTGAAACGAGTCGCCAAAAGCATTCGCTTCGTGCGGGATGGACATGCAGCCCATAGCCTCAAAGGTGAACTCAATGGGCTCCTTCAGCGATGGAGATTGCTCGAACTGAAAGCACATGCCCTTTTCGCTCAGGTCAATGAGCTTGCCCCAATTGTTCTGGCCAAAGAACACCAGCACGATCCAATGCAGGGGTTCTCTGGGGCAGGAACGCCGCTCGTTGCTTCTCCAATTGTTTTTGTAAGCTGCCGCTGAGGTAGACATGATAGTACTTCTCCGTTTTGATCAGTCGGTTCTCCCAGGGCGGGCTTCTGGAGAGTCGTTTCGGTTTGTAATCTGCTCACCAGGTTTTTCTGGCGACTTCTCTACTGCAATCAGCCTCCCGTTTGCGTCTTATCCTGTAACTCCGGCCAAGCCGCGGGGAGATCAATCTGACTATGGCTGGCCTCGTCAAAGAGAACAAACCCTCTGACATCCGAAAGCCTTTGCTTCACGAATTCCTTTAGCCTTTCTTCGTAGTGAGAATCTTCGCGCGGCCAAGGGAAGGCGCGCGAGATCTCGATCGCCAGCCGGGCCCGTTGCCGGGCAGGGAGGAACACCGGATAGCTCAGGTGGATGGACTCTTCCTGACTCAGGCTGCCGTCCCCTTTGAGCCGGCTCATAATCACAACTCCAGAGCCGTCGGCCAGGCGGTAATCAAGGTCCGTAAGATTCTTGAGGTCGTAAGAGAGGACCAGGGAGGAGTGCACTTTGTCTACCTCGCGAAGCTGGGCAGCAACGTACGCCGCCTTGATTCCCTCGCGGTTCCATCCCGTGGGTGCCTCTTTGGGCGGTTTTTTGAACACTGGTGTGGCCAGCGTCAGAATGGCGAGCAAAAGTACAGCACCTGCGGAGCTTGCGATGATGAGCAACTGTTTCCTGGACACTGGTATCTCCGTGTCGCTTGCGAAGACTCAGTCTGTGAATACGCTCTTGCTTTCTGTTTGTTTGCCCGGCGGGCAGTACCCAATAACTGCCTCTTCCGGCGGGATGGAATAGCCCTAACTGGAGGGTAGCTGGTTCCCCGGCGAGTTAAGGTGGGCTGGAGGTTCGCTGAGGAGTCTATGCCTCCGCGCTTTAGGTTGTCAACCTGCTAAAATGTCCGGCGCGCCTCCTGGGAGTAAGGAGCGGTCTCGACTCTCAAGCTGAGCTATCGAAGCAAAGGGATCGGCGGAGATTACGGGAGGCTGTGCTGAATGTTATGCAGCAGAGGTTGCGGCTCTGCTTTCATGCAAAAAGAAAAGGCGGCTACACAAGCCGCCCAAGTTCCAATTGCATTGCAAGGTCTGCCGTGGCTGGCGCTACTTCTTTTCTTCGGAAGCCTGTTGCGTCGGCGCGACAGGCGGGGCCTGAGCCGGAGGCGCGGGCGGCGTGTGCGAGGCGCCGGACATGCCTTCCTTAAAGCTGCGGATGCCTTCGCCGAAGCCCTTCATGATTTCCGGAATGCGCTTTCCGCCGAAGAAAATCAGGATAATCGCAAGAACGACCATCCAATGAAAAATGCTGAACTCACCCATGAACTGCCTCCACGCGCCCTCTTAGCGGCGCGCCATTTTCAACCCTAGCGCAGTCTTTCGTGTGCGGCAAGACTGTCCTTCAGGTAGCACCTATAGGATAACACGGTCGTCCCCGGTGCGGCGCGTCACCCGCTCGCGGTCCAGGTATTCGAGCAGGGGGATGGCGTACTTCCGGGTGATTCCGGTCAGTTCCTTGAAAGTGGGCACTGAAATCCGGTCACCTTTGGATTTCTTGTAGCCGGCCAGGCGCGCTTTGAGTTCAGCCAGGGCCTGGCGGTGAAAGATCAGTTCGGGCGACACACGCACCAGATTCTTTTCGCGAAGCAGCATTTGCAGCAGCCGCTCCGCGCGCTTGGCTTCGATGGCCAGCTTAGCCAGAACTTCTTTCACCGAAGGAACTGCAAGACCGGCGGCCGCGAAGGCTGCTTCGATTTGATCCTTGGCTTTGGCCTCTTCCGGCTGCAGCGTGATTTCCGAGCCGGCCTTCTTGACCAATTCGCCCGCTGCATCGAGCTTCTTTTGCGACGCCAATACCTCCAGCGCGGCGCGAAACGTTTCCACGCGTACGCGCTTGCCTAGACTAGACCGCAGATCCTCGCGCAAAATTCCCGGCGCCAGCGGATTTTCCCTTTGGAATTTCTCGACCTTCTCCAGAATTTTCTTGCGAACTTCCGCAAATACTTTCTCCGAAACCAGCACTAGCGGCTCCGCCGACACTGCTTTCACTTGCCCCGCATTGGAAAGTCTCTGGGCAGCGCTGCGGATTTCGTGATCCAGCCAGGCGGTCCGCGCGACGATTTCTTCGTGGCCAAGACCTAGAATCGCGCGCTCGGTCATCGCCACGAGAATCTCGTCGCGATTTCCCCGCTCCAGCGCCTCGAGATAGGCCACTCGTCCCGTGTCGCGTAGCATTGGCCGCCGCGCCAGTGGATCGAGAATTGCGCCTCCCCCAATCGTGACCACCGGCGAAAACTGCCGCACGATGAAACGGTCTCCGGGCAGCACGAGAATCTCTTCCTGCAATTTCAGGTTCGCGAAGGCGCTGCTGCCAGCCTGCAATTCTTTCTGTCCATGAAAAAACACTTCCGCAATCGTCTCCACCGTGCCCGCGTGGAGGTGCACGCGCGTTCCCTGCTTCATTTTTCGCGCCGAGGCCAGCAGCTCCAGCCGCGCGTCCATCCGCCGCGTCTTCCTGAATTTTTCCGGGGTTGCCAGCACCATGCCGCGCTTCAACGCGGTGTGCTCGATGCCCGCCAGATTCACCGCGGTGCGCTGGCCGGGCATGGCGCGTTCCACCGCCTTCCCGCCTGACTGCACCCCACGCACACGCAATCGCTCTCCGCTGGGAAACAGCTCCACTTCGTCGCCTGCGCCCACGCTTCCAGAAATCAGCGTGCCCGTCACCACCGATCCAAATCCTTTCATCGCGAAAGCGCGGTCAATCGGCAGACGAAAATGCCGCGTTGCATCTTTCACGGCAGCGCTTTGCGCTGCAACGTGAAGAGCTTTCTTCAAGTCTTCCAATCCTGCACGTGTTTTCGCGCTTACCGGAACGAGCGGGGCATTTTCCAAAAAGGATCCGCGCAAATATTCTTCCGCCTCCAACCGCACCAGCTCGAGCGTGTCAAGATCCACGAGATCGCTTTTCGTGAGCGCCACTACTCCGCGGTGCACTCCGAGCAAACGGCAAATATCGAAGTGCTCGCGCGTCTGCGGCTTGATGGATTCATCGGCGGCAATCACGAGCAGCAGCACGTCGATTCCTGCCGCGCCGGCCAGCATGTTGCTCACAAACCGCTCGTGCCCTGGAACGTCCACGAATCCGAAACGCACGCCATCCTCTTCCAGAAAAGCGAAACCCAAATCAATGGTGATACCGCGGCGCTTTTCTTCTTCAAGCCGATCGGGATGCGTGCCGGTCAGCGCCTCGACCAGCGCGGACTTGCCGTGGTCAATATGCCCCGCCGTGCCGACGATGACGCTCCTCGTTGCCGCGGTTTGCGTTCCAGTAGACATGGTTGTGCTGAGCCAAGAGTTCCCGCTCTGGATGCTACTGGAGGAGAGATTGAGGGGTCAAACGAGCCGACTACTTTGCGGCGGCGATTTCGTCGACGATGGATTGCGCGGCGGCGCGCGGGTCGGCGGCGGCCAGAATCGGCCGGCCCACGACGAGGAAATCCGCTCCCGCGCGAATCGCTGCCCGGGGAGACGCTTTGCGTGATTGATCGTCGTCGGCAGGCTGCACATCGGAATCTTTAGGGCGCACGCCGGGAGTAACGATCAGGAAACCATCGCCGCAGGCTTTGCGAATGGCTTTCGCTTCCTGAACGGAGGCGACCACACCGTCCACTCCAGATTCTTTTGCAAGAAGTGCGAGCTTGACGACGCGCGACCTGGGCGTGCCGCCCACGCCGACTTCCTTCATGGCCTTGTGGTCCATGCTGGTGAGAATCGTGACGGCCAGCAGCCGCGGCCGGTCCGCGCCCATGGGCACGCCGGCGCTGATAGCCTGCGACGCTGCTTCCATCATGGCTTTACCGCCGAGCGCGTGCACGTTCACGAGCTGTACACCGGACATGGCTGCGGCGGAGAGCACGGCTCCGGCAACGGTATTCGGAATGTCGTGGTATTTCAGGTCGAGGAAGACGCCCGCGCCCAGCGCGGCGATTTCTTTTACGGCGGCGGGGCCGGCAGCGGTAAAAAGCTGGTTGCCGATCTTGAACATACCCACAACATCGGCAATCTGCGTGGCAAACTTCACCGCGGAGGATAAGGAATCAAAGTCAAGCGCGACTATCAGGCTGCTACGGGGATGGGCATCGAAGGTGGTCTGGGTCATGGGCGACCCCGACCTCCTTCGGGGTCAACGCTTTTCGGGCAACTGCATCAACTCGAGCCGGACCTGGCTCACACCCCGGTGAATCAAATCGAGGTTGCAGGCGACACGATAGGATACATCAATTTCGCGCCCTTCTTGATAGGGTCCTCGGTCGTTGATGCGTACAAGTACAAACTTGCCGTTGCGGGGATTGACGATGCGAACCAAGGAGCCAAAGGGAAGGTTAGGATGTGCGGCCGTCAAAGCTTCAGTCGAGAAGATCTCGCCATTGGCGGTTTTGCGTCCATTGAACCCAGGGCCATACCAGCTGGCATTGCCTGCCCAAGTTTTAATCGGCTTCACGGGTTGATTTAGATGCGCTACGAGGGGGGCTTCCATCGCCGGAGCGATGAGGAACATAAGGAGCACCCAACGGAACGCGGCCCACATCATGAAAAGTCGATGTCTCATAGTGTGTGTTTTTTACTACTAACTCCCAAAAAGTGTAGCAGAGGAACGTCGTTATGTCAACCGTTTTCTGCTTTGAATTTGTCCCTTATCTCATTCAAAGTAAGCACCTTAGCTAGTTCTAGAACGTTCGTAAGGCCGCCAATAAGCCGCTCACTGACCCTAGGGTCAGCAAAACTGGCCGTCCCGACCTGTACTGCCGACGCCCCTACGGAGAGGTATTCAAGCACGTCGTTTGCCGTCTCGATGCCTCCCAAACCTATAATTGGTGACTTGACGGCCTTCCGCGTTTCCCAGACCAGCCTCAAAGTAATGGGTTTAATGGCCGGGCCCGACAGACCCCCGGTCGGGCACCCCAGCCGAGACCTCCCCGTCCGGTAATCCAGTGCCATCGCGGGGTAAGTGTTTGCCACTGTCAGGGCGTCAGCTCCGGCTTCCTCGGCTGCCCGGGCGATAAGTCCAATATCCGTAACAAGAGGGGAAAGTTTGACCCAGAGGGGGCGCTTGGCGGCGGCTTTCCGGGCAGCCCCCGCCACCTCGGAAACCAATGCAGGGTCGCTGCCGAACTGCATACCCCCCTTTTTGACGTTGGGGCAGGAAATGTTCAGCTCATAGCCAGCCAAACCGTCGGCGTCTTCAAGGACCCGTATCACCTCGACGTAATCGTCGAGGGTATAGCCGAAAACGTTGGCGATAACGGCCGTATGGAATTTTCGCAGTACTGGGAGTTTTTCGGCCACGAAAGCCCGGACGCCGACATTTTGCAGGCCAACGGCGTTAAGCATACCGGACGGGGTAGGGTAAAGACGGGGTGGAGGGGCGCCCTCGATCGGTTCCTTGGAAAGGCCCTTGGTGACGAAGCCACCGAGGCGGTTCAGGTTGATGAGGTGGGCGAATTCGAGGCCGTACCCGAAGGTGCCGCTGGCGGCGAGAATAGGATTCCGCAGGCGCAACGCGCCAATCTGCACGCTCAGATCAACCGCGCGGGCGGAAGTCACTTCACTGGAGAGGATATCACGGACGCAGACTCCGGGTCACGTGACTGGTGACTCCTAACTAGTGACTGGTGGAAGAAGCTAGCGATCGCCCTGATGCGTTGGGTGCTGGTTGAAGTTTCTTCAGGGCTTCGGAGAGGATGTGGCCGTCGCGAGAGGCGAGGGTGATGCCGCAGAGGGCGGCGAGCGTGGGAGCGATGTCCGCGGGTGTGATGGACTGAAAATACTCGCCGGGCTGAATTCCATAACCCATCAACAGGACGGGGACGTGCTGATCGTAATTGTATGGTGAGACGTGGCTAGTGCCGTAGGAACGCTGCTTTCCAGCGGGAGTGCCATCCATCAGCCAGTAGGGTTTCGGGAGAATAAAGAGATCACCGCTGCGGCCGGGGAAATAACTGTTCGCAAAGGCGCGAAGCATGGGGCTTTGTGTGGCGGGGCGGTCGCGCAATTCCTCGGCGCGATAAACGGCGGCTACGCCGGGCGCGGTTCGAATGGCATCGAGCACTGCTTTCAGGGCCTTCGGATCCGATGCCAGCTTTTCGTAAACGCCATTGGCAAGAAATACTTCGTTGCCAGTAATTCGCGCAATGGCGGGCTTTGGATAGCCGAACGATTCGAGGGTTTTCTCGATGCGATCCTGCACCTCGGGGCCATGGAGGACACCAGCGTCGGCGCCAGTGGTTTGCATGTCTTCGGGGATGGGCATAGCACCGTGGTCGGCGGACAACGCAACGACGTAATTCCCTCGCCCCACCTCTTTGTCCAGATGCGTGAAAAGGTCAGCAAGGTCTTTGTCGAGTTGCGCCAAAATGTCCTGAACTTCCCAGCTC
>Ga0307471_100000345_pt1 | contig 23866 bp, 17 predicted proteins | sample atmos_gasesAM3C__2_FD_204566 | JGI IMG/M metagenome (GOLD analysis project Ga0307471, IMG submission 204566) | Hardwood forest soil microbial communities from Morgan-Monroe State Forest, Indiana, United States - atmos_gasesAM3C_515 | ecosystem: Environmental > Terrestrial > Soil > Temperate...
GCGCCGGACCGATTGCGCAGCAATCCCGCAAGGGTCAACGGCACCTTTCCAGCATTAGATGTCACGAGATGCGGAGATGTTTCACAATGTGTCCAAACCAACTCGAGAGGGCATCAGGCACCTACCACGCCGCAGCGTCGACTGCCCGGTCTTGGCAGCTACTGACAAGTGGCCTTTGCAGCGTTCGCCGCACCCGCATCGCGGACCCGAGCGCAGAAGGCGGCAATCTCCGTCTTCTTCAGGTCGGCCCAGGCCGCGAGCTGGGTTTCCAGGCGTGAGTGCAGGCTTGCATAGGTGTCGACCTCGGGCTTGTTCGGCGCGGTGTCGGCGTCATCGAGCAATCCGGCAAAGGAATAGATCTGCTCGTTCAACATGCCGGGGTAGTTGAGGTTGGCTTCGGATCCCTTGATGTTGACCTGCATGAGCACGCCTTCGATCTGCGAGGCCCGCTGCAGGAGCGCGTTGCCCTCGGCCGTGAGCGCCGCGCTGCCCGGTTTGCCGCCCGACTCCTTCAGTGAGTTCGTCACCTCGCCTTTGAAGGTCCGGATGTCGTTTACCGCGCGATGCAGCGCATCCTGGTCGCGGTACACCTCCATGGATAGCGCGAACTTCTCCTGTAGTCCCGCCAGCGGACCCTTGACGCGCGGATCGGCCTTGAGGGTCAGGGGTGCGGTGTGCGTTTGACCTTCATAGGTCAACCTGACGGTGTATTCGCCCGGCAGAGCAATCGGTCCGCGGGGCGGCAAGCCCGCATAGAACGCTCCCGGAATCTGCACCGGATCGTCGTAGCGCAGGTTCCACACGAAGCGGTTCATGCCGGGTGCCGTCGGCAGCGTGTTGACCGGACGCACCTGGTCGGGCCACTCCGGCGGCTGCTCGGCCGTCTCCGGCTTCACGCTCGTCAGATGACGCACCACGCTGCCCTTGCCGTCGACGATGTCGATGGTGAGCGGGCTCTTGGGCGCGGCGAGCAGATAGTAGTCGATCAGCGCGCCGCTCGCGGGGTTCTGCCCGGAGGGCGGTCGCGCGTCGACCTGATCCGGATAGTAGAGCCGATGGGCGACCGCAGGCTTGTAGAGGTAGGCGCCCGATGCGGCGGCGGCGGCCGACACCTCACGCAGCGGTGTAACGTTGTCGAGCACCCAGAACGAGCGTCCGTGCGTGGCAACGACGAGGTCATCGTCTTTGACCACGAGGTCGTGGATGGGAGTTCGCGGCAGATTGAGCTGCAGGCTCTGCCAATGCCGCCCGTTGTCGAACGACACGAAGACACCGGTTTCGGTGGCCGCGTAGAGCAGTCCAGGCTTGACCGAGTCCTCGCGCACCGCGTGGACGAACGAGCCCTCCGGCAGGCCGCTATCGATGCGCGTCCAGGTCTTGCCGGCATCGTGAGTCATGAAGACCCAGGGCTTGATGTCATCGAGCTTGTGGCGATCCACGGCGACGTAGGCGGTGTTCGCAGCGAAGCGCGACGGCTCGATCATGCTGATCGTGCTCCAGGCGGGCACGTCGTGCGGGGTGACGTTGGTCCAGCTGCCACCGCCGTCGCGGGTGAGCTGGATGAGGCCGTCATCGGTGCCGACCCAGATCGTTCCCTTGCTCGCCGGGGACTCGGCGATCGCGAAAATCGTGTCGTAGTACTCGACGCTGGTGATGTCCTTGGTGATGGGGCCGCCGGAAGCCTGCTGCTTGGATTTGTCGTTGCGGGTGAGATCGGGGCTGATGGCAGTCCAGCTGTGGCCGTCGTCGGTCGTCCTGTAAAGGCGCTCCATGCCGTAATAGAGCGTGTCCGGATCGAACGGCGACATGGCGAGCGGCGAGGTCCAGTTGAAGCGATGCTCGAGATCCTTGGCCGCATGTCCCGAGGCGTCGACCGGCCATACCGAGATCACCTGCATCTGCATGGTGTGCTTGTTGAAGCGATTGATGAGGTTCTCGTTGGTCCCGTAAACGATGTTGGCATCGCGTGGGTCGGCCAGCACGAAGCCCGCTTCACCGTTCGATGCGTCGTACCAGTCGCGCTGCACGATAGCGCCTTCATCCGACATGCTGGCGATGGCGACACTCGAGTTGTCCTGCTGCGCTCCGTAGGCGTAGTAGGGGAAGCGGGTGTCGACCGACACATGGTAGAACTGCGCGGTGGGCTGGTTGTACACCGTGCTCCAGGTCTTGCCGCGATCGAAGGAGATCGAGGCTCCGCCGTCGCTCGACTCGATGAGGCGGTCGGTGTTGGTAGGATCGATCCAGATGCCGTGGTGGTCGCCGTGCCGGGCCGGGAGGAGCTCGAAGCTCTTGCCACCGTCGCTGGAACGGAACAGGCCGGTGTTCTCCGCGTAGACCGCGTCGCGGTCCTTCGGATCGGCGAGGATGGTGGAGAAATACCAGGCGCGCTGGCTGAGCCGCCCGTCGTCGTTGATGCGTTGCCAGTGCACGCCGCCGTCATCGGAGCGGTATAGACCGCCGTCCGCCGCCTCGATCATGGCATAGACGCGCTTCGAGTCCGCAGCCGAGACGCTGACGTGGATGCGCCCGAGAATGCCCGTCGGCAGTCCATTGCCGGTCAACCGCTTCCAGGTCACGCCGCCGTCGGTCGAGCGGTAAAGGCCGCTCCCCGGACCGCCACTCGAGAAGTTCCAGGGTTGCCGGCGGGCCTGCCACAGCGCGGCATAAACGATGCGTGCATCGTGCGGATCGAAGCTGACATCGATCGCGCCGGTGTTCTCGTCCTTGTACAGCACCTTCGTCCAGGACTTGCCGCCATCGGTCGTACGGAACACGCCGCGTGCGGTATTCGGACCGAAGGCGTGCCCGAGCGCTGCGACCAGTACGATGTCGGGATTGCCTGGGTCGATGACGAGCGCACCGATCTGGCGGGTGTCGCGCAGCCCGACGTGGCTCCAGCTCTTGCCGCCATCGGTCGATTTGTAGACGCCATCCCCGTGGGTCATGTTTCCGCGTGGCGCGGCTTCGCCGGTGCCCACGTAGATGACCTCGTGGTTGGATGGCGCGATTGCAATGGCCCCCACGGATGAGATGGGCGTGCCGTCGGTGAGCACCTGCCAGGTGTTGCCACCGTCGGTGGTCTTCCAGACTCCGCCAGCTACGGCGCCGAAATAAAACGTGCTCGCATCGCCGGGAATTCCGGCGACCGCGAGGACACGTCCACCGCGATAAGGTCCGATACCACGCCATTGCAGCGCCTGAAACAGGCTCGGATTCACGGCGCCCCCGGCGGTTGCCGCCGCGGGCGTTGGTGCGGCGGCTGGGCCAACCGCCGGCAGCAGCGCCGCCAGGAGCACGCCGACTGGAAATGCACGGCGCATGGATCCGGGCCGCCGCATGCGTGGTCTCGATTGCATTTAGTCCCCCTGAGATCAGCAACAGACGAGGCGCTGTCGTCGTCTTCTTGGCGGCGATCTTACGTGGTCGTCGCGGTCGCTGTCTCCCCCCGGTGCCGCAGCGCGCTCGCCATGACGAGACTGCCGACGCCCGCGATGATCAGCACGAAGCGCAGCGCTGCGCCGGCCACGGGAATTCGTGTGAGCACAAACAGGACGAGCAGCACACCGATCAGCATCAGGATCCGGTCGCGCGCGCCTGGCTGCACGCCGCTGCGCCTGCGCGACAGGACCCACTCGCCGAGCGCGGCTGCCGCAGCGAGGTAGCCGAGCGGCAACAGCAGCAGGTAGAGAAAGAGCAGCAGCAATGCCAGCGGAATGCCGACGATGGTGATGACGAGGAACAGCAGCGCCACCGGCACACAGACCAGCACCGCGAACCCGAGGAGCGACACGACCCACGGGCTCTTGCGTGCGACCTCGCCCACCTGGCGCGCAAACCCCGGCCAGATCGCGAGCAGAATGCTTCCGACGATGATCCATCCGGCGAGCCAGATCCAGGCGGCTGGGCCGAATGCGCGGCGATGCCCGGAGCGATCCCAGTGGCGGCGCTCGACGAAGTGTGTGCCGCCGCGAATCTGCGCGCCGCCGTCTATGGATGCCGGCCGCGGACCGTAGTAGGTCAGCACTCCGTCGATCACGGCGTCGGGACCGACGCTCAGCTCACCGCTCGCCACATCGACATCGCCGCTCACATGCCCATCGATGCGCGTACTGGCCGCACCGATCTGGAGATACTTTCCTACCTGTCCGTCGACCGCGACCTCACCGCCCCCGATGGTGAGTCCGCCCTGCACCTGCGCATGCGGGCCGAGCTCCACGTGGCCGCCGGCAACGCGGGCATTACGGCCGACCTTCCCGTCGAGTCGCACGCGGCCACCTGCGGCGTACAGGCTGCCATCGACATCAGCCGCGAGATTCAACTGCCCCCCGGTCGCCACCTCGTCGCCGTGCACCGCTCCGCCGGTCGCGATCCAGCCACCGGCGAGAATGGCATCTCCCGGAGAGCCCTCCGAAATGCGCACGTCGGAGCCCGCCAGGAACAGGTCGTTGCCGAACATCTTCGTTGAGGTATGTTCGCTCGCGAGCACGGCCCGCGGAGCGATCCACAGCCAGAGACTGCCGATCAGCGTCAGCGTGACGGCGCGACCGAATGTCATGGGCGCTCTCTGCAAGCTTGCCGGCTGAAATGATACAGGCGGGAACCGTCGGCGCGCATTCTGCGGCGCGCGGCTGCCGGTGCGCGGCAGCGGCTTGCGGGTGCTCGCGCGGTCAGCGCAACGCCTGCACCGCCGCACCGATGATCGGCCCCTGGCCGGACGGCTGGATCAGCACCGCCACGTCGGTGGAATCGGTGGGGAGCGACGACACGGGTATCGTGAATGCTCGCGCCTCGCCCTTCCAGGCACCGAGCGCGCGGACTTCGCGAACGATGTTGAATTCCTCGAGGTTACGGCCGGCGTTTTCCCCGCGGCCGATGGCCGAGCGCGCATGGCGCAGGTACGGAACGAGCCACACGTCGCAGGCTGCGGAGCCCGGCTGTGCGGCGAGATCGACGACCACGGTGGCATCGTGCAGCGACACCGTCATTGGCACACCGCCGCGTGGCTGCTGCAGCGCCCGCGCGACGGCTCTGCCGTCGGCACCGACCGCGTCGACGCGGCCGTCGATGATGAGCTCGGGCGTGTACACCGTCGAGTGGTGCAGGTTTCTCGCGTAGATGTCCTGCCGCTCGACCGACTGTCGCAGCGCGAAGCGGTCGCGCCACCCGAGGTCATCCCAGTAGTCCACATGGAAAGCGAGTGCGATCACATCGGGCTGCGTGCTCAGCTGCCCAAGAAGCGCCTCGGCCGGCGGACAGGAGCTGCAGCCCTGGGAGGTGTAGAGCTCGATCACCATGGGCCGGTTTTGGGCGCTAACGGCCACGGTGCAGCACAGCATGCACGCCGCTCCCAGCCATCGTACTAAGGGTTTCCTCACCGCAAGCTCCCGCAACTATCGTAAGCAAAGAGACCGTCTCTCACGCCCCGATATTGCCGTTAGCCGTCGCTCACTCGAGCGGGCGACTCGTGGCGCTCATTTTCCTGATGAGCGCCGTCTCTTGCGGCTCGTATGGCCTGCCGTCGGTTCGAAAGATGTCGTGGAACCAGGGCGTCGGCTCGTGGTCGTAGGGCTTCTGCCAGGAGTCCCAGGGATAGATGGTCTGGGTCTTCCCCTGAACGAGGCCCCAGTTGATCGCGCCCACGTGGTATCTCCTCGCAAGCGGCAGCGTCCCTTCGAACGTGCTGCCTTCGCCGCGCGCCATGTACTCGGTGCAGATGAGCGGCCGGTGGTAGCGGCTGAGTGCGATGACCTTGCGCTCGAACACGGGGGGCTTGTCGTAGCTGTGAAAGGAAATGACATCCGACTGCTCGAGCTGGATCCGCGGTGTACCGGATAGCGGCGTGGCGCGCTCCCAATCCTCACCCCATACACCGCTCGTGAGCGGTTGCGTCGCGCCGGCGGCGCGCGCCCAGGCAAACACCTCGGGCAACAGAGCGCGCACTCGCTGACCCTTTGCAGACGCCTCGGAGGCCGCGTAACCGCCGCCGACTTTGTCCGAGTAGGCAGGCTCGTTCCACACGTCCCAGCCGAGGATCCGCGGGTCCCTGGCGAACGCCCCGACGACGCCCTTCACGTACTCCTCGAGGCGCGGATACTGCGCCGGATCCGACAGCGCGGCCGCGCTCGGGCTCTGCACCCAGCCTGAGTTGTGGAGTCCCGGTACCGGGGAGTGCTGCGGCCCCAGGTGCGGGCTCGGATCCCACACCGAATCGAACAGCACGAAAAGAATGCGGATGTGGTGGCGCGCGGCGATCCCGAGGAAGCTGTCGATCCGCCGCCTGAAGCCTTCGGCATCCTGACGCCACAGCAGGTCGTGCAGGAACACCCGCATGGAGTTCATGCCGATCGCTTCCGCCCAACCGAGCTCGAGGTCGATGCGCTGCGGATCGAAGCTGTCGGCTTGCCACATCTCGAGCTGGTTGATCGCGGTCGCGGGAATGTAGTTCGCACCGAGGATCCACCGCTGATCTCTGTACCAGTCCCGCGCCTGCTGCTCCGACCAGCGCTCGCCCGCCGCTGCGGGGCCGGGCATCGCGAGCGCCACGAGAAGAGACAGGAGCGCCAGCACGCAATTCATGCACGCCGTGGTGAGCGATGTCAGTTCAGTGCGAGACCGCGATGGCCGCGGACGTACTGCGCAGCGGTCGCCGCGCGAAAACGCCATAGGCCAGGATCAGCGCGTAGCACAGCGCCGGCAGAATCAGCGCAAAGTGCAGCCCGCCACGGTCGGCTAGTGCGCCGGTGAGTGGCGGGATGACCGCACCCCCGACGATGGCGACACCGATCACTCCGGCGCCTTCCGCGGCGCGCTTGCCGAGACCCTCGCTCGCCAGACTGAAGATCGTCGGGAACATGATGGAGTTCATCAATCCGACCGCGAGCAGCGTCCAGCCGGAGGCGGGCCCGACGGTGTTGGCGGAGATCGTGATCAGCGTGATTGCGCCGGCAGCGACGCATGCGAGCACCTTGCCCGGCGCGAACAGGCGCAGCAGTCCCGAGCCGATGAAGCGCCCGACCATCGCGCCGCCCCAGTAGTAAAACAGGTGGTGGCCGGCCTCTACCGACCCGAGGGCGAGAGTCGAGGACTGCATCAGGTAATTTACCAGGAGCGAGCCGATCGCGACTTCCGCACCGACATAGAGAAAGATGCACAGCGCGCCGAGCGCGAAGCGTGGTTGCCTGAGCAGCCCGAACGCGTGCAGGATGCTGCCGCTCGTATCATGCTGCTCCTTCAGCCGATTGCGGTGCAGCCAGACCGCCACCGCAACGATGAAAAGAATCGCCGCGAGTCCCAGATAGGTCGTGACGATGGTGTGCGACTCGGCGGTGCGATAGGCGGCGAGCGCGGCGCCGCTGAGCGTCTTGGGATCGATGGTCGCGAGGCTACCGAGGATCAGGCTCGAGCCCACGGGCGGGAATATCGTCGTGCCGAGGGAGTTGAACGCCTGCGCGAAGGTGAGTCGACTGTGGGCCGTGCCGGGGTTCCCCAGCATGGAGATGAGGGGATTTGCGACCACCTGGACGATGGTGATGCCGGAGGCCAGCACGAACAGCGCGCCGAGAAACAACGGGAATGCAGCTGTCGATGAGGCCGGAACGAACAGCAGGCACCCGATCATCATGGTAAGGAGGCCGAGGGTCGCCGTGCGCAGGTAGCCGATACGCCGCACGATCTCCGCGCCCGGTATCGATATGAGGAAGTAGGCCGCGAAAAATGCGGTTTGAACCAGCATCACCTGGGCGTAGGAAAGCGTGAACAATCCCTTGAGCTTCGGGATGAGCACGTCGTTCAGGCTCGTGATCCCGCCGAATATGAAGAACAGCGCGAATACGAACAGCCGCAGCTCCCGCACGTTCGACCACTGCGCCGGTTGCGCCTGGGGTGCGCCGGCCTCGACCTTTGTGTTCATGAAGTGACGTCCTCGATCTTCGGGCATTGATCGGCACTGGCAACGGCAGCGTCCGCGGGATACAGCACCATGAGTTTACGCATAACCCCGTTGGTCCAGCCAAAACCATCCTGTGTGGGATACTCCCCGCCTCCGCCCTGGCGGTCGGTGACGATCACGTCGTATTTCTCGACCAGCTTGCCGCTGCTGCGGTAGACCCGTGCGACGTTCAGCATCCAGCGGCAGGCGATACCCTCCGCGAGCCGGGTATCCTGGTAGCGCCTGAAGCCTTCGACCGCGATCCATTGCAGCGGAGCCCAGCCATTGGGTGCATCCCACTGTTGCCCGCTCTCGACCAGGGTCGTGACGATGCCACCTGCCCGCAGGAGATCGGACTTCACGACGGTGGCGACCCGCTGCGCCTGGGTCTGCGAGGCGAGCGAGACGAACAGCGGGTAGAGCGTGACCGCGGACAAGCGCCTCAGGCGCACCCGCTCCCGAAACTGGTAGTCGAGATACGCGCCCCGCGGCTCATCCCACAGGTAGCGATCGATGGCTGCGCGCCGCCGCGCGGCCCGGTGGGAAAATTCCCGCACGCAGCCCGCATCGTGCGCACGCTCGCAGCCGGCGCGAATCGCCCGCTCGAGCCCGAACAGCAGGCTGTTGAGATCGACCGGCACGACCTCGGTGGTGTCGATGGTCGCGAGCGTGCGTCCGTCCGCAAACCAGCGGGAACTGAAGTCCCAGCCACTTTCCGCCGCTGCACGCAGGTCGCGGAAGAGCTGCCGCGAGGCGCGTCCGCTCTCACGGGCGAGCTCGGTGTCCTCACGATACGACTCATCCCGCGGGCTGTCGCGATCGTCCCAGTACCGGTTGAGGATCGACCCATCGGGCATGGCTACCACGCGCGCACGCGCCGCGCCGCGCTCGATGCCGGCCGCTCCTCGCATCCAGAAGGCATATTCCCGCCGCAACTGCGGCAGGAACCGGGCAAACTCCGCCGCCGGGTCGGCGCCATCGAGCAAACCAACCATGAGGTAGAAGAATGGCGGTTGCGAACGGCTCAGGTAATAGGTGCGCGTTCCGTTCGGCACGTGGCCGAAGCTGTCGATGAGGTGCGCGAAATTCTCCACCATGCTCCGCACGAGGTCCTGGCGGCCGCCTTCGCTGAGGCCAAGCATCGTGAAATAGGAGTCCCAGTAATAGATCTCCCGAAAACGTCCGCCCGGCACCACGTACGGCCGGGGTAGCGGCACAAGCGAGGACCAGCGCGGCGCGGTGAGCGTCTCGCGCGTCAGTTGCGGCCAGAGGGCATCGATGTGCTCGGTGATGTTCGATGCCGCGTCCGCAGCGGCCGTCGTGTCGGCCGCGGCCGGAAGCCGGAAGTGTGCCTCGACGAAGCTGCGCAGGACTTGCGGCGTCTGTGGGGGCTGCCGACGATACTGCTCGAGGATCTGTGCTGGCTCCGCCGACGGGACGGCGTCTGCGAACGTCTTGCCGTCGGGGTACACCCTGGCGGACTGCACCGCGACGAACAGCCCGTCGAAGAGCTCCGCCGGGGTTGGAGGGAAGCGCTGTGCGGGCGCCTCCGGCAGCGGCCGCGCCTCGGCGGCTGCGACACCGGGGAGAGTGACAGCCGCGGCACTGAAGAGCACCAGAGCAAGAGAACGCGCGACGGCCGCTGGTGCGATCGGGGTCATTCGATGCTCAGTGTACCGTACGGGTGAGCCGGACCACGCCGGCGGGATTGCGCTCGATGCGAATGTCCATGCGCGCGCCACGGAAGTGCAGGTCGCGCAACGTGAGCGATTTCCATTGCGCGGGCAGCACGGGCGCATACGCCTCGATCAGCCCGGCCTCGCGAATGCGCAGTCCGCTGAAACCGTACAGCAGGCTCTGCAGGTACCCGCCGGAACCGGTGTTGAAATAGCCCGCGTTGTTGCTTGCCGTCTCGGTGCGCACGTTGAACGGTGGCTTGAGCGAGCCGCCGGTGAAGTTGGTCGCGAACCAGGCGGCTGCATCCGTTTCGCTGCCGACCATCGCTGCAGCGATCGATCGGGGTGCGATGCCCATCGGAGCTGCGCCGACCTTCTCCGCCGCATTGGGTCGAATGCCGTATTCGTAATCGCCGCGCCGCAGCTCCCCGCTCATCGGCAGATCGAGCGAGGGCAGGAACAGCAGCGCGAGCGGACCGCCGCCGAAGTCCTCGTGATGCCCGGCTACCGAAGGATCGAAGGCGAGATGGTGGGCGCCACCGGCGGCGAAGGGGATGTAGAGCGCCCCCGAGAGGCGATCCCAGAGAGGGTCCGGTTGCTCGCCGGCCGCGCGTGCAGCGAGCGTGGCGATGTGCAGGGCGCTTGCGGCGGAGACGTTGGTGAAGGTGTCGTTCGGGATGTCGTTGTTCGATTCGGCGACCGAGGTGACGTGCAGGATCTCGTAGCGCCTCGCGGCCGCATTGTAGGTCGCGCGGCTCGCCCAGAAGCGCGCTACCTCACGAATCACCGGCCAGCCCTGCGACCTGAGCCATTCGTGATCCTGAGTGGCGAGGTAGTACTGCCACTGCGCAATGGCGACATCGGCGTTGACGTGAATCTCCGTGTCGGCGAGCACCACTGCGGAGTGCGGGGTCTGCTCGCTGCCGTTCTCGGGGTCGGACTCCCACGGAAACATGGCGCCCTCGAAGCCGTGCTGCCGCGCCCGTTGTCGGGCCGCCTCCAGGGTGCGCGTGCGGAAGGCGAGCAGCGATCGCGCGCGCTCGGGGTGCAGCAGCAGCAACGCCGGCATGATCCAGGTGTCGCTGTCCCAGAAGGCATGATTGGCGTAGCCGGGCGTGAGCGCACATGCGCCGGCCGGCCAGGCGGTACCCTCGGTCGAGCTCGCGAGCAGGTAGTAGAGCTCGGAGTGCACTACCTGCTGCGCGTGCGCATCGCCGTCGATGAGCACGTCGGCCTGCCAGAGTGCATCCCAGGCCGCGCGGTGCTGCTGCAGCAGACGCTCGAAACCCGCCGCGCGCGCCTCTCGCGCGAGGCGCAGATCCTCGGCCGCATCGCCTCCCCATCCGCTGCGCGAAATCGCGACGTACTTGGTGAACACATACGTCCGACCACGCTCGACCTTCATGTTGACATCGAGGGCGAGCCGGTAGCGGTCCTTCCGCAACGTGACCTGCCCGGACGGCACCCCCTCCGGGAGTGCCACCGTGGCGGCCATCGCCATGGTGAGTCCCTGCACAGCCTGGCCCTCGAGCCACAGCGACAGCGACCCGACCTCGCCCTCTCTCGCCCGCACCTCGGTGTAGCCGGGGTACCAGACCGCCGCGCGGTCAGCCGTTGCCGGGGGCTGCGGCTCGAGCGACAGCCCCTGCGCCGCCACAGCCTCCTCCATCTCCGCTCCACTCATCTGCGCGAGTGGGAATCGCGGCGCGTACTGCGCCCACAGCAGCAGCGCGAACGACAGTTGCATGGCGCCGTCGTAGTCGGGCGTGATCCTGAGAGTCGTCGCGGCGAGATGCGGAGACGCCTCGCTCACGAGCGTCGTGACTTCGATGGCCGTGGCGCGGCTGCGGTCGAGGTAGCGATAGCTCGTCGTGAGGGTGGCCGCGCGCAGATCGAGCGTCTGCCGATAGTCGCTGAAGTGCCGCGCATCGAGTGCGGCACGGTTGAGCCATCCGTGCCGTTCGGCCGGCGAGCCCGGATTGAGATCGATCTCGGTCCACGCCGGAATCGCGGCGGGGCGCGACATGTCTCCCGGTGCGTAGTCCATGAAGCCGACGAGGTAGGCGCGCGTCGCCTCCGTGCCGCGCGGTGCGGTGAGCGTCGAGAGATAGCCGTTCGCGAGGTAACCCGGAAAATAATCGGGCAGATTCTCGAGAGCCGCGCTCAGTTGGAAGGTGGCATCGCTCGCGGCGCTCGCCGCAGCGCTCACGAGCAGGAGCAGGCACGCCAGCACGCGCTCCATGAGGATCCTCCTGTCACTCATTGAAGCACTGCCTGCCAGGCCGTTGTCCGGTCACCTCCGCGGGTGCGGGCGGCCACGCGCACACCGGCGGTGGTCCCGACCGCCATCACCGCGGGCCTCACGGCGAGATACGCCGTGCTCCACAGCTGCGCGGCATCGGACTCATCCACGTCCGCGGCGGCCGAGCCGAACGCCGCCACCTGGTAATGGCCGCCGGCATACGACCATGACCAGAGCTCCGAATTCCGGAGCGTCGCACTGGCATCGATCGCCAGCCAGAGCGTTCGTTGTGCGGCAACGAGATGCGCGCGCACCGCCGCGGGCAGGTCGCTGCGCCCGAGCTGCCGCGCGAGGCCGGCTGCGAACAGAGCCTGCTGCCACGACCACACGACGGTGCCGTGGTATGCGTTGCGACTGAAGCTCGCCTGGAGCGGAGAGGCGCAGAAGGCGGGATTGGCCACCAGCATTCCGACCCCGGTCATGAGGCCGGCGGGAAAAGGGCGCAGCGGCACGGAGGCCGCTTCATCGACGCGCGCCGGATCCAGGTCATCGAGGAGCAGCGCAAATCCCTCATCGGAGTGCATGACGGCGATCGGTTTACCTGCGGCATCGAGCGCCAGCGCCGGAAAACGCAGCTCGCTGTCGGCGAGCGCCTGGAGGGCCGGCTCGGGAGCAACGCCTACCGAGGCGGCATAGCTGCGGATGGCATCCTCGGCAGCGCGGTGCGGGAGGTGCACCGCGAAGAGCTGCGGCGCCTTCTCCCGCCACGCCTGTGCAAGCTCTGCGGCGCGGGCGAAGAGCGCCTCATCCTCCGCGGTCAGATACGGGGACAGCAGGCCGCTCTCCTTCAGTTGCGCGGTGGCCGTGAGGGCTGCCGGTACGAGCACCGCATTGATGTCGTACGGGTATCGGCCGCCGCCGAGGCCGCTTTCGCTGTCCCGCCAGTTGCCGACCGCGGACCCGCTCTTCAACCCGATCAGGTGCGCCGCATCCGGTTCGGCCGCGAAGCCGAGCGCACTCTGCAGCACGAGCCGCAGGTTGGCGATGAGCGCAGCGCCCCGCGTGCGCCGCTCCCCGGGTCGGGTGGCTGCGGCGAGAAATGCCGCGGCGCGCGGGCGGCCGCGCTCATCGTGAACGAGCCACGCGCTCGCCACCGGGGCGAGCAGGTAGTTTCCGTCGATCATCTTGTAGTCGAGTACCGGGGCGGCGGAGCGTGAGCCATCGCGCTCCATGTGATCGAGCACGGCACGCTCACCGATGTCCTCCTCGTGGGCAACTTCTCCCTGCGGCGAGAGTCGCTCGAGCACCGAGGCGAGTGCGGCTTCGATGGCCGCCTCGTTCAGCACGGGCAGCAGCAGCCGCGCCGATATCAGCGTGTCCCGGCCGAAGTAGGTCTGAAAGCGCCACGAGCCGGCGAGAAACTTCTCGCGATAGGCGAGGAATGCGAGCGTGTTGCGCGCCGCGGTGTCGGAGCTCGCGCGATCGTTCAGCAGGTCTTTTCCCGCGAGTGCGGTGAGCGGCGATTCCCCGGAGAGGCCGGTGATGCGCAAGCCGATGCGGCCGTCGGAGCCGGCGACGATGCGCTCGCCGCGAAGCTCCCCGTGGGTGACCGCGAGCGAGAGCTGATAGCCGACGGCACCATCGAGGCGGTCGCGACTCCAGCTGATGAGGCGACCCTGCACCCGCGCCTTGGCAGCCACCGCCGCCGGTGCGGCTCCGAGGGACTGGTAATCGCGCAGCACGCGGACACTGGAGAGCAGCACTTGACGGATCCGCAGGTCTGCCGCGTCGATGGTGGCATCCGCCACGAGACCGTGCAGGGGTCGACCGCGTTCATCGGATCGCTGAATCGCGCGCGGGGCACCCTGCAGCGTCCATTGTGTCTTCTCCATGCGGTGCACGAACCACACTCCGACTCCGCTGTCTCCTGCGGGGAAAGCGATCAGGATGCGCGGATCGCTTCCGGAGCGGAGCACCAGATGCGCCGCCACGCCGTCCTCGCGTAGCAAACGGTTGATATTGAGACCTTCCTCCACCTGGTAGTCGAGGCGCGCCGGAGTGGGTTCGAGCGCCGCGGCGGGCACGGTCGCAAGCAGCCCGGCAATGGCAGACATCGCGGCGGCATTCATGGACGGCCTCCAGACACCGGCGCGACTATACCTGAGGGTGACGTCCGCCTTGGCCCCACGGCCGCAGGCGCCGGCGTTGCGCACCGCTAGGACCGCGCCATGCCGGGTACCGCATCGATGACGTCTCGAATCGAATGGAACTGTGAGGGGTGAGTCAGCAACGTGCGTGCCATGGCGAGCGCGCCGGCCTCGCAGCCTGCGCGCACGGCGGGGTCGGAAATCCGCTCGAAGTCGATCACGTGGGCGAAGCCGACGATCCGGCGAATCATTTTGCAGGCGGCAAACCCGAGCATGTCGGCAAACAACCCCTCGACGAATGCGCTGCGCGCCGACGCCAGCGTGCTCGCCTCCTCGGGTCGGGAGAACATGGACAGCGCAAGCACATCGCCGTCCGCATGCTCGCTCCACAGCGCGAGGAAGCGGTCGCGGAACGACTCCCAGAAGGCGGCTGCCTGCTCGAGAATCCAGTGCTGATAGGCGATGCGGTCGTCTCGCGCCGTGGCGTGGCCCGGCTGCGAGTACCAGCTGAGCAGCAGATTGCCGAGAAACGCGCCCAGATCGAAGCCTATGGGTCCGTAGAAGGCGAACTCCGGATCGATGACCCTTGTGTCGCCTTCGGTCACCATTACGGAGCCGGAATGGAGATCCCCGTGGACCAGCGCCTGGCTCTCGGTCAGGAACCTCCGCCCGAAGTGCGCCGCGGCAACCTTGAGCCGGCCATCGCCGCGTAAGTCGGCAACGATCGCATCGAGTTGCGGCGAGGTGTGGCGGTTGCGCTCGCTGCGTCGGAAAGGATCGCAGAACACGAGATCGACCGTGATGCGGATCAGCTCGGTATTGCGGGCGAACAGGGCGACTCCGTCCAGCTTGTGCTCGAAGGGCCGGGCCAGATCGGAGGTGAAGAAACTCGCGCGAGCGATGTACTCGCCGATATGGCGGGCCGCCTCCGGGTAGCGGCGTCCGGCAATCAAGCCCTGCCTGAGGATGATGTGGGGCGATAAGCACTCCATCACCGTGCAGTAGAGCTCGTCGTCGTAGTGGTAGATTTTGGGAATCAGCCCAGCGACATACGGCGCCACTGCCGCGAAGTAGGAAGCTTCGAAGAACGCCCGCTCGAGCGTCATCGGCCACGAGGCTCCCGCGACGCGCACATATGGCAGTGCCTGTTTGAGGCACACCGACCCTGCCGGTCCCTGCACGATGAAGACGAGATTGAGATTTCCATCGCCGACTTCATGCACCCGCCAGCTCTCCGCAGCGCCCCCCAGCAAGGCGCGAATCTCCGGCAGCGATCCGACGAAGGCCGGGACGGTGTCAGTGTCGAGTATTCGGTAAGTGGAAGGTGTCTGAGCCCCCGGCATGATCAACGTCCCTTGAAGCCGCCGGGCTCGGCTCCGCCGAAGACGAGGTCGGGGTCGGGCGCATTCTGCTGCCCGTAGGTACGGAATTTCTCGACCACACGGCCCATCTCGGCCTCATCGAGAATGGAGACCTGTCCCAGTGACAGCGCCTCGGAGTATTGCAGCGCGAGATTCTCGACCTCGGCGGCGAGCGCCATCGCGCCGGGCAGGTCTGCGCCGGTGGCAATGACGCCGTGATTGGCGAGCAGACACGCCCTGCGATCCTGCAAGGCGGTGAGCGCTGCATCCGAGAGCTCCTGGGTGCCGAATCCATGGTAGGGAGCGCAGCGGATGTCCCCGCCGCCCGCAACCGCCACCATGTAATGGAATGCCGGAATGCCTCTGCCGGTGCAGGCGAGCGCCGTCGCCCGCGGAGAGTGCGTATGAACGATCGCACCGACATCGCGCCGCGACTTGAAAATGTCCCGGTGGAAGCGCCATTCGCTCGAGGGGCGGTGGCGGCCGAACCAATGTCCGTCGAGGTCCACGAGCGGGACATCCTCGGCTTGCAGCGTCTCGTAATCCATTCCGCTCGGACTCACGAAAAACCGCCGCGCATCGCAGCGCACGCTGACGTTGCCCGAGGTGCCGTGCGTCAGACCGCGACGCGTCAGCTCGCGACAGGCGTCGATCAACAGCGCTCGCAGGTCGGACTCGCCGCCGCCGGCATCGGGATCCGTCATTCCGCGGCCCGCAGTTCCGGGTACAGCCGTTGCAAGCCGGCCCGGCTCGCCGAGCAACTGCCGCGCTCGGTGATGAGTGCCGTCACCAGCCGTGCGGGTGTCACGTCGAAAGCGAGGTTCAGCGCGGCGCTCGTCTCCGGCACCAGCCGCACGCTTTCAATCCGCCCCGCAGCACTCCAGCCGCTGATGTGCGTCACCTCCTGCGGAGAGCGCTCCTCGATGGGAATCGCCGCGCCGGCTTGGATTGACCAGTCGATGGTGCTCACGGGCAGGGCCGCATAGAAGGGCACGCCGTTATCCCACGCGGCAAGCGCCTTGAGATACGTCCCCACCTTGTTGCACACGTCCCCCCCCGCGGTCGTGCGGTCGCTGCCGACGATCACCATATCCACCTGGCCCCGTTGCATCAAATGCCCGCCCAGATTGTCCGCGACGACCGTATGCGGTACGCCGTGGGCTCCGAGCTCGAAGGCCGTCAACCCCGCGCCCTGGTTACGTGGTCGGGTCTCGTCCACCCATACGTGCAGCGGAATCCCCGCATCGTGCGCCATGTAGACCGGCGCAAGTGCAGTCCCCCAATCGACGCAGGCAAGCCAACCGGCGTTGCAGTGCGTGAGAATGTTGAGCCTGCGCCCGGCGCCGTTGGCGAGCTCGCGGACGATTTCGAGGCCGTGAATACCGATCGAGCGGCACTGCTCGATGTCGGCATCGCAGATTGCGGCAGCTTCCCGAAACGCGGCAGCGGCGCGCTCCTGCGGCTGAACCTGCGCCAGCACGCTGCGCATTCTCGTCAATGCCCACGCCAGGTTGATCGCCGTTGGCCGCGTTGCCTGCAGAACTCGGGCCGACTCGGCGAGGTGCGAGTCGGAAGGGTCCGAGCGTGCTGCGAGCGCCATGCCATAGGCCGCGGTTGCTCCAATCAGCGGCGCGCCGCGCACCACCATGGTGCTGATGGCGCGCGCCGCATCGACGGCAGTCTGGAGGTCGACAGTGGCAAACTCGAACGGCAATCGGGACTGATCAATGACCCGGACGGCGCCGGAGTCGGTCATCCAGATCGTGCGGAAATGAGTGCCGGAGATCTTCATGGCTCAACCCCGATTGTGCCGCCAACCTCGCGCTCGATCACAGTCGGCGCCGCCGCCTGTGGGAGTGCCGCCGGTGTATCCGCAGCCCAGCTCCCGCTTCCGGCGACCTCGGCGGGTCCGTCGGCTATTGCCTCGGCGCGCACCGTGTGCTGGCATTCCCAAGGGTCTGGCCGCGGCGCAAAGAATCCGAAGGGGACCCTGCGCCCCCGAAGCACTGCAGCGGAAGGAAGGTGAAGGTGCCAACCGGCGTGTCGCCTCGCTCAGGCAAGTATGCGTTCGCGGTAATGGTAAAAGCGCCGCGCAGCGGCGAGGTGAAAACGCGTCTCGTCCCCCCGCTGCGGGCGGAGGAAGCGTCCTTACTCAGCGTGTGCTTCGTTCGAGACATCCTGGCGAACCTTCTCAGGGCCTCTGAGAGTGTGCCGGTCGACTGCTATGCCGCTTATTCGCCGGCTGGAAGCGAGGCGCTGTTCCGCGAATTCGTCCCGCAGCAGGTGCGCATGCTGCCACCGCGCAGCGTCGGGCTGGCCAATAGCCTTCCCGATGCCATAGAGGATCTGCTTGCCGCCGGTTACGAGGGCGCCTGCCTGGTCAACGCCGACAGCCCGACTCTTCCGACCTCGCTCCTGGTTGAGGCCGTCACGAGCCTGCACGCTCCCGGCGACCGCGTCGTTATCGGCCCCGCGACCGATGGCGGCTACTACCTGATCGGCCTCAAACATCCGCACCGCCGTCTCTTCCACGACATCGACTGGAGCACGGAGCGGGTGTATCGGCAGACGGCCGAACGCGCAGCCGGCCTCGGACTCGAGCTACTGACCTTACCCCCCTGGTACGACGTCGACGATGCGGTTTCCCTGAGCTGGTTGTGTCGCGAGCTGTTCAGCGGTCGACGGCCGCCGCAATGCCTCCGGGATGGCTACGTCGCCGCGCACACGCGGGAGTACCTGCGGGAGTTGCTCGCTGCCGGTAGGCAGGCGGCGGATATGAATTACCCGCTGGAACATAGCGCGCCATGAATGCGGACCGATGGCGTGTGCAGGCGCTGACGGCCATCGGGGCGATGTTGCTGTTGCTGACCGGCGTTGCTCTCTGGCGGCAGCAGGTCCACGACACCGACGGCTTCACCATCCTCGCGCTGGTGCAGGGCGCTTTCTATGTCGCGGCTGTCGCGCTCACCTGGCGTGGTCGGCTCCCGCGGCAGGCACTGATCGCGGTGCTCGCAGTGGCGGCGCTCATGCGCCTCGCGGCTCTGCTGGCGCCGCCGTACCTGTCCGACGACATCAATCGTTACGTCTGGGATGGTCGGGTCGAGGGAGCCGGCATCAATCCCTACCGGTACGTCCCGGCGGATCCGCAGCTCGCGGCGCTGCGCGATCAGGCGATATTTCCCAACATCAACCGCAGCGACTACGCGCCGACGATCTATCCCCCGGTCGCCGAGTACGTCTTCTTTCTCGGCACGCGCCTGGGCGAATCGTTGACGGCGATGAAAGCGACCCTGCTCGTCTTCGAGCTCGCCGGAGTGCTGCTGCTGCTTCGCCTCCTCGGAGAGTCGGGTCTGCCACGCGAGCGAATCCTCATTTACGCCTGGCATCCGCTCACGCTGTGGGAATTTGCCGGCAGCGGCCATGTCGATGCCGCGGTGGTGACCTTTGTCGTGCTCGCGCTCTGGGCACGCAGGCGCGAGGCGGCCTGGCTCACGGGCAGCGCGCTCGCCGCTGCCGCGCTCGTGAAGTTCTTCCCGGCCGTGCTGTTCCCGGCGCTCTATCGCCGTTGGGAATGGAAGATGCCCCTCGCCGCAGCCGTGACCGTCATGCTCGTGTACCTGCCCTTCATCGGCGCCGGCAGCGCGGTGCTCGGCTTTCTGCCTGGCTACTTCGAGGAGGAGGGCCTGCAGAGCGGCGCCGGGTTCTTTCTGTGGAATCTTCTCAAGAGCGTGCCGCCGCTCGAGCACGTGGGGCCGTCGCTGTATCTAGCGCTCGCCGCCGCGGCGCTCCTCGCGCTCGCGGTCCACAGCCTCTTCACCGCGGAGAGCCGCTACCTCGCCTCGGCGTTGACACTGGCGGTTGCGGCGATGGTCTTGCTGTCGCCCCACTACCCCTGGTATTTCGCCTGGATCGTACCGCTCATCTGTTTCACACCTCGCCTGTCGGCCCTGTATCTGACCGTCGCCTGTCCGCTGCTGTATTTCGTGCCGGGCGGCCCGGACCCCGAAGGCGCGCGCATGGCGTTCGAATGGGCGATCTACGGACCGTTTGCGGCGCTCGTCGCGTTCGAGCTCTGGCGGCAACGCGCCGCCGGTACCGGCATCAGCTGCATCAGGGGGGTGGGATGAGCGGCGATGCCCCGGCGGCCGGCGGACGCCTCGCGAGGCCTGCGCGATACTTCGAGCATGTCGGCGAGCGCCGCGGCCCGCTGGCTGAGGCCGAGCCGGTATGTCTTTACCTCGAGACGACCAATCGCTGCAATCTCCTCTGCACCACCTGTCCGCGCACCTTCGAGGATCTCGAGCCGCCGGCTGATATGAGCTGGGAGCTCTTCACCTCGATCGTGGATCAGTTTCCACGCATCGCGCGCGTGGTGTTACACGGGGTCGGCGAGCCGATGATGGTGCGTGCGCTGCCGCGCATGATCCGCTACCTGAAGGATCGCGGCGTCTACGTGCTGTTCAACACCAACGGCACACTGCTGACGCAGCGCGCGGGGCGGCAGTTGATCGATGCCGGATTGGACGAGCTGCGTGTTTCGCTCGATGCCGCGACGCCCGAATCCTTTGCGCTCGTGCGGGGCCGTGACCTGTTCGCCCGCATCCTGCGCAACGTGCGGGCATTCACCACCTTGCAGAGCGAATTGCAGTGCACCGCGCCACGCGTCTCGCTGTGGCTGACGGGCCTCAAGGAGACCATCGCCGAGCTGCCGGCCTTCGTTCGCCTGGCGCGCGACATCGGGGTGTTCGAAGTCTATCTGCAGCGGCTGGTCTACTTTCCCGATGGCCAGGGTCTCGCGCGCCCCGCATCGGCCCTGTTCGGGCACGTCGACCCGAGCGAAGAAGCCACCATCCGCGAAGCCGAGGCCCTCGCCAGGAGTCTGGGCATCGCCTTCAACGCCTCGGGTGCGACCGAGCCGGTCACGAGCCTCAGGCAGCCGCGCGACGAGCAGCCGTGGTCGCTGTGCCGCCGCCCCTGGACACTGATGTATTTCACGGCACACGGCCGGGCACTCCCCTGCTGCATCGCGCCGTTCTCGATGCGCGGCTACGCCGGCTTCACCCTCGGGGATGCCACCCAGATGAGTCTGCGCGAAATCTGGAATGGGCCCCGCTACCAGGAATTTCGCCGCGCGCTGCTGAGCGAGCAGCCGCCGGCCGCCTGCGCACGCTGCGGGCTGCGCTGGAGTCTCTGATGACGGCGCCGGAACGAGCGCATACCGATAACTGCGCGCAGCCCGTCCGCCCGCGGGTCGCAGTGGTGATCCCGGCGCTGGATGAGGAAGAGCCGATTGCCGAGGTGATCCGCGCGATCCCCCGCGATGCGGTCGATGAGGTGATCGTCGTCGACAGCGGCAGCAAGGACCGTACCGTCGAACGCGCGCGCGACGCGGGCGCGCGGGTCCTCATCGAACGGCAGCGCGGCTATGGCCGCGCCTGTGCCGCGGGCGCCAGGGCCGCGCGTCAGTGCGGCGTCATCGTATTCCTCGACGGCGACGGCAGCGACCGGCCGGAGCTCGTGCCGCTGCTGCTGGCTCCGATCCTCGCCGGCACACAGGATTTCGTGATCGGCTCGCGCACACGCGGCGAGCGCGAGCCCGGCAGCATGAACGCGCTGCAGATCGCGGCCGGATACTGTGCCGGTGCGCTGACGCGTCTGCTGTACGGGGTCGGCTTCACCGACATGTGCGCGTTTCGCGCCATCCGCCGCGAGGCGCTCGATGAACTCGGCATGCGCGAGATGACCTACGGTTGGAACCTCGAAATGCAGATGCGCGCCGCCCGCGCCGGGCTGCGCATCCTCGAGCTGCCCGTGCCGCATCGGCGCCGTTTGGGGGGCGCCTCGAAGGTGTCGGGCACCGTGAGCGGAACGCTGAAAGCCGCGCTGCGCATCGGTCTGACTTTTGCGCGCGTGGCACTCGAGCGACAGCAGACCCGGTCCGCGGAGGAAAAAACATGAAACCGAATCCACTCTCCGATGCGCTGCATTTCCTCGTGCAGCCCGCCTGGACGACGGCCATCTACTGGCTGCTGCTTCTTGGCAGCATCGCGATTGCCACCTATGCCTGGAGGAGCATCGCGAGCCAGCGCTCCTGGCACAACATCGGCGACTGGCTGTGCCGCTTCTTCATCGGCACGATGTGGTGGCAACAGACGCTCTGGAAGCTGCCGCCGCTCTACACCGACAATCCGAGTGACCCGCTGAACAGCGGCCTCCATTTCTGGATGATGCGCGAGGGCCAGTCGGCGGCGATCTCGCTGCAGGCGGACTTCGTCAATCACATCGTGCTGCCGCATTTCTATTTCTTTGCGCCCATCGTCTACGCCCTCGAGGTGCTGACTGCGGTATCGCTCATCCTCGGCCTGTTCGTGCGCTTGTGGGGTGTCATCGGAGCGCTGCAGGTTCTCAACCTGTGGCTCGGCCTGTACAACGCCGAGGGCGAGTGGCCGTGGACCTACTTCTTCCTGCTGGTGCTCATGGTGATCTTCGCGCTGCATCGATATGGGAGGAGTCTGGGCCTCGATGCGATCCTGCTCCAGCGCGCCGCGAGCAGACGCAACGGCGGCGGCGGTGACGGCCGATCCGATCGATGGCTCAACGTGCTCACCTGACAGAATGCGTCACGCGAAAGTCTTGCGCCTGATACCCAAGTCGATGTCCGCCTTCAGCGCGATCGTTCGAACCGCGGCTCATTTCGCGGCTATCCAGTCCTTGGACCCCTTCACCTTGACCGCCACATCCGTAAAGGTGAGCTCGAAGGGATTGCCGTCCGCTGTTCCGTGGTGATCCGTGGCAACAAGCAGCGGCCCCGCTTTCTTGTAGCCTTCCCATTTTGCATTCACCAGGTTAGGCAACTTGTCGGCGGGCACGGCGCGGTGGTAGGTCATTTCAACGACGCGGTTGTCCGGGCCAACATACAGATCCCAGGTGTCGCCGGGCGAGTAGCCGCTCGAAGCGTATTTGGCCACGATCTTTCGGGCCGAAGTCTTCCCCAAAGGCGTTTCCTGCATTCCCTCGTCGGTCACAGTCGCGCCGTCCCAGGCGAAGTGCAGGGGCAACAGCAACCAATACTGATCGTTGACGAAACCCGGATCGATCTGCGTCTTCACGGCCTCGCTCTGGCTGTCGAGCTCGGAGCGCTTATAGCTAACCTTCATCGGGTTGCCTTGCGGGTCCTTTCCCTCGTAAGTGACAGTATCGGTCTTCGGATGCCATTCCCACGTTCTGGGAGGCACCAGGCCTGGAATAGCGAAGGTGTAGCGGATCGCTTCGACTTTCCCGAACGAATCGAGACCGAAGGTCTTGGCCATCTGCTCGGCGGCCGGCGGCAGCTGTTGCGCACCGACAGCGGCGGGCAGGACCAACATCATGCTGAAAGCTGCCAGACGAAGCACATCGAACCGGCTCAGATTTTTCATGACGGTCCCTCCGGGGCGATCTGACTGGATGTTGTTTGTCTTGGACGAGACCTTCAGATAATGACACACAAAACGGATCACAGTCAGAGCCTGGTGAGCGCGCTGTGCGCGCGGTGCGAGTGTGTGGCTGCGAAGGATCAGCTCGCGCTGGCCGCACGGAAGTCAGCGGCTTCCCGGGTCAGCGTTCGCCGCACTCACCTGGCGTGATTTCCTGCTTGAGCAGCACGGTCGGCTGGTAAACGTACTCGTCGCCGGTCTCGCGCCGCAGCTCCTCGAGACGCGCGGCGAGCTCGCGCACGAGCTTCGCGTGCGCGGGTTCGCCGTGGAGATTGCGCAGCTCCTCGGGGTCCTGCTCGAGATCGTAGAGCTCGAACTCCTGCGGCTCCGTGAAGTAATGGATGTACTTGTGGCGCTCGGTGCGAACGCCGCGGCAGGGCCGGACCTGCTGGTTCCCCGGATACTCGTAGTACTCGTACAGCCAGTCCCTGCGCCAGGCGCGATGCGGATCGGCCAGCAATGTCATCAGGCTCCGGCCCTGAAAGTGCGCCGGTGGAGTGAGCCCGACCAGGTCGAGCAGGGTCGGCGCGAGATCGAGGTTTAGCACCATGCGCTCGGAGCCGGCACCCGCCCCGATCCGCGGCGGATAGCGAATCATCAGGGGAATGCGGATCGAGGGCTCGTACATGAGGCGCTTGTCGTAGAAACGGTGCTCGCCGAGGAAGAAGCCGTGATCGGAGCTCCACACGATCGCGGTGTCGTCGAGCTGCCCCTGCTCCTCGAGAACCCGCAGCACCGCACCGATATCCTCATCGTTCGACTCGATGCCGCAGTAATGGTCCTTCACCAGCTCCTCGAGCGAGCGCGGGTCGTCGCGCTGCAGGAACTGCGAGCCGATCTTGTTACGCGCCTCGATCACTCCGCGCGGTTTGCCCGCGTAGCCGCCGAGGTATTCATCGAAGCTGGCGGGCTTTGGGATCGCGACGCCATTGAAGTCGTTCACCATCCTTAGCGGCCGATCGAACGGCGCGTGAGGTGCGTAGAACCACAAGAACAGGCAGAAGGGCTTCAGCCGCTTCTGTCGCAGCCACTCGA
>Ga0307471_100000346_pt1 | contig 23839 bp, 20 predicted proteins | sample atmos_gasesAM3C__2_FD_204566 | JGI IMG/M metagenome (GOLD analysis project Ga0307471, IMG submission 204566) | Hardwood forest soil microbial communities from Morgan-Monroe State Forest, Indiana, United States - atmos_gasesAM3C_515 | ecosystem: Environmental > Terrestrial > Soil > Temperate...
ACGGGGTTTACGACGGAAGCGACAAGGAAGAACGACAGCAGCTGGAAAACGTCATGCGCGAGCACAACACGCTGGCGCCAAAAGACATCTGCAAGGCGCTGCTCGAATACGCGGTAAAACGGGACGATCGCCTGCGACAGATTGGCGAGCAAGATCGGATTGACGATAAGACCGTTTTTATTATTAAGCGGAATTGAGGAATGGGCGGGTGCTGAACCCGGCTGCTTACAACGCATGCCAAGTTCGCCGAATCCGTTGTAAACTCCACAAAGCGAAAGGCAGAACACGCTTCGGCATCTGAAAGGGCTGCGGCATGAAAACGCTCAAGTTTACGTACTGGAAGGATGGCAATTTCTACTTGGGTTTTCTGAACGATCATCCGGATTATCAAACCCAAGGATCGTCCAAAGAGGACCTCGTCAACAACCTCAAGAGTTTGCTCGCTGACCTCGAATCTCAGCTGCGAGAAGGATTAGCCGGGTTCTGAACTATTCGCTCATTTTCTTCAGGCATTCGGCGCAGTAGCCGCCGACTTCGGTGCGGGACACCGTGACTTTCATGTGGAAGTCGTGGGCAATCTGATTCTTCAGCTGTTCGTAAAGATTGCTCTCGAATTCGCGGACCTTGCCGCAACGCAGGCAGGCGACGTGGATGTGATCCCGCGGCCCGTGTGTTTCGTAATAATGGCGGTCGCCGCGCAGATGGAGCAAATCCAGCTCGTCGATGAGACCTATTTTCTTCAGCAGGTCAATGGTGCGGTAGACGGTGACGAGGTGCACGCCGGAGTCAATCTTCTGCGCGCGCTCGAGGATTTGATCCACGTCGAGATGCTGCTCGGCGTCGTCCATGACTTGCAGGATGACGCGGCGCTGGCGCGTCATGCGAATCCCGCGCGAGGCTACAGCTTGCTGCAGTTTTCCTGTAGTTGCCGCGGTGTTGAGCCGCTCGGTGGTGGAAGCGCGGTGGGATGGACTAGCTGCCATGAAAAAGGCCTCGACAGCAATGGCGAGGGAAACTCGCCGCTACAAGGCATGAGTCTAACAGGTTGGCGAGCTTAACGAGAAGCGCAGCTTCATGTGACGGCAGGAATCCCGTTTGAGGTTCTCTTTCTGCTTTCTGCTCTCAGGATCGAAATGGCAGATGCCGCATCACGTCGTTGTACATCACATAGGCAAAGAGAATAAGCAGAAAGACCAGCCCCACCTGAACGAACCTTTCTTTGAAGGCCATGCTGAAATCGCGGCGGCGGATGCCTTCCATCGAGAGGAGCAGAATGTTTCCGCCATCGAGGATTGGAATCGGCAGCAGGTTGAGGATGCCAAGGTTGACGCTCAAGACGGCCATGAGGTCCACTATGGCGTAGGAGCCCGCTTGCACGGCCTTTCCGGCCATGGACGCAATGCCGACCACGCTCTGCAATTCCTTGGGAGAGGCCTTCCCGGAAACGAGCCTGCCGACAACGTCCACGACCAAAAGTGTGCCGCGCCACGTCAGATTTCCAGAGCGGACCACCGCTTGAGAAAAGGTGACTCTGCGGAAGGCCACGTCGGGCTTGGTCTGGACGCGGCGGATGCCCACCATCCACGCGACATCGCCCAACTCATTCTTCCCTTTTTGCGGCGTGATTTGCAGCGTTACCGGCTGGCCATTGCGAAGCACAGTGAGAGAACTAGGCTTGCCTTCGGTCTCCTGGATGGCGTTAACAAAGGCAGACCATCCCCCCAGAGGCTCCCCGTTCACGGCTTGAATGACATCGCCGGGTTTGACGCCAGCGCTTTTGGCAGGGAGACTCGGTTCGACATCGTCGACGATCACCGGGCCTTCCGGCGGAAAACCAAACAAGAGTTCCGGCGCACGCATACCTTCTGTACCGACGTTCACGGTCTTTGTCGTGCCCTGATGCTCGACGACAACCTGAACGCTTTTTCCCGGCGAAACTTTCTCGAGCAAAGAGAATACAGTTCCCCATGTGGGGTTGCTCAAGCCATCTACGGAGACGATGCGGTCGCCCTGCGCGACGCCGTCTTTGACGAGAGGCGAGCTCTTCGGGAGGTTGGCAATAACGACCGGCTTGTCCTCATATTTCGGATAAGCCTCGCCAAAAAACGAAAAGTAGCCGGTGAGCAGAAAGAGCGGAAAAATCAGGTTAACGACGGGTCCGGCGAGGGAAATCAGCGCGCGCTGCCAGCGCTTTTTGCTCATCAATTCGTCGGGAGCGCCGGTTGGTTTTGCGGCTTGATCGTTCGAATCGATTTCGCTGGGATCTTGTCCCGCCATGCGCACATAGCCGCCGAGCGGAATCGCGCTGACGCGATAATCCGTTGCGCCGCGCTTCCATCCAAAAAGCCGCGGACCAAATCCGATGGAGAAAACGTCTACGCGCACGCCAAACAGGCGCGCCACGATGAAATGTCCCCATTCATGGACGAGGATCAAAACTCCAAGAACGAGGATGAACCCGACGCCGATATTGGCAATATTCATGCTCTCGACAAAGCCTCTGCTTTCCTTTCACCGCGGGGACTTGCTGTCCAACAGAAGGATTGCTCCCGCTAATTAGATTGAATCAGCGATTACGCGCTGTGAACCTGCGCCGCGACTCCACCTGCAATCCTGGCTACTTCTTCCTGGGCCATTCGACGGGCTTCGGCATCTGCCGTAAGCACGTCGTCCATTTTCTCGAGCCGCACACGCGGAGTGCGCGACAGCACGCCCTCAATCACTTCCGGAATCCCGAGGAACGGGAGCCGCCGCTCCAGAAACGCCGAAACCGCAATTTCGTCGGCGGCGTTCAAAGCGCAGGGAAACGCCCCGCCTTTCTTCATCGCTTCGCGCGCCAAACGCAGGCACGGAAACCGCCGCGTCGAAGCCTTGGCAAAATCCAGCCGTTTGAGTTTGCTCCAGTCGAGTGCTACCTCATTGTTGGATGCCATCCGTTCTGGATAGGTTAACGCATATTGAATTGGCATGCGCATGTCGGTGGGGCCGAGTTGCGCGAGAACGGAACCGTCCACAAATTCAACCATGGAGTGAATCGTGGATTGCGGGTGAATGACAACTTCGATCTGATCCGCGCGAACGTCGAAGAGCCAGTGCGCTTCGATGACCTCGAAACCTTTGTTCATCATGGTTGCGGAGTCGATGGTGATGCGATTGCCCATGCGCCAGTTGGGATGCGCCAGAGCTTGTTCGGGAGTAACGCTCGCGAGTTGCGCCAGCGGCGTCTTTCGAAAGGGCCCTCCGGAAGCGGTGAGCACGAGGCGTCGCACTTCGCCGTGCGTTCCTCCGCGCAGGCAGTGATGCAGCGCGTTGTGCTCGCTGTCTACGGGAAGAAGTTCGCGCCCGGCTTTTTTGGCCGCGGCCATTACCAGTTCGCCGGCAGCGACGAGAACCTCTTTGTTCGAAAGCGCGACGGTCTTTCCCAATTTCACGGCTTCGTAGGTGGCCTCCAGGCCGACGACGCCGACCGCCGCGGAGACTACGATTTCCGCTTTCGCGTGCGTGCCGACGGCCAGCATGCCTTCGCGGCCGTGATGGATTTCCGGTTTGCGCGCGACGGACTTTTCGCGAAGCAATTGCGAAAGCTCGTCGGCCCGCCGCGCGTCCGCTACGGACACGACTTCGGGCTGATGGCGTTCAATCTGGCCGAGCAATTCTTCGAGATTGGCGCCCGCAGCCAGCGCCACCACGCCAAACCTGCCGGGCAACGCTTCCATCACGGAAAGGCACTGGCGGCCAATCGAACCCGTCGAGCCCAGAATAGAAAGCTGCTTCACGAAGTTTCGGCTTCCCTTTTTCGCAAATGGAAGATTCTTGCCAGCGTCGGTTTAGGAGCGCGGCGAATAGATCAGAATCCAATAATACCAGACAACCGGAATCGCCAGGATAAGCGCGTCGATCCGGTCAAGCACCCCGCCGTGCCCGGGAAGAAGAGTGCCAGAGTCTTTGATTCCGGCGCTGCGCTTGTAGCCCGATTCCAGCAGGTCGCCCACTTGGCCCGCGATATTTCCCAGCGCCGCCATCGCCAGCAAATGGACGAGCGGTACGTTCACCCACGGCATAAAGACAAAGGCAACGGCCAAGGAGCCAAGGAATCCAGCGACGGCTCCTTCCCAGGTTTTGTTGGGACTCAGCTTCGGCGCAAAGGGACGCTTTCCGATGGCCCGGCCTGCAAAATACGCGGCCGTGTCGCTTACCCATACGATGACTATGGCGAAGAGCAGCAGCGTGGGACCTTGCGCACTTGTACCGTGGAGTGGAATCGCAAACGAGAGGGGAAACGCAACGAGGATGAAGCCGCTGGCGCTGATCCCGGCAGCGGGGAGTACTTCCACTAGAGGGCGCCGGGTCGCCAGTGTAAGCGCAGCGATGCCCAGAACAAATAAAAAGAAAACCACGTCCAGCGGCAGCGCCCCAGCTGACAACCACCCACTGCGTTCGTGCGCGATGATTCCTCCAGCCAGCTTGTATGTCGGCTCGGATACGCTTCGCCATTGGGCGTAAATCAGGAGAAGGGCGCAGGTTCCCGTCCAGAAGCGGTACGCACGGTGGCCGATGGCTTCGCCCAGTGCGAAGTATTCAAAGAGCGCGAGTAGCGTGATTAACGCAATGGCAAGCGCAACAATCGCCGTGGAACCCCACAAAACCAAGCCCACGACCACCGGCACCAGCACCGCGGCTGTCGCCACGCGTTTCCAAGTCATGAAAGAGGAATCCCCTGAGAATGCGCAGGCTTCATCTCATCATAATGAGCGGAAAAAATCACGTTGCAGGTAGCGAGGTACGCCAAGGATCAACTCTGGGGTCGCTGGTCTCAGCGATTGGTTCCATATGGCCGACATTAGAAGCTGTATAGTGATCAGACTGTCGGCATCGTGCCACCGTCGATGACAAAGTCGGCACCGTGAATGGAAGCTGCGCGATCGGAAGCTAGAAATGCCACTAGTTCTGCGGCCTCTTCCGGCTGGCCGGGACGTCCGATGGGAATGCCTCCAATCATGTCCATAATCTGCTGACGCGCCGCGTTCTCACTGATGCTTTTGCTTTGAGCAAGCTGCACAATCATTCCATGCGCGCCTGAGGTCTCGATGAATCCGGGAGAGATCATGTTCACCCGAACGCCCTTGGGACCTACTTCATTCGCAAGACCTTTGTTGTAGGTGCTCAGCGCACCTTTTGCTGCGGCGTACGCGAGGGTTGCGTCGTAGAGGGGGAGACGATGTTGAATCGACGAGATATGGATAACAACGCCTGACCTGCGCTCGATCATGTCTGGAACAAACGCCCGGTTCAAACGAACGGCTGCCAACAGATTCAAATTGAGCGCTCTTTGCCAATCGTCATCCGTAAGTGCACGGAATCCGCCGTTAGAAGCGTCTGAGCCGCCGACGCAATTCACCAGGATGTCTAGCCCTTTCCACTCCTGCTGGATGCGATCGACGACTCTCTGCACACCTTCGACCGTGCCGATGTCGGTTTGTACAAACAAGGACGGTCTCTGTCCCGGCGGTAAGGGCGATCGCGCTGTGGTGGCAACTGCGGCGCCACTCAACATGAAGCGACGCACAATCGCTTCTCCCATTCCTTTCGTACCGCCTGTCACCAGAACCTGCTTGCCTTTGAACTCATCACCTGAGAGGGCGAATGGATAGGTCTGCGTCATGATCGAATCTCCAACGAAGCAATCTTGTCGTTTGAGAGTTTGAAGCAATGGTTTAGTTCTACAGGACTTCCAGGAAAGTCCCCCGTAAGCCGCGCACGCACGGTTGCCTCATTGCCGTGCGTTTGAGCGCTGAATGGCTGCATGGTGTAGCGGTACTTCCCATCTACGGCTTCTTTCCACTGCCGGATGGCGTCTCGACCGCGATAGTCTTGGCCTTCATCGTGAACCAGACCATTTACTATGAAGCAAAGCGAGAGCCGCCTCGCGTCTTTTGCCTGTTCGGCAGCGAGGTAGTCGGCGACGGGTTTGGGCACACAGAGAGTCATAGAATCCTCCGAATTGACTTGCGCAGCTAAGAGCGTCGCACCATACTGAGAAAATAGGAAGTACGCACAAAAAAGTAAGTTAGGAGGGCCATGCCAAAACGCTACACGCCTGTAACTGCCGCCGCGGACGTAGAGAAGGCCCTGCGCCTTCTCGAAGGACGGTGGAAGCTCGTCATCCTGTTCCATCTGTTCGGAGGCAAGGTCATGCGATTTTCGGACCTTGAGCGGGCCATACCAGCCATTACGCAGAAAATGCTGGGGCAGCAGCTGAAGGCGATGGAGGCTGACGGCATTGTTCTGCGGACTGCGTATCCGCAAGTGCCTCCTAAAGTGGAGTACAGGCTAACGACATGGGGGCAAGCTCTGTGCCCCGCACTCGACGCCATCCTGAAATGGGCCGATTGTCGTCCAACTCGCGTCAGGAAGGGTAGCGCGAACCGCAGATCTAGAGGCTCTTAATCGGCCCACCTTAGGTGGTTCCCGAGTAACGGGGAATTCGGAAGTAATACGAATTTGGAAGGGTGCAAACTTGGGGTCTTCAGGTTCTTCCCTGCTACTTTTTCCGAGTTAATGAGTGAAGTGACTCTAGCTGCTTCTAGTGTCAGCGCGGCGGAACTCCTGCGATAAATCGGGGCGAGGGGCCGGGCTTATTCCCCGGCGACGCGGGCGGGCTTCTCGTCGGAGGAGGGTTGGCCTTCGCGGATGCCGCCGTAGCGGCGCTCGCGCTTTTGAAATTCGACCAGCGATTCGAGGAGGCGGGCGCGGTTGAAGTCGGGCCACAACGTTTCCGTGACGAAGATTTCCGCGTAGGCGATTTGCCAGAGCAGGAAGTTGCTCACGCGCATCTCGCCGCTCGTCCGAATCAAAAGGTCGGGATCCGGCAGGCCTTCGGTATACAAATGCCGAGACAGATGCTCTTCGGTGATTGGTGATGGCGCCGCGCTGCCATTTTGCTCCCGGAGAACGGCGTTCATCGCGTCCACAATTTCCGCGCGGCCGCCATAATTCAGCGCGACGCAAAGCACCATGCCCTGGTTCCCTGCCGTTTTCTCCATGGCTTCGCGGACATCTTTTTGCACCGCGGCGGGCAGCTCGTGGATTCGGCCGAGGAAACGCATGCGGATTTCGTTTTTCTGAAGCAGAGGCATTTCTTTCTTTAGGTATTCGCGCAAGAGCTGCATCAGGAAATCGATTTCGGTTTTTGGGCGCCGCCAGTTTTCCACGGAAAAGGCGTAGAGCGTCAGGGCTTCAATCTTCAAGCGCGCGCAAGTTTCGATGGTGGTGCGGGCCGATTGCGTGCCCTGACGGTGCCCGGCGATTCGGGGCAGGTGCCTTCTCTGCGCCCAGCGGCCGTTGCCGTCCATAATGACGGCAACGTGCCTGGGCAGGCGAGCTAAATCCAGCTTCTCAAGAAGCCGGGCTTCTTCGGATGTAACAGGACCCAGAGACTCCGGGGCGGGGCCGTGCAGCGTTTTATGGGTTATCGTTTGCGACACGAAATTCTCTGCAGAAGGTTTTTCTTGTGAATCTCTTTACGCCGCAAAGTTAACATACGGGCTTGCCGCGGCGCAATGGCAGCGTGTCCAGCCTAATCCGTTAAAGCTATCCGCCCGGCGACGGGCCCTGCTGGAAAAAGGCTGCGTAGCTGACAAAAAGAGTCAGGACGATCATGGCGATCGCGGTTACCCACGCTACGATGTTGTACCCCAGGGTGTTAACGTACTCGCCCATCAAGTCGCGCCGGTTCACGAGCAACAGAATGAAAATGACCACGACCGGGAGCCAGATTCCGTTGCCCACTTGCGAGAAAATAAGAATCTTCCATAGGGGTGCGCTAGGCAAGAGCACTACCCCCGCGCCGACGACAATCAATATCGTATACAACCAATAAAAGATGGGGGCCTCTTTGAACTTATGGTCCAGCCCGGCCTCAAAGCCGAGCCCTTCGCAAATGACGTGGGCCGTGGAGAGCGGCAAGATAGACGCAGCAAACAGAGAGGCATTCAGCAACCCAAAAGCAAACAGCGTGCCCGCCCACTTTCCTGCCAATGGAATCAACGCTTGTGCAGCCTGTCCGGCGTCTGTAATGTCCCGCTGATTGTGCGCGTAGAGAGTCGCCGCAGTGCAAACGATAATAAAAAATACAATCACCATGCAGCTGACGCTTCCAAAGAGGACATCGGCCTTCGCCTGGGAATACTGACGCGGCCCGACTTTTTTCTCCACGAAGCCCGCTTGAAGATAAAAAAACTGCCACGGGGCAATGGTGGTCCCGACCAGGCCCGTCAACATGACCAGGTAGCCCAAGTCGAAATGAATATTGGGAATCACCGTATACTTTGCGGCAATCAGCCAGTCCGGCTTGGCCAGAATTGCGGAAAACACATACGACAAATACAAAATGCATGCGAATAAGAAGATCACCTCTACCTGACGGTAAGTTCCGCGGATCACCAAAATCCAAACCAACATCGCGGCAATTGGAACCGCTACATACTTGCTTACGTGAAAGATCTGCATCGCAGCGGCGACGCCAGCAAATTCCGCCACTACGTTCGCCAAATCCACAAAAAAGCCGGTAATCATTACGAAGAACGTCGGGCGGAATCCAAATTCTTCACGAATGAGGTCAGAAAGCCCTTTTCCGGTGACGACGCCCATGCGCGCGCACATCTCTTCGGTGACGTAAAGCGCGATGGTCATCGGAATCAGCGCCCACAGCAGCATGTAACCGTACTGTGCCCCCGCCTGCGTATAGGTTGAAATCCCGCCGGCATCGTTGTCGACATTGGAGGTAATCAGCCCGGGCCCGACCACGGCCATCAACAGGACGAGCCGACGCCGCAGGCTGCGGAGCCGCCTTTGCAGGCCCGTGCCGCGGTTCTGCAAGGCCTCCACGCTCGATTTGAGTATTCCCCAGTCCAATTTCGTCCTACTTTTACTTTTTCACCAGCCGGGAAACCACATCGTCCACCGCAATGGCCCCGATCGGCCGGTTATCCTTGTTTACGATGGTCAACATCCTCAGGTTGTATTTGTCAAAAAGCTGAAACACTTCCTTCTCATCCGCATCTGGAGGCAGACTTACGAGTGGCTCCATCTTCAAGGCTCCCATCGGCTCGCCGGGGGCCGCCAGAAGCAACCGAGTCACCGGAACGGCACCGGAGTATTGGACGTTGTTATCGAGGAGCACGATGGTGTCCAACTGGTCGAGGTTGCGATCCTGCCTGCGAAGCCACTCGACAACCTCTTCCCGAGTCGAATTCTCACCCACAAACACAAATTCGGGATTCATCATGCCGCCCGCAGTTGCTGGGTCGAACTCCAGCAGCTCTCGCACTTCGTTTGCTTCCTGGCCAGGCATCTCATCCAGAAGTTCTTCTGAAGTCTCTTTGGACAGGTCAGCGAGCAAGTCGGCGGCCGCGTCGGGAGCCATTTCTTCCAGGATGTCCGCGGCCTTTTCCGGATCCAAATCTTCTACGATCTGCTTCGTCAATCTCGCGTCTAGTTCAGCCAGGACGGCAGCGGCTGTTTCTTCGTCCAACGATGCAATGATGCTCTGCCTCTCCGTGGCCGAGAGGTCTTCCATGATGTCGGCCAGGTCGGCCGGATGCAGGTCTTCCAGTTTTTCGTGGGTAATGCGGAGCTTCACGCGGCGCAGCGGGTCCGGCTCAATCAAATTGACGAATTCCCACCGAATCGTGCTCGGCGGAAGCGGCCTCTGCAGTTTGCGAACCACACCGGGCGGGACTACCCCTTGCAGCAGCCTGCGTACCGCCCCGGGAAGCCCCACGTCCACCTGGGTTAAGCGCAGCTCGACATTACCATTTGTGCGCTGTTCGGCCAGATCCAAGTCGTTCACGCGAACCACTTTTCGCCCCCGCGTATCAATGATTTGCTGGTCCAGGAGGTCCTTCTGAACGGCCAACCAGGATTCGTTTGGCTGGTAGATTTCCAGCGCCTTTTCCCCGACATTCAGCTGGATCTTCTTCTCGGATATGGACGCAATCTGGTTGTGCTTGGCCACCAGCGGCTGAAAACGGCCGCGTGACAGTAAAAAGTGCGAGATGCGGTTGGGCGCTTCGGCGGGCTCAATGAAAAACTCGCGGACGCGCCCAACGTAATTCCCCTGGGCATCGTAGGTTCTCACTCCCATCAGTTCCGTGGCGTATAGCTCCATCGGTTATCACCTCCTGCTTTCGTCCGCAGCCGCTGCAAAACTGAGCTTATGCGTCAGGCCATTCTCACGCGCATGAGTAACAAAAAACCCGCGCACCGAAGAACCTCGGCGGCGGGCAAGTGCCTGACACAAATGGACTTACCTTCAGCCGCCAGTGAACCCTCCCCACCCGACGCGTCGCGCCTCTGGCTGAACCTTGGGCGACTCCATCGGCGTACTCAGCCCCAGAACCAGACCAGGAGCATAATGCGCTCCGCAGCTTTTAGGGCCAGGCTCGAGTTCGTTGCTCGTACTCATCGAGAGGATCCGTGCATGTTTGTGACCGTTTTTTGGTCCCAAACGCATTGATAAGCTGCGTGTATCGCAAAGTCAAGCGAAGAATGAGGTTACGGGCACTTTTTTGCAAAAAAATTTACGAAGGGGGAATTGCTCGTGCCGAGAAGAGCATGTGGATCGGCTGGTCGCCGCGCCGGCGGCACTCTTCGACGTACAAGGTGAGGTAGTTCTTCAAAACATAGTCGCGCTTGGAATAGCCCAGCTCGGCGGCAGCCCGGTCGATTGCCATGGCGGGGCCTTCGAGTTCGACAAACGTGCCGATGGGGGTCTCGTCGAGCTCGATGAGAAGCCCACGCGCCCAGGCCTTGGTAGCCGGAAGCCGAAAAGTCGTGCGGAACTTCTCATAGCGGAACCAGCCGCTCATTCCCAGCCCTTCAAAGATGGTGGTCAGGGTTGCGGCGTCCGTGACTTCCATCTCGATTTCTTCTCTCACTTTGTGGGAGCCATCCGATGGATGCTGCGCATCCGATCCCACCGGCCGCGCAACAGGACGCTTGAAAGTCAGAAGGATTCGCGGTTTCGATTTGGACTTCTTGGAGTTTCCGCGACCTTCGGGCGTCTCCGTGCGAATTCGCAGGAGTTGCCCGTGCTTTGCCAGGCCCCCTTGCGGAGTGTCGAAGATAACGTTTTCCTCGTGCGCTCGGCCTGAGCCATTGGCAATGGGCCGCGCGCCGAGTTTCTTCAGAAGGCGCCGGAAGCCCTTGACGTCTTCGATCTTCAGCTTGATTTCCCTTTCGTGCGCCACGCCAATTCCTGTGCTTTCGAGGATTACTTTCGCCCGGGTTCGACTTCCGCTAGTATAACGAAGGTGTTCGCATCATTCTGCCCGGGCGTTCTCCTGTCCGTGCAAACATTCCCGGATCGCTTGCGGTCCTTTCTCAAAAGAAGCCTGTGAACCCAGACTCTGAGAAGCTATCACCAGCGGTTTCAGACGAGACCGCGCCTGATGTAACCCCCGCTCCACCTGTGGCACGGCGCGAACCGGCAGAGCACGTGCTTCATGGCGACCGCCGCGTCGACCACTACGCCTGGCTTCGCCGCAAAGAATCCCCGGAGGTGCTCGCATACCTCGAGGCCGAGAACGCCTACACCGACGCCGTTCTGAAGCCTACCGAGGATTTTCAGGAGACGCTTTACCAGGAAATGCTGAGCCGAATCCAGCAAACCGATGTTTCCGTTCCATATCGGCTGCGTGGCTATCTTTATTTCACTCGCACGGAGGAAGGCAAGCAGTATCCCTATCATTACCGCAGCCGGGACGAAGAAGGTGCACCCGAAGAATTGCTCCTTGATCTCAACCAACTCGCTGAAGGGCACAGCTTTCTCGGGTTCGGCGCCTTCGAGGTCAGCGATGACAATCAGCTGCTCGCGTATTCCGCGGATACTACTGGCTTCCGCCAATACACTCTCAAAGTGAGGGACCTGCGCACGGGCGAACTGCTTCCCGAACGCATCGAGCGCGTCACCAGCGTTGCCTGGGCTGGCGACAATAAGACGCTCTTCTATACCGTCGAAGACGAAACCACCAAGCGTTCGCACCGGCTTTACCGGCATGTTTTAGGAGCGACTGGCCCCGACGTGCTCCTCTACGAGGAAACCGATGAGCGGTTTCACGTCGAAATCGAACGCACACGGAGCGGCGGATATCTGGTGCTGACCTCGGCAAGCCACACCACCAGCGAAGTTCGTTTTCTGCGTGCGGATGATCCGTTTGGCCAGTTCCGGTTGATGGCGCAGCGGGAGGGCAATCACGAATATTACGCGGATCATCATCCTGGTCTCGTTCCCGGTGCAGGCGCAGAGGTTTTCTTCATTCGAACAAATTCCGGCGGGCGCACCTTCCGGCTCGTCACTGCTCCTGCCGGAAATCCTGAGCAGGAATCCTGGCGTGAAATTGTTCCGAATCGCCCGGACGTCATGCTCGCCGGTGTCGCGGCTTTCAAAAACCATCTCGTGTTATTCGAACGGGAAGGCGGACTGCCGTACCTCCGCATCTTGGATTTGGCCTCTGTTCCGAACATTGAAAACGCATTAGCTGCTTCGCATCGGATCGAATTCACGGAACCCGCCTATAACGCGTCCCTGGGCGACAATCCTGAGTTCGACGTCGCCCAGGTCCGGTTTCAATATGAATCCTTGGTCACTCCGCGTTCCGTCTTTGATTACCACGTGCGCACGCGCGAGCGTGTCCTTCACAAGCAGCAGCCCGTCCTTGGTGGCTATGATGCTTCTCAATATGTGAGCGAGCGCCTCCACGCCACAGCCTCCGACGGCACGCGCGTTCCGATTTCGATGGTCTACCGGCGCGACACTCCGCGAAATGGAACTTCTCCGCTATTGCTTTACGGTTACGGCAGCTATGGCATTTCCGTGCCTGTTAACTTCAATTCAAATCGTCTAAGCCTTTTGGATCGCGGCGTGATCTTTGCCATCGCGCAAATCCGCGGCGGGGGCGAACTCGGCAAACCCTGGCACGACGCCGGGCGCATGAAGCAAAAGCAAAACACGTTTGCGGATTTTATCGCATGCGCCGAACACTTGATCGCGCAGCGGTACACCTCGGCGGATAAGCTCGCCATCCAAGGCGGCAGCGCCGGTGGGCTTCTAATGGGGGCCGTTACGAATCAGCGTCCGGATCTCCTTCACGTCGTCATTAGCCAAGTGCCGTTTGTCGACGTCCTGAACACCATGCTGGACGCTTCTCTTCCGCTCACCGTTGGCGAATATGAAGAATGGGGCAATCCGCAAATTGCGGACAATTATTTCATCATGAAGAAGTATTGCCCCTATACGAATCTCGCGCGAAAAGGGTATCCCGCAATGCTTTTGAAAACTGCATTGAACGACAGCCAGGTGATGTACTGGGAGCCCGCGAAATACGTGGCCAAGCTGCGCACGCTTAAAACGGATTCGAATCTTTTGCTATTAAAGATCAACATGGGTGCAGGCCACGGCGGAGCTTCCGGACGCTACGACTATCTTCGCGAAATCGCCCTGGATTACGCTTTTCTGCTAACTCGTGTCGGCATCCGCTCTTGAGCAAAATAGGAATGAAGGGACAGTTGCGCTCCTCTACCCAAAAGGGCAAAATGCACGGTCGCCCGCACAATTCCTAGTCCAAGTTTTCTGGTTTGCGATTTACAATTGTTGCAAAAGCTTTCTTAATTTGCGTTTGCTGAGCTCAGTACTTACAACTTAGAACTGAACACTTCCGAATGTCCGAACCCGCCACACCGCTGATGCAGCAGTACCACACGATCAAAGCGCGCTATCCGCACGCTCTGCTGCTTTTCCGCCTGGGCGATTTCTACGAACTTTTCTACGAAGACGCCATGATCGCGTCGCGCGAGTTGCAAATCACGCTCACTTCCCGCAATCGTGAAAAGGGCCAGCCCATTCCCATGTGCGGCGTGCCCTACCACGCTGCGGAAGGCTATCTGGCAAGATTGATTCGCGCCGGCTTCAAAATCGCTATCTGCGATCAAATGGAGCAGCCCGGCCCCTGCAAGAAACTAGTTCGCCGCGAAGTCGTGCGCGTGATTACTCCCGGAACTGCCACCGATCTCAGCGTTCTCGACGTTCGCGAAAACAATTTTCTCGCGGCCGTCGCACCGCATCCTTCCGGTTCGCCCATTGGGCTCGCTTTCGTCGATCTATCCACCGGTGAATTTCAGGCTACGGAATTTTCCGGCCCTCGCGCCGAGGAAGCCTTGCGCGATGAACTCCAGCTCCTTCGCGCGCGCGAAACTCTTCTGCCCCGCCCGCAGCAGCTTTTCGAAACCGCAAAGACTTCGCTGCTCGAAGGCACGGGCGGCATCGAATCACGGCTAGAAGACTGGACCTTTCAACGCGACTACGGCGAGCGCATCTTGCGCGAACAATTCGGCGTGGCGGAACTTACGGGGTTCGGCCTCGACGAGCATCCGCAAGCGCTCTCCGCTGCCGGCGCCATCATTCATTACCTGCGCGAAAATGCGGCGCGCGGCGACCGCTCCGGCGAGGCCCGGGGGAAACCGGACGCGTCCAGCGTCGAAGCTCTAGGGCATCTCGACCGCGTCCGCTACTACGAACATCACGATACGCTGGTCCTCGATCCCGTTTCCGTCCGCAATCTCGAGCTGCTCAATCCTATTTTCTCGGAAGAGCCCGGGCGATCCGCAGGTCCGACGACGCTAGTTGCTGCTCTGGATGTCACCGTCACAGGGATGGGCGCGCGCCTCCTTCGTTCCTGGCTCCTGCGCCCTCTGATTGATCGCGATACCATCGAGGCGCGCCTCGCCGCCGTCACTCACTTGGTGCAGCAGACGGTGGTGCGCGGTGAAATTCGCAAAGAGCTGCGCGGCATCCTCGATCTGGAGCGTCTCACCAGCCGCATCACGCTAGGTCTCGCGAATCCCCGTGAGCTCGTGGCCTTGCGAAAATCTCTCGGCCAGCTTCCGGTGCTGAAAAACTTTGTCACGCCGCCCCCCGTCGGCGGCAGCGAACTTCTTCGCCGCCTTCACGAAGAAATTGACGAGCTCGGAGACGTCCGCGACCGCCTCGAGCGCGCCATCGCCGACGAGCCTCCCGCTCTCGCCACTGATCCAGGCATCATTCGCAGCGGTTATCACGAGGAACTCGACGAGCTACGCAATTTGAGCAAAGACAGCAAGCAGATTATCGCCGCGATGGAAGAGCGCGAGCGCAAGCGCACCGGCATCGGCTCCTTGAAAATTCGCTTCAACCAAGTCTTTGGCTACTACATCGAAATTTCCAAGCCCAATCTGCATCTGGCGCCTGCGGACTACGAGCGCAAGCAAACGCTCGTCAACGCCGAACGCTTTACTTCGCCGGAACTGAAAGAATACGAGCGCAAAATCCTCGCTGCCGATGAGCGCATTCTCGAAATCGAGCGCCAGCTTTTCATTGACGTCCGCTCCTCGGTCGCCGCAAAAGCTGCGCGCCTGCGCCGCACCGCATCTGCCGTAGCTCAGCTCGACGTCCTCACGGCTCTTGCTAAGCTCGCCGCCGACCGCGGCTACACGTGCCCCGAATTCAACTCCACCGGCGAATTGCTCATCATCGGCGGCCGCCATCCGGTCATCGAAGAACTTCTGCGCCAGCGCGGCGAGCGCTTTGTTCCGAACGATCTTTGCTTCGAGCCGGGCCGCCAGCAGTTGCTCTTGATCACCGGTCCCAACATGGGCGGCAAATCCACTTATCTTCGTCAAGCCGCGCTGATTATTCTCATGGCGCAGATGGGTTCGTTCGTTCCCGCGCGCCAAGCCAAACTTCCCATCACCGACCGCATCTTCACGCGCATCGGGGCCAGCGACAATCTTGCCCGCGGCCGCTCGACTTTTCTAGTCGAGATGAGCGAAGTCGCCGCCATCCTCAATTACGCCACGCCTTCCAGTTTGGTTCTCCTTGACGAGGTCGGCCGAGGCACTGCCACGTTCGACGGCCTCTCCATCGCCTGGGCTGTCGTCGAGCACCTCCAAAAGCACACACGCGCGCGCACGCTTTTCGCCACCCACTACCACGAACTCACCGAACTCGCCGATCTCCTTCCCGGCGTGAAAAACGTTCACGTCTCGGTCAAAGAGACGCCCAGCGAGATCATTTTTTTGCGCCGCGTCGAGCCCGGCAGCGCCGATAAAAGCTACGGCATCGAAGTCGCCCGTCTCGCAGGCCTGCCGCGCAGCGTGATCGAGCGCGCCCGCGAAGTCCTGAAGCGCCATGAGCAAAGCGAGCACGAACTTAGCGAAACGCTCTCTCCCGGAGCTACGGGCGAAGGCCCCGGAAGTAACGGCCATCAACAAATCCTTTTTACACCGCTCGACCGCGCCGTCCTCGACAAGCTCCGCGACGCCGACCTCGATCAATTGAAACCTCTCGACGCCCTCAATCTCCTCGCTGAACTCAAGAAACAAATCTCATGATGGACCTTCCCAAACTGGGCGCGTTATTTCTTCAAGTGTTGAGGTTGCTGGCCGCTCTGGCCATAATGCTGGCCGCCACGGTGCTACCCGTGTTCTACCTTGCCGTCGCCGAGTCGCTTTGGAGCTTGGTGTTTGTCTTAGGTTTCATGGTTCTTTGTGTATTTGTGGCTTACCTGTTGGTTCGCCCCTTAATCAAAGGGCCGAAATCGAGTTGAGTTATTTCCATCTCGTTTATCTTTTCCTTCCGCCCCTTTTCTTCTTCTCTGTGCTCTCTGTGTCCTCTGTGTTAAAAGAACACTTCACCCGTTCATGGCCTCAAATTCAAAGCTCGTCCTCGGCCTCATGTCCGGCACTTCTGCCGACGGCATTGATGTCGCGCTTGCGCGCATTTCCGCCGCGCCGCCGCACTTGAACGCCAAGTTGCTCGCCCACACCTCCTTCAGCTTCCCTTCCGCGCTACGCAAAGAAATCCTGCGCGTCGCCGAACAACGGCCCATCTCTGCCGGGGAACTGAGTCAACTGAACTTCCGCCTCGGGCACATCTACGCCGACGCTGCGCTAGCTGCTTGCAAGAAGTTCAAGATCGCTCCGCGACGCATCGACCTCGTCGGCAATCACGGCCAGACCATCTTTCACCAGGGCGCGGCCTCCAAATATTTCGGTGCGCACACTGCCTCGACGCTCCAAATCGGCGAAGGCTCCGTCATCGCCGCGCGCACGGGTATCACCACGGTCTCTGACTTTCGGCCCGCAGACATGGCCCTTGGCGGCCAGGGTGCGCCGCTGGTCCCGTTCGCAGACTACGCGCTCTATCGACATCCCAAACTTGGCCGCGTCTCCCTCAATCTCGGCGGCATCGCCAACATCACCGTGATTCCGGCCAATGCAAAACCGTCGCAGGTTTTTGCCTTCGACACTGGCCCCGCCAACATGCTCATTGACGCGCTCGTCCAGCACTTCACCCATGGGCGCCAGCGCTTCGACAAAGACGCCGGCCTCGCACAATCCGGCCGTTCGGTTCCCGCGCTTCTCAACGAATTGCTGAGAGATCCTTACCTAAAACTCGCGCCGCCCAAATCCACCGGCCGCGAATACTATGGCCGTGCTTACGTCCAAGAGATTCTCGCCCTCGGCCGCCGCCACCACGCCAAGCCGGCCGATCTCATCCGCGCCGCCACGATTTTCACGGCTCTTTCCGTTGTCGACGCGCTCCACCGCTTCGTTCTTCACAAACACAAAATCCAGCAACTCATCGTTTCCGGTGGTGGCGCACACAACCCGCTTATCCTTGCGCAACTCTCGGCCGCTCTCCCGGCAGTCGCGGTACAGCCGTCCTCGCAGTTCGGTATACGCGAAGACGCCAAAGAGGCCTTCGCCTTCGCCCTTCTCGCTTACGAGACATTCCATCAGCGACCGGCGAACCTTCCTTCCGCCACTGGCGCGCGCGGCCCCGCCATTCTTGGAAAAATCTGCTATGCCCCGCCTCGCTAAGGCATATACAATCCCGTCATTCCGAGCGAAGCGAGGAACCCTGGCTTGATCTTGGCGTTATCGAGCCCCGTCTAAGTATCAAGGTCGCTCTGTTAAAGTCTTTCACGAGTCACGGAGTCACCTCTCGCGCATCGCCTTGTCAATCTCCGCGACCGCAATCGCGCCTTCGCGACCGATCTTCCAAGCGTCGCCATTCAATTCCACGATCGTCGACGGCAGTGTCGCACCCGTCTCTCCTGCATCCAACACGAGCGGCAAGCGCGACCCTAGTTGCTTCATCACCTGCGCTGCGCTCGCGCAGGAAGAAAATCCCGAAATGTTCGCGCTCGTGCCTGTCACCGGTCCCTCAAACTCGTCAATCAATCGCTTTATCACTTCGCTCCGCGGCCAGCGCAAAGCCACTCGGCCCGTCCCGGCGGTCACCTTCAGCGGAATCTTGTGCGCCGCATTTACCACCAGCGTCAGCGCGCCCGGCCAGAACTTTTGCGCCAGCCGCATGAAGCTTCCTGGCGTTCCTCGCGAAAGCGCAATCGCTTGCTCGATCGAATTCACGAGAATCGGCAGCGCCCGCGCCTCTGGCCGACCTTTGATGCGGTAGATTTCATCCACCGCCGCGAGATTGAACGGGTCCGCCGCGAGGCCATAAAACGTGTCCGTGGGAATCGCGATCACACTTCCGCGAGAGAGAAAGTCCGCCGCGTACCGCAGCGTTTCCGCTTCCGGGTTGATTGGATTAACGCGCAGCAGCTCAGCTGGCAATTTTCTGGCCTTTGGCGAAGACGTACCGCCACCCTGCAGCGCTCCCTTCGCGCTGCCCGTATTGGGGCGACGCTACCATACCCCCTCTCGCCCGCGCAATACTGCTTGGCCCGTCCGTCCACTGGGGACGTGCCTAGAACTCGCTATCAAAAGAAGTCCTTGCGAGTCTAACAAACAGATAAAGCCAAGTCGGAGCTGATGTTGTGGCAGCTCTTATGGCGAGGAGATTTCCCAGAGAGGTCTCACCAACTCTCGTGCCTATTGGTTGTCTTTGTTCTATACGCTCTTTCTTTTTTCAGATAAGAAAATCTCGACTCGGGAAAATATCTTGAGGAGGTCCCATGAATCTTCGTGCCTTGTTGGCTGTTGCGGTTCTTCCTTGGCTTTGTCTTTCGCCAGGAGTCGCGGCTCCCGCTCCATCCAATGCCGCTGGCGAATATGCCAAACACTTCGCGGCTCTTAGTAGTCTCTCGGTGGACGTGGCGAAGGCCATGCCGCCGGACCAGTACGGTTTCCGTCCCCACTCCGAATCCATGGACTTCGGCCAGTTGATGTCCCACATCGCCACCACCAACTACCAATTCTGCGCCGGCCTGAAGGATTCCGACACGCCGACATTGCCTTCGCCCACGGAGAAGGACGCCGTCGTCAAATTCCTCAGCGATTCCTTCGAGTACTGCACCGGCGTAATCTCGAATCTCACGGACGCGCAGCTCGGCGCTGTGCACAATTCCCCCGACGGTCGCCTTCCCGGCCGCGAAGTCCTCCTCGCCATGTACGTGCATGTGGCCCACCATCGCGGCCAAGCCGAAATCTATCTCCGGGACAAAGGCATCCGCCCGCCTTCCTATAGAATCTGAACAACAGTCTTTAGCTCGCCGGAGGTTAGCACCTACTTAGGAGAATTTGCTAACCTCCAAGCTATGGCCACGCTTGGTAAAGCCGCTCGTAACGCGCGAGCTGCCAACGAGTCCGCGCTCCTTACCAGCCGCGACAATCGCTGGCTTAAAGAGTTCCGCATGGCGCTTCGCGGAGGCCTGCCGACGGAATCCGGCTTCGTGGGAGTCGAGGGCGTCCGCCTAGTCGAAGAAGCCCTGCGTTCCGGCTGTCCCATCCAGGCTGTGCTCTTCAGCGAGTCCGGGCAGCGCCATCACGAACGCCTCGCGCCCCTCATTGACCGCCCGGAGATGGGCTTTCCCAGGCTTCGCACCACCGATCGCCTCTTCGAGGGCCTCGCTGACACCGAGCATCCACAGGGCGTTGCCGCCCTGGTGAAGCCGCGCGAAACTTCGTTCGACGATCTCGTCCGCACGCCCACTTCCGCCTGCGCTCCTCTTCTCGTCGTGCTCGCGGGCGTGCAGGACCCCGGCAACGTCGGCGCCATTCTCCGCACTGCCGCGGCTTTTGGCGCGACGGGCGCCGCCACTGCCGCCTCCGGCGTCAGCGGCACCGCCAGCCCTTATTCGCCGAAGGCGCTGCGCGCCTCCGCCGGTGCGGCCCTTCATCTTCCCATCCTCGCCGGAATGTCTCTCCCCATCCTGCTGACGCAATTCAAAATCGCCGGAATTCGCACGTTGGCTTCCAGCGTGCGCGAGCCGCAAAACGGCGGCCAGCAACTCCTCGCTCCCTGGGAAGTCGACTGGTGCCAACCCATCGCGCTTCTCGTCGGCAACGAAGGCGCGGGCCTGCCCGAAGAAATCGAGCGCAGCGCCGACGCCCGTATTCATATTCCCATGGCCACCGGCGTTGAGTCCCTCAACGCCGCTGCCGCCGCCGCGGTCGTCTTCTACGAAGCCGCTCGCCAAAGAAATGCCGCAACGCAGCATTTGTAGAGGCCGGGCTTCAGCCCGGCCTCTTGCCCTCCTGCTTTGCTCGTACAGCAGTGGCCGCCGTTTATGCATCTGTACAATTGAATTTCCGAAATTTGCTCAAAAGCTCTAGACTCAAGGATTCCATGAGCCTCTTCTCCAAACTTCCCGCCGCCGCGGACGCAGACGTCCCTGCCGCCAACCAACCGCTCGCCGAGCGCATGCGCCCCCGCACGCTCGACGAATTCATCGGCCAGGAAAAACTTCTCGGCCCCGGCAAGCCGCTTCGCCTACAAATTGAATCCGACAACATCGGCTCGATGCTTTTCTGGGGACCGCCCGGCTGCGGCAAAACCACTCTCGCCCGCGTCATCGCCCGCCTCACGCACGCCGAATTCGTCTCCTTCAGCGCCGTGCTCGCCGGCATCAAGGAAATCAAAGACGTCATGGCGGCCGCCGAATACAAATCCCGCTCCGGCTACCGCACCATCGTCTTCGTTGACGAAGTTCACCGCTTCAACAAGGCCCAGCAGGACGCTTTCCTCCCTTACGTCGAAGCCGGCCACATTACCTTCATCGGCGCCACCACTGAAAATCCCTCTTTCGAAGTCATCTCGCCGCTTCTCTCTCGCACCAAGGTCTATGTCCTCGAGCCGCTCGCCACGCCGCAAATCGTTGAGCTCCTTCGCCGCGCGCTCGCCGACAAAGAGCATGGCTTCGGTAACGAAGCCATCGAAGCCTCCGACGACATCCTTTTCCGCATCGCCTCTTTTGCCAACGGCGACGCTCGCGCCGCTTACAATACGCTCGAACTCGCCGTCAAAAGCACGCGTCCCAAGAAAAATGCCCCGCGCGTCATCACGCCCGAACTCCTAGAAGACATTCTCCAGCGCAAGCTTCTCCGCTACGACAAAGCCGGCGAAGAGCATTTCAATCTCATCTCCGCGCTCCACAAATCCATCCGCAACTCCGATCCCGACGCCGCGCTGTACTGGCTCGCGCGCATGATCGAATCCGGCGAAGATCCGCTCTACATCGCGCGCCGCATGGTCCGCATGGCCAGCGAAGACGTCGGCCTCGCCGAGCCCAACGCCCTCACCATCACTCTCGCCGCTAAGGACGCCTTCCATTTCATCGGCCCACCCGAAGGCTATCTCGCGCTCGCGCAAGCCGCCGTCTACCTTTCTCTCGCGCCCAAATCCAACGCGCTCGAAACCGCCTACGGAGAGGTCATCGAAGACGTCCACAAGACCGAGGCCGATCCCGTCCCGCTCCATCTCCGCAACGCGCCCACTGGCCTCATGAAAAACCTCGGCTACGGCCAAGGGTACAAGTACGCCCACAATTTCGAGGAAAAAGTCACCGATATGCCCTGCCTCCCCGACAATCTCGCCGGCCGCACCTGGTACCATCCCACCGACCAGGGCTTCGAGCAGCGTCTACGCGTTCGCCTCGACGAAATCCGTAAGCTAAAATCTCGTGGTACTCCCAATGCATAGCCGTCAGCTAAAAAAACGCCCCAAGTTGTCATCCCGAGCGCAGCGAGGGACCTGCTTTTGCCTTGCCCGACAAGCGATGGTTTTTGCGGGTGCTCTCATTTTCGCCATGCCAATTCAAGCTCAGACCACTCCTCTACGCTTCCGCATCTGGGGAATTTCCAGCGTCAAAATCTACACCAGCGATATTCCGAAGACGCGCTCCTTTTACACTAAAATTCTGGGTCAAGGTCGCGATTGCAACTGGTGCGAACGCCTTCCCGAGCGTAGCATCCGCGTAAACTTGGAACAGCATGTCGAACTATTGAACGCTGCTTCGCCTGCGCCTTCGAACCTAATCGAAGAAATTGTTTTTGCCACTGATAACATCACGGAACTACGTCGGTATTTTACTGCGCGCCACATTCCTGCCAGCAAACCTGACAACCTGAGGGATTTCTATATGAGCGTCCTTGATCCGGAAGGTCATCACATTGGTTTCGTCCAGCGCCCGATGTCACCGGTGTGGACCGCGTCCGAAGCCCAAGCTATCGCGCAAGCCTTTCCTTCAGGACTTCGCCTCATTCACGCCGGCTTCATCGTCCGCGATCGCGCCGCCACAGAGCATTTTTACAAGGACATCCTCGGCTTCCGCCCCTACTGGCACGGCGGCATGAAGGACAACCAAACTGACTGGGTTTCGATGCAAGTGCCCGACGGCACGGACTGGCTCGAATTCATGGTAAACGTCGAGCCAGATGCCGATCAGCGCCTTAGCGGCATCATGAATCACATCGCCATCGGCGTCCCCGACGTTCACGCAGCGCAAAAGAAGTTAGAGGAAAACAGTGTCAAGCTGACAGAAGAGCCCCAAATCGGCCGCGACGGCAAATGGCAGCTCAATCTCTACGACCCCGACGACACCCGCGTCGAGCTCATGGAATTCACGCCCGTCCAAAAACCTTGCTGCTCCGAATTTACCGGTCCGCATCCCGGTCCTCAGTCCGCCTCGAAGGCGCCTGCCAAACCATGACCTGCCCTTTCTCTCGCAGCCGTTTTCGCTGGTTCCGCCGTTTTTGTTCACTCGTATGCGCGCTCGTAGGCTGTTGTTCTGCTACTTCCGCCCGCGCCCAAAATCTCGACAAGCCCCTCTCCTCCATCGACGAAGAAATCACCGCCTTCTCCTTCGGTCCCGAGGGCGGCATCGCTTTTTCCGTCTACCATAATTTCAAAACCAAAAAATACGACCTCGAGCACGACGACATCTGGATCCAGGACACCCGTGGCAAGCGCCGCCGCCTTCTCGAAGGCCAGAAATACACGCGCGGCACGCAGCTCCTCAGTTACCTGACCGATTCCATCCGCTGGTCCCCGAACGGCCACTATCTTCTCGTCCAGCTTCTCACTACCACCATCGAAGACCCCGACAGCGGCAACGCCACGAACTCCGTTCAGACGCTTCTCTTCGACGACTCCGGCCACGAAGCTCGCATCAACAAAGGCGACAACTTCCTTCTCGACGCCGCCAACGCCACTTTTCTTCCCGACAATAACACCATTGCCTATCTTTCCCAGGCTGTGCCGACTCTCCCTCTCTTCTCCATCAAGACCACGCGCCTCTCCTCCGGCTCCTTCCCTTCTCCCTACGAGGGCCGCACGTTTCGCGACGTCGCATGGCTCCCCGGAATGAATTTCGTCGTCGCCGTCGAGCAGGACCACTCCATGAGCGGCCCGCCCCGCCTGCAATATCTCGACGTCCTCAACGATTCCGACAAAGAACTCGCCACGCTCGACGGCTACGAAGGCGGCCTCATCGTTTCCTCCGATCGCACCAAAGCGGCTTATTTCATCGACCGCGAAGTCCTCGAAATCCGCAACCTT
>Ga0307471_100000347_pt1 | contig 23837 bp, 24 predicted proteins | sample atmos_gasesAM3C__2_FD_204566 | JGI IMG/M metagenome (GOLD analysis project Ga0307471, IMG submission 204566) | Hardwood forest soil microbial communities from Morgan-Monroe State Forest, Indiana, United States - atmos_gasesAM3C_515 | ecosystem: Environmental > Terrestrial > Soil > Temperate...
TCGACCTGCTGGCCGCCGGTTACGGGGTTCACATCGTGGCGGACGCGGTCACCTCGCGGACTCAGGCGAACTGGCGCCTCGCCATGGACCAGCTTCGTCAGGCCGGAGCGGTCGTCACCACCACCGAGACCGTCCTGTTCCAGCTGCTGCGGCAGGCCGATTCCGATGACTTCCGGGAGCTCGCCCGTCTGATTCGCTGATGTCACGGTACTTCGACGTCCGCAATACGGTGCTCCTGGTGGTCGGCTACGGCATCCTCCCCGAGGAGGAGGACCGTCCGATCGCGTACGAGCTGAAGCGCGCGATCGGTTCGCGCTGCCAGGGATCGCCGGACCGCAGTGCGGTGGTCGTGACCGACATGTGGATGCTCAACCAGGAGATGGCGGAGATGTTCCCCGCCATCGCGATCGGCGGGCCCGCGGTCAACGCCTTCACCGCCCAGGTCTATGAGGACCTTCCACTCGCCTTCACGCGGGACCAGCAGGTCTTCATCCAGATGAACCACGAGCAGGGCAAGCGGGCCGCACTCTGGGGAATGGATCGGCACGGCACCCGGGAAGCCGCCGAGCTGTTCGTGAAGGAGGGCCTGCTCGACCGCTTCCTCGATCTGATCTGGCCCGAACCCGCCTAGCCGACGCCCGCCGCGGTGCAAGCCTTGCCGAAGGAGGCGTTCGTCCGAGCGGCCTGGTCGGTGGTCGGCCGGAAGGTGAACAAGCAAGCGAAGCTGGAGGAGCTCTACGAGCTGGCGCAACGGAGCATCGCGCTGCCCGTGGCGGTGGATTCGGTCGCGATCGAGACGTTTCGCCTCCAGCTCGCCCAGCTCCGGCGGCTGGCCGAGCTGCGGCAGACTCTGGAGGCCCGCGCCCACGCGCTGCTCAAGGACCGAGCGGACTTCCAGCGGCTCTGCTCTCTGCCCGGCGTCGCGGCGATCCTGGCCCTGGCGATTCTCGCGGAGGGCGGTGATCTCCGCCGCTTCCCGCATCATCGCCAGTTCCTCAAGTACTGTGGCCTGGATCTCGCCAAGTGCCAGTCGGGGCAGTTCCGAGGGCGCGAGATGCTCTCGAAGCGGGGCAATGCCCGGCTCCGCATGGCCTTCTGGATGGCGGCACAGCGGGCGGTGCGGATGAACGAAAACTCCTTTCGGGACAAGTACGAGCGCTACACCAGGCACGATTCCGGCAATCCCGACGTACGCCGCAAGGCGCTGACGGCCGTCGCGGCGAAGATGGCGCGGGTGGCCTATGCGGTCGTGAAGCACGACCAGCCCTATCACGGCTACCACGAACATGCCCTGCCCAGCGGATCGATCCCTCTCAAACGGGCCGTCGGGGCGCGTGCGACCCCCGTAGATAATGCTCGGACCTTCCGCTGGGACCCTACGCTGTATTGAGTGCGGTGAGAGCCAGCCCCGCGCGGGGCGCGGACTCTGTGTTCACTATGGGCAGCGGGGTCTTTCTCCGACGCGGAAACCCGCTGAGTCGGCTGTGTCCGTCGTTGCCGAACCGAATCACGGCTCCCGGAGCCGCCAGAGGAATGCTGTGTCCCGGCGCCTCACCACCCTCTTGCAGATAGTACGTTGTCAGTGTGCCACTCGCGCAGGGCGAACGGCAGGCGGTGGTGAACGTGCTGGATCGCGCCGGTCACGCGCTGGTGGTGCAGGTCGCAGAGGGCCTGCAGTTCGGTCCACGTCGTCGCCACACCGACGGCGACGACCGTGGCGCAGTACCGGCCGCCGGTCGACGCGCCGCAATGCGAGACGAGATCGCCTTGCAGCGCGCCCGGCCGCACGCCGGTCCACTCGCGCCACGTGCGTAACGGGACTTGGGCCCGCAGCGAGGCGAGGGCCGGGGCGAGCCGCCGAGGCTGGCGCGGGCGGCGCCGGCGCAGGGGCCGTAGCAGCCAGTCCAGGGTGGCCGCGCTCGCGCGGGTGAGCGCCGCGCGCAGCCTCGGAGCGATGCGGAGGCCATGATGCGTGGCCAGGGCCGTGAGCAGCGCGGGCAGAATCGGGCGCAGCAGCTTCCCCGAGAGCTGATCGCTGGCGAGCCAGGCCCGCTCCAGGATCAGGGCCAGCTTCGCGCGGCACATACTGCACGGGGCGGCCGGGCACCCGTCGCGGTGCGCCGGACACCGGCCGCCCCCGCGGAGGTGGCGTTAATCGTTCCTATGCGCTCCTGGCATCGCGCCTGATTCTATCTCACACGAAGGCCTCGCACGGCAGGGTGGGCCGGGATCCGCCGGTGATGGTGAAGCCGGTCAGCGCTCACTGGGCGCTTTTAGGGAAGACGCAGTTCGCCGATCGTGAGGCTCGTGCGGTAGCAGAGGAGGAGATCGTCGGGCGCGCCGGTCGTGGCCGCGCGCACAGAGATCGGTGGAGCTGAGGGCCCCGGCCCGAGTCGCGCGGTCGACGAGGACGGAGACCACTATGCCGGCGCCCACGCCGCTCCCGCGTGTTGGCCAGCAACAACAAGCACTTGCGGAACAGACCGCCGGGCGCCGCGCCCGATTCTATCCCGGCTCCGTGGGGCTCGCCGAGCTTTCCGCGGCTTCTGGTATGGAGTCGATTGAAATTCGGGCCACGGTAAGATCGAAACATGTGGCGCCTTTTCCAGAAGCGTGACGTATGAAGACCGTCGTGACCGGCGGCGCGGGCTTCATCGGGAGCAATCTCGTCGATCGACTGCTCGCGGATGGCCACTCGGTTCGCGTGCTCGACAACTTCTCGACCGGCCGCCCGGAGAACCTGGCGCACCTCGCCCGGGACCCACGACTGTCGCTCGAGCGAGTGGACATCGCGAGCGAGCCACGCCTCGAGTCCCTGCTCGCGGGGGCCGACTGGATCTTCCATCTCGCCGCCCTCGCGGACATCGTGCCCTCCATGGAGCGTCCCATGGACTACCACCGTGCGAACGTGGACGGCACGGTGGTGGTGCTCGAGGCGGCTCGGCAGGCCGGCGTCGCGCGCTTCCTCTACGCGGCGTCGTCTTCCTGCTACGGGATCCCCGACCTCTATCCCACTCCGGAGACCGCGCCGACACGACCGCAGTATCCGTACGCCCTCAGCAAACTCCTCGGCGAGCAGTGCGTGCTCCACTGGGGCCGGGTCTACCGTCTGCCCACGGTATCCCTGCGCCTCTTCAACGTCTACGGCCCGCGCTCGCGGACCTCGGGGACGTACGGCGCGGTGTTCGGCGTGTTCCTGGCCCAGAAGCTCAACGGGCAGCCCTACACGGTGGTGGGAGACGGCACCCAGTCGCGCGACTTCACGTTCGTCTCCGACGTCGCGGACGCCTTCGTGACCGCCGCCCAGTCAACCGCGATCGGCAAGGTCTTCAACGTGGGGACCGGCACCCCGGTCGCGGTCAACCGCCTCGTCGAGCTGCTCAAGGGCGAGGTCGTCCACGTGCCCAGGCGACCGGGAGAGCCGGACCGCACCCACGCCGACATTCGCGAGATCCAGCGAGAGCTCGGCTGGCGGCCCAAGGTGTCCATCGAGGAAGGCGTCCGGATCTTGCTGGAAAACATCGAGTACTGGCGGGCGGCGCCGGTTTGGACCCCCGAGTCGATCGAGGTGGCGACCCGTGACTGGTTCCGATACCTCGGGGACAAGTGAGGCGTACTCATGCCCCGGACCTTTGAAGACAAGCTGAAGACCCTCGGCGATCTGGGCGCGCTCTGCCGGAGCATGCGGGCCGAGGGCAAGCAGATCGTCCAGTGCCACGGCGTGTTCGACCTGATGCATCCCGGCCACGTCCGGCACTTCGAGGCTGCGCGGGCCCAGGGCGATGTCCTCGTCGTCACCGTGACTCCCGATCGGTTCGTGAACAAGGGGCCGGGACGACCCGTGTTCAACGAGCGCCTCCGGGCGGAATCGATAGCTGCGCTCGGTAGCGTCGCCTACGTGGCCATCACCGAGTCCTCCTCCGCCGAGGACGTCATCCGCCTGCTGCGGCCTTCGGTGTACGTGAAGGGTAGCGACTACGCGGACGCCAAGGACGATCTGACCGGCAAGATCGCCGACGAGCGCCGGACGGTCGAAGAGGTGGGAGGGCGCGTCCACTTCACGACCGAGATCACCTTCAGCTCGAGCAATCTACTCAACCTGCACTTCGACGTCTACCCCGAAGAGGCCCAGAACTTCCTCCGCGACTTCCGGCAGCGCCACTCCGCCGATGAGGTCATCGACCTCCTCAAGGATCTCAAGCGGATGAAGGTGTTGGTCGTCGGCGAGACGATCATCGACGAATACCACTACGTCCAGGGGATGCAGAAGTCGCCGAAGGAGCTGCTGGTGACGACGCGGTTCCTGCGTCAGGAGAACTTCGCGGGGGGCATCCTGGCCTGCGCGAACCACGCGGCCGGTTTCTGCGGGCAGGTGGACGTGGTGACGGTGCTCGGCGGCCGGGATTCTCGGGAGGACTTCATCCGCCGTCAGCTGAAGCCGAACGTCAATCCGAGCTTCTTCTACCGGAACGACAGCGGCACCATCGTCAAGCGGCGGTACGTCGAGCAGGCCTTCCTGAGCAAGATGTTCGAGGTCTCCTTCCTGGACGACGGCGACATTCCGGCCTCGGTCGCCCGGCACATCGAGGCCCATCTCGCGGACGTGCTGCACGAGTACGACGTGGTCATCGTCGCCGACTATGGCCACGGCTTCCTCAATCGCGACCTGATCCGGGTCCTGGCCGCCGAGTCCAGATTCCTGGCCCTCAACGTGCAGACCAACAGCGCCAACCTCGGCTACAACCTCGTGACGAAGTATCCCCGCGCCGACTACGTGTGCGTCGACGAGCCCGAGGTGCGACTGGCCGCCCACGATCGGCGGGGCTCCCTGGAGGAGATCATCGGGCGCCTGTCGAAGGACCTCTCCAGCCGGCGCGTGTCCATCACCCGGGGTCACAATGGCAGCGTCTCCTACAGCGACCCCGATGGGTTCTTCCAGGTGCCGGTGCTCTCGCGCGAGATCGTGGACCGTATCGGAGCCGGCGACGCCTACCTATCGGTCACCGCTCCGTGTGCGGCGGCGGGCTATCATCCCGAAGTGGTGGGATTCATCGGTAACGCGGTGGGAGCCCTCGCGGTTCGCATCGTCGGCAACCGCACCGCGGTGGAGCCGGTTCCGCTATTCAAGTTCATCAACGCGCTCCTGCAATGACCCCCAAGTTCCTCGTGGAGCTCGGCGAGATGCAGTCGCGGATCGAGGGCTTCGACCACGCGGGTGGCGCGCTCGCCTGCTCGGAGGCGATGGACCGAGCGGTGGCGCTGGTGCGAGGGCAGACCGCGGCGGGCCGCAAGGTCATCTTCGTCGGCAACGGAGGGAGCGCCGGGATCGCGAGCCACCAGGCGGTGGACTACTGGAAGAACGGGAGGATGCGCGCGGTGTCGTTCAACGATGGGGCGCTCCTGACGTGCGTGGGGAACGATTTCGGCTATGCCCACGTCTTCGAGAAGCCCATCGAGATGTTCGCGGATGCCGGCGACGTCCTCATCGCGATCTCGAGTTCCGGCCGGTCGGAGAACATCCTGCGGGCCGCGCACGCAGGTGCCCGCACCGGCTGCCGGGTGATCACCCTGTCCGGCTTCGCTCCGGACAACCCCCTCCGCCGCCTCGGTGAGGTCAACTTCTATCTGCCGTCGGACTCCTACGGCTACGTGGAGATCACCCACCTGGCGATCTGCCACTGCATTCTCGACACGATCATCGCTTCGCGCACTTGACGGGGGCCGCGATCGCGGCCTGGCTCTTGCAAGCATATTCTGCGCTGGATGGACATCCTTGTGACTCGGCGGCGCCGGCGGCGCTCTAGGCCCCGGTCGCGGGCCGATGCGCGATGACACGTAAAGGACCGATCTCATGAGCAACATGCACGTCCTGGTGACGGGCGGGGCCGGCTACGTCGGAGCGGTCCTGGTCCCGAAGCTTCTGGCCAAGGGCCATCGGGTCACGGTCGTCGATCTCTACATTTTCGGTGACGATGTGCTCAAGGCTGTCAGTGGCCACCCGGGCCTCCGGCAGGTCAAGGGGGACATCCGGGATCGCCGGTTGCTGGAGCGGGAGCTCACCGGGGTCGACGCGGTCATCCACCTGGCCTGCATCTCGAACGATCCGAGCTTCGAGCTGAACCCGGGGTTGGGTAAGTCGATCAACTACGACGCCTTCTTCCCGCTGGTAGAGATCTCGAAGGACAAGGGGGTTTCCCGGTTCATCTACGCGTCCTCCTCGAGCGTGTACGGCATCAAGGAGGAGGAGAGCGTCACCGAGGACCTGCCCCTCGAGCCGCTGACGGACTACTCGAAGTACAAGGCCCTCTGCGAGGAGGTGCTGCTGAAAGCGCAGGCCCCAGGCTTCACCAGCCTCATCCTGCGCCCGGCCACCGTGTGCGGCTACTCGCCCCGGCTGCGGCTGGACCTGGCCGTGAACATCCTGACCAACCTCGCGGTCAACACACGGCGGATCACCGTGTTCGGGGGAGCCCAGAAGCGGCCCAACATCCACATCGAGGACGTGACGGATCTGTACGTGCGATCGCTGGAGTGGCCGGCCGAGCGCATCGACGGACAGATCTTCAACGCGGGCTACGAGAATCACACCGTCTCGCAGCTCGCGGACATGGTGGCGGGGGTGGTGGGTCGCGATCGCGTGGAGATCGTGAGCACCCCGACGGATGACCACCGCTCGTACCACATCTCGTCGGAGCGCATCAAGCGCATGCTGAGCTTCGAGCCAGCCCACAGCGTGGAGGAGGCGGTGCGCGATCTCGCGGGCGCCTACGACCGAGGCTGGATCCCCAACGCGATGACCGACAAGCGGTACTACAACATCAAGACGATGCTGGAGGCGAAGCTCTAGGCATGCGCGTCCCCTATTCGTACCTCCGCGAGCAGTTCGCCGACTCCGAGCCGATCCTTCGCGACATCAAGGGCCTGCTCGAGTCCACCCAGTTCACGCTGGGCCCGCCGGTGGCCGAGTTCGAGGAGCGCTTCGCCCGCCTCTGCGGGGCCCGGCACGCCATCGGGGTCGGGACGGGGACCGACGCCCTCTTTCTCTCGCTGAAAGCGCTCGGGGTGGAGCCCGGCGACGAGGTGATCACCGCCGCGGACACCTTCATCGCCACCGCGGGAGCCATCGTGCAGGCGGGCGCGCGGCCGGTGTTCGTGGACGTGCTCGACGACTTCAATATCGACCCCGGTAAGATCGAGGCCGCCATCACCCCGCGCACCCGGGCTTTGCTGCCGGTGCACTACGCGGGACAGCCCGCCAAGATGGGCCCGATCCTCGACATCGCGCGGCGCCGGAAGCTGCCGGTGGTCGAGGACGCCTGCCAGGCCATCAGCGCGGCCATCGATGGCAAGCTCGTGAGCAACTTCGGGGTGGCCGCGGGCTTCAGCCTGCACCCGCTCAAGAACCTGAACGTCTGGGGCGACGGCGGCGTGATCGTGACCAACTCGCCGGAGCTGGACGCCACCCTTCGCCTCCTGCGCAACCATGGGCTCAAGAACCGGGACGAGGTGGAGATCTTCGGCTACAACTGCCGCCTCGACAGCCTCCAGGCCATCGTGGGGAACCATCTGATCCGCGACACCGAGTCGATCACGGCGGCGCGCATCAAGAACGCGCTCGCCCTGGACGCGGGGCTGGCTACCCTGGCTCCGCGCGTGCGGGTGCCGAAGCGACTGCCCAACGAGCGCCACGTCTTCCACCTGTACATGTTCGAGGCGGACGATCGCGATCGGCTGCTCGCCTATCTGGTCGAGCGCGAGATCGAGGCCAAGATCCACTATCCGGTCCCGCTGCACCTGCAGCCGGCCGGCCGGCGGCTGGGCTACAAGGAAGGCGACTTCCCGGTAGCCGAGCGGCAGGCGAAGCGGATCATCACCCTTCCGGTGCACCAGCACCTGAGCCCGTCCCAGGTGCAGTTCATGATCGACTCGGTCGCCGCGTTCTACCGTCAGCGATGAGCACCCCGACCATGCGCGTGAAGTACATGGATCTGCCCCGCCAGTTCGAGGACGGGACGGTGGTGGCGCGGGTGATCGACGAGTTCAAGCGCTGCCAGTTCGTGCTGGGGCCCCAGGTTGCCGAGTTCGAGGGCCGCTTCGCTCGCGCGTGCGGCGCGGCCCACGCGGTCGGGCTCAACTCCGGCACCGACGCGCTGTTCTTCGCGCTCAAGGCGCTCGGGGTCGGCGCGGGCGACGAGGTGATCACGGCGCCCAACAGCTTCGTGGCCAGCGCGGGCGCCATCGTGATGGCGGGCGCCACCCCGGTGTTCGTGGACGTCGACGCCGAGTACCTGATGGATCCGGCGCGCCTCCCGGATGCGATCACGCCGCGAACGCGCGCGATCATCCCGGTGCACCTCACCGGCAACCCCGCCGATCTGGACGCCATCGAGGCGATCGCGACCCCGCGAGGCCTTCCGGTCATCGAGGACGCGGCGCAGGCGGTGGGCGCGGCGATCGGGGGGCGGGTGGTGGGCTCGATCGGGACCGCGGCGGCCTTCAGCCTCTTCCCGCTCAAGAACCTCGGGGTGGCGGGTGACGGGGGCATGCTGACCACGCGCTCCCGCGAGCTCTTCGACAAGGTGATGCTCTACCGGCACCACGGGCTCCGCACGCGGGACGAGGTCGAGATCTGGGGCTACAACAGCCGGCTCGACACGCTCCAGGCGATCGTGGCCGACGCGGTGCTGGACGGGCTCGAGGCGGTGACGGCGGCCCGCATCCGGAACGCCGCGTTCTACGATCAGGCGCTCGCCCCGCTCGCCCCCCACGTCGTGGTGCCGCCGCGCCGACGGGGCGTGCGGCAGGTCTTCCACACCTACGTCGTCCAGGCGGAGCGGCGCGACGGGCTTCGTCAGTTTCTCGAGTCGCGCGGTGTGGAGACCAAGATCCACTATCCGATCCCGATCCACCTGCAGAAGGCCGCGGCCGGGCTCGGCTACAAGCGCGGGGCGTTCCCGGTGAGCGAGGCGCAGAGCGAACGCATCGTCTCGCTGCCGGTGCACGAGTACCTGACCGAGACCGAGCAGCACTACGTGGTCGACCGCATCGAGGAGTTCTACCGCCGATGAGCCGCCCCGCGAAGCGCCGCCCGGTCCGGCGACCCGCCAAGCCCAAGGCCCGATCCTCGCGCCGCCCGGCCGCCACTCCCCGGGAGGACGCCGCGCTGAGCGGCCTGCCTCCCGAGCTGCTGGTGGACCTCTACGTGACGATGCGGCGCATCCGCCGGGCCGAGGAGACGATCGCGGCCCTCTATCCCGAGCAGGAGATTCGCTGCCCGACGCATCTGTCGATCGGGCAAGAGGCGGGGGCGGCCGGAGTGTGCCTGGCCCTGCGGGCCACCGACACCGCGGTGAGCACCCATCGCTGCCACGCCCACTACATCGCCAAGGGCGGCGACCTGCGCGGCATGTTCGCGGAGCTGTACGGGCGCGCCACCGGCTGCTGCGGCGGCAAGGGCGGCTCCATGCACCTGACCGCGCCGGAGGTCGGCATGCTGGGTGCCTCGGCCATCGTCGGGGGCTCGGTGCCCCTCGCGCTCGGAACCGCGCTCGCGGCCCGGATGGCGGGAACCGACGAGGTCGCGGTGGCGTTCTTCGGCGACGCGGCGATGGAGCAGGGGGTGACCCACGAGAGCCTGGCCCTGGCCGCGCTGCGGCGACTCCCGGTCCTCTTCGTCTGCGAGAACAATCTCTACGCGACCAGCACCCCGCTCCGGACGAGGCAGGCGGGCAACGACATGGCGGACCGGGCGGCCGGGCACTGGCTGCCGGGCGTCATCGTGGACGGCAACGACGTGGTGGCGGTCTGCCGGGCGGCCCGGACCGCGGTGGAGCGCGCCCGGCGCGGGCAGGGGCCCACGCTGATCGAGGTCAAGACCTACCGCTTCCGCGAGCATGTGGGGCCCAACTACGACACCGATCTCGGCTACCGCACCCAGGCCGAGCTGGACCACTGGATGGCCCGGGAGCCGGTGGGGGCTCTCGCGCGCCGCCTGGAGCGTGCGGGTGTGCTCCCCGCCGCGCGCCGCGCCGCGCTCGACGCGCACGTGGAGGCGGACGTCGCCGACGCGGTGGCCTTCGCCAAGTCGAGTCCCTTCCCCGAGCCGGCCGCGCTCTACGTGGACGTGGACTAGAGGGATCGCGCTCATGCGCCAGCTCAAATATCGTGAGGCCATCGACGAGGCGACGCGGCAGGCCATGGCCAAGGACGAGCGGGTCTTCGTCATGGGCGTGGGAGTGGACGATCCGAAGGGCATCTTCGGCACCACCCGCGGGGCTTTCGAGCAGTTCGGCGGAAGCCGGGTATTCGACACCCCGCTGTCCGAAGCGGCCCTGACCGGCATGGCGGTGGGCGCGGGCCTGCGCGGCTACCACGCGCTGCTGGTGCACGCGCGCAACGACTTCCTGCTGCTCACGATGGACCAGATCGTGAACAACGCGGCCAAGTGGCGCTACATGTGCGGCGGCAAGCTCAAGGTGCCGCTCACCATCCGGGCCATCATCGGCCGCGGCTGGGGGCAGGCGGCCCAGCACTCGCAGAGCCTCCAGGCGATGTTCGCCCACGTGCCCGGCCTGTCCGTGATCATGCCCAGCTCTCCGGCGGACGCCAAGGGGCTGCTCATGACCGCCCTGAGCAGCGACAGCCCGGTGATCTGCCTCGAGCACCGGTGGCTCTACGACAAGAGTGGACCGGTGCCGGAGGACCCGTACTACACGCCGCTCGGTGTCGGCGCGGTGGTGAGACCGGGTCGCGACGTCACCATCGTCGCCATCTCACACATGGTGCTGGAGGCCCTGCAGGCGGCCGAGACGCTGGCGGCCGAGGGAATCGAGGCCGAGGTGATCGACCCGCGCACCCTGCGGCCGCTCGATTCCGGGCTGATCTGTCGCTCCGCCGCTCGGACCGGTCGGCTCGTGATCGTCGACACCGGCTGGCGCAGCTACGGAGTCAGCGCGGAGATCGCGGCCCGCGCGGGGGAGGAGCTCTGGGGCGTGCTGAAGGCCCCGATCAAGCGCATCGCGCTGCCCGACGTACCCACCCCGGGGAGCTCGGTGCTCGAGACCGCGTACTATCCGGGCCCGCGCGAGATCGTGACCGCGGTGAAGCAGTGCCTCGAGGCGCCCGCGACCTCGAGCGGGGTCGCCGAGGTGCCGCGCGAGCGGAAAGAGTTCGAGGGGCCTTTCTAACGTGACGATCTCCACGAACGTCGTCGACTACGACCAGGTCACCGGGACCTACGTGAGTGGCCTGAACACGCAGCTCCGCGGCTTCCGCGGCGGCGTGCGCTTCCTCGAGCACTGGGTCCACGATCCGGATCCGGTCAAGAGCATCATCAACATGATCGAGGCGGCGGAGACCGACGGCCTGGCCGACGTCACGGTGATGATCGGCCCGCGCACCCAGGCGGCGGTCGAGATGGCCCGGCTGGACAAGCTCGCGGCCGAGCTCGGGCAGGTGGCCAAGGAGGAGCGCGCGGACGGGCTGGCGCTGACGGTGCGCTTCACCCGCGCGGGCGCCGCGGTGGCCGGGCTCGGCGCGGAGGCGCGCGATCGCGCCCGCCGGGCGCGCGAGGCGCGCGATGCGCGGCTGCGCGCCCAGGCCCTCGCCGCGCCACGCCGCCCTCCGGTGGACGGCCTCCATCCGATCTATCGCGCCGCGGTGGACCAGATTCTCGCGGGGCCGTGGGCCCACGAGGGCGCCACCGATGCGGCGGGCGAGGAGCGGCTCGAGGCGGCCCGCGACGGCTGGATCCTGACCGCGCGGGTCGATCCGGCCACCCATCGGGTCCGGACCGCGTGTCACCGCAACGCCCGGGGGGACGTGCGCGCGCTCCTGGAGGGGCTGTGCGCGGTCATGGAGGACAAGCCGCTGCTCGAGTGCGCGGACCACGCGGTGATCCGCCTCGAGCACCGGTTGCGGGCCCGGGCGCATCCGCGGCCGGTGGCCGGCATCGTGACTCCCGAGAGCGTCGATCCGATCTTCGCCCCGCTCACCGAAGCGGTCCGGGAGCTGCTGGCCGAGTACCGTCGTCGTACCGGCTACGCCGAGACGGACAATCGCTTCGAGCCGGAGCCGGGGGCGGCCTGGAAGGCGCTCGGCCGGGAGCAGCGGCTCGGACGCCTGCAGACGGCGCTCGACCAGCTGGCCGCGGGACGCGGGTTGAAGCCGGGCGACGTGGTGTGCACGCGACTCGACCGGAGCACTCGCGCGACCATCGAGTTCCGGGCCGAGCTTCCCGCCAAGCAGAAGGCGCTGATGATGATGGAGCTCGAACGGGGCCTCAAGGACACCGTCGAGCCGGTGCTGCACCTGTACCAGGAAGAGATGCACGACAAGAACAAGATCCGGCGGCTCTGAGAGGAGTGACCACCACACCATGAGTCAGGCCTTGACCGACCACACCGACCTCATCCTGGACGGCACCAAGATCCAGTGGCATCTGGACCGGGTGCGGGCCTGGGAGCGGGGCGAGCGCATCGCGCCGATCACCATCGACATGGCCCTGACCCGCGCCTGCAACTACGCGTGCCACTTCTGCTACGCGATGCTCCAGGAGAACGACCGCCAGACCATCACCAAGGACGTGATCGTCAACTTCCTCGACGACTGCGCCGAGATCGGGGTCAAGGGCATCAGCCTGGTGTCGGACGGGGAAAGCACGATCTCGCCGGTGTTCGTCGACGCGGTGGTCCACGGCAGCGAGGTGGGCCTCTCCATGGCGTGCGGCACCAACGGCTTCATCTTCAACCGCCGCAAGCTCGAGGAAGTCCTCCCGCACCTCACCTACCTGCGCATCAACATCTCGGCGGGCGAGCGCAAGCGCTACTCCGAGATCATGGGCGTCCGTGAGGAGTGGTTCGACCGGGTGGTCCAGAACATCCGGGACATGGTGGACATCAAGAGGCGGGAGCGCCTGCCCGTCACCATCGGCCTGCAGATGGTGCTGGACCCGCGCTACGGGGATCAGATCATGCCGCTGGCCCGGCTGGGCAAGGAATTGCGGCCGGACTACCTGGTCATCAAGCACTGCAGCGACGATGAGGACGGCACCCTGGGAGTGGACTACGAGGCGTACGATCGACTGTACGCCACCCTGAAGGAAGCGGAGGAGCTCTCCGACCCCGAGTACGCGGTGAAGGTGAAGTGGTCGAAGATCGAGGCCAAGGGCAAGCGGAGCTACCAGCGCTGCTACGGCCCGCCGTTCATGCTCCAGATCTCCGGATCTGGTTTGATCGCGCCTTGCGGGATGCTGTTCAACGAGCGGTACAAGAAGATGCACATTGGCAACATCTGCGAGCAGCGCTTCAAGGACATCTGGATGTCGGACCGGTACTGGGAGGTGGTCAACTACCTCGCCTCGCCCGAGTTCAACGCCCAGAAGATGTGCGGCACCCTCTGTCTGCAGCACAAGGTGAACGAGTTCCTCGACGGGTACAAGAAGGGGCTGCGCGTGCTGCAAGAACCCTCCGGGCCGCCCCCGCAGCACCTCGACTTCGTCTAGTGCCCCCGCTCGCCGGCAGGCCGACCGTCTCCTTCGTCATCCCCGCGCTGAACGAGGAGGCGAACATCGCGGAGGCGGTGCGCGAGGCGGTGGCCGCGATGGGCGACCGCTTCGGCGACTACGAGCTCCTGCTGTTCGACGACGGATCCACCGACCGAACCGGCGCGATCATGGACGCCCTGGCCACCGCCGACCCGGGGCACGTCCGGGTGACCCACAATCCCACGCCCCGGAACCTCGGGGGGGTCTACAAGCAGGGGATCGAGCAGGCCCGGATGGACTACATCCTGATGGTCCCGGGAGACAACGAGAACCCGGGCCACGCGCTGCAGGCGCCGTTCGACGCCATCGGCGCGGCCGACATCGTGCTGCCGTATCCGGTGAACTCCGCGGTGCGCGGCGCCACGCGCCACCTGGTGTCGCGGGTGTACGTGGGGCTCCTGAACCGGCTCTTCGGCCTCCACGTCCGCTACTACAACGGCACCGTCATCCACCGCACCGCCAATCTCAAGGGCCTCTCGGTCAAGACGTCCAGCTTCGCCTACCAGGCGGAGATCCTGATCAAGCTCCTGTGCGCCGGGAAGAGCTTCGTGGAGGTGCCGATCCGCATCGACCCGCCCAAGGCGGGGCGCCGCTCGCGCGCGTTCCGCTGGAAGAACATGGTGCAGGTCGGGCGAACCCTCGGCGACCTCTTCCTGGACGTCCGTATCCGGCGCCCCCTCGGGTTCGGTCGCTGACCCGGCCAACGGCGTCCGGCAAGCCGGAGGTGCCTCCCGCGGGAGTTTGAGGATTCGGGGCCCTTTGTCTATCATGTCCCCAGGCCCCAATGCTAAGCATCCCCCAGAATCTCTGCGTGCCGCCCGGCACGAGCATCCGGCTGACCCTCGAGGCCATCACCAAGAACGGCCGCCAGGTCGCGCTCGTGACCGACGCGGACGATCGCCTGCTCGGCATCGTGACCGGCGGCGACGTCCGCAAGGCGCTACTACGCGGGGCATCCCTCGACGCGCCGGTGGGAGCCAGCATGAACGCGGTGCCGATCACCGGCCGGGCCGGCCTCGGGCCGAGCGCGGCCACCGAGCTGATGCGAGCCCGCGCCATCCGGCACCTTCCCTGGTGGACGCGGCCGGGCGCCTGACCGACGTGATCTTCCTCGACGACGTGCTCGCCCGGGTGCCGCTGCCCGCCGCCGCGGTGATCATGGCGGGCGGCATGGGCACCCGGCTCCGGCCGCTCACCGAGGAGACGCCCAAGCCGCTGCTCGGGTGAGTGGGCGCCCACTGATCGAGCGGCTCGAGCGCTCCCAGGACCCCCTCGCCGTCCAGGCCATCCTCGCTCGCCTTCGCCGCTCTGGTGCCCCCGAGCCGCCCGGCCCTGCCCCACCCGCCTCGGCCGCAATCGGGTGGACTCCTCGCTCGATCAGGCCCTCGAAGCTCCTTAGCCTGGTGTCGTACAGAGGTTCGCGGCCGGCGTGACGGCTCTGGGCATTCAGAACTCCCGGCTGGTCTTCCATGTTATCCCGCAGCGGCAGCGGTGGTGCCAGGATGGCCCCGTCGCCCACCGCGTGCGGCGTCACAGCGCCGCACGATGCGCGCGACCGTCGCCCGACTCACGGCCACCTGCGCGGCAATCTCGCCACACGTCCGCCGCTGCTGGTGCCGCAGGACCTGGATGCGCAGGACCACCGCCGGGGCCGTCGCCTGCGGGCTGTGCTGGGGGCGGGAGCTGCGATCCGCCAGGCTCTCGCCCGCTGCGGCGCGCGCCACCCACTTCCGGACCGTGGTGTCGGTGGTGTGCAGGGCCCGGGCGACCTGCCGCGCGGAGTGGCCCAGCTGCCTCACTCGCCGGACGGCTTCCTCTCGACCTCGCAGCGTCAATCGGGCATTCTGGTGCATGTTCATCCGGGGATCCTCCTCAGCGTTCTGGAGTGCTTGGCAGCGTCCAGCTTCGTTGAGACTCCCCGGATGGACAACCCCCCTGCAACGAACCTCGTGAGACTCCACAGCTAGCCGACCGACGACCGTCTGTCCTGCGTCTTTAGGTGATGCCGCTCTCGGCTACCAGCGGAGAGACCTCGGCCTCGATCGAATCGCGCTCTCGAGCGCCCGAACCTGCGCCTCCTGCGACGTTGTCAGGTCGAGCGCCTCGCGGGCTCGAGGACGTGCAACCGCCGCGGATAGCCCTGGCGGTCCGCGGCGAAGGTCATCTCCAGGTGCCCCCCGGTCGAGGGAGCATACGCGGCGCGAAAACCGTTTGCCGGTTTTCGACGACTTAGGGGGCCACGCTGAGGCGACTGCCGGGCGGGAGATTGCTGTAGGTGACCGAACCATTGGGCCCGGCGTAGCGATACACCGACTTGGGAAGCGGGCCCACCGTGCGCCAGGCGACGCCGGTCTGAAGCACGCGCTGGACGTACTGCTGGGTCTCCGGGTACGGCGGGATGCCGCGATGAGAATCCACCGCGCCTTCGCCCGCGTTGTAGGCCGCGACCGCGAGGGAGACGTTGCCCGGATAGCGATCCAGGAGATAGCGCAGGTGGCGCACGCCACCCTCGATGTTCTCGCGTGGGTCGAAGGAATCGCGCACGCCCAGCATCATGGCGGTCTTGGGCATAAGCTGCATCAGCCCGCGCGCGCCGGTGCGTGAGACCGCGGTGGGATTGAACGCCGACTCCGCGCGGATCACCGACTCGACGAGCAGGGGATCCACACCGTGGCGAGACGAGATCTCCCGGATGTCGGCCGAGAACTGGTGCTGCGAGGTCTCGGTCATGCGGAGCCATCCGGTCGCGGTGCCGGACACGACCGGAAGCCCTCGGTATCGCGGATCGGTGGGAGCATTCGTCAGGTGGACGACGCCGTCTCCGTCGGTCAGGCGATAAGTGTCGGCGCCGGCCGCCACACCTGTCGTCCAGATAGTAGCGGCCAAGGCTACACCCGCAAGGAGAGCGGTCTTGGGGAGCACGACCCGCTGAAGTCCAAGACACGTGCCAAGGGGTGGCGAGAAGCGAAGAGGCCGCCCCGGGGTGGGCGGCCTCTGACTCCTTTTAGTTCAGCGTCTTACTGATCAGTTTCGCGCGTGGAGCAATGACTCACGGATGCGATTGTCCTTGGGAATCGGCTCCTCCAAGGCCAGATTCAGCACTTGGTCGACCGTATCCACGAGGTGGAAGGTCATCCCATCGCGCACCTGGCTCGGGACGTCTTCGATGAGGTTTTTCTCGTTCCGTTTCGGCAAGATAACGACTCTCACACCAGCACGACGCGCTCCAAGCACCTTCTCCTTGATGCCGCCGACGGGCAGGACGCGGCCAGATAACGTCACCTCGCCGGTCATCGAGAGATCCGAGCGAACGGGCCGCTGAGTCATCAGGGAAACGAGTGCCGTCACCATGGTGACGCCCGCCGAGGGGCCATCCTTCGGAATTGCCCCCGCCGGTACGTGGATGTGGATGTCCGACGTGTCCCAGTAGTCGGACCGAATGCCGAGCTCCGACACGTGGGATCGAGCCCAGGACAGCGCGGTCTGGGCAGACTCCTTCATGACATCGCCCAGCTGGCCGGTCAGGGTCAGGGTCTTACTGCCCTTCATCCGGGTGGCCTCGATGAACAGGATCTCGCCGCCGGTCGGAGTCCACGACATGCCGACCGCTACTCCGGGGATCCGCGTCCGCTCCTCGAGCTCCTCGTGCTCGAACTTCGGGGCTCCCAGGAGCTCGCCGACGAGGGCCTCCGTCACCTCGACGGACGGGGCGTGCCCCTCGACCCGGCGCTTCGCCACCTTGCGCGTGATCGCCGCGATCTCGCGCTCGAGGTTACGCAGGCCGGCCTCCCGCGTGTAGCTCCGGACCAGGCGGCGGAGGGCGGCGTCGGTCCACCGGATGTGCTCGCCGTCGATCATGCCGTGATCAGCGATCTGCTTGGGCACCAGGTGGGTCCGCGCGATGGCAACCTTCTCTTCCTCGGTGTAGCCCGCGATCTCGATGATCTCCATCCGATCCCGCAGCGGCGCGGGCACGGTGTCCAGCACGTTGGCGGTCGTGATGAAGAGGGTCTTGGACAGATCGAAGGCCACGTCGACGTAGTGGTCGCGGAACGCGAAGTTCTGCTCCGGATCGAGGACCTCCAGCAGCGCGGAGGCGGGATCGCCTCGGAAGTCCATGCCCAGCTTGTCGACCTCGTCCAGCATCAGCACCGCGTTCTTCGACTCGGCGCGCCGCAGGCCCTGGATGATCTGGCCGGGCAGGGCTCCGATGTAGGTCCGCCGATGACCGCGGATCTCCGCCTCGTCGCGCATCCCGCCGAGCGAGATGCGGTGGAACTTCCGCCCGAGGGCCCGCGCGATCGAGCGGCCGAGCGAGGTCTTGCCCACCCCTGGAGGGCCCACGAAGCACAGGATCGGGTCCTTGCCGGCCGGGCGCATCGACTTAACGGCCAGGTACTCGAGGATCCGGTCCTTCACCTTCTCCAGGCCGGAGTGATCGGCATCCAGCACCCGCCGCGCCTCCGCGATGTCGAGGTTGTCAGTCGTCTGCTTGCTCCACGGCAGTGCGAGCAGCCAGTCGAGGTACGTCCGCGCCACCGTGTACTCCGCGGCGGCGGGCGGCATCTTGCTAAGCCGGTCGAGCTCGCGCAGAGCCTCCTTCTTGGCCTCTTCGGTCATGCCGGCGGCCTCGACCTTCTCCCGGAGCTCATCGAGCTCCTGGGTGCGGTCGTCGGTCGCGCCGAGCTCCTTCTGGATCGCCTTGAGCTGCTCCCGGAGGTAGTACTCGCGCTGGCTCTTGCCGACCTCCGACTCGACCTGCGACTGGATCTTGGACCCGAGGGCCAGTACCTCCGCTTCCTTGGTCAGCACCGCGACCAACCGCGCCAGACGCGCCTTGACGTCGGGCGTCTCCAGGAGCTCCTGCTTGGCCTGGGTCGTCAACGCGGGGAGCGTCGCCGCGATGAGATCGCCGAGCCGGTCGGGCTGGGTGACGTTCTCCACGACGGTCGCGAGCTCGTCGGGCAGCATCGGCGACAGCTCGACCACCTGGCGGAAGAGGTTGACCGCGTTCCGCGCGAGCGCCTCCGTCTCCAGGTCGCCGGCCGGCGGAGAGAGCTCGGGCTCCTCCGCGATCCGGGCCACCAGGTACGGACGTACCTGCGCCATCTCGACGATGCGGATACGATGCAGTCCCTGGACGACCAGGCGCACCGTCCCATCTGGCTGCTTGAGGATCTTGTGCACGGTCGCGAGGGTCCCGATCCGATGCAGATCCGCCTCCTGTGGATCCTCCGTCGAGGCGTCCCGCTGGGTAAAGACCCCGATCAGGCGGTTCCCCCGGACCACGTCCTCGAGCAGGCGGACCGAGGACTCGCGCCCCGCGCCGAGCGGAAGGGCGGACTGGGGAAACAGCACAGTGTCACGCAACGGCAGGATCGGAACCTGGTCGGGAACGGGAGCACCCGCGTTCCGCGGATCGGCGCTCGCGGTGAACACCTTGTCGTCTGCCATGATGATGGCCTTCCTTTCCCTCAAAAGAGATCGACGGGGGAGAGCTGGCTCGATGCCGCCCGGACGAGCGCTTCGCCTTTGCCGCGCCGCGCTTCGTCCCGCACGTCCGCCATGTCACCCCGTACGTGATCGGTCAATTCCTCGATCCGCGCCTGCATGTCGAGCATCCGGCGCCTCATCTTTAGGATGATTTCGATGCCCGCGAGATTCACCCCGAGGTCGCGCGCGAGCCGGGTGACGCGGGCGATCTCCTCGACGTCCTCCGCCGAGTACATGCGCGTCTTGCCTTCGGTACGGCTCGGACGGATGAGCCCCTTCTTCTCGTACATCCGGAGGGTCTGAGGATGGATCTTCACCATCTCCGCGACCACCCCGATCATGTAGAGGGGCCGGCTTCGCTCGGTCATTCCCGTGCGCTCCCCGGGTTCTCGACGGTGGGCCGCCCGGGCAACAGGCGCCCCAGCTCTCGGAACATCTCCTGGGTTCGGGTGTCGACGTCACGCGGGATCTCCACCCGCGTGGTGACGTAGAGGTCGCCCCGGCCGTCATTCGCCAGGCGCCGGACCCCCTTGCCGCGCAGGCGAAACGTCTGGCCGCTCTGGGTTCCGGGAGGAATCGCCAGGTCCACGACACCGTCCACTCCCCGGACGCGCACCCGGCTACCCAGCACCGCCTCCACCAGCGTCAGAGGTACCTCGCAGTACAGGTTGTCCCCCTTGCGGGTGTATCTCGGATCCTCGTGGACACGGGCGACGACGATCAGATCTCCCCGCGACCCCCCGAACGGGCCGGCGTGACCCTCTCCCCCGACCCGCAGCTGGGCGCCGGTGTCGAGGCCCGGGGGCAGCAGGACATGGATCGACGCACGGCTCGTCGAGACTCCCCGCCCGCGACACACCGAGCACGGCGCAGACACCCTGACGCCGGCACCGTCACAGGCGGGGCACCGGACACCCTGCCCGGAGGCCTCACGCCAGACGGTGCCGAGCCCGCCGCAGTGCGAGCACGCGCTCGGCTCGGCTCCCGGAGCCGCCCCGGTCGCCCCGCAGGCAGCGCACGGGGACAACCGGTCGACCGGCACGTCCACCTCGACTCCGGCCACCGCCTGCTGGAACGACAGCTCGACCGGAACGTGGACGTCATCGCCCCGGCGCCCCTCGTTCGTGCCGGGCCGGGCGCGCCCAGCCGGCTGGGACCCGTGACGATCGTAGACGGTCCGGGTCGTGGGATCACTCAGGATGCGGTACGCCTCGGCGATCTCCTCGAACAGCGCGCGCGCTTCGCGCTCCCACAAGTTGACGTCCGGGGAGTACCGTCGCGCCAGGCGCTGGTAGGCACGCCGGATCTGCGCCGCGGTCGCACCGGCCTCCACCTCGAGCACCGCATAGTAGTCGCGCATGGTCACGCGCGGGGCCCACGCGATCGCGCGGGCCCCGCGCTCCTCACTGCCGTCCGTGCCGACCCGGCGTTATTTCTTCTCTCCCAGATCCTCGAACTCGGCATCCACCACGTCGCCCTTCGGCGCACCACCATCGGCGGCAGCGCCGGGCTGGGGCGCGCCCGCGGCTCCCGGCTGGGTCTTGGCCTGGACGTCCTTGTACATCGCCTCCGCCAGCTTGTGCGACGCCTGGGTCACCGCCTCCTGCGACTTCTTGATCCGCTCCAGATCGTCGGTCTTCAGCGCCTCCCGCAGCTCGGTCAGCGCGGTCTCGGCCGCCTGCTTGTCGGTGGCGTCGACCTTGTCCCCGTAGTCGCGGAGCATCTTCTCGGTGTTGTAGACCGTCGAGTCACCCTGGTTCTTGACCTCGATGCTCTCGCGCTGACGGGCATCGTCGGCCGCGTTCGTCTCGGCCTCCCGCTTCATCCGGTCGATCTCTTCCTTGCTGAGGCCGGAAGAGGCGGTGATCGTGATGTTCTGCTGCTTGCCGGTCGCCTTGTCGCGCGCCGAGACGTTCAGGATGCCGTTCGCGTCGATGTCGAACGTCACCTCAATCTGTGGCACGTTCCGGGGCGCGGGCGGAATCCCGTCCAGATGGAAACGCCCGAGGGTGCGATTGTCGCGCGCCATCGGTCGCTCACCCTGCACCACGTGGACCTCCACCGAGGGCTGACTGTCCGAGGCGGTCGTGAACGTCTCCGCCTTCTTGGTGGGGATCGTGGTGTTCGCCTCGATCAGCTTGGTCATGACCCCGCCCAGGGTCTCGATGCCGAGGGACAGGGGTGTCACGTCCAGCAGCAGCAGGTCCTTGACCTCGCCGGTGAGGACCGCCGCCTGTACCGCCGCGCCCAGCGCGACCACCTCGTCCGGATTGACGGTCCGGTTCGGCTCCTTGCCGAAGAGCTTCTTGACCTCTTCCTGGACCTTGGGCATCCGGGTCTGGCCGCCCACCAGGATGACCTCGTCGATGTCGCCGGGGTTCACCCCGGCCTGGCGCATCGCCTCACGGCAGGGAGTCAGGCTGCGCTCGATCAGGTCGGCCACCAGGGACTCGAGCTTCGCCCGGGTGAGCGTCAGCACCAGGTGCTTGGGCCCGGTGGCGTCCGCCGTGACGAACGGGAGGTTGATCTCGGTCTGCACAGTGGTCGACAGCTCGCACTTGGCCTTCTCCGACGCCTCCTTGAGCCGCTGGAGCGCCATGCGGTCCTTCCGCAGGTCGATGCCGTTCTCCCGCTTGAACTCGTCCGCGATCCAGTCCATCACGCGTTGGTCGAAGTCGTCACCGCCCAGGTGGGTGTCACCGTTGGTGGCCTTGACCTCCACCACGCCCTCGCCAATCTCCAGGACCGAGATGTCGAAGGTACCGCCGCCCAGGTCGTACACCGCGACCGTCTCGTCCTTCTTCTTGTCGAGCCCGTAGGCGAGCGCGGCTGCGGTGGGCTCGTTGACGATCCGCAGGACCTCGAGACCGGCGATGGCCCCCGCGTCCTTGGTGGCCTGGCGCTGGCTGTCGTTGAAGTAGGCGGGGACGGTGATGACCGCCTGGGTCACCTTCTCGCCCAGGTACGCCTCGGCCGCCTCCTTCAGCTTGCGCAGCACGAGCGCGGAGATCTCCGGCGGAGAGTACTCCTTCCCACGGCTCTCCACGCGGGCATCACCGTTCTTGGCCTTGAGCACCTTGTAAGGCACCAGCTTGATCTCGTTGAGGACCTCGTCGTACCGCCGACCCATGAAGCGCTTGATGGAAAAGATCGTGTTGTCGGGGTTGGTGATGGCCTGACGCTTGGCCACCTGCCCGACGAGGGTCTCGCCCTCCTTGGTGAACGCCACCACGGAAGGCGTCAGGCGGCTCCCTTCCTGATTAGCGATGACGGCGGGGTCTCCGCCTTCCACCACCGCCACCACCGAGTTCGTCGTTCCCAGGTCGATGCCAATCACCTTCGCCATGTCGTGTTCTCTCCTGTCTGAGTGTCTGGATCAGGTCGCCGGGCCGGCGGGCGCCGAGCGATCGCGCCCGGGCCCGCCGGCACCTCTACCGGACGTGCTAGGCCGCCTCGATCTTGATTTCCTTCGGCTTGCTCTCTTCCGCCTTCGGAAGGTTCACCGTCAACACCCCGTCCCGGTAGGTCGCCTTGACCTGCCCGGCGTCGACTGGAGCGGGCAGCGCGACCGCGCGTTCGAACTTGCCGAACCAACGCTCACGGCGGTGGTGGCTCGCCTCCTCGGCATCGCCGGTCCACTGCCGCTCGCCCTTGATGGTGAGCACGTCGTCGGTCAGGGACAGATGAATGTCCTTCTCGCTCAGCCCCGGCAGCTCGGTACTGACCACGAACTGGTTCTTGGTCTCGTACATGTCCGCGGTGGGAGCCCACACCCGCTCTATCTTCCCCGAGCCGGTCGGCTGGCCCAGAAATCCGTCGAAGAATCGATTCACCTGGGCATGGATGTCGGTCAAGTCGCTGGATAGCTCCTGCGAGAACGGACGGAATCGAATCAGCGCCATGAGTCTTTCTCCTATGTTCGGGCCTACCGCCCTTGCTTGGATCTAAGTCTATATGACTTATATATGCTGAGCGTGGGCCTGTCAACTAACTGGTAAACTATCCATAAATGGCAATTGAATCAGAATCTTTGGTTGGGGGCGAGCTGATGATACGGTCCAGCGATGCGGCTTGGCTGCCTCGGGTGTCTGGGCACGGCCATCGGACTGATTGTCCTGCTATGCCTGGCCGGGGGGGCCCTGTGGACGTGGAACGGGCTTTACGGGGTTCCAACGCTGCTGCCGTCGACCTTGAACAGGGCAGACCCCGCGCTGGTGGAGCGAAAGCTAGCCGAGATCGGCCTGCGGGGCAGCGGCCGGTCGGCCCGGTCGGAGCCGCTGGTCCTGAGCGAAACAGAGGTCGCGACCCTCGTTTCCGGGCATGTCGCCGATGCCGGCATGCGGTTGGCCACGGTCGCCGTCAGTCTTCGCCCCGATCGAGTCTCGGTCCAAGGGCGCGTGCCCTTGGACGCGTTGATCCAGGACTCCCCGATAGCCTGGGTGGGGTCGGCTCTCGCACGCAGGACCCTGGCCTCGCCGGTCTGGCTTACTTTGAGCGGCCACGTGGAGCTGGCTGCCCCCACCGGACCCCGGCGGCCACGCTATGCAGAGGCAACCCTGATCAGCGCACGCCTCGGGCGGATCCCGGCGCCCAGCTGGCTCCTGGGGCTGATGCTGGGCTCCCGGGGAGCCTCCCTGCTCCGATGGCAGGTGCCCGGCGTCGTCGACCGGCTGGAAATCGGGGAGGGGCGGATCACCATCAGGACACGCTAGGCAGGCCCTTCACGAGCAGCCCGAACGAAGCGCATCTGCAGGTCGTAGACGATCTCCTCCAGCAGCCGGGACTCCTGCTCGGTGCGGTT
>Ga0307471_100000348_pt1 | contig 23807 bp, 20 predicted proteins | sample atmos_gasesAM3C__2_FD_204566 | JGI IMG/M metagenome (GOLD analysis project Ga0307471, IMG submission 204566) | Hardwood forest soil microbial communities from Morgan-Monroe State Forest, Indiana, United States - atmos_gasesAM3C_515 | ecosystem: Environmental > Terrestrial > Soil > Temperate...
CGCGTTGAACGCATCCGGCTCGAACGGCTGGTTGGCTTTGCCCCAGTTGATTTCGCGTTCGACCATCGCGTCGCGCACGATGTATTTGTCGTTGGGCGAGCGGCCGGTGTGCTGGCCGGTCAGTGCGATGATGGCGCCGTCTTCGCTCAGCTTCACTTCGTGGCGGCGCAGCGCCTGTTCGTACAGTTGCGCCGGCGAGAGGTTGACATGAACGGCGACAAGGCCGGTGAGGCCGATTTGGGCAAGATTCTGTTCCATGATTTTTGATTGCTGTGATGGGGTGGTGCCGCCGGTCTGGTCCGGCGAGGCATCTTGCAGTTTAACGCTTTGAAGGCGCATGGATTTTCTCCTCTTTGTGCCTGAATAACAGTTAAATTCGTCCACCTGGCCTCCGCAGGCGAGCGCCTTATATCACAAGCCTTTGGTCCGTCTCAATTGGTTTTGCAATGTAAATAATTTCGTCCCGGGCCCGATTTATGCCATAGTCCGGCCTTAACAGGACGGCCTTAACCAATCGGTGAAAAGCAGGCCGTTCAAGGCATTAAGCAAATGCCGGGAGACAATTTCAGTGACGCAAACGATTGCTTTGGTCGATGACGACCGCAACATCATTACGTCCGTCACCATGGCTTTGGAGGCCGAGGGATTCGAGGTACGCACCTATCCCGACGGCGACGAGGCCTTGCGTGGCTTGACGCAGCGTCCGGCCGATCTCGCCGTGCTCGATATCAAGATGCCGCGCCTGAACGGCATGGAGCTTTTGCAAAAACTGCGGCAATCGAGCGCAGCTTCCAATATGCCGGTGATTTTTCTCACCTCCAAGGATGAGGAAGTGGACGAAATCATGGGCCTGCGCATGGGTGCCGACGATTATATCAAGAAGCCATTCTCCCAGCGTCTCCTGATGGAACGCATTCACGCGCTTCTGCGCCGCGAGCAGGCGCGGGCGCAGCCGGCCAGCACCGATCCCAACAACGTGATGACGCGCGGCGAGCTTTTGCTCGACGGCGCGCGCCATGTCTGCAGCTGGAAAGGCAAGCCGGTCGATCTCACCGTGACCGAGTTCCTGCTGGTGAAGGCGCTGGCGCAGCGGCCGGGCCATGTCAAAAGCCGCGACCAGCTAATGGATGCCGCCTATGGCGAAAGTATTTATGTCGACGATCGCACCATCGACAGCCACATCAAACGTTTACGCAAAAAGTTCAAGGTCGTGGATGCTGACTTCTCCCAAATCGAAACCCTCTATGGCGTCGGTTACCGCTATAAAGAAGCCTAACGAAGGTTTTTATCGCGAATCTCACCCGGCGCCGCCGCAGACCAAAAGCGCGCAGGGACCGGCCGCATTCGAAAATACGGCCGAACGTGAATCGCAATCGCATACCTGGTGGCTGTGGCGGCGCGACGGCAATGTCGAGAGGGGCCGGCATTTATCGCCGATCATGCTGCGCATCCTCGCCGTCAATGTGCTGGCGCTGGCGATCCTTGTCGGCAGTCTGCTTTATCTCGGCCGCTATCAGGACCGCATTATCGCCTCCCAGCTCGACGATCTGATCCTGCAGGCGCGCATCACCGCGAGCGCGGTAGCCGAAGGTGCTGTGGTGGTCGGCGATGACGAGCGCAACATTCTCTCGCCGTTGCTCGCGCGCCTGATGGTGCGTCGATTGGCCGAGACCACCGAAACGCGCACGCGTCTGTTCGATACCGACAGCACCTTGCTCGCGGATAGTCGCATTCTGCTGGCCAGCGGCGGCAAGATGCAGACCGAGGAATTGCAGGAGCCCGACGAGCATGCCTCGCTCGGCAAGCGCGCCATCGAGGCCTTGTTCGATGTCATCGACCTCATCCCCCAGCGCGGAAAATTTCCGCTCTATCAGGAAGAAGACCCGCAGCACGGCAACCCGTACGATATCGTCAAGCGCGCGTCGCTGGGTGAAAAGGCAACGCAAGTATGGAGCATGCCAGGCCGCGGGTTGATGCTCACGGTGGCGGTGCCGGTGCAGCACTATAAGCAGGTAATGGGCATGCTGATGCTCTCGCGCTCGGGCGTGAAGATCGACGAAGCGATCCACGATGTGCGCATCGACATTCTCAAGATTTTCTTCGTCACGCTGATGATCACGGTGGCGCTGTCGTTTTATCTCGCGCGCGCGATCGCCAGGCCGATCCGCATGCTGGCCGCCGCCGCCGAAGGCTTGCGCCACGGCCAGATGCAGATCAAGGGCTTTGCCGGCAGCGCGCGTTTGCTCGATCCCAAGGCGATCCCCGACATGACCGCGCGCCGCGACGAGATCGGGGATCTTTCGGGCGCTTTGCGCGATCTGACGGCGGCGCTTGCGCAGCGCATCGGCGCGATTGAGAATTTCGCCGCCGATGTCGCGCATGAAATCAAGAATCCGCTCACTTCTTTGCGCAGTGCGGTCGAAACCGCCGAACGCGTGCAGGATCCCGGCATGCAGAAAAGGCTGATGTTGGTGCTGCGCGACGATGTCGATCGGCTCGACCGCCTGATCAGCGATATCGCGGACGCGTCCCGCCTCGATGCCGAATTGAGCCGGGCCGAAGCCGCGCCGATCGATATCGGTCAGTTGCTCGGCACGCTGGTCGATATCTACCGCACGCCGATGACGAATGGCAGCGCGCGCGCCGAAGTCATGCTGATGCCGATCCGCGAACGGATGGTTGCCATGCTGATTGGGCCGCGTTTCGTGCAGGTGATGCAGAATTTGATCGACAATGCAATTTCCTTTTCGCCGCCGGGCGGTAAAATCGTCCTGTCGGCCGCGCGCGCCGGCCGCCTCATCCGCATCATGGTGGAAGATAGCGGCCCCGGCATACCCGACAACACGCTGGAAGCGATTTTCGACCGTTTCTATAGCGAGCGCCCGCGCGAGGAAAAATTCGGCACCCATTCGGGCCTCGGCCTCAGCATCTCGCGGCAGATCGTCGAGGCGCATCGCGGCGCACTGAGGGCGGAAAACCGCCGTGACGCCGCCGGCCATATACTGGGCGCGCGTTTTATCGTGCAATTGCCGGGGTTGGTGGAATGAAATCTGGGTTAATTCTTAGATAGTACCTAAACCACACTTATCCAGCCGGAGCATATGTACAAAACAACCAGCCGAAGAAACTAAATCAGTACGCGCTGCTTCAAAACCTCTATGAGCCGTTCCATTAGCAAGATCAGCTGAGGCTAAATCAAATCTCGTCCGCATGCTTGACATAAAGTTGTCGCCAGTAGGGCGTATGATTATGTCTGGCTCTGCCGGGAGACTTGCTAAATATGTTCGAGTTTCTTCAATTGTATCAATGACACCAATTACCGATGGCGCTCTGTCGTTTTCCGGATGCCATCGGGTAATTTCCCTGGCCATATTATCAAGGACATAGATTAAGAGTTCTCTGTAAGTTTCCATGAAATTTCCACTTCACAAATTTTTCTGATTTTATCAATATGCCTAAATAAGCCAATACTCAATTACGCCTGCTGATATGGTTTCTTGATTTATAGATATAGTGCTCATATGTTCCAATCAGATTTAACCATAACCTTTCAGCTCCATATTTGGGGGTTTCATGCCCAGCGACATCGTCATTGCCAGCGCCGCCCGCACGCCGATCGGCTCGTTTAACGGGGCGCTGAGTTCGCTGCCGGCGCATGCGCTGGCGGCCGAAACCATCAAGGCCGCGCTCGAACGCGCGAAAGTCGCGGCCAATGAAGTTTCCGAAGTGGTGCTGGGGCAAGTGCTGGCGGCCGCGCAAGGCATGGGACCCGCGCGGCAGGCCGCGATTGCCGCCGGCATTCCGCAAGATCGCACCGCCTATGCCGTCAATCAGATTTGCGGCTCGGGTCTGCGCGCGGTAGCGAACGGCGGCGTCTCGATCAAATCCGGCGACAATGGAATTGTGGTCGCCGGCGGCATGGAAAGCATGAGCCTCTCGCCGCATGCCATTCATCTGCGCGGCGGCGTGCGCATGGGCAATGCCGAACTGATCGACATCATGATCCGCGATGGCTTGTGGGATATCTTCAATAATTATCACATGGGCAACACGGCCGAGAATGTCGCGCAGAAATTCCAGATCACGCGCGCGATGCAGGATGAATTTTCCTGCGCCTCGCAGAACAAGGCCGAAGCCGCGATCAAGGCGGGCAAATTCAAGGATGAAATCGTGCCCGTCACGGTCAAGAGCAAGAAAGAAGATATCAAGGTCGAGCAGGATGAATTTCCACGCTTCGGCACCACGCCGGACGCGCTCGCCAAATTAAAACCGGCTTTCACAAAGGATGGCACCGTCACCGCCGGCAATTCCTCCGGCATCAATGACGGCGCGGCGGCCGTGGTGCTGATGACGGATGCGGAAGCGTCCCGGCGCGGCATCAAGCCGTTGGCGCGTATCGCGTCATGGGCGACCTGCGGCGTCGATCCCGCGATCATGGGCACCGGCCCCATTCCGGCCAGCCGTAAGGCTTTGGAAAAAGCGGGCTGGAAAATCGCCGATCTCGATCTGATTGAGGCCAACGAGGCTTTCGCGGCGCAGGCCGTCGCCGTCAACAAGGATCTCGGCTGGGATATCGCAAAAGTGAATGTGAATGGCGGCGCAATCGCGCTCGGCCATCCGATCGGCGCTTCCGGCGCGCGCATTCTCGTCACGCTCTTGCATGAGATGCAAAAGCGACAGGCGAAAAAAGGCATCGCCACACTCTGCATCGGCGGGGGCATGGGAATTGCGATGTGCGTGGAGAGAGGCTAGGGGTCAATAAGGATCGTCTACAACTAACATATTGATATTAAATGGATAAATCATGTCACGAGTAGCAATAGTAACCGGCGGTACGCGCGGGATTGGTGCGGCGATTAGTACGGCATTGCATGGTGCGGGCTATAAGGTTGCCGCTGTTTATCATGGCAATGAGGACGCGGCAAAAACCTTCACCAAAAAAACCGGCATTCCGCATTTCAAATTCGATGTCAGCGATTTTGCCGCTTGCCAGCAGGGCGTGGCCAAAATTCAGGCCGCGCTCGGCCCGGTCGATGTGCTGGTCAACAATGCCGGCATCGCGCGCGACGCCTTTCTGCATAAAATGAAACCGGAGCAATGGAGCGAGGTGATCCGCACCAATCTCGATTCCATTTTCAACATGTCGCGCCTCGTGATCGAAGGCATGCGCGAACGCGGCTTCGGCCGCATTATCAATATGAGCTCCATCAACGGCCAGAAGGGCCAGATCGGCCAGACCAATTACGCCGCGACCAAGGCCGGGATCATCGGCTTCACCAAAGCGCTGGCGCTTGAGTCGGCCGGCAAGGGTGTGACGGTCAACGCGGTGGCACCCGGCTATATCGACACGGATATGGTGCACACAATGCCGCAGGAGCTGCTCGATAAAGTCGTCACGCGCATTCCGGTCAAGCATCTGGGCAAGCCCGAAGATATCGCCCGCATGGTGCTGTTTCTTGCCAGCGACGAAGCCGGCTTTGCCACCGGCGCGACTTTTACGGTCAATGGCGGGCAGTATTTGACATAATCAGATGTCAGAATACAGATGTCAGATGTCAGGAAATGCTAGACTATTTTATTTCTGACATCTGACATCCGCTATCTGACATCTGGCACAATGAAATCCTCTTCCGAAAACATGCTCATCTTCATGATCCAGCAGACCTGGCGCTACGCCGGAGCCTGGCGGCGGCGTATGGCCTTGTTTTATTTGATGTTTTTGGCCGCCAATATCCTGATCGCGCTGCAGCCGATCGTACTGGCGAAGATCATCGATTCGGTGCAAGGCGGCGGTACGGAAGCCGTTCACGATACGCTCGCATGGGCGGTCCTTTATGGCGCCCTGATCGTGCTGTTCTGGATTCTGCACGGGCCCGCCCGCGTGATCGAACGGCGCACCGGCTATGTTGTGTTTCAGAATTTCCTCGCCGCGATCTATCAGAAGATCACCGAGATGCCGCTGCGCTGGCATCAGGATCATCATTCCGGCGACACCATCAATCGCGTGAACAAGTCCGGCCGTGCCTTGTTTAATTTTGTGCAGGATCAATTCGTCGGCATCCTGATGATCGTGCGTTTCAGTGTGGGCATGATCGTGCTTTGCATTTATTCCTGGTGGGTGGCGTTAATCTCGCTGGCGATCAGCGGATTGATCGCGCTCGCCATTCGCCGGTTCGATGCCGTCCTGATCCCGCTTATCAAGACCACCAACGAGCGCGAACATCATCTGAACGCGGCGCTTTACGATTACATCAGCAACATCGTGACCGTACTTACGCTGCGCCTGCAGAACGACACGCGCATGGAAGTCGAACAGCGCATCGGCGCGATGAAACCGAGCTTCTGGCGCCAGGTGGCGGTCAATGAATACAAATGGGGATTCGTCAACATTCTGCTGGTGGTGACGCAGGCTGCCATCGTGGGGGCCTATATCTCGCTGCATCTCATGCGTCACCAGCCGCTGGTGATCGGCACCGTGGTGGCGATTTTCCAGTATCTGCTGATGATAAGCCAGGTGTTCTACGACGCCGCCAATTATTACGGCACGCTCATGCAACGGCATACCGATGTGCATACGGTCGATGAATTGATCGCCGATCATGCGCGCCTCGCGGTGCCTGCATCGGCCAGCGCCGCGCGCACCTGGCGCGAATTGCGCATCGAGGGGCTGACTTTCACTCATCAGGAAGGCGAAGACCGGCTGCACACGCTGCGCGATATCAATCTGACCATTGCCGCGCGCCAGAAAGTGGCGCTGATAGGCCAAAGCGGCTCCGGCAAGACGACGTTGCTCACCCTCATGCGCGGGCTTTACGAAGCGCCGCATGTACGTCTGCGTCTCGACGATCACGATTATGAAAGCCTGCTGCCTTTATCCGGCTTCACCACGCTGGTGCCGCAGGACAGCGAGATTTTCGAGAATACCGTCCTCTACAATCTTACGCTTGGCACCGAAGTTTCCGAAGCTATCGTTCGGCAGGCCATGATGATCACGACCTTCGATGAGGTCGCCGACAAATTGCCCCAGGGCGTGATGACCGATATCCGCGAGCGCGGCGTCAACCTATCCGGCGGTCAGAAGCAGCGCTTGGCACTGACGCGCGGCCTGATTGCGGCGCGCAATTCCTCGCTTTTGCTGCTCGACGAGCCGACCAGCAGCGTCGATCTGCCGACCGAAGCCATTATTTTCGACCGCCTGTCCGCGGCGCTCGCTGATAAGGCCATCGTCGCTTCGATCCACCGTCTGCATCTGCTGCCGCGCTTCGACCATATCGCCCTCATGCAGAACGGGGTGATCGCCGAGCAGGGCTCGTTCCTTGCGCTTTTGGCCAAACGCGGCAGTTTCTATCATTTATGGCAGCATCATCTTGCGCAAACCGCGGCCGGCGGCAAAGGTCAAACCCTTCATGAAACGCCCCCAAACTAAAACGTCTGTTCCGGACGATCGCCGCTATCCCGCGCGCCCGGTCGTCGGCATCGGCATTGTCATCTGGCGCGGCGACAGACTGCTGCTGGTCAAGCGCAAGCATCCGCCGCGCCAGGGCGAATGGGGCCTGCCGGGCGGCGTGCAGCAATTGGGCGAAACCATCATGCAGGCGGCGGTGCGCGAGGCGCGCGAGGAAACCGGCCTCGATATCACGCCGCTCGGCATCATCACCGCGCTTGATGCGCTGACGCGCGACAAAAGCGGCAAACCCGAATTTCATTACACGATCATCGAAGTCGCGGCGGAATCGCGTGAAGGCAAGCCGCAAGCGCAAACTGACGCGCTGGAAGTGCGCTGGGCCACGATGGAAGAGGTCGAGAAACTATGCGCCTGGCCCGAGGTCGCGCGCGTGGCGCGGTTGTCGCTGCTGCAGCGGGCGTTGTAGCTATATAAGCCGCGCCGGTTTAATGGGTCGCAAACGTCACGCTGCTGAAGGGGTAGGAATTGCCTACTAGGGTGTCGCAGCCGGCTGCTCCCGTCGAACTTGTGATTGTGACGGTAACGTTTCCGCTCGCGCTGACCGGTCCTTGCGAGCACGGCGTGCAGTATTGGTAGCCGGAGGGGTCAGTTGGCGATTGTCCTGCCGGTTTGTCGACGATTTGGCTACTAGTAAAGCTAAACGGGCTGCTTCCTGATACCGTCGTGTCGCTGTTGGCCAACTGGAAATACCCGTCGCTTCCCGACCACGAGGCCGTGCCCGTCACGTTGCAGCCGTTGTAAGTGCCCGATACGGAGATGTTGCTGTAGGATGACGAAACCCTATTGCTCGTGGGGCAGGCATCGCAGCGGCCTACGCTGCACGAAGCATTTTGATCGGCGTCACTTCCGTACCCATAGCAAGTCCAGCTGCACGGGCAAAGTCCGCCATTCGAAGTGACAGGAACGGGGCTTGGGTATCCCTGCATGATGTTGCCGACCATGGCGCAGAGATTGGAATCGGGGGCGGCCGGAACGCCCAGGGCAGTGACGGCCTGGCCGCATGCTCCCGGCGCCGAATCCGTGTCATAAGCCCAGCAGCCGACACTCGTGCTGTTGCCGGCGCAATTCCATGCCCATTCCATCGTGCCGCTTACATTGATGGCATTAATCGGGCTCGAAGTGCCTTGATCGCAAAGGCCGCTTTGCGGGCCGGGCGAAGGATATGCCGCATTGGTCGTCACCGTTGCCGAAGCCGTGCCGCATGCGGCGCCGTTGGTTGTTATGGTCGACTGGCATTGCTGCGAGCCGTTCGTGTCTTGGCATGTCCAACTGCACGTGTTGCCGCTTTGAGTGATGGAGCCCGTCAATGTATCGCCCGAGATGCATAATCCCGTGGCGCTGGCGGCCGGACATGTAGCCGCCTGGGTGTTTGCTAAAGTGCCGCAATGGTTGCCAGACGAGATGTTGGCGGTGCAATTTGCAGTTCCGCTCGTGCCGACGCATGACCAGGTCCACAGGGTATCCGACTGATTTGCCACGGCTGGGTTTGGCTCGGCACTGCCCGCCGAACACAATAAATTTCCGCTTGGTGCCGTGTCATACGATCCGTTATTGCCCGGGCCGCATATGCCCATTCCTGGCGCGGATGTGCAGTTCGTGGTTGTGCCGTTATTGGGGCCTTGACACTGCCAGATCCACCAATCGCCGGAAGTCTGCAAAGATGCGCTCACCAATGTGCTGGGCGGAAATACGCCTTGGCCCGCGCATAGATTACTCGTAGGTGCTGCCTGAGAAGACGTGATGCCATCGCCGGCCGCATCGCCGCATTTACCGGGCCCCGGTTTGCTTGTATCGAAATAGACGCACGGATCGACCATATTATACCAGGGGTTAATGGTGTCCGCCGGTATGGTGCATTCCCAGTTCCAGGCCGTCGCATTGCAGTTCCATATATCCAGACCATAGGTCGGAATGGCTGCAGTCGGATCGAGTGTGACAGCGCAGCTTGCCGAAAGCGCCACTCCCTCGGGCGTTCCGTAGGTGCACAAAGGCGCTAACGGAGCAGTCGTCCCGCCATTGCCATTCAAAGCCGTATTACACCCCGCATGCGCGGGAGCGGAGCAGTCCGCGTGGGTGCTCGCGGTGTCGCAGCTCCAGTTGAAGAATCCGGTAGACGCGGTGTTGTCGGTTACGGATGAGGCCGTCGCTCCGCTTGGGCACAGATTTGCAGTCGGGGCGCCTCTGGTGAACAGGCCATCGGCGGCACCACAACTTCCGGCAGTTACGTTGTAGTTGCAGGTGGCAATGTTCTTGCTGGGCGTTCCGTTGCATGTCCATTGCCACGGACCCGTCGAACTGGTGGCTGTGCTCGGGCCACCTTGGAGCCATGACCCGAATACGCTGGTTTGCGCGCATAATCCCGATACGCTGTTCGGGTTTTGCTGCTGCTTTTGGATTTCGCTGGTGGTATAGGGAGGTCCGCCGCAAGCGCCGTCCACCGCCGTGCAGCTTCCGTCGCCGTTGGTGACGACCCACTGGCCTTGGGCGTTACAGGCCGCGGCCACCCAGAACGTCATAGTGGAATCGCCCAGAATCTGTGACGCGTAGCCATAATCGATATCGCCAATGGCGCCCCAGATCTGCGGGTCCAAACCGTTCGCCAATCCTTCAAAGCGCTGGCCCGGGTAAAAGGTGGCGGACTGCCTGTTGCCGTTCGGGCATTGCAAGGTGGCCGTTCCTCCGCACGCATTGCCGACGGTGATGCCATAACCGGTAGCCGTCATGCCGAGAGGGGTATTGACCGGATTTGGCGCAAGGCCATTCAACTGCCGCTGTGCCTGGATGGCTTTAAGGAAAGCATCCCATTCTGTTGGCGTGTTCCACGGCACAAAATATTTCGTGCCAGTATTATTGACGATCGAAAGAACGGCAGTACCGCTCACATCGCCGGCGCCGGATAAGTTAGCTAGGGGCGTATGCGTCTGGGAAATGACGACCGAATCTCCTGCATTGAGCTCCGTGCCATGTCCGGCGCAAGTCGCGCCGGCACCACAAGCCGCCAGATTCGGGTCTTTCGCCCATGCCGGTATCGCAACAGCCTGAAAGATAAGTAGGGTTGCTAAAAGCAACCGGCCTTGTGGGGAAAAGAGGCCCACCCCTGATCTCTCGGATTTATCCATATATGCAGCTCGCCTGGTGCCGATCGTCCAGCACAAATGTAACGAAATTCAATATATATAGGATAAGGGTTTCCGTTGTTTTAATTTTACCTAACGCGATGATTTATCTTAAATGCCGGAAATCGGGGCCGGAAAATAACGATATTTTCGGACACGAAAAGTTAAAAACTACCGCGAAACTCCTATTGTGAAGTCAGGGTCACACCAGTGGCGCTGTAGGTCACCGGATTGCCGGTATTTAAATTCGTGTCACCGGGGCAGCTGCCAGCCGTGGCCTGTACGACAACGGCAGCATTGCTCACGCTTTGCGCCGACAGGTAGCAGGGCCGGCAGTAGTTTCCGGTCGCAGTGGCTGCGGTAAGAATCGATTGGCTAAAGGTTCCGTGTAATGGGTCGCTCCATTGCAGCAACTTCGAAACGCCAGTCGGGCTGATGAGGTTGGTTTGGCTCCAGGAGGAATAGCCCTGCACCGCGCAGCCATTGACCGTTCCTGTGATTGAGGTGCTGGTCTGATTGGATGTGACCGTCCCGCTGCAGGCCTGGCAAATATCCGCATGGCAGCTTGAGTCCTGGCCCGTATAAGCGCCGTTGCCAAGGCAAGTCCAGTTCCAGGGACCCGTCCCCGTTACCGTTGAAGGGACGCCCTGAGAGCAAAGATTGAAATTGGGTATATCTGGAACAGCGGTACCATTGGCCGTACCACACAATCCTGCACCCGCTCCGGAATCAGGCGCGCTGCAGGAAACATAGGCACCGCCGTCGCCCTGACAGGTCCAAACCCATTGGTTGCTGCCGTTATCGACCGGGGTGCTTGCGGCATTGCCCGGACCACAAAGGCCGGCGTTAGGAACCGTGGTCGATGGCGAGCCAGCAGCGGCTCCGCAGGTGGGCGTGCCGCTGGCAGCCGTGTTCGGCGCCGAGCAATTGGCCGTGCCGCCGCCGCTGCCGGTTCCCGTGCAACTCCATTGCCAATTCCCGCCAACGACCACGGGCGCAGTGTAAGTATTACCAGGCGCGCACAAATTGGATGGGGGCGTGGTGGTTGGCACCCCGTTCGAACTACCGCATTGACCGGTAATAATTGACGGCGCGATGCAGAGCTCTACAATTCCGCCGCTGCCGTCGCAACCCCATTCCCATTGACCGGCGCCTATATCCAGATGTGGAGGATTGGGATTCGGCGTGCCAGCGGCGCACAATTCGGCAAGCGTGCTCGGCGGGCTGGAACTGGGATAGGAAACTTTATTAGCGGTGCCGCAAGCCGCCACGGGCTCGCTGCCGCAATCCACCGTCGTGCTGCCGCCCTGGCATTGCCAGACCCATTGAGCAGGCGGGCCGGGATCGTAAGTCGGCCCGCTGATCAAAGTGCTGTTGGCACATAATTGGCCGGTTGGCGAGTTGGTTGAGGAATTATCCACAACGCCATTGGCGCTGCCGCAAGAAACAGCGCCGGCATCGAAGGCAACGCACCAAGCCGTCCAGTAGTCTTTAGTAATTCCGTCTCCCGAATAGGAAAGACAATGCCAGTTCCACCCGGCTTCGGTCGTGCCCCAAAGATTGGTTTGTCCGGTATCTGTGTGAAATACTGTGTCTGGCTTTCCTTGGTTGCACAGATAATCGGTCGCTGGATTGGGCGCCACCGTTAGGTTGTTGTGGCCAACTATATTGCCATTACAGTCGCCTCCAGTTGGAGCGGTGCAAGACGTTGTGGTCGCACCGTTACCTGTGCCGGTGCAGGTCCAATGATACAAGTTTGGAACATAAGTCGTGGCCGGATTATTAGCCGGATTGAAGGGGTTTTGATCGGGACCCGTCACGGCGGAAGCTTTACCATTTGTGCACAGATTTTGTGTAGGCGCCTGCCATGTGAGTTGGCCGGCCGCACTCCCGCAATCTCCGGCAAGTGGTCCGGTTGAACAGCTAGCATCGGATTGCCCCGGTGTTCCCAGGCAGAGCCAGCCCCAGGGCGGACCGCCGGCGGCACCGCCCGCATTGGTAAAGCCGCCGAAGATGCTGGTTGCCGAACATAAAGTCGCATAATCGGATGGCAGAACCGTCAAACCATCAATCCCTGGCGCGCATTGGCCGGAAACAGGTACGCAACTTCCTTCTTCGTGCGTTTTTACCCATGTTCCGCTCGAACAAACATAAGTAACCCGGTAAGTAAGATCTGGATTGTCGCCAATGTTGGACGCAAAAATAGGTCCCTGGACGTCGCCTTCGGCGCCCCATTCGGCGATATCTTGACTTGGCGTTCCCTTGTAGCGATAGCCAAGCGGCAAATTACTCGAGATGACCGTGCCGTCCGGCAGCGAGCAAATATTGCCGATTATTTGGGGCTGGCAGCAGGTGCCGACGAATACGTTCGGCAGATTATTGGGCAGCAGTGTCTGGCTGTTCAGCTGACGCGGCGCTTCGATCGCCAGGAGGAAGTCGTCCCATTCCGGCTGTGTATTCCACGGCACGAAATAGGAAACATCCGATTTATTGATGATGGAGAGGCAGCCATTTGTTCCAACGATAGGCAGTGACATATGCGGTGCCTCGATCACGACCGAATCTTTTGCGCCGAGCTTAGTGCCATGCCCGTTGAGCCCGCCCGCCAAATTCGGATCTACAGTGGTGCTTGTTTGCGCCGCCCAGGCCGTGCAAGCAGCCATTTGAAATGCGAGCAATGTCGCCGCAAGCAATGGGATTCTTTTGGGAAACAAATCCATTCTCTCTCTTTCGAGGTTCCCGTGTCAGAGACATTTAGCGGCGCAAATCCTGTATATCGGATAATTGTTATGGTTTTTTTAATTTGTGGCCTTAGGGAGGCGGTATTTTTTACATACAGTATTTTCAAACCAAATTTTGCTTTGGATTTTCTTAGGGGCAAGCATCGTTAACCGGTGGTTAACCGAACCCGCCAGAAACCCACCCGGGGCAGGCATGCTTGCCCCCAGCCTTAGGGATTTCTGACGGATTCGTCGTTGGAAGGCTGTTGCGCTGATCGGCCCTAGAAAGCGATCGACGCAAATCGGCTGACGAGCATCCGTCCCCCCTTGAAGAAAGACATCACTTTTTTTGCCAGCGTGATTTTAGACCGCCGTGCGGAGCGGCTTTTGCTGGCACGTTTGCGGCGTATGGTTCTTGACTTCATGGCTTCACTCCTCCTTCTGTGTTGAAACGGTCTTTCGCCGCCCGCAACATGCCGAAAACGGCTGCCGGATCGGCGTCTTGCACTGCAAATCCGCTTTTGGCGAGCGCCTGCCGGAAGGCCGGCTGATCGACGCGCAAAAACGGATTTGCCAGTTTTTCCTCGCCAAGCCGCGCGGGTAGCGTCGGCTTGCTTTTGCGGCGCAGGGCGGCGGCTTCTTCCGCGCGCGATTGCAGCGCCGTGTTCTTTTTGTCGACCGCGAGCGCGAATTTGGCGTTCGCCTCGGTATATTCGTGGCCGCAATAGACGAGCGTCTCGTCGGGCAAATCGCGCAAGGTCGTGAGCGACAACCACAACTGCGCCGCCGTGCCTTCGAACAAACGTCCGCAGCCGAGCGAGAACAGCGTATCGCCGCAGAAGAGCGCCTTGATCTGCGGAAAATAAAAAGCGATATGGCCCGACGTGTGGCCGTGCGTCTCGATCACATGGCCTTTCAGGGTCGAGAAAGTGACGACGTCGCCTTTCTCCACCCCGCGCGCCATATTCTCGATGCGGCTTTTTTCCTTTGCGGGGCCTATGATCGGCGCGCCATACTCGCGCACCAGACGCGCGTTGCCGCCGATATGATCTTTGTGATGATGCGTGTTGAGGATCAGGGAGAGATGCAGGTCCTTCTTCTGCAAAGCGCGCAGCACCACATCCGCGTCGCCGGGATCGATGACCATGGCCAGGCCAAGATCGGCGTCGCTGACGAGATAGATGTAATTGTCCGTAAAAGCCGGCAGGATATCGATGGTGAAAGACATTCACGCAACATTCATTAAGTCATGCTAATGTTGAGTTAAAATCGGCTCCGGAAAGAACCGGTTTGGGAGACGGAACCGCCCCAAAAAAGAAGCAGCTTTTTCAATAATTTCTTGTCAGTGTCATAAATGCCCGATTGAGCGGCGGTCCCATGTATTCCGATATCGTCGATTTGCGCGAATTCTATCTCAACCCGCTGGGCCAGACCGTGCGGCGGCTTTTGCGCCTGCGGCTGCGGAAAATCTGGCCAAATCTGCGGGGCGAACGGGTGCTGGCGCTTGGCTATGGCACGCCGCTTTTGCGGCCCTTGCTGGGCGAAACGGAATCTTTGGTCGTCATGATGCCGGCGGCGCAGGGTGTGGCTTATTGGCCACGCGAAGGACCGAATATATCAACTTTGGTCGATGTCGGCGATTTGCCGCTGCCGGACCAGTCAATCGACCGGGTGATCCTCATGCACGCCCTCGAAAGCGCGCCCGAGGTCGGCGGCATGCTGCGCGAAACATGGCGGGTGCTCAAAAGCGGTGGCCGCATCCTTCTTGTGGTTCCCAACCGGCGCGGGATCTGGGCGCATAGCGACCGCACGCCCTTCGGCACCGGCCAGCCTTACTCGGCTTTTCAGATTAAAGACACGCTGCGCGATCACGGCTTTCTCGTCGACCGCACCTGGCGCGCGCTTTATCTGCCGCCGTCGCAATCGCGGCTGTGGCTCTCGCTGGCTGATACTTTGGAAAAATATGGCTCGAAATTATTTCCCGGTTTCGGCGGTTTGCTCATCATGGAAGCCGGCAAGCAGATTTACGCGCCGCTCGCCGCCAAGGCGCGGCTTACCCGCCACCGGCTGGTCTTGCCGCTGCCGATCACTGCCGCAGGCCCGGTTCCGACGGGGCGAATGGCAAAAAGTACCTGAAAACAAGCTTTTTTAGCTTATCGCCTGCGGAAAACTTGGACTTTTGCCTCATTTTGGCCTAGTTTGGCCCTCACGCCCTTTGGGCTCCGCTATTTAAAGGATAACAAAACCGATGTCTTCCCTCGCCCTCAAGACCGTTGCCGTCAATCCCGACAAGCAGGCGCTCGCCGATTTGCGCGCCCAGATTGACCGTCTCGACGGCGCCTTGCATGATTTGTTGCGCGATCGTGCCGAATTGATCGATCAGGTCCGCCGCCTCAAGGGCAAGCAGCATATCTATATCCGTCCCGGCCGCGAGGCGCAGATGCTGCGCGCGCTGGTCGCCCGCCCGCAGGGCAAATTGCCCGAAGGGCTGATCGTACGCGTATGGCGCGAACTCATTTCCGGTTTCACTCTTATAGAGGGTGCGCTCAAGGTCGCCGTCTATGCGCCGGAGAAGGGACTTGGCCTGTGGGATCTTGCGCGCGATCATTTTGGCTCTTTCACGCCGCTTGTCGAAGCGTCCTCGGCCCAGGCCGCGATCAAGGCCGTGCAGGCGAACAAGGCGACCGTCGCCGTGGTGCCGCCGCCCGCGCCGAACGATAAGGATTCCTGGTGGCCCTTGCTTGCCAGCGACAAGAAAAATGTGCTGACCGTTTTTGCCTCTCTGCCGTTCGAGGTTGTAAAGCCCGGGCGCAGCAATGCACGCCTGACGCTGCCGATGGGCTTGATCGTCGGCAAACTTTATCCAGAGCTGACAGGCGACGACCGCAGCTTCCTCGCCATGCAATGTGTGCATGTGCCGGAAGGCGAGATGCGCCGCCTGCTTGGCAAGGCCGGCTACAAGGTGCGGCAGATGCTGATGCAGCAAACGGGACGCGGCGGTTCGACGCCGATGGCGTTCCTGATCGAGACCGAAGGCTATGTCGGCCGCAACGACACGCGGCTCGCGCGCCTTCGCGCGATGCTGGGCAGCCGTTTGCAATATCTCGCGCCGCTCGGCGGTTATGCCGTACCGCTCAAGAGCGGCCGGCGCTAAATTCCCATGAAGATGTGCGTTCTTGGCGCGGGCTCGGTTGGGCTTGGCGTTGCCGCGTCACTTATCAAGGCCGGCGGTCAGGTCACGCTGATTGCGCGCGGCGAGAGCTTGCGTAATTTACAAGCCAAAGGCATCCGCGTAACGGGCGTATTGGGCGAGCATGAATGTTCGCCGCAGGATTTTGCCGTGGCCGACACAATCGATGCCGATTGTGATCTCATCATCGTGGCAACCAAGGCCTATGAAGCCGCGCCGGCGCTCGGTGCTCTTGTGCCGGCCTTGAAAAACCGGCCTCAACCGCCCGCCATTCTTTTGTTGCAGAATGGCTGGGGCGTGGCGGATGAAGTGAAACAGATCATGCCGCCGGGGACGCCTTTATTCTCGGCCAGCGTCATGACCGGGTTCGAACGCGTCACCCCGGCGCATGTCAAAATCCATGCGCATGCGGATGCCGTGCGGGTCGGCTCGCTGTTCAGCGAAGATGCCGCAAAAATCCGGCCCTTGTTCGATCTGTCGGCGCGCGCTTTTATTCCTTTCGCGCATGAGCCGGATATCGAGCCGGTTCTGCTGGCGAAATTGCTTTATAATATATGTCTCAATCCGCTCGGCGCCATTCTTCGCTGCACCTATGGCGAACTGCTCACGGATGAGTCCGCACTCGCGCTCATGGAGCGCATCACCGGCGAGGCGCTCAAGGTGCTGGCGGCCGCCCGCAGTTTTACGCGCTATGCGAGCGGCAAGGATTATGTGCGCGGCGAATTGATCCCGCGCTGGCTGCCGAAAGTTGCGGCCCACCGCTCCTCGATGCTGCAGGATATCGAAGCCGGCCGCCGTACGGAGATTCTCTATCTCAACGGGGCGGTTTCGGCTTTGGGCCGTTCTTCTCGCATTGAAACACCGTGCAATGATACTATTGTGGAGCTTGTGCGCGGCGCCGAAGATATACGGAAAAAAGCGCGCGCGGAAAAAGATGGGGCAGTCGCATGGCGAAAACAAGGTTAGGAATTATCGGCACCGGCGCTTTTGGCGCTTTCATGACGCGGCATCTGGTGCCGCATTTCGATCTGGTGTTGCACGATGCGCGCAAAAACGCCGCCGCGCGCACGGCGAAAAAATGGCGGGCGCAAACCGGCAGCCTGCATGACGCCGCCGCCTGCAAAATCATTCTGATCGCCGTACCGGTGCAGCAGATGGAGAAAATCCTGCGCAAACTCGCGCCTTTGATGAAACCCGGCACGCTGGTCTGTGATGTCGGCTCGGTCAAAATGAAGCCGGCGAAACTCATGCGCAAAATCCTGCCGAAAAACGTCGATGCGGTCGGGACCCACCCCTTATTCGGCCCGCAAAGCGGCAAAAACGGTATCAAGGGCCTGAACATCGTGGTCTGCAACGTGCGCGGCAAACGGGCCAATTGTGTGCGCGATTTCTGCCGCGACAGGCTTGGCCTCAATGTATTTCAGACCACGCCGCAAGGGCATGATCAGGAACTTGCCTGGGTGCAGGGCCTCACGCATTTGCTGGCAAAAGTGGTGACATTGCTTGACTTGCCGGTCTTTCACTTCACCACCAAAACCTACGACCATCTGGAACAAATGGTTGAAATGGTGCGTTACGATTCCGACGAATTGTTCCGCGCGATCGAACGCGAAAATCCTTTTACGCGCAACGCTAAGAAGAAATTCTTCGCCGCCGCGCGCAAACTCGAACAAAAATTATTGCGTGGGTGAAGGCGGCGTGATCGGCGTCGGCGCCGCGGTTGCAGCCGGTGGCGCAGCTTCTGCCGGCGCGGTAGGAGCAACCGGTTGAGGCTGTGCCGTATCCCATTTGATTTCCGGAAATTCGAAAACATGCACAGGGCCAAGGAACATCCCTTGCAGCTGAACGGTGATCGGCACCTCGATGCCCGCCGTGCCGCCCACGGCCGCTTTCTTGGCGAACAGATTGAGGGCGGAATTCAACATGCCCGCTTCGCGCTTCGGAATGTAATTATGCGCCATCAGGGTTTTCAGAACCTCGTTGTGATTGCCGATCTGGCCTGAAAAGGCGCCTTCCGCCTGCAGATCGTCATCGAGGCCGAGCGTGCCGCGGGTCTCGAGTATCAAAGGCCCCCAGGCGAGGAAAAATTTATCGAACTCGACCACGCCGCCCGCGCCGTTCCAGGCTGCGACGGATTCCTTTTTGCGCGGATCCGGCGGCGGGCCCATGATGCGCAAAGTCGCCTCGATCTTCGCCACATGCGGCCCGAAGGGTGAATCAAGCCCGCTCGGCAAAGTGAGATCATCGGCGGCACCTTCGGCGGTGAGGCCGGGTTCTTTATAATCCTTGAGCGTGGTGGCGGGGCGATCAAGCGCGATCTTGAATTTGCCGGCGCTGAAGAAAGGCTCCGCTCCCCATAGCGCCTTCGCGCTCAGTAATTCCAGATCGACATATTGCCAGTCGCCGTTTTCCTGCAACTCGGTATGGTTGCGCACGGTCGCCGCGGTGCTGATGAAAAGTGTCTTCTCGCCGGTGAAAGGAATGGTGAGTTCGAAACCATGCTTGAGTTTGGCGTTAAACCGGTGCCATTGCCACGGAAAGGTCGAGAGCGACACATCGTTGGCATGAATTTTAATGCCGTCCGGATCTTGCAGAACGAAATTGGTGAAATGTAGGGAAATCCAGCGCGGGAATCCTTCGGTGTCGCGCGCGTCATAGGTAAGCTGATAGCCTGTCGCGCGGTGGGTTTCGATCCAATCATCGATGAAGGTGCGGTATTGCGCAGCGCCGACTGACCATACGCCCCACCATAAAACAATCATGCCCGCCAGCATGGACGTGGCGGCGATAACGGTGCGACGAAAGGGGAGCGGGGGAAGTGTCATGCGGATAGTATAGCGCAGCTTTCCGGCAAGGAAACCGGATGGTCAGTTCTGCGGCCGTGCGGCGATATCGACGATCACAGTTACCACCAGCCTGACGGTTTGATCGCTGGCCCATTCGCCTTCGCCAATATGAAAATCGCTACGCACCAGCATCGCCCGGCCTTGCGCGCGCCAATGATCGCCGTCTTGCGTCAGCGTGAAAGGCAAGGTGACATTTTTCGTTATGCCCTTGAGGGTCAGGGTACCTTTTGCCTCATAGCTATGCGCGTCGGTTTTTTGAATTTTGGTCGAGGTGAATTTTGCTTCCGGGAATTTTTGGGCATCGAACCATTCCGTCTGCGGCAACATGCTGTCGCGCTGGCGGTCGTTGGTGGTCACGTTGCCGGTTTCAATCGTCGCCGCGATTTTGCCGGATTCGGGATGATCGGGATCGAAATCGATATCCACTTTAAAATTTCTGAACGATCCCTGAAAAACCGACCGTTCCTGAATGCCACTGAAGCCGAGATGGCTATGCTGATAATCGACGATCCAGCTTTTCGCCTCGGTGCGGCTGCTGAGTGTGGCAAGCATCGCGGCGATCAAGAGAATCCGCGCTTTCATCGCCGCGCGCCCCGCATGCGGTCGAGCAGACGCGCGATCGGCCCCGGCGCCATGCGCGTGAGAATGTCGTCGCGGTCGATCCAGTGATGTTTCTGCGCCGCCGCGACATGCAATGCCAGAAGCGCGACCATGATGTAGGCCGAAACAATGTGGGCCCAGGTAAAGACATGGCTGATTTCTTTTTTATGGTCGGGCGTCGTCGGAACCGGCAAATTGGGCCAGTGGATCACGCCATAAAGCATAGTCGGTATGTTGAGCGGCGAGGTGGAAACTATGATCCAGCCGGTCAGCGGCATGCCTATGATTAGCACGTAAAACATGAAATGCGTCGCGCGCGCGGCGAATTTCTCCCAGGCGGGCATGTGATCCGGCAGCAGCGGCGCCGGATGCGCGAGGCGCCAACCAAGGCGAAACAGGCTTAACAGTAGGATCGTTAGCCCAATTGATTTATGCCATTGGAATAGACCAAATTTGTATGGATTATCTTTTGGCAATAACGTCATGGTAAAGCCAATGATCAGCATAACGATGATCGCAAACGCGATCAGCCAATGCAGGGTCTTGGCGACGTTATCGTATTGGGCTGAAGAAACGTTGCGGGGCATCGTTCGAGCTTTGATTATCGGGAGAAACGCTATTCGGTCTTGTCGAATTCGGCCTCGATTTCAAGCGTAACGTCATCGCCCACCAACGGCAACAGATTCTGCAAGCCGTAATCCGAACGCTTGAAACTGCCGGTGGCGCTGAAACCAAGCACCATCTTGCCATCCATCGGACGCTTGCCGGCGCCAATGAGAGTCACATCAAGCGCCAAAGGATGCGTAACGCCGAGAAAAGTGAAATCGCCGATGAGTTTGCCGGTGGCAGGACCGGTGCGTTCAACCTTGGTCGATTGAAACGTCGCGCGCGGATATTTGATCACATCGAAAAATTTATCGCCGCGCAACTCCTCTTCCAGCTTCGCGTTGTTGGTGTTGATGCTGTTGGGATAAATCGTGACATCGAGCGCGCTTTGCTCCGGCGCGCCACTGTTGAAATTGAGCGTGGCTTCCATTTTGTCGAAGCGGCCGGTGTAACGCGAAAAACCGAGATGATTGATCTTGAACGTGATGCTCGCATGATTGGGATCGAGCTGATAGGCGCCCGTCGGCATGTCCTTGATGTCGGTGCTGGCATCCGCGCGCGCGACCGGTGTCGGCGAGGCCGCCAGGGCGAAAATCACGGTCGCAAAAGCCAAAATAAAACGGGAACGTAACATTGGGAAAATCCCTTCCAAATAACCAGCCATCAGAGGCGGCAAACTAGGCTAATAAGCCAGAAAATTCCAGCCTCATTTTGGCATCGAAACGGCCATAAGGATATTGCTTGTGAAAGCAGCTATTCCTGCGGCAGAGTCAAACAGAACCAAAGGGCTGGGAATGCAGGAAACGAACCCGATGCTGGGGCGCTCAATGGTGCCGGATATGCCGTCTGTGGGGGAATTGCTGCCCTGGCTGCGGCGCATTGACGCCGGGCGCTGGTATTCGAATTTCGGCCCGCTGGTCACGGAATTCGAGCAGCGCATGCAAGCGCATCTTGCCGCAGCCGACCAGGTCACACGCGCCGAGCCGATCGCGCTCACCACGCTCATCAGCTGCTATCACGCTTTGCAGATCGGCTTGCAGATTTTGCATCTGCCGGAAAATGCCAATGTTCTGGTGCCTTCCGTAACTTTCCCCGCCTGTCCGCTCGCCGTGCGCCACGCGCGCGCGCGCGCAGTGCTTGCCGATATCGATTTTGAGACCTGGCAGCTTACGCCTGCAATTGCGCGCCGCATTGCCACGCGCATGCCCATTCATGCCGTGATGCCGGTTGCGGTCTATGGCGTGCCGGTACCGGCGGAAGAATGGGATCGCTTTGCCGAGGATACCGGCATCCCCGTCATCATCGATGCCGCGGCAGCGCTGGAGGCGCAGCCGATCCCGCGCCATTGTCTTGTCGCCCACAGCCTGCATGCGACCAAGCCTTTCAGCATCGGCGAAGGCGGATTGTTGATTGCACGCGATCGCAAGCTGATCGAGGAAGCGCGCTGCATCGCCAATTTCGGCACGCAGAACCGTATCGCGGTGCGGGATGGCAGCAACGCTAAACTGAGCGAATACCACGGCGCCGTGGCGCTCGCGCAATTGGCGCGTTGGGCCGAGGTCAAGCAGCGGCGGCGCGCGATGTTTGCGCGCCTCCGGGCGGCGATCGAGGATGCCGATCTTGGTTTGGCTTTTCAAAAAGGCATCGAACAGGCGATCCCCAGTACCTTCATGCTGGAAATGGATGCGCCGCGCGCGGAGACAATGACGGCGGCTTTGAATGAGCGCGGGATCCTGGCTCACCGCATGTATTTGCCGCCGCTTTATCATCATCCGCATTTTGCCGATCTTGCGATCGTGCAGACCGAGGGCTATTCGCTGCCCGGTGCCGCGCCGAAAGCGCAAAAAGTCGCGCTGATGGAAAACAGCGAGCAGATGCAGCGGCATCTTTTCGGCTTGCCGTTTCATGCTTTTCTCGAAGAGCGCGACATCGCATGCATGATTGAGGCGTTGGCCGAAGCTATGAGTCCGCCGCGCGAGCAAAGTCGTCCCGCCAAAACCGCGCGCGCCTGATCCGATCATGGAGCGCGTCGATACGATCATCATCGGCGCCGGCGTTGTGGGCCTCGCCATCGCCCGCACGGCGGCGGCGCGCGGGCGCGAGGTGCTGATTCTCGAGTCTGAGTCCGCGATCGGCACGGCGACCAGCTCGCGCAACAGCGGCGTCATCCATGCCGGCATCTATTACAAACCCGGCAGCCTCAAGGCGCGCTGCTGCGTGCGCGGGCGCGACCTGCTTTACGAATACACCGCCGCGCGCGGCGTCGCGCATAAACGCTGTGGCAAGCTGGTGGTGGCAACCGATGAAAGTCAGGTCGAAAAACTTCGCGCCTGGAAAGCGAATGCCGAACAAAATGGCGTCAGGGATTTAAAACTGCTGACGCCGGCCGACGCGCATGCGCTGGAGCCCGAAGTTGCCTGCGTCGCCGCCCTGCATGTGCCGGTCAGCGGTATCGTCGATGTGCATGAGTTGATGCTTGCCTTACTCGGCGATGCAGAAGCCAAAGGTGCGACGCTCGTTTTGCAATCGCCGGCCGAAAAAGGCGCCGTGACGGCGGACGGATTCATTCTCGATGTCGGCGGTGTGGCGCCGATGCAAATCGCTTGCCGCACGCTCATCAATGCGGGCGGTCTTGGCGGGCAAAAATTCGCGCGCGGTCTGCAGGGGCTCGATCCCAAAACAATTCCACCTCTGGTGCTGGCGAAGGGCAATTATTTCAGCCTCACCGGCAAGCCGCCGTTCAAAATGCTGATTTATCCGCTGCCGGTTTTGGGTTCGTCGGGCCTGCATGCGACCTGCGATCTCGGGGGGCGCGTGCGTTTCGGCCCCGATGTCGAATGGGTCGATGCGATCGATTACCGCGTCGATCCCGCGCGCGAGCCAATGTTCGAGGAAGCCATCCGGCACTATTGGCCGGGCTTGCCGGCCGGCGCTTTGCGGCCCGATTATTCCGGCATTCGCCCCAAACTGGAACGCTCGAGCCCGCACGATACCGATTTCATGATTCAAGCGGAGCGCACGCACAAAATTCCCGGCCTGATCAATTTATACGGCATTGAATCGCCGGGCCTTACTTCGGCACTGGCTTTGGCGGAAGAAGTGATGCAGTTCGTTTAGTAAGCCCTCTCCCCCGCGAGGGGGAGAGGAAGCAAAAACTTAGGCTTGCGCTTTTTAGCAAGCCTTAGTTTTTGCAGGTGAGGGGGAGTGCCAGGCCTTGAGTGCTAAACTCAAACATCGGCGCCGGCTGAGAGTCCCCCTCACCCT
>Ga0307471_100000349_pt1 | contig 23675 bp, 23 predicted proteins | sample atmos_gasesAM3C__2_FD_204566 | JGI IMG/M metagenome (GOLD analysis project Ga0307471, IMG submission 204566) | Hardwood forest soil microbial communities from Morgan-Monroe State Forest, Indiana, United States - atmos_gasesAM3C_515 | ecosystem: Environmental > Terrestrial > Soil > Temperate...
CCCGGCGGTGACCTGCATCATCCCGGCCACCGGCAAGCTCGCGCACCTCGAGGACAATCTCAGGGGCGGCCGGGGGCGGCTGCCCGATGCACGACAGCGGGAAGCGATAGCCCGGGCGTTCGCCTGAGGTGCGCGATTCGCGCACCTCGCGCGGCTCCCAGTCAGTTCTTACATTGCGCTTCGCGCCACGGCGCACCGTGTCAGCGCCGCCGCCTGCGTCCAGGCGATCGCGAGCGGCGTGCCTCGCCCGGCACGCGCAGCCGCAGGCGCGGCGGCTCGTTGAGGTTCTCGAGAAAGAGCCGTCGCTCGCCGGGAGTGAGTGCAGCCCAGTCGACCTTTTCCGTGTGCGTGCGGCGCAGCTCGCCGTCGCTCACCTGTGCGCGCGCACGGGCGCGGCTCTGGCAGCGGCTGGGCAGCCGCCTGGTGCTGCCGCTTCGCAGCAGATCCACTACCGCCGCCGCCACCAGCGGGTCGCGTGTCAACTCGCTGTGCGCCACTCGGGCGCAGACGCTGCGCACCCCGGGAAGCAGCGCGCTCGCGAGTGGCACCGTGCCATCGCCGCCGCGCGTGAGCGTATAGACGAACTCCGCGCCGCGCAGGCTCAGTGCGGTGACCGTTTCTTCTCCCACGCCTGCAATGATGGCGAAGCGCTCATCGGGCGGTGCGAGCTGCCCCGGTAAGGAGCGCGCCGCCTCGAGCAGAGCAGGGCGCGGCTGCGGTCCGGCCGCAGGCCACGTCCGGGCATCGAACAGGTTGGTGCCGCCGCAGCCGGACGGCAGCAGCTCGTAAAGACTCGGGAAGGTGCTGAAGACATCGGTCGCGAGCGATTCTGCCGAAGCCTCCAGCGCAAGGCGCGCCACCTTGCGCACCACCGCGTAGCTGCCGCGCAGCGCCTGCACGGCGGCGAAGGAACCGCCGTTGGGTGTGCCGAGCAACACGAGGCGCTCGATGTGGCGCGTGTTGCCGCGCGCGAGCGCGGCGCGGCTGACGAGGCCCCCCATGCTGTGTGCCACGATCGCCACGCGCGCCGGCTGCAGCGCCTGCAGCCTCTCGGCCAGCGCGCGGCCGGAGTCCGCGACCGGCTGCCGCCAGTCGTAATCGTGGAATTCGACCGTGAGCCCCTGCGCCCGCAGATGCAGCTTCAGGCGCAGGTACGAAAACAGCACTACACCGAGCGGCATGATCGGCGCGGCGGCAGACAGGCTCAGCGACGCGAGCCGCCCGCGCTGGATGTCGAGTGGATCGAGCCAGACGATGTCGTTCGGCAGCGGCTGCGTGCGTGCGAGCCCCAGCTGCGAGCCCATGATCCCCGGCACGATGAGGACGTGCAGACCGTCCGCGGCGGCGCGCGCCGCGCGCGCACGCCGCGCGAGCCGCGCGAGCGCGCGGTACTCGATCGGTCCGAAGTAGTCGCTGAGCTCGCGCCGGCGTGCGCCGCTTGCGAGCCACTCCTCGATCTGCGTGTCACTCCACGCCAGGCGATCGTAGGGAGTGACGTGATCCAGCAGTGAATCGTCGGCCGGCACGCGCGCTGCGCCGTCGCCTCAGCCGTCACCGAGGGCGCGCACCCGCGCGGTGACCGTGAGGCTGCCGCCACCCTCCAGCAGCAGCACGAGCGGCACCTCCTCGCCGGCCGCGAGCGGGCGCGCGAGCGTGTGCAGCATGATGTGCAGTCCGCCAGGCGCGAAGCGCACCGTCTCTCCCGGAGCGATGCGCAGTGGCTCGTGCGCGCGCATCCTCGACTGCCCGTTGACCATCGTCGTCTCGTGAATCATCGCCGCTGCGGCAGCGGGCGAGCGCACCGCGCTCACCACCACCGGCTGGCTGCCGCTGTTGTGGAGCGTCAGGTAAGCGGCGGCCACATCGACCGCCGGTGTCGCACGTATCCAGGCATCCTGCGCGGTGAGCGCCACCGGCTGCGCGGCGGCGATGAGTGCCGGCCACGGGCTCGCGAGCAGCACCAGGCAGGCAACAGGCAGCGCGGCTTGCAACGGTCGCCTCCTTGCCAGGACTCAGGCGGTGAGGTGCGCCGGCCGATTATGCCAGACGCTCGACGCAACTCAGGTACAGCGTGCGTCGATCCAGTCGAGCGCCGCGCGCCACAGCGAGTCGCGGTGACGCTCGGCGAAGAAGCCATGGTGTCCGATGGCGCGGACTCCCGCTTCCCGCGGTGCGGTCCAGCGCCGCTCGATGGGCGCGTTGGCGTAGGAGGTGAGCAGGGCTTCGACCGCCGCCGGCGTCGCGATCGGGTCGTCGCTGAAGCCCCAGGAAAGGATCGGCGCGCGCACCGCGGCGAATCCGGCGTCGCTCATGTCCTCATCGAGGCTCGAGCCGAACGCCGCCGGACTCAGGCACCAGCGGCGCCACTGCAGGAACACCCCCGGCGGCAGCGACTCACCGCTCCACACCAGGCCGCGCGGCACGTAGCCGAGACGGCGCAGCATCACTGGCCCGTAGAGCTTCCAGAAAAGCAGCGCCTGGTAGCGGAACGGTGCGCGCTGGCGGCGCCAGTAGCCGGTCGAGGTGGCGATCATCACGTGAGCCCGCGCGCGTGCCTGGTTGGGCATGCATCCGATCAGCTGCCCACCGACGCTGTGGCCGAGCGTGGCGAGCGGCAGCGGCGCATAGCGTTGCGCGAGGACTTCGAGTGCTGCCGGCATGTCGAGCCGTCCCCATTCGCTCATGCGCGCGCTCTCCGCTGCGGCTGGCGTGCTGGCCGAGGCGCCCATGCCGCGGTAGTCGTAGACCAGCGTGTGATAGCCGCGCTCGGCGCAATAGGCGCCGAACTTCAGATAGAACTCGCGCCGGAAGCCGGTGGCACCATTGATGCAGAGAGCCCCGCGGGCCGGCATCGCCTGCAGCAGCAGGCCGCCGAGCGCGCGGCCATCGCCCGTCTCGAGCGTGAGCGGCTCCGGGGGAGCGGTCGCGCTCAAGTCGCGTGCTGCGCGATGACCGCGGTGACCGCATCGATGGCGGCGCGCCGTGGCGTCGTCTTACGCCACACCGCGCCCACCTGCCGCGCCGGCGCCGGCCGCACGAAGGGCCGTAGAACCACCCCTCGTCCGCTGCGATACGCCCCGCGGCCCGCGAGCTCCGGCAGCAGCGTCACGCCCGCGCCGGCCGCCACCATCTGTCGCAGAGTCTCGAGACTCGTCGCGCGGAAGTCCTGCGAGTCGCGCACCCCGACCCGTCTGCACACTTCCAGCGCCTGATCGCGCAGGCAGTGCCCTTCCTCGAGCAGCAGCAGGCGCTCGTCGCGCAGGTCCGCGATGCGCACGCGCTCGCGTGCGGCGAGCGGATGACGCTCCGGCAGCGCGACCACGAATTCCTCGCGGTAGAGCTCGCGCGCTGCGAGCCCTTCGAGTTCCACCGGCAGCGCAAGGATGCCGAGGTCGAGCTCTCCGGCGTGCAGTTTCGCGAGCATGGGATCGGTCTGGTACTCGTACAGGTGCAGCTGCAGGCGTGGCAGGGCCTTGCGGATGAGGGGCGCCACTTGAGGCAGCAGGTAGGGCCCGATGGTCGGCAGTAACGCCACCCGCAGCCGGCCGGCGAGCGGATCCTGATGACTGCGGGCGAGCTGCACCACCTCGTCGCTCGATTCGAGGATGCGCCGTGCCCGCGCGACGATTTCCTCCCCGACTGCCGTGAGCGAGACGTTGGCCGGCGCCCGCTCGATGAGCTGCACGCCGAGGGCCTGCTCGAGCTTCTTCAGCTGCGCGGAGAGAGTCGGCTGGCTCACGAAGCAGCGCGCCGCCGCGCGCCCGAAGTGGCGCTGGTCGGCCACGGCCACGAGGTAGCGCAGGTCCTTCAGCTTCAGCTCCATGCGGGCCGCAGATACATGGCGTCTATCGGATTCATAAAATCAATCGATTGGAATTATAGCAGGGGAGTCCCCATCATGTCGGCTGTCGGGCGGGAATCCGTTAGCGCCCGTATGCCAAGGAGTCGAATCGTATGTCAGGTATTGGCCGCCGTTTTCCCGAGTTCACGCTTACCGGGGTCGTCTCCAGCGACCTCAAGAGCGCTTTTCAGACCATCGCCCACGACAGCTTTCCCGGCAAGTGGAAGATCGTGTTCTTCTGGCCGAAGGACTTCACCTTCGTGTGCCCGACCGAGATCGCCGCCTTCGGAAAGCTCGACAAGGAATTCCGTGCCCGCGACGCGCAGCTGCTCGGCGTGAGCATCGACAGCGAGTTCGTGCATCTCGCCTGGCGCCGCGAGAAGGAGGAGCTTCGCTCGCTCCCCTTCCCCATGCTCGCTGACATCAAGCGCGAGCTCGCCGGCGCCCTCGGCATTCTCGATCCCGAGGCAGGAGTGGCGCAGCGCGCGACCTTCATCGTCGATCCGCAGGGCGTGATCCGCTTCGTCTACGTCACGGACCTGAATGTCGGCAGAAGCCCGGAGGAAGTGCTGCGCGTCCTCGATGCGCTGCAGACCGACGAGCTGTGCCCGTGCAACTGGCAGAAGGGTGAAGAGACCCTCGAGGCGGCCTGAGATGAGCACCCTCGAGAGTCTTCGCGAGGCCCTGCCCGGCTACGCCCGCGACTTGCAGCTGAATCTCGGCACGGTGCTGACGCCGGCCGGCGCGCCGGGCCTGAGCGAGCGGCAGATCTGGGCCGTGGCGCTCGCCGCGGCCAGCGCATCGGGAAACGCGGAGTTCACGCGGCGGCTGCAGGCGCTCGCGGCGCAGCACCTGGATGCCGCGCATGTGAACGCGGCACACGCTGCTGCGGCCATCATGGCCATGAACAACGTCTACTACCGCTTTCTGCACCTGGTGGAGGACGGGGAGTACGCGAAGCTGCCCGCGCGGCTGCGGATGAGCGTCATCGGCAACCCCGGTATCGCCAAGGCGGACTTCGAGCTGCTCGCGCTCGCCGTGTCGGCGATCAACGGTTGCGGGAGCTGCGTCGCGGCGCACGAGCGGCAGCTGCGCCAGCACGGCCTCGAGCGTGAGGCGGTGCAGAGCGCGGTGCGCGTCGCCGCCACGGTGCACGCCGTGGCGCGCGTGCTCGAGAGCATGGGCGGGGAGCAGCTCGCGAAAGCTGCGGCATGAAGCTTCGCCGGGGCCGCGCTCGGCGCGCCCCGGCGTGCCGGATCGGCGGGCGCGGCGTCGCGCTCTTCAGGAGGAGCAGCCGCGCGCTATAGTGACGCATCGGCGGCCGGATGCCGCGATGCGGACATGAGCGAAAGCATCGTCATCAAGGAAGAGCTCGCGGCGCTCGCCCGACATCTCGCCGCACGCCGCGGTGCGATCCTGCGCAGTTGGCAGCGCTCGGTCGAAGCCGACCCCGAGCTCACGACCTTCTCGAGCCTCTCGCGCGCACAGTTCACCGATCACATCCCGCAGATGCTCGCCGCCTTCGAGCGGCGTCTGCAGGCCCGCGATCCGGTCGAGAAGGAAGTCGCGTTCGAAGACCAGCGAAACAGCGCCGCCGAGCACGGTGTGCATCGCTGGCAGCAGGGCTATCACCAGCGCGAGACCATACGCGAATGGGGCCACCTGCAGTACTGCCTGCTGAACGTGCTGGAGGAGTACGCGCTCGCGCGCCCGGAGCTCCAGGCGACGGTCATGCCGGTCGCGCGCCGCGCGCTGGTGCGGCTGTGCGGCGAGGGCGTCTGCGAGAGCGCCGGGAGTTTCGAGCGGCTGCAGCGCAGCGAAGCCGCGAGCCGCGTGCGTGAGCTCGAGTGGGCGCTGCTGCAGCTGCAGCGCTTCGAGCGACAGCGTGCCGAGAGCTGGCGTGAAGCGGCCCACGATCTGCGCGGCACGGTGGGCGCGGTGGCGTATGCTTCGAGCGCGCTGCTGCACCAGAACGCGGGCGATGCGCAGCGCGCCGCGGCCTCGCGCACGCTGCAGCGCTCGGTGGAATCGCTGCGCATCCTGCTCACGGACATGATGGATCTGGCGCGCCTGGAAGCCGGGCAGGAACAGCTGCGCGTCGCGCGCTTCGACGCCGCGGCTCTGCTGCGCGACTACTGCGATACGGTGAGACCTCTCGCGCAGCAGCGCGGGCTGTTCTTCAGCGGCGAGGGTCCCGCGCCCTTGTGGGTCGAGGGCGACGCGGCGAAGGTGCAGCGCATCGCGCAGAACCTCCTGCTCAATGCACTCAAGGTCACGCAGCGTGGCGGCATACGTCTGTTGTGGGCGGTGCGCAGCGCCTCGGGCGTCGAACAGTGGCTCCTGTGCGTACAGGACACCGGCCCCGGATTTCAGGCCGAATCGCCGGCGGCGCCACTCGAAGGTGCCGTGCGCGAAGCGACCCTGGAGGCACAGCAGGCGGAGTCCGGCACCGATCCCGCGCCGACGCTCAGGTCGCAGTCGGATCCCGATGCGTCGCACGAGCGGGGCGGTGAAGGCATTGGGCTTTCCATCGTCAAGCGGCTGTGCGAGCTGCTCGATGCCAGCCTCGAGATGGAGACCTCGCCCGGCGAGGGGACAACCTTTCGCGTGGTCTTCCCGCAGCGGTACGCACGCGCCTAGCGGCCCCGGTTCAGCTCATGGTGGATAATGCCGCGGCAACTGAGGTGGCGGCAGCGTGGGCGCACCCGGCCAATTCAACCTGCTTCGCGAGCGGCGCTTTCTGCCGCTGTTTGCGGCACAGGCGTTCGGCGCCTTCAACGACAATCTACTCAAGAACCTGTTGGTGCTGGCGGCGACCTACCACACGGCGCGCTACACCCGGCTCGATCCGCGCCTGCTGGTGAACCTCGCGGGCGGATTGTTCATCCTGCCCTTCGTGCTGTTCTCGGGGCTGGCGGGGCAGCTCGCCGATCGCTTCGACAAGAGTGCCGTCATGCGGATCGTCAAGGCCTGCGAGCTTGCCATCATGGCGCTCGCCGCCTGGGGCTTCCTCGGCCACAGCCTCCCGCTCCTGCTCGCGAGTCTCTTCCTCATGGGCGTGCACTCGACGTTCTTTGCTCCTGCGAAGTACGGGGTGTTGCCGCAGCTGCTGCGCCCCGCCGAGCTGATCGGGGGCAACGCGCTCGTGGAGATGGGTACCTTCGTGGCGATACTCCTCGGTACGACCGGAGCCGGGCTGCTGGGCGGGCTCGGGAGCGATCTCGCACTGGGCGCCGCATTGTGTGCCGTGGCCGTTGCCGGCTTTGCAGCGAGTCTGCTCGTGCCGCGCGTGCCGGCTGCAGCGCCGACGCTCACCATCGACTGGAATCCCTGGGTGTCGAGCTGGGACAACCTGCGCGCGGCGCGCGCGACCCGCGCAGTGTTCCTCTCGCTCCTCGGGCTCTCGTGGTTCTGGTTCTACGGCGTGCTCGTGCTCGCGCAGCTCCCGGTCTACTGCCGTTTCGTGCTGAACGGCAGCGCCGCCGTGGCCACCTTCATGCTGGTGGTGTTCGCGATCGCGGTCGGGGTCGGCTCGCTCATGTGCGAGCGGCTCTCCGGCAAGAAGGTCGAGATCGGGCTCGTGCCGTTCGGCTCGATCGGGCTCACTCTGTTTGCGATCGATTTTGCCTGGGCGTCTCCCGCCGCCCCCGCTACGCACGAGCTCGCCGTACGCGAGTTCCTGGCGCAGCCGCATGCCTGGCGCCTCGTGATCGACCTCGCCGGCATCGGAGTGTTCGGCGGGCTGTACGTCGTGCCGCTCTATGCGCTGGTGCAGCAGCGCGCCCGCCCCGAGTCGCTGTCGCGCGTCATCGCCGCGAACAGCATTCTCAACGCGCTCTTCATGGTGGCTGCGGCGGCTTTCGGCGCCGGCCTGCTCGCGGCCGGCCTCAGCGTGCCGCAGCTGCTGCTGGTGACCGCGCTGCTGAACGCCGCGGTCGCCGCCTACATCTACAGCCTGGTCCCCGAATTCCTGCTGCGTTTCGTGGCCTGGCTGCTGGTGCACACCGTGTACCGGCTCGATGAGCGCGGCCTCGAGAACATCCCCGATGAAGGCCCGGCGTTACTGGTGTGCAACCACGTGAGCTTCGTCGACGCGCTGGTCATCTCCGCCGCCTGCCGCCGGCCCATCCGCTTCGTCATGGAAAGCGCCATCTTCTCTGCACCGGTCATCAACGTGCTCGCGCGTGGCATGAAGGCAGTGCCGATCGCACCGGCGAAGGTGGATCCGGTGGTGTACGAGAACGCGTTCGCCACGGTGGCACATGAGCTCGCGAACGGGGAGCTGGTGTGCATATTCCCCGAAGGACGCCTGACCACCGATGGCCTGATCGGCCCCTTCCGTCCGGGCCTGATGCGCATTCTGGCGCAGACGCCGGTGCCGGTGGTGCCGCTTGCACTGTCGGGGTTGTGGGGCTCGGTGTTCAGCCGTCACTCAGGCCGCCTGTGGGCGCCGCTTCTCCGCAGCCTCTGCGCCCGCATCGGCATCACGGCCGGGCCCGCCGTGCCTGCCCAGCAGGTGACTCCCGAGCTGCTGCGCGAGCGCGTGCTGGCACTGTGCGCGCGAGCGCCGGTTGCTTGTTGACGACGATCTCGGAACCGTGAACATCATAGGAGAGCGACCCGGTTGGGCGCCCTCGCCTGCCGAGTGCCGGCGGCGGCTGGCCTCAACCTGATTCAGTGACGGCGCGGGTCGCCGTCGATGCGGGGACAACTGCCATGAAACGATCGATCCTGGCGTTCGTCGCGGGTCTGGTTCTCTGGATCGTCGCCCTATCGGTGTTGAACCGGATTCTCCGGGTTCTGATCGCCGGTTACGCGGCGGCCGAGCCGACGATGAGCTTCACTCTGGGCATGTTGGTGGCGCGGCTGTCGATCGGCGTGCTCACCTCGCTCGCCGCCGGCGCGGTCGCTGGATGGATCGCGCCGGCGAGCCCCCGTATGCCACTGCTGCTCGGGACCGTGCTGCTGCTCGCCTTCATTCCGGTCCACCTGAAGCTCTGGAGCCTTTTCCCCTTCTGGTACCACGTCGTCTTTCTCGCCACCCTCATCCCGCTCATCGTGCTGGGATCGAGGCTGCCGTGGCTGCGCATGCCGGCCGCGGGCCCGGCGGGGAGCGTTCGCACCTAGCGTCGCGAGCGCCCCGGCCCTCAGAGCTGCGGCGGGATCAGGCGGTACATCACCGGTGTCACGAGCCGCGCGAGCAGTGTCGAAGTGATCAGCCCGCCGATGATGACCCACGCCATCGGCGAGTACAGTCCGACGTTCTGCAGCGCAAGCGGCAGCAGCCCGCCGATCGCCGTCGCCGAGGTGAGCAGGATCGGCAGGAAGCGGACCTCGCCGGCGCGCTCGATGGCTTCACCGAGTGCCACGCCCTGCGCGCGCAGCTGGTTGGTGAAGTCGACGAACAGTATCGAGTTCTTGATCTCGATCCCGATCAGCGCGATGAAGCCGATGCTCGCGGTGAAGGAGATCGAATTCCCAGTGGCGAGCAGCAGCAGCAGGCCGCCGAGCACCCCGAGCGGCACCACCGTCAGTACGATGAGCGTCGATTTGAAGTTACCGAACTCCAGCACCAGGATCGCGAAGATGCCGAACACCGCCACGATGATCGCCGTACCGATGCCGCCGAATGCCTCGGCGCTCGATTCCGCTTCGCCGCCGAGCGCATAGCGATAGCCTCGCGGCCACTGCATGGCGTCGAGCTTGCGCGTGACCGCTGCGGTCACCCTGGCGGTGTTGTAGCCGCGCACCACCTCGGCGTTGACCGTGGTACTGCGTTCGCGGTTGTAGCGCTCGATCTGCGTCGGCGCCTTCTGGAACTGGAGCGCCGCGAGCTGCGACACCGGCAGCAGTGCGCCCCCGGCGTTCGGTACGCGGATCTGCTGCAGGGCCGTCAGGTCCGCGCGCGCGCCGGTCGGGGTGCGCACCACGATGTCGTACTGCTCGCCGCTCGGGTCCTTGAAGGTTCCGACCGGGATGCCGGCGACCGACAGGCGCACCGCGCGCTCGAACTCCACCGCCGGCACGCCGAGCTGCGCCGCCTTCTGCGAATCGAGGGCGAGCTGCAGGTTGGTGCGCCCGACGCGCAACGGGTTGTCGACATCACGCGTACCGGGAGTTTCCTGGATCTGCCGCTCGACCCGCGCGGCGAGGCGCTCGATGACGTCCACGTCGGGTCCGATAACCCGTACCGAGATCGGCGCGGTGATCGCTGGACCGTTGACGAACTCCTTGACGTAGATGTGCGCGCCCGGATAACGCGCGAGCGCGGCGCGCAGCCCATCGAGAACACGCGGTGTGCGGCGCGTGTCGTAGCGCTCGAGCTGCACGAACACCTCGGCGTAGTTCACCGCCTCGCCGTGCGGCACGATGTTGTAGTAGATCTGTGGATTGCCGTGGCCGAGGTTGGCGAACCAGCTCTTCACTCCGGGCAGCTGTGCGAGGCGCGTCTCGACGAACTGCAGTGCGGCATCGGTGTCCGCCATGCTCGCACCATCGGGCGCCTGCACGGTGATGAGGAACTGCGGCGTGTCGGCCTTGGGGAACAGGCTGCTGCCGACCACCGGCACGAGTGCCGCCGACAGCAGCAGTGCGCCGCCGATCGCGGCGATCGCGGTGGCCCGGGGCCGCGCCAGGCAGTAGTGCAGCGCCGGGCGGTAGTAGCGGTGGATCGCTCCCATCACGCGTTGCAGCAGCGCATTGCCTTCGGCGGCAGCCTGCTCGCGCAGCACGCGGCTGGCGATGAAGGGAATGATGAACAGCGCAATCAACAGCGAGCCAACGATGGTGGCGATCACCGTGACCGGCAGCACGCGGATGAACTTTCCCGGGTTGCCCGGCAGCGCCACCAGCGGCACGAACGCGAAGATCAGGGTCGCGGTGCAGCCTATGATGGCGACCGCGATCTGCCGCGTACCGCCGAGCGCCGCCTGCGTGCGGCTCGCGCCCTCGCGCAGGTGGCGGGCGATGTTCTCCGTCACCACGATCGAGTCATCCACCAGCAGCCCGAGCGCCACCACGAATCCTGCAATCGAGATCTGATTCAGCGAATAGCCGAGGAAGTTGAGCGCGGTGAGCCCGAAAGCGAACGACAGCGGGATCGCCAGCATGACGATGCCAGCAGCGCGCAGGCCAAGCGGCAGGAGCGTCAGCAGCACGAGCGCGATGGCGATGGTGAGATCGCGGTACAGATGGTCTAGCCGGCCCGCGACGTTGCGTGACTGATCGAAGCCGCGCTCCAGGCGGATGCGCTTTGGCAGGCCCTTCTCGAAGCGCTGCAGCGCAGTCTCGACGCGCGTACTCACCTTGAGGATGTTGTAGCCGTCCTTCTGGTTCGCGGTGACGAACACCGCACGCTGGCCGCCAAAGCGGCCGACGTAGCCCCAGGTTTGCGTGTCCCAGCTGACTTCGGCGACATCGCGGACGCGAACGATGCGGCCGCCGGAGGTGGCGATCACCGTGTCGCGTACCTCATCGAGGGTCTTGTAGCTGCCGAGAGTCTTGAGGCTGAAGCTGCGCGCACCGGCATCGATGGCACCGGCGGAGATGTCGGCGTTCTCGCTCTGCAGGGCCTGCATGACCTGCTGGGCGCGGAGGCCCATCTCCGCCATGCGCTGCTGGTCGAGCTGCACGCGCAGCTCGCGCGCGGGGTAAGCCCAGCTCTCCGCGGTGCGTACCCCATCGAGAGTCTTCAGCAGGTCCTTCAGCTCGCGCGCATAGTCCTCGAGCTCGCGGTACGGCGCATCGGCGGAAACGAGCGCCACCTGAACGATGTTGACGAGTCCGGGGCTGACGCGGCGGATCTCGACCTTCTGCACCTCCGGCGGGAGCTCCGGCCGTAACGCATTGACCTCGCGCTGCACCTCGTCGTACTTGCGGTCCGCATCGGTGCTGGCGTTGAACTCGATGTAGGTGAAGGCGAGCCCGTCGTTGATGGTCGTCTGGATCTTGTAGACGTCGTCGAGCTCCGCGAGCTTGTCCTCGATCGGTTTCACTACCAGCTGCTCGAGCTGCTTGGGATCCGCCCCCGGATAGACGGTGGTGATCTGTGCTGCGGGGATCTTGAAATAGGGATCCTCCTCGCGCGGTGCGCTCTGGAAGGAGAACCAGCCGAGCGCTGCCAGGCAAAGGAGTATGACCACCGTAAATTGGTAGCGGCGGATGGGAAATTCGAGCAGCGACATGTCGGGCTCCTCTGGACCGCAGCGCTTCAGCGGGCCGCCAGCTGCGCCCCGCCGGGCTTGACGGCGGCGGTCACGATGTCGACCGGATCGTTGTCCTCGAGGTAGAGCGCGCCATCGGTCACCACGCGCTCCCCGGGCGCAACGCCCGCTGCGAGCGCGACGCCCGCGGGATCGATGAACGCGACGCGCACCTCGCGGCGCCGCGCGCGGCTTCCATCGACGACGAACACGCTGGCCGCATCCCCGCTGCCTTCCACCACCGCGCCGATCGGCACGTAGGTCAGGGAGGCCGCGCGGCCGGCGGCCGGCAACAACTGCAGCTTCGCGACCAGCCCCGATGCCAGTGATGGCGGCGGTGCCTCGAGGCGCACTTCCACGGGGAACAGCCCGGTCTTGTCGTCCGCGGCGCCCGCAATCTCCGACAGCGTGCCGCGCAGCCGTCGGCCGGCGTAAGCGTCGAGGCGCACCTCGGCCGGGTCCCCGAGCTGCAGCTGCACGAGCTCGCGATCCGACAACGCTGCGCGCACCACGTAGCCACGGCCGTGCGAGCTCACGATCAGTACCGCCTGCCCTGCCGGCACCAGCTCGCGCTCCTGCGCCAGCTTGCGCAGCACGACTCCGTCCGCAGGCGCGGTGATGACCGAGTATCCACGGTTGAACTGCACGCCCTGCAGCTGCGCACGTGCCGTCGCCGCCGCGGTGCGCAGGTCCTGCAGCTGCTCGAGACTGATCACCTCATCGGCGAACAGCCGCTCGCCGCGGGCGAGATCGCGCTGTGCTTTCTCCGCAAGTGCCCGCGCCTGCTCGAGCTGTGCATCGATCTCCGTCTGCTCGATCTGCGCCAGCCGCTCACCGGCATGCACCGTCTGACCTTCCTCCACTTGGATCGACTTGATGACGCCGGGCACCTTGAACGAAAGGCGCAGCTCGTCCTTGTTGGCGACCACGCCGTTGGTGAGGATCGCGGGTGTGGCTGGACCCGAAGTCGCCGCTGCCACGTGCACCGGAGTGTGGTGCACGGGGATCTCGGCTGCGCGGGACGAGCAGCCGCTGAGCGCGAAGGCGTAGGTGATCACCACCAGGACGGCGACCGTCGTGATCGCGGCCGCGAGCCGGGTGGTGGGCCGTTGCGCGAGCGGCACGTGGCGGGTGCGGGTCATGGGATTCTCCTTGCGTTCTCTGCGGCTTCAGGGTGTGGCGCTCGAAATCGCGGCGAGCGGCAGCGTTCCGGCCGCGGTCGCGTAGTCGAGCTCCGCCTGCCGCGCCAGCACCTCGAAGCGCGTCACGTTGAGATTGAGCTCGGCGCTCGTGAGGGTGCTGCGCGCGTCGACGAACTCGACCTGATTGATTACGCCTTCGTCGCGTTTGCGGCTGGCGATGCGAAAAGCGGCGTGCGCGGCGTCGGCGCGCGCCGCGGCCGTGGTGAGCGAATCGCTGCTGCTCTCGAGGGCATCGAGCGCCTGCTCGACCTCGAGCTGCACCTGCTGCGCCTGTGCCTCGCGCTCGAGCGCCACGCGGCGCGCCTCGGCGCGCGCGCCGCTCTCGGCCGCCCGCGTGGCGCCGCCGTCGAAGAACTGCCAGCGCAGCAGCAGCGACACGGTGCTGTAATTGCTGCCGCTGCCGAAGTCGTAGCGCACATCGTCGATGCCGGCATCCGCGCCGAGCGACAGCGTCGGTTTGCGTGCGGCGCCCGCCACTTTGATCTGGGCACGGGCGGCGCTCAGCGTGTGGTCGAGCTGCGCGAGCTCGGGGCGGTTGTCGAGCGCCTGAGCGCGCAGCAGCGAAAGGTCATGGCCGCTGCGGCCGAGCTCGCTGTCGATCGTGGCGCGCTCGAGCGGGGCATCGAGCGCGCGGTTGATGAGGAAGTTCACGTAGCTGCGCAGCTGTGTCTCGTTGTTGCGCGCATCGCGCAGCTGCTGCTCGACCGCGAGGAGTTCCGCGCGCGCCCGCAGCACCTGGTCCTGCGTCACCTTGCCGTTGCGGTACAGCGAGTCGCTCACCCGCACGTTCTCGGCGAGCAGGTCCACGCTGGCCGCGACGATGTGCACCGTGTGGGTCGCTTTCAGCCAGTCGAGGTAGCCCACGCTGACGTCGCGCTTCAGACGCCGCGCCACCGCCATGCGGTTGAACTGCTCCGCCTCGAGTTGTGCGCGCTGCGCGCGCACGGCCGCCGGAATGGCCGGCGCATAGAGCGGCTGGCGCAGGCTGAAGCGGGTGTTCTGCTCGTGCTCGCGCTGGAAGGGGACGGTCTCGTTCTGGACCGGCGCGAATTCACCGCGCCGTCCCTGGGCGGCGAGCAGCTGGTTGAGCGTCCCGTAGACCGGGTTCATCAGCGTGCCGAGGGGAAGCTCGAGCGTGCGGCCGCCCGAAGCGCTCGTGTAGCTCGCATCGAGAGCCACGGTCGGCAGAAACTGCGCGCGCGCCTGATCGAGCGCTGCAAAGTCACGCTCGACCACCATCGACTCGGCGTGGAGCGAGAGATTCGACCGCAGCGCCTCGCGCACGTACTCATCGAGCACCGCGGCGACTCCACGGCTCGGTACCTCTTCCGCGGCTTCGGTGACCGGGGTCTGACGCGGCGAGGACACTTGCGCGGCGGTGTTGAGGCTGACGAGTACAAGAAGCACCGCGCCGGCGGCCGAGACAGGTTCTCTAATCCTGATCATCTGTGTACTCGTTAGACGCGTGTCAATCTGTAGGCAAAAAAAATGGCGCTACCGGGGCGCGGCGAGCGCGCGCATCGCCATGACCATCGCCTGCTCGATCACCGCGCGGCCGTCGACTCCATGAAGCGCGAGAATCTTCGCCTTGGTGGAGGCGAGCTGCACCACCCCGTGAGTCATTCCCCACAGCGCATTGGCGACAACCCTGTGATCGCCGATGTCGGGACGGATCGAGCCATCGCGCACCCCCGTCTCGAGCACACTTACCATCAGCACCTGCACGGCACTGCCCTCGACCTGGCAGGCGGCCTCGCTGGGCAGGGCGTCCGCAGTGCTGACCTCGCGCAGCTCGCAGCGCGCCAGGATATCGAAATACACGGGAAATTCCTGCGAGAAAGCGATATAGGCCCGCCCGATGCCGATGATCTGGTCGAGCCCGAGCCGATGCCGTGCCACCGCCTCGGTGAAGCGCTGCCGCATGGTGGCGAGGGCGCGCTCGCAGATGCCGAACATCAGGTCCACCTTGTCCTTGAAGTACACGTACAGCAGCGCGCGCGACAGCCGCGCCCGCCGCCCCACCTGTTCCATCGTGAGCGCGTCCCACCCGACGCTCGCCGCGACCGCCTCGGCCGCATCGAGTATCTCGGCGCGGCGGCGCTCCTTCTCCTCCTGGCGACGTTCAGCAAGGTAATTCATGATGCTCAAATGCTAGATCAGCGCTGACACTATGTCAATATTTGGACAAATAGCTGGATCTCGCCGGGTGTTCCCAGGGATCTGCCTGCCGATGCTCGCTGCGTGGTGGGCAGCGGCCGCCTTCTGCGCCCAGCCCGAGGCGCGCGCCGCGCCGCGTTTCGTGCCGGACGATCTGGGACATTCGCTCGAAGTGGGCCGTCCGCCGCTGCGCATCGTGAGCCTCACTCCCGGCGCTACTGAGATGCTCTTCGCGGCGGGCGCCGGCGGGCAGCTCATCGCCACGGTGCAGTACTCGAGCGAGCCGCCTGCGGCGCGCGCCGTGCCGCGCATCGGCGATGTGGCTGCGATCGACATGGAGCGGCTCGTCGCGCTGCACCCCGATGTGGTGATCGCCTGGCCCGCGGGCGGGAATCCCGCACAGCGGGCGAAGATCGCAGCACTCGGCATTGCTCTCTATCAGCAGCAGGTCGCGCGTCTCGCCGACCTGCCAGGCTCGCTCCGTCGGCTGGGCGTGCTTGCGGGCACTGAGCCGGCAGCTGGCGAGGCGGCGGCCTCTCTCGAGGCACGCCTCAGCGCTCTCGAGCGTACCTACTCCGCGACGGTACCCGCGCGCGAGCGTCCGACGGTGCTCCTGCAGGTGTGGAATCGCCCGATCTACACCGTCGGGGGCCGTCACCTGATGAGTGACGCGCTCGCGCTGTGTGGGGCGCGCAATGTGTTCGCGGACCTGCCCGAGCCCGGCCCGCTCGTCGATATCGAGGCGGTCATCGGACGCAACCCCGACATCATTCTCGCCGCCGCGCCGCCCGGGGAGGGGGCCGCGTGGGTCGCGGACTGGCAGCGCTTCCCCGGCCTCGCCGCGGTGCGCAACCACCGCGTGGTCGCGTTCGAGAACCAGGCGCTCAGCCGTCTCGGTCCGAGCGTCCTCGACGCCACCGAGGATATGTGCCGCACGATTGCGCGAGTCAGTCGCGGAAGTTCGTGAACTGCAGCGGCACTTCCAGCTTCGCCCCGCGCAGCAGCGCCATCGCCGCCTGCAGGTCATCGCGCTGCTTGCCGCTGATGCGTACCTTCTCGCCCTGAATGCTCGCCTGGACCTTGAGCTTCGAGTCTTTCACCAGGCGCGTGATCTTGCGGCCGGTGTCGGCGTCGATCCCGTGGCGCAGCACCACTTCCTGCTGCGCACTCGAGAGCGTGGTGTGCGGCTCCTTGATGTCCAGACACGAGAGGTCGATGCCGCGCTTGGAGAGCCGTAGCTTGAGGATCTCGAGCATCTGCTTGAGCTGAAAATCCACCTGCGCTTGCAGCGTGACGGTGAAATCCTTGAGCTCGAAGCGCGCGCCGGTGTCCTTGAAATCGAAGCGTTGCGCGAGCTCGCGGTTGGCCTGGTCGACGGCGTTGGCGACCTCGTGGGTATTGAGCTCGGAGACTGCATCGAAGGTGGGCATGCCGTTTACCTCGCAGTGCGCCGTGGCCGGCGCTTCTTCGGCCGCGCGCTCCGCCGCGGGCGGGCCTCGAGAGCGCGCCGGTGCTGCCGGGCGAGCTCCATGAAGCGCGGCGTCGGACCGATGTCCTCGTACACCGGATCGCCGTGGTCATCGGTCGAGATGACGCGTTTGCCGGCGACATACGGCATCGCCGCAGCGAGCTCTCTCAGCGCCACCGTGAGGAGCTCGGTGAGCAGCTGCTCCGGGGAACGCCCGGGACACATGTCGGCGAGTGCGGCGAGCTGCGCGGCATCATCGACCGTCAGGCGCACCGCGTAGGTCGTCGCGGTGCGTGGCGCGGCCGCGCTCTGGCGCCAGCTGTCGAGCAACTCCTTGAAACTCACTGCGGTGCACCTGTGGAGGGCGCACGCGCGCCCGCGGCGCGCATTCTAGTGGGGTCGCCGCGAAATTTCGCGTCTTGCTCGTCGGTGCGCGCTCGCCGAACGCGGTGAGCGAGAGGATTGCCGCGGTTGTGAGGGCCGCGGCCGCGCGCGTAGCATCGCAGGGGTATGCCCGTGTGCACCGTCCTCAAGAGCGGCGCGCTGCGCGTCATCGATTACCGCTGCAGCGCCGGCCCGCACGACCGCCCGTTCATCGAGCGGCACGGCAGCTACTCCATCTCTTACGTGCGCCGTGGCAGCTTCGGCTGCGAGACGCGCGGCCAATCCTTCGAGCTCGTGGCCGGCTCCTTCCTGCTCGGTCGTCCGGACGACGAGTACCTGTGCACGCACGAGCATCATCCGCACGGCGACGAGTGTCTGTCGTTCCATTTCGACGCACCGCTGCTCGATGCGCTCGGCCTCCCGGCCGACTCCTGGCGCAGCGGCGCGTTGCCGCCGCTGGCGGAACTCGGCGTGCTCGGCGAGCGCGCGCAGGCCGCTGCCGAGGGCCGCACCGACCTCGACCTCGCCGAAGCCGGTACGTTGCTCGCGGGGCGTTTTCTGCACCTCGTGTCGGGCAAGCCGCTGCCGCCGGTGAGCGTGACATCGCGCGATCGCCGCCGTGCCGTACGCGTGGCGCTGTGGCTGGATGCGCACGCGCACGAGCCGCTCGATCTCGAGCAGGTGGCGCGGCAGAGCGGCGTGAGCGCCTTTCACTTCCTGCGCCTGTTCGCCCGCGTCACCGGCGTGACGCCGCACCAGTACCTGGTGCGTGCCCGTCTGCGGCGTGCGGCGAAACTGCTGGCGCAGGGCACGCTGCCGGTCGGCGCCATCGCGTACGAGGTGGGATTCGGCGACCTGTCCAACTTCGTGCGTACCTTCCGCCGCGCGGCGGGGCGCGCGCCGCGAGACTTTCGGCGCGCGGCCACGGGGCGGTGCTGGCCGTTGCGCCAGCACGCACCGGATGTCCGTCCGTCGCTTGACTGAAAATGTTGACAGGGTGTGCGGAGATATCGACATTTTCCGTCACCGCACGAAGCGGTGTGTGAACACCTCCCTCGACATGCACCGCAGCGCACGCCGGGACCGCAAGATTCTCCAAGCCGGCGTGCGTCCGCCGACGTAGTCTCCACCCCGCAAACGGCAGCGCGCGTGGCCTGCCGCCACGAACCAAGGAGGTTGTCATGTTCGATCACATCGGGCTCAAGGTTAAGGATCTCGACGCCAGCGTGCGCTTCTATACCGCAGCGCTCGGAGCGCTCGGTTACGAGGTCACCTCACAGGATGAGACGGTCGCGGGGTTGGGTGACAAAGGCGGCTCCTCATTATGGCTTTACGCGGACGCGAAGCTGGCACATTCCCTCGTGCACCTGGCGTTTCGCGTGGACGAGCGCGGCGCCGTGGATGCCTTCTACAGGGAGGGCCTCAAGGCGCGCGGCCGCGACAATGGTGCCCCTGGGGTGCGCAAGGACTACAGCCCGAACTACTACGCCGCGTTCCTGTTCGATCCCGACGGCAACAACGTCGAAGCGCTGTGCCTCAAGTAACCTGCCCGCCATAACAGCCGGAACGCGCCGCAGCTTGACGTTGCGCGCGCGCCCCGGCGATACTCGATCCAAATGTCGCACCCGCCCCTCAGTATCGCGCGTCTTTGGTGGTGGCGCCCTCTGTAACGGAGTGGGCTGACGGCTAGCTTTTTTCCCGCGACTCAACGGATCCAACGGCACCAGAAACCCATCTCCGGATCACCCCCGGGATGGGTTTTTTGTTGCCTCATCGTTACGGAGACCTGGAGCGTTGCAAGCGATCTTCGACATTACCGGTGACCTCGACACGCCGGTCTCGGCGTTCATGAAGCTCGCCGCGTTCCGGCCGCGCTTTCTGCTCGAGAGTGTCGAAGGGGGCGAGCGGCTCGGACGCTTCTCGTTCATCGGCTTCGGCGATGGACTCGAGGTGCGCCTCGACGCGAGCGGGCTCGCGGTAGGGGATGAGCGCTCGCCGGTGCCGGCGAGCGGCGGCGAGCTGCTCGCCGGCCTGCGCGCGGCGCTCGCGCGCGCTCCGCGTCCGCAGCCGGACATCGGCGGCGTGCCACTGGCGGGCGGGCTGGTGGGCTTCGCGGCCTACGATGTCGTGCGCCATTTCGAGCGCCTGCGGGCCCGCGCGCCGCGCCCGGGCGGCGTGCCGGCGCTGCATTATGTCGCGCCACGCTCGGTGCTGGTGTTCGATCACCTGACACGTGGCGTTGCGCTCGTGCACGCGGGCACGGAGGCCGAGCGGCGCTCGCTGCGCGCGGAGATCGTGCGCGCATTGCGCGGCGGCTTGCCGAACGGCCGTCGTCCCGGCGGCTACGCACCGCCCAGCGCGGCGTTCACCCGCAGCGACTACCTGGCCGGGGTACGACGCACGCAGGAATACATCGCGGCGGGCGATGTGTACCAGCTGGTACTCGCGAGCCGCTTCTCGGGCCAGCACGAGCTCGATCCCTTTCAGGTGTATCGCGCTCTGCGGCTGATCAACCCCTCGCCCTACATGTATTACTGCGCGCTGGGCGAGGTCACCGTGGTCGGTTCCTCCCCCGAGGCGCTGGTGAAGCTCAACGCGCGCCGTGCGCAGCTGCGCCCGATCGCCGGCACCCGGCCCCGCGGGGCCGACGCCGCCAGCGATGCTGCGCGCGAGGCGGAGTTGCTCGCCGATCCCAAGGAGAATGCCGAGCACGTGATGCTGGTGGATCTCGCCCGCAACGACCTCGGGCGCGTGGCGCGCGCCGGCAGCGTGCGCGTCGATCCCTACCGCGCCATCGAGCGCTACAGCCACGTCATGCACATGGTGAGCGGAGTCGAGGGCGAGCTCGCCGCGGGCCGCGATGCCTTCGACCTCTTCGCCGCCGCGTTTCCGGCAGGCACGCTGGTCGGCGCACCGAAGGTGCGTGCGATGGAGATCATCGACGAGCTCGAACCCGTGAGCCGTGGGCTGTACGGCGGCACGGTCGGCTACTTCGGTGCGCGCGGCGACATGGATCACGCGATCACCATCCGCACGCTGGTGTTCGCGGGCGACGAATACAGCTACCAGGCAGGCGCCGGCATCGTCGCCGACAGCGTGCCCGGGACCGAGCACGAGGAGGTGCTCGCCAAGAGCGCCGCCATGGTGCGCGCGCTCGAGTTGGCGGAGGAAGGCCTGTGAAGCCGCGCCTGCTGCTCATCGACAACTACGATTCCTTCACCTACAACCTGGTGCAGGCGTTTCTCGTGCTCGGCGCGGAGGTGGAGGTGCACCGCAACGACGCGCTCACCCCGAGCGCGGCGCGCGCGCTCGCGCCCTCCCACCTGTGCATTTCGCCCGGGCCCGGCACACCGCGCGATGCCGGCGTGTCGATGGACATGGTCCGCGAATTCGCCGGGCACATTCCGGTGCTCGGCGTGTGTCTCGGGCACCAGTCGATCGTCGAAGTCTTCGGTGGCGAGGTGGTGCGTGCCGGGCGCCTCATGCACGGCAAGACCTCTCTCGTGCGTCATGACGGGCGCACGCTGTTCATCGGCCTGCCGCAGCCCTGCGAAGTGGGTCGCTACCACTCGCTCATCGCCGCGCCCGCAAGCCTGCCGGCGGTGCTCGAGGTGAGCGCGCGCACCGACGAGGGGGAGATCATGGCAGTGCGGCACCGGAGCCTCGCGGTCGAGGGCGTGCAGTTTCATCCCGAGAGCATCCTCACGCCCGAAGGACCGGCGATGCTCGGTCATTTTCTGCAGTACCGCGCCGGCGTGCGCTCCGGAGAAGGCCGTGTCGGCGCCGCGTGAGCTGCTGCAGCAGCTGCTCGAGCGGCGCGATCTCTCGCAGTCGCAGGCGGAGGGCCTCCTCGCGCATCTCACGGACCCGCAGCTCCCCGCCGCCATGGCCGGGGCGCTGCTCGCCGCGCTCTCGGGCAAGGGTCTCGCTGCGGCCGAAGTGCGTGGGCTCGCCCAGGCGATGCGCCGTCTGGCGCGCCGTCCGGAGCTGCCGCGGCAGCTGCGCGCGATCGATATCGTCGGCACCGGCGGTGATGCTTCCGGCAGCCTGAACATCTCCACCGGCACGGCGCTTCTCACCGCCGCGTGCGGGTTGCCGGTGGTGAAGCACGGCAACCGCTCGGTGTCGAGCCGCTGCGGCAGTGCCGACGTGCTCGAGGCACTCGGTCTTCCCGTGCCGCTCGATGCGGCAGCGGCCGGAGCCTGCCTCGCCGCCACGCGCTTCACCTATCTCTTTGCGCCGCACTACCACCCGGCGATGGCGCGCATCGCCCCGATCCGCGCCGCGCTCGGCGTACGTACCGTGTTCAACATTCTCGGTCCGATGGTGAATCCGGCCGAGCCGCCGCTGCACCTCGTCGGTGCCTTCAGCCTGGAGGTCGCACGGCTGGTCGCCGAGGCTTTCCAGGGCCTCCCGATCGAGCGCACATTCGTCGTTCACGGCGCCGCCGGATGGGATGAGCCGACGCCCATCGGCCCCTTCACGCTGTTCGATGTGCGCCCGGGTACGGTTACCGCGAGCGTGCGCTCAGTCGCCGACTATGGCCTGCCGCCGTGCTCGGCTGCGGACCTGGCGGGCGGCGATGCGGCACACAATGCGCGGGAGCTCAAGGCCGTGCTGCACGGCGAGGACCGCGGTGCGCACCGCGATTGCCTGCTCCTTGGCACGGCACTCGCCCTCGAGGTCGCCGGTCTCGTGCGCGATCCGCGTGAAGGAGTGGCGCGCGCGGCGGCCGCCATCGATGAGGGCGCGGCCGGGCGGTTGCTCGAGTCGTTGCCGCTGCAGCGCGCCGCCGCCGCGGCCTCCCGCACGGGGCAGGCTTCCGGGGAGCCGGCCGCGTGAGCTCCTTTCTCGACGAAATGGCGGCGGCGAGCAACACGCGCGTGCGGGCGGCGAAGGCGCGCCTCTCCGAAGCGGCGCTCGCGGATCGCGCACGGCTCACTCCCGCGGCACCGCCGCTGCGCCTGTCGGCGGAGGGCTTCGACCTCATCGCGGAGCTCAAACTGCGTTCGCCCGCAGCCGGCGCACTCGGATCGGCGGATTGCGCGGTGGCCGAGCGCGTCGCGGCGTACGCACGCGCGGGCGCCGCCGCGGTGTCCGTCCTCACCGAGCCGAGCCGCTTCGACGGATCCCTTGCCCATCTCACCGAGGCGGCGCGTGCACTCGCCCCGCTGTGCGTGCCCGCGATGCGCAAGGACTTCCTCATCGATCCCTATCAGGTGCTCGAGGCCCGCGCGGCCGGGGCGGGGGGTGTGCTGCTGATCGTCCGCATGCTGTCACCCGAGGCACTCGCAGCGCTCATCGACTGCGCACGTTCACAGGGGCTGTTCGTACTGCTCGAAGCATTCGATGAGGCCGATCTCGAGCGCATGCAGGAGGCCATCGACGCCGATGGCGGCCGCAGCACGCTGCTCGCGGGAGTGAACTGCCGTGATCTCACGACGCTCGAGGTGATCCCGGAGCGTCTCCTCGAGCTCCTTCCCCTCGTGCCCCGCGGCGTGCCGCGGGTTGCCGAGAGCGGTGTCGCCGGAGCCGCGGATGCCGGGCGGCTGTCCGGGGCGGGATACAGTCTGGTCCTGGTCGGAAGCGCGCTCATGCGCGGTGAGGATCCTGCCGCACACGCACGGATGCTGCTGCAAGCCGGGCGCGCCGCCCGGGAGGCGTCCTAGATGTGGATCAAGATCTGCGGCATGACGACGGCTGCGGCGGTGGACGCGGCGCTCGCAGCGCAGGTGGATGCGATCGGCTTCGTGTTTGCGAGCTCACCGCGCGAGCTCACGCCTGCCTCTGCAGCCCGGCTGGCGCGCGCGGCGCGCGGTCGGGTTCGGTGCGTCGCCGTCATGCAGCACCCGGATCAGGCGGCCGTCGATGAGGTGCTGCGCGTGTTTGCGCCCGATCTCCTGCAGAGCGATGCCGAGGACTTCACACGGCTGCGGCTGCCGGCAGCGCTCGATACTCTCGCGGTCGTGCGCGAGGGCGCAGCCCTCCCTGCGCCGCTTCCCGCGCGGATCGTCTTCGAGGGACCGGCGAGCGGCCGCGGGCGGGTCAGTGACTGGAGCGCCGCCGCCGCGCTCGCTCGCCACACGCAACTGGTGCTCGCCGGCGGCCTCAGCGAGGAGAACGTGGGCGACGCGGTCGCCCGCGTGCGTCCCTTCGGGGTGGATGTCTCGAGTGGCGTGGAGGAAAGCCCCGGAATCAAGAGCCCCGCCGCCATCGCGAGATTCGTGGCGGCCGTCCGCGCCGCAGACGCGGTGTCCGTTTAGCGCGAGAGGAGAACCAACATGTCAGCGACGGCAACACAACCGGATGCCGCACAGCTTCTGGCGGCCGTAGTGGCCGGACGCTTTCCCGACGACCGCGGCCGCTTCGGGCCGTTCGGTGGACGCTATGTGCCCGAGACGCTCATTCCGGCCCTCGAGCGG
>Ga0307471_100000350_pt1 | contig 23570 bp, 19 predicted proteins | sample atmos_gasesAM3C__2_FD_204566 | JGI IMG/M metagenome (GOLD analysis project Ga0307471, IMG submission 204566) | Hardwood forest soil microbial communities from Morgan-Monroe State Forest, Indiana, United States - atmos_gasesAM3C_515 | ecosystem: Environmental > Terrestrial > Soil > Temperate...
CAAATTCCAATTCCCATGTCCGGGCCACCCGCCCACCCTGTTCCCTCTCCAAAGAGTATCGTCGCAGCCCACGAAGTTATGGGACATGCACGCAGACTTATCCTTGGCCTACCAAATACCGAGCATGAAGCGAGGACAGATGAAAACGAAATCCGAGCCGGACGAGGTATTCCAGAACGGGCAAACCCGCCGGATCCGCAACTACCCTAGCTTCGTCCCGTTCTCTATTAAGACCATGATTATCTTCGCCCTTATTCTAACTGAGGCGTTTGGCCAAAAGTCGGCATCCGCACAAAGCATCAATGCCGACGCCGCCCACTCAGAAGCAACAGCCAAGTTTGAGGCTGTAACCAGCCCGTGTTTAAAACTGAGTGAGCCCGTGCGTGTCCATTGGAAGATTTCAAACAATGGCTCTAAGCCGATGTACGTCTACGCCTCGATCTTAAACTCCAACCGCCGAATTGATACACAGATCAACCAAGCCAAGAAAACGCTTACTCTTGATTTCACATTTACCCTGCCTTCCCCCATCGCCCCTTACGCCTATCTCCCATTGAACTTCATTACAATAGTTCCCGGACAGGTCGCGGAAGGCATTTTCGAGACTCAACCGGCGGAGGAGTTTGTCGGTCAAACTAGGCCAAGAGGTTCCCAAGCCCTCCGTTTATTCCCTGGACAATGGAGTGTGAACGCAGTCTTCGGGTACGGATACGAAACCGACTCCGTCAGTGCGATGTTCTCGAAGGCTGTTAAGGAGGGTGTCGAGAACCCCATAAATGCTTTGGTTCGCTGGCAACTAATTGCACAGTCGGCACCCCTTCTCGCCAATTTCGCTAAAGCTCGGGAGAACTCGGGGACGAAACTCGAGGGACAGGTGGGGAGGTTCCTGTTTTTCTGAAGCTCACTCCTCACTGAGATTGGCTCCGCTATCCCGCAGACTCCACTCGACTTAATTCGATCCTCTTTTCCATTTTCTACCTTCTATTTTCTGCCTTTATAACCCCTTTCCCCTCAGTCACTTATTCAGGTCTTGACAAAACCGTAATTCTGTAATAGTATGTAGTATGATTCGCGGCTGCCATCCCCACCGGGTTTCAAGCGTTCAAACGTTAGATCGCTTAGTGTGCAAACGTTCCTCGAACTTTCAACAACTTACGAATTGCCTCAAATTTGCCACACTTTCTGAACCTCTTTCTTTTCAGTCACTTCCAACGGTCAAATTCTGTAACTCTTTTCTTTTGATAACGATACAAATTGCCCGGGGTGGGGGTAGTCCCCTGCCAGTGCAAAGCCTAAGGTTTTACTTGAAGCCGCCCTCAGTCGCCGGCGGCGGCGGCGCGAACCGAGTCCACCGATTCGGCCAGTCCGCGGCGCATCGGCCCGAGAACGGAGGCGGGCACTTCTCTTTCCGGAGCCAGGGTAACGCTGGTGGCCCTCTTGGGGAAATCGTTTCGGCGGTCCAGCCTCATCCCGGCTTGCCGGAGAAACTCTGCCGAAAAGCCCATGTCTTCGGCGCGCTCCACTCCCCAGAACCACAGCTTGTCTTCTTGCCGCTGCAGGAAATCCAGCGCCTCTTCCAGTCTCTTCATGGCGCGGTCAAAAGACGAAGCCAGGAAGTACACGTTCAGCGTCCAGGCATGCCGCGGGTAATACACGCGGAGCCGCACGCAATACTTGCCCGACTGATTGCGCTCAATACTGCAGCGATATTCGTTGCGCGAGGAAGTCATTCGAGTAGGCATCGAAGTTTCACCGATCTCACGAGTCATGGCGTGGCTGACTCTGAAAGCCGTTCAGGAATTCCAATGTGGTCGAAAAAAGCCTGTGTTTCGGGACAACCCCATTTTTCGAGACAACTAATGTTAAGTCTGAACCCGCTTGAAGACACGAAATAGGGTAGCGAGGTGTGCGGAGAAAGGCAAGAGGGCGCCTCGAATCCCGTAAGATGCTTATTTTGTGTAAGTTAGACTAGGTGAGGCTGCCAAAACTCTTCAGCTTTTCAGGCATCAGTTTCAGCTTGCCTTCCTTCTGAAGGCGGTCCGACAGTGCCGAACGGAAAGCTTCAAAGGCTACTTCGCGTTTGGATTGCAGCAATTCGTCGGTCAACTGCTTCTTCTGAGCTTCAAAATTTGCCGGGTCGGCTTCGACTTTCTCGGCAACCCGATAAACCAACCAGTTTTGCCCCAGGCTCAGCGGAGCGCCAACGTCGCCTTGCTTCAAGTTAAAGGCCGCGCCAAGTTGCTTCCCGCTGGCCGCGCCTGAAATGGAACCGTCCCGGGAGATGGACTCGCTCGTTTTCGCTTCCAAGCCCAGTGCTTTTGCGGCAGCGTCGAACTTCTCTCCCGCTTTGAGCCGCTTGAGCAATTCGTCGGCTTTGCTTTTCGCCTGTTGGACGGACTGCTCCTTCTTGAGGTCAGTAATCACGCGGTCGCGCACCTCTTCCAAAGTCCCTTGGTGGGCGGACAAGGTTTCCTTGACCGAGAGAACCACATAGCCGCGATCGTTGCGGATGGGTAGGCTTAAATCACCCGGTCGCAGTCGAAAGATTTCCTCCTTAACGTCCTGGGAGTTGCCAAGCTCGAGAATCGGGTCGGAGGCGCTGACGGGCCGCGTCTGGCCGACGGTGAGGTGATATTGATTGGCCAAGTCGTCCAAAGAAATCTTGCTGGAGCGGCGGATGGCGGCAGAAAGCTGATCCGCAGTGCTGCTGGCCTGCTTGTCCGCTTCCGTCAGGAGAAGCGGAGCCCGGATGGAGTCCTTCACTTCATCGAAAGGTTTTGTGTGCGCAGTTTCTTTCTCCATGATTTTAATGATGTGAAAACCATACTGCGTTCTGATTAGGTCCGAGATCTGGCCCACTCCGATGCTGAAAGCAGCCTTTTCTAACTCTGGGGCCATCTGGTTTTGCCCGACCCAACCGAGGTCGCCACCCTTATCTTTCGTGGCATCTTCGGAATACTTCTTGGCCAATTCATCAAACTTGGCGCCTTTCTTCGCCTGCTTCAGGACATCCTCAGCGCGCTTCTTGACCTCTTCAACCTCAGCGTCAGTCTTTCCAAACGTTTTGAACATGATCTGCAACAGATGGACGCGATTGGGCACTTCGTACTGCTGGATGTTGGCCTGGTATTGCTGCTTGAGCTGAGTGTCGGAGATTTGGAGGGTTTGCCGAAGCTGGTTGACGTCCAGGAGGGCGTAGCGCACAGTGCGCCGTTCCGGCACCTGGTATTTGGATTTGTTTTTCTCGTACTCCGCTTTTATCTCCGCATCCGTGGGCGTGATCTTAGCTTCCAGATCCTCCGGCTTGATCAGCGCGTAATCGAGCTTCACTTTTTCGTTCTTGTAGCGGTAGCCATCCTGGAGTTCGGCAGGCCCAACGCTGATCCCATCGGTTACCAGCTTTCGGAATTTTTCCTCGAGCAAGCCTTGTCGAATAAGTTCTTCGAAAGTAGCCACCGGAAGCTGGAAGCGCTGCTGAACAAGAGCGGTGTACTGGTCCATCCCGATGAAAGTGCCGCCATTGAAAGCCATTGGCAGATAAAGTTTTATGCGGTCGGCGCGCTCCTGATCGGAAACCGTGATTCCCAGGCGTTTGGCTTCGTACTCAATTTCTCTTTGAAAGACGAGTTGCTGAAGGATCTGCTGGGCATAGAACCCTTTCAATTGCGGAGGCACCTGGTTGTTGCGCTCGATTTGACTGAGCTGCTGCTGGATGTCCTGGGTGGTGACGGTCTCGTCCCCAATCTTTGCCACGGTGTCGGAGGAGAGCCCACCGTTGCCGGTAGCCGGCCCTTGAGGAACAAGGTACAGCAGCATGCTGCCGCCCAGAGCGAGGACCACCGCACCCAAAAAGATGCGGTACCCTAGTTTGCTTTTTTCGTTTGCACTCCCAGCCATCCGATGATTCCCCCAGGTCCTTAGACAAACTTAACATTATAAGAGATAGCCGTGTGGGTCTCAAATGCAAATGGACCGAACCCAAGCGTGAAATAGTAGACTGGTGGGGCTGCGGCTGTGAAACGTTTGCGCCGCGACTGAACAACCCGCGATGCCTTTTCGACTGAAACTATACGGGATATTGTGCATAGCCCTTGTGCTCGCCGGTTTGCCGCACTTGTCCGCAAGTCCTCCTAAGCAAGAAAGGGGCGGGCGACATCCGGCGACTTTCTATCGCGACGTTCTTCCGATCCTTCAGCGGCACTGCCAGAGCTGCCACCGCGCCGGCTCCATTGCGCCCATGCCGTTCGAAACATTCGAGGAGACGCGTCCATTTGCAGCTGCGATTCGCAAAGCAGCGGAAACAAGATCGATGCCGCCGTGGTTTGCCGATCCTGCGGTCGGGAAATTTGCGAATGATCCGTCTCTGCGTGAGGCGGAAATCGCCACTCTTGCGGCTTGGTCGCAAGCGAACGCGCCGGCCGGCGACAAAAAGGATGCGCCCCCGTCCCGTCCATGGGCCGAGAGTTGGAGTATTCCAAAACCGGATCTCGTCTTGCCCATGCCGCAACCGGTGCAACTGCCCGCGAGCGGAGACGTCGAGTACACCTACGAAATTGTGCCCACGCATTTCACCGAGGACCGTTGGGTGCAGATGGTGGAAGTTCTTCCCCGATTGCGCTCGAATGTCCATCACGCCGTCGTGTATGTACGCCCGCCGGACTCCAACTGGCTGCGTTACACGCCCGTGGGAGTTCCGTTTACCGCTTCCACGCTAAGCGACCCGGACGACCGCCGCGGCGCGCACTGGACGGATAGCGACATCTTGCTCGTTTACGCGCCGGGTAGTTCCCCGGACGAATGGCCGTCGGATATGGCGAAGCTCATTCCCGCGGGCTCCGACCTCGTCTTTCAAATGCACTACACGACAAACGGCCGCGCCGCTTCCGATCAAACCGCCATCGGACTGATTTTTTCAAAGCAGCCCCCCGTCCAGCGCGTGCTCACGCTGCAACTCACAAATGATCACTTCGTGATTCCTCCCGGTGACCCGGATTTTCGCGTAGAGGCTCGCGGAACCTTGCCGAATGATGCCACCTTGCTCGGCTTCATGCCGCACATGCATCTGCGGGGAAAGCGCTTTGAATACAACATCATTCATGAAAACAGAAGCAACAGTTCGACTAGCAAGCCGCCGTATGAAATCGAGCCGCTTCTCCGAGTGAATTATCACTTTCACTGGCAGATGAGCTACCGCCTGGCACATGCGCGTTTTCTAAAGGCGGGAACGGAATTGCAGGCAGTCGCGTGGTATGACAATTCCGCCAAGAATCCGCACAATCCGGACCCCAGTGCGGCGGTGCGCTGGGGCGAACAAACTTACGACTAGATGATGGTCGGTTTTTTTGATGTCGCCGTGCCCGCCTCGATGGACAAACAGCGCTTTTTTATCCGGCACAGGAATTAGGCTCGTAAGAAGGAATCGTAGCTCGGGAAGCTTCAGAGCGGAATAGAAAGGGTCAAGGCTTCACACAGGCAGCCGGAGATCTTCTTGGGAAAAAAAGCAAGGGCAGAGATTCTCTCTCTGCCCTGGTTCCGGTAGCTAGCGCGTTGAATACGTGCGGTTAGTCCGAATCGGTTGCTTGTGGAATCGCTTTGTAGGCGTGGAATTCGCCGCTGGCCCGGTCGAAGGCTATGCCGTCGATTTCGCCGCGAGCGTTGATGGAGCAGGCGGTTTGCAGAAATAAAGGCGTGGAGCCGGAGACGAGGCCATTGAGGTCTTGCATGTTGCCGTGCTGCCAAATAAATGCTCGGATGTTGAAGTTCGCGTCAATCGAAACGCCCAAGACGACGCCTCGGTCGCTGATCGCCGTTGCCACGCTATAAGAATCGCCGGGGAGCGTTTGCAGGTCGGTCATGTGGCCGTTCTCCCACAGAAACGCATGAAAGGATGCATCGTTCGTGGTGTCCGAAAGTCCAACGACCTGGCCCACGTTGTTGAGGCCGGAAGCGTAGATTCCACCGAACAAGCCGTCGCCGCCGAGGCTCCCGAGGTCAATGGGCTTGCCGTTTTGCCAGAGAATCGCGTGACGGGGAACAAGGTTGAAGAGACTGATGGCATTGAAAGGCCCGCACGTTCCCGACCCGCCGGCAGCCTCGCCTCTTTCGTTGACCGCGAGAGCGACGCCGTCGGGGTCTCCCGAAACGGTAGAAAGTTCGCGAATGCGCTCCTCAGACCAGGGAAAAAGCTTGTACCAAACAACGGGCTTGAACTGAAACTTCTGGTGAGACGTTGGCAGCCCCGGGCAAGTCGTGTCGCTTGTCGTATTCTCCGACGAGCCGACAGCCACGCCGAACGTATTGATTTGCCACGCCTGACCACTGACGCCGCTCTTGCCGCTGTCGTCCCGCAGAGTAGGGAGGGCGGTCATCGCGCCATTCTGAAAGAGATACGGCAAGCACGAATTCGCCTGGGTGGCAAATCCCAGCGATTGAAACCCGCAAAAGTCCTCGCCATTTGGATCTGGTTTTGCGTTCTCCGCTTCCCCAACTACTTGTCCCCAGATGTTGACGCCAAACGCCGCACTGTTGGCCCCACCCAGTCCTGGGTAGCTGATGTCCTTCATCGAGGTTCCATGCCAGTAGACTGCGTGGGCAACACTAGCCCCGCCGCTTGGCACGACCGCCAAGCCGGCCACATATCCGTTTGCCGTGATGACGAACGGCTGGCCCTCTACCGGACCGACGATACCGAGATCCTGAATGAGATATCGAGTGGACAATGCGTTGACTGGCGGCGGACTGACGGGCTCCTGTCCAAGAACCACGCCTGCAAGTAGTGCCAGCAAGCCGCCTGCGGTCATCGCCTTCTTGAGCGTTTTGGTGTTCATGACTTCCTCCTGTCTCTTTAGGCGCAAACCGGGCGCAAAACCTATCATCTGGAGTGGCCGCTTACGCCGCCCGCTGCGTTATAATTCCGGTAAACCGGCATGCAAAAAACCGCACAAGAGGAACCGCCGGCGGCTGGTGGCATTACCGAGCTGCTGCGCTCCTGGAGCGAAGGCGATCAGACCGCCTTGGAAAAACTCACGCCCATCGTTTATCAGGAGCTCCACCGCTTGGCCCGCCGCTACATGCGGCGCGAGCGCCCCGGCCACAGCCTCCAAACCACGGCTCTCGTCAACGAAGCCTATATGCGCCTTGTAGATTACAAGCGCATGGAGTGGCAGAATCGAGCTCACTTCTTTGCGGTCTCGGCCCAGCTTATCCGGCGCATCCTCATTGAGCATGCGCGTCGGCGCAACCTGAAACGCGGAGGCGGCTTTCGTGGGTGGCAAGCGGACTGCGGACTTGGTGGCTCTCGACGATGCCATGAAGTCCCTAGCTCAGCTCGATCCGCGAAAGGAGCAAGTGGTCGAAATGCGCTTCTTTGGCGGGTTGAGCGTCGAAGAAACGGCGGAAGTGCTCAAGGTGTCGCCCGTTACAGTGATGCGAGATTGGAGCACGGCCAAGGCCTGGCTCTACCGGGAGCTCGACGGCAAAAAGTCTAATGGACTCCGATCGCTGGAAACAAATCGATAGCCTTCTGCAGGCCGCGCTGGAGCGTCCGCGGAACGAGCGCGACGGCTTTCTTCGCCAGGCTTGCGGCGGCGACCGCGACCTCGAAGGTGAAGTCCGCGCTCTCTTGGCCTCGAGCGAGGAGGCTGGGAGCTTCCTCGAGAGTCCCGCTATGGAAGTGGCGGCCCAGGCCATCGCGCACAGGCAAAATGAAGCTGCGGGCCCGGCGGACTTCCGTGCAGGCTGGGTCGTTTCCCACTATCGAATCATCGAGAAGTTGGGCAGCGGCGGAATGGGCATCGTCTACAAGGCCGAAGACGTGCGCCTGCAACGGCTTGTGGCGCTCAAGTTTCTTCCGGACGACGTGGCTGAGGACGCCCAGGCACTCAGCCGTTTTCAGCGCGAAGCGCGGGCAGCGTCCGCATTAAACCACCCGAACATCTGCACGATCTACGAGGTGGAAGAACACGATCAACAGCCCGTTATCGTGATGGAATTGCTGGATGGCCAAAGCCTAAAGCAGCGCGTTCGCGGTAAGCCGATGCCTATGGAGGATCTCTTGAAGATCGGCATTGAGACTGCCGACGCTCTGGAAGCCGCGCATGCGATGGGCATCATCCATCGGGACATCAAGCCCGCCAACTTGTTCGTTACCAAGCGCGGCAACGCGAAGATTCTCGATTTTGGATTGGCCAAACTCGGTCCCGCGGCCGACAGCTTCGCGGCCCGAACAGCTGGACCGACGCTTTCCGTGAACGAGTCCCTGACCGGCGCGGGCAGCGTCGTCGGTACGGTGTCTTATATGTCGCCCGAACAGATCCGCGCCAAAGCGTTGGACTCGCGCACCGATTTGTTTTCCTTCGGCGTCGTGCTTTACGAGATGGCCACGGGCAGGCTCCCTTTTCGTGGCGAAAGCTCAGGGGCGATCTTTGACGCCATCCTTAATCGCGACCCGGCGCCTCCCACGCGCCTGAATCCTGATTTACCAGCGGAATTAGAGCACATCATAACCAAGTGCCTCGAAAAAGACCGTCACCTGCGCTACCAGCACGCCTCGGAGATTCGCGCCGACCTTCAGCGCTTGCAGCGAGACACGGGGTCGCAAAGGGTGTCATCCAGCGCGAAGCTGCAAGCAGCAACTGGCATAGCAAGACGGTGGAAGCTCATTGCTCTGGCCGTCGCGACGGTTGTGGGGCTCTCGATCGCAGGCGTCTTATACATTCGCGGCGCGCCAAAACTCACGGACAAAGACACCATCGTCCTCGCCGACTTTACCAACACGACCGGCGACCCGGTCTTCGACGGCACGCTCCGGCAAGGACTCTCCGTCCAGCTGGAGCAGTCACCCTTCCTGAGTATCGTCCCGGACCAGCAAATCCAGCAGACCCTGCAGATGATGGGCCAGAAGACGGATGCGAAACTCACGCCGGAGATTGCGCGGGAACTCTGTCAGCGGACCGCGAGTGCCGCTGTCCTCGATGGCTCGATAGGTCAAGTTGGTACGCCATATCTTCTGACCCTGAAGGCGGTCAACTGCGCAAATGGGGCAACGCTGGCGAGCTCGGAAGCACAGGCGAGCGACAAGAATCACGTGCTCGATGCGCTCGGCAAAGGGGCATCGGACATGCGCAGCAAGCTCGGCGAGTCCTTGAGCACGGTGCAAAAATTCGATACCCCTCTTGACGAAGCGACTACGCCCTCGCTCGAAGCCCTGAAAGCTTTTAGCTCCGGCAGCCGGGCAACTTCCCCGCCACTTGCTATTAGCTTTTACAAGCGCGCTGTCGAACTCGACCCAAATTTCGCAGTTGCCTACTCGTGGTTGGGCATCTGGCACACTTCTATTGGAGAACCCGGTATCGCAGCGGGATACGCGCAAAAGGCATACGAGCTGCGCGGCCACGCGAGTGAGCCTGAGAGGTATTTCGTATCGGTCATCTACTACAAAGAGGTCCCGGGGAACCTCGAAAAAGCCGAACAATCCTGCAAGCTTTGGATGCAAGCTTATCCCCGCGCCGAGATGCCGCATACTTATTTGTCAGGCGGAATTTACCCGGCAATGGGTCGCTATGATGGAGTGATTTCAGAAGCCAGGGAAGCAATTCGTCTAAAACCGGACTTTTCCGTCCCCTACGTCCTCCTCATGGATGGCTATATCGCTCTGAATCGCTTCGATGAAGCGAACGCGACGTATAGGCAAGCCCTCGAACGCAAACTGTACCACCATTACTACCCTGCTGCTCTATACCGCCTTGCCTTTTTGCAGAACGATGCAGCGGGGATGAGAGAGCAGGTCGCACGATCAGCGGGTCAGCCTGGGGTAGAAGATACTTTGCTTTCCTACGAGGCAAATACCGCGGCTTACTACGGCCGGCTGCGGGAGTCGGAAGGGCTGACTCGGAGGGCCATGGAATTAGCCGAACGGGCTGAAGAAAAAGAAGTATCTGCCGGCTTTTCCGCCACGTCTGGACTACGGGAGGCACTGTTTGGTAACGCCGGGGAAGCCCGGCGGCTTTCCTCGCTTGCCGTGGCGCGTTCCTCTGGCGTTGATGTGCTGTATGCCTCCGCGATCGCCATGGCGTATGCCGGAGATGCGGGGCGCGCACAGCGCCTGACTGAGGAGTTGAACAAGCGGTTCCCCGAAGGCACGACCGTGCAGTTGAATTACCTGCCAACCGTCCGCGCGAAGCTCGCGCTCAATCGAGGAAATCCTTCAGAGGCGTTGGAGATGCTTCGATCCGCCCTGCCGTATGAACTGGGACAGACTACGTTTAGCGGTGAGTACGCCTGGAACGGCTTGTACCCTGTTTTTGTTCGAGGCGAGGCCTATCTGGCCGCTCATCAAGGTAGCCAAGCTGCTGCCGAGTTCCAGAAAATCCTCGACCATCGGGGAATTGTCTGGAACTCACCGATCGGCGCTCTTGCCCATCTCGAAATCGGCAGAGCCTATGCTCTTCAAGCGCAATCCGCACAAGGTGCGGCTGCGGAAGCCGCGCGCGGCAAGGCCCGCGCCGCCTATCAGGCCTTGATGACGCTGTGGAAGGATGCCGATCCCGATATTCCGGTCGTCCAGGAAGCTAAGGCTGAGTTTGCCAAGATGACGACGAGTCCCATGTAACTTTGCGCTTCCGGATTCCTTAGCTGTGTGCGGAAATGAACGAACAGACCATGCAGACGCTGGCGGGACCATCCCAATTCCTACGTTTCTCCAACCAATCGCCTCGTTGAACCCGGCCAAAGCGCGAACAGATTTCTCCGTCGAGGCAAAAAAATCGAAGTCTTGGGGCACCACGCCAACCTGTCCGCGAGAGCAGCTTCGGTACAGCGAAAGTCCAGGGCGATGAGGTCTCTGACGTGCTATTTGCTGTTTGACTACGAGGCGCCGCGCTGCTTTAAGAGACCGAAGCGGGGTGTGTTACATTCAAAATTTGAGGTTCCGGAGAGACTCGAATCCGTGACAATACACTCCCCTATCGACCCCAGACACAGCCCAAACCAAAGGGCTCCGCGTGTTGAGGTGTATTGGACGACCGTCACTTATAAGACGGTAATCATGAGCGTAATTCTCGCATTGGTGCTCATTTTCGGCGGAATCTACATTGCCAAGCCGGACCTCTATAGCACGGTGATCAACAAACTCGACAAGAGCGTGGGCAATCCCGAAGCCGATCCTGTCAACGCGGATCAGAAGCGCGCGAGGTTCGTAAATCTTGACGGTCACGTTCAGGTGAAGAAAGTCAGCTCCGTGCAATGGGTGGATGCAACCCTAAGTACTTCGTTAGACAAAGGCGACCTGGTGCGCACCGGTTCGGACAGCGACGCGCGTCTTTCATTCGCGGACGGCACGTCCTACACCATCAAGCCGGATACGCTAATTACCGTGGAGGAAAATTCCACCGATAACAGCCGCCCAACCAGCGTTAGCGTAAGCATCCAAACGGGGCAGGTGGATCTGGCGACGCCCATGTTGAGGTCGCCAGACTCCAAGGCTGCCGTGAAGGCAGAGGACACGACCACACAGGTGCATTCCAACAGCCGCGCCGCAGTCAAGTTTGACCCGGAGAAAAAGGAAAGCGAGGTGGTGGTTGCCAGCGGCAGCGCGCAAGTGCAGCGCGGGCAGGAAAGAATCGATCTTACTCAATATGAGAAGGCGACTATTCCCAGCTCCGGCGCGATTCAAAGGTCCACCGTGCTGGCGCCCCCGGACCTGGTCGAGCCGCTAAACCTTGCGCCCATCATCGCGGAAAATCCGAGGAGTGCTACAGTACACTTTGAATGGAAGCCGGTTTCCAATGCGGTGTCCTACGCCCTGAGGGTCAGCACAACCCAGATGTTCACAAGAACCGTGTTCGACAAGAAAGGCATCACCGGAACAAGCCTGGATATTTCCGGACTGGATGCGGGCGATTATTTCTGGAATGTAATGGCCACGGATGCCAAGAAACAGTCCAGCGAAGTGAGCGAGATTTTCAGGTTCTCCCTGGTGGCCCAAGGCAAGGCCCAGGAAATGGTCCTGGAGATCACCAGTTACCAGCTTCATGGACGCGTCGCGGAAATCATAGGAAAAAGCGAACCGGGCGCCGCGCTGATTGTGAACGGCCAGCCGGTTCCCATTATTGCCCCGGACGGCACGTTCCGTCATTTCACAGAGGCGCTCGAGCCGGGACAGCATACTATTACAGTGATTGGGCAGAACCGCCGGGGCGGGACGGGACATGCGCAGGTTTCCATCGTCGTCCCGAAGTAAGAATTCCGAACGACAGACCATTGCGCTTGGCGCGGGTCGGGGTGCCCGGAGACAATAGCAGGAGGGCTGATCGCGCAGCCTTCAGCGCTTTGCCGTCCGGACGGCGGAGAGTCTTCCGCGGGGGGATGTAGGGATGAACAAGAACGGTTACAACATGAGGTCGGTGTTCAGTTTGTTTTCTTCCGACCTCGCCATCGATCTGGGCACCGCGAACACTTTGGTGTTCTCGCACGGCAAGGGCATTGTAGTGAATGAGCCTTCCATTGTGGCCATCAACAAATCCAGCGGCGAAGTGGTCGCCGTCGGGCGCGAAGCCAAGGAAATGCTGGGGCGCACCCCTGGAAACGTTGTCGCCATCAAGCCGATGAAAGACGGCGTTATCGCGGACTTCAAAGTCACCGAAAAAATGCTGACGTATTTCATTCAAAAAGCGCACAACCGCCGGGTGCTGGTGCATCCGCGCATCGTCATCGGCGTACCCAGCGAAATCACGCCGGTGGAAAAGCGCGCTGTGCAGGACTCCGCGTATCGCGCGCGCGCCAGCGAAGTTTACCTAGTGGAGCAGGCCATGGCCGCGGCGATTGGCGCAGGCCTGCCGATTGAAGAGCCCTCCGGCAACATGGTTGTGGACATCGGTGGCGGCACCACGGACATCGCGGTCATCTCCATGAGCGGCATCGTGTACTCACGCTCCGTGCGCGTGGCAGGCAATGAGATGGATGAAGCCGTGATGCAGTATTTGAAGCGCAAGTACAACCTGCTTGTCGGCGAACGCACCGCGGAACAAATCAAAATGGAAATCGGCTCCGCGTATCCGCTCGAAAAGCCGCTGACCATGGAAGTGAAGGGCCGCAACCTCATTGAAGGCGTGCCGCGAACGGTGACCATCGACGACAGCGAAATCCGCGAAGCGCTCAGCGAATGCGTGGCCACGATTTTGAACGCTGTCCGCGTAGCTCTGGAGCGCACGCCTCCCGAGCTTTCGGCAGACATCAGCGACCGCGGCATCGTGCTGACGGGCGGCGGCGCGCTGTTGAAGAATCTGGACAAGCGCATCCGCGAAGAGACCGGCTTGCCGGTTTCGATCGCCGATGACCCGCTGGCATCGGTGGTGCTCGGCACCGGGAAAATGCTCAGCGACTTCAAGTTGCTGCGCATGGTCTGCATCGACTGACGGCGTTTTGATCTGCGAGTTTCCGCTGTGATGGACGTGGTGACTTTCTTGGAGGAACCGGGGCGCGAGAATTTCTCCCAGCAAGAACTCGCCGAACCAGTATTTAGCTCTTTGGACTTTCAACTGTGAACGGTTAACTGTCGACATTTTTTCGCCGCCATGCCCTCTCGTCACAAATCGCTCGTTTTGCTCGCAGGAGTGATTCTCCTCCAGGTCCTCCTTCTCGCCGTCCAGATCAAACGGGATTCCCAGGGCCGCCTGATTCGGACCTGGACCGTGGGAGCGGTTTCGCCCTTTGAGCGTGCCGGCTCTTATGTGTTCGGTTCGTTCCGAGATACCTGGCGCAGCTATTTCGCGTTGCGGGGGACAAAAAAAGATAACGACGACCTGCGCCGGGAAAATGACGAGCTGAAGCTGCGCATGGTCCAGCTCGAAGGAAAAGCTGCCGAGGCCGACCGCTTCGCTGCGCTGCTGCATTTCCGCCAATCACAAACGGACGTGCCCATGGTCGCCGCGCGCGTCATCGGCGGAGGCCCGAGCACAGCGAGTTTCACGATTGCGCTCGACCGCGGTGAACGGGACGGAATCCGCAAGGACATGGGAGTCATCACTCCCGATGGCGTCGTCGGAAAAATCATTGATGCGTATCCCAACACTTCTCAAGTTCTCCTGCTGACGGACGAGAGGAGCGGCGTGGGCGCCAAGCTTGCGGATTCCGGGATACAAAGTCCCGTGGGGGGCCTGGGTGAGGCGATGCTTACCATGAAATACTTTCCCAACGACGACGACGTGAGTGTGGGCGCGCGCGTGGTCACCAGCGGCATGGACCGCATCTTTCCCCGCGACCTGCCTGTAGGAACCATCACCGAAATCAAGCCCGGCAATCCCTTTAAGCAGATTCGCATCAAGCCTGCCGCGAACCTCGAAAAGCTTGAAGAAGTCCTCGTTCTTCTGACGCTTCGCCCCCTGAGAGAACCCGAACCCGTCGCTGTCAAGCCTGACGTGCCCGCGGCATCGAATTCTGCGCCTCCACAGGTGGCCAATCCATGAACAGCGCGTTTGATCTGCGCATGGGGGAATCGCACATCGAGGTGCACAAGTTCCGCACCGGCGCAATCCTCATTTCCACATTGCTCGCGTTGGTCTTCCAGGCTTGGTTTCCGGTGCATTTCGCAAGGGTGGCTCTCCTGGATTTGCCTTTACTCGTGACCATTTATTTTGGCCTCAGCCGGCGCAATCCCTCCACGGGGCTTCTCCTTGGAACGGCCATTGGCCTGTTGCAGGACAGTCTCAGTGGCCCAACCGTTCCGCTAGGCCTGTTCGGCATCGCCAAGACCGTCATCGGGTATCTCGCTTCATCCATCGGCGCGCGTCTGGATACAGAACACCCCGCCGCGCGGTTCGCACTCACGGCGGGTTTCTTCATCATCCACCAGGCAGTGGTCGCCCTGACTCGCCGCATTCTGCTCGCGCAGCCGGAACCCTGGCTCAACCTGCACCTTTTCGGGGCTGCGCTCGTCAACGCCCTCGTTGCTGTCGTCCTCTTCATTCTTCTCGACCGCCTCCGCCGCCAATCGTAGTAAAGTAAATAATCCTTCTGGAACAAACCCGTTCGCACTGGCTCGAGGATTCATGGATCTTGCCCGTTACTTTCTACTTCGTTAGAACCTGCTCGAAGAACTGGAGGGCGCGGGGATCGTTGGATTGGCCGAGCCAAAACATGGCCTGCTTGCGGACTTCGGGGTTGCGGTTGGTTTGGGCGACTTCGATCAATTTGGGCACGCCTTCGTCTTTCGGCAGTTGGCTTAGCGCAAAGACTGCTTTCTTCTTCACATCGGTGTCCGGATCATTTTCGATCGCGCCGGTGATGGTGCCCAAAGCTTTCTTGCCGGCTTTTTGCGCCAGCCAGAAAAGCGCCTGGCCGCGCACGTGCGAACTGGAGTCATCATGCGCCATGCGAATCATTTCCTCGATGGCGCCGGGCTCGCGGCTGACGGAGAGAGCGAATGTTACATGCGCGCGCACGTCGGAGCTGGGATCGCTCTTGGCCAAATGTTGCAACACGCTCAAACCTTCTTTCCCGCGCGCCACACCAAGCCAGAAGGCGGCTTGCTTGCGCAACTCTTCGCGCTGTTCCGGCTTAACGAAGGATTCCATGGCTCGGCCTGCCGACGGGTCCGCGTGCAAAGCAATCGCGGTCAACGCGCCCTGGCCGATGTTGTGATGTTCGTGGCGTTCGAATTCTGCGCCTTGCACGTAGGTAGTGAGCAACGCCACGCTTTCCGCAGGCTTCACGCCGGTCAGCCAAACGAAGGGCAGTCCGCCCGCGTCCAGTGTGCAATCTTCCGAGGCCACCCGAATACGGTCTACCTGTTTGGCTTCGAGGCGGATGAGTACGACGAGCCGGCGCGCCCCTTCGAGCTTGACGGCGCCGCCAGTCTGGTTGTCGCCTTTCGTCGAGCCGCTTGTCCAGTTATGATCGTTCTCCAGGCGGCAGGTGCCGCAACCGGCCCCATCATTCCAATTGCCGCAGCACATGCTCCGCTCGCCGGAAATGTCATCCACGCTGTAGCCGACCCATTCGGGCTTCTCGGCCTGCGCGAGGATTCCGCGGAACGTGGTATCCAAGCTCCCTGCAACCACGCGCGTTTCCACCTGGGCGCTCTCCACGCGAGGCATTTCGCTGCTTGTTTGAAAAGTCGCGGCGTAAGCCAGCCCATGGCTAAAACCCGCTCGAAGGCCGCGGCCGTTCGCGAATTGCGACATGGCGCAAAAACTTCCTACCAAAATCAACGCCAAGCCGAGGATTTTTCGTCCCTTGGACGGGTTGTCGTTCGAATGCATGTGCCACCTCACTTCTGCAAGAGTTCCATCAAATAGTCGGTTGCTTCCTTGGAATGCATCAGCGAAAGCTTGGAGACCGCGGTTTTCTTGAGCTCGGGATCTTTTTCGTTGCGCGCAATGGCCACAAGCGCCGCGGCATTCCCTTGCAGGAAGTAGGCGTTCAAAACTTCTTCCTTCAGGCCGCGGTCGGTCTCACGGCCATAAATGGTTTGAAGCGCCTTAGATGATTCGTCGGAGTGGATGAGCCCGAGATTTCGAATTGCCGCGCGGCGCAATTGCGGATCTTTTTCGGACTGGGCCGCTTGAACAAGTTTTCCTGATTCTCCGGCAAGAAAGAAGGCTTGCAGGATTTCCCGACGAAGGTCCGTAGAGGTTTCAGTCTGATATAACTGCTCGAGTTCTCCGACACCGTGCACTAAACCAAGCTGGCGGATAGCTTCGCGGCGGAGCGATTCGTCTTTTTCGCCCTTTGTTGCGGCAAACAAGTGCTCCTTATCGCCACCGAGCATGTAGGCGCGAAGAATCTCGCGCCTTACGGAAGTATCGGGGTTCGTGGCATAGACCTCGGCCATAATCTGCCGGGACTGCGCTCCGCCGAAGAGCCCCAGGTATTTGATTGCTTCGCGTTGTAGTTCGGGATTGCTCTGCCCTTTTGCAATTCTTCCAATGATTTCGCGGCCCTGCGTGGAACCGCTTTGGGCAAGAACAAACAATGCCCGCGACTTTTCTTTTGGTGAACCCGAACCGTTGATCACCTTTTCGAGGAGCGGCATGGCGCGTTCCGGGTCGCTGTTCATCAATCCCTGAATCGCCATTAACTTCAGCTCTTCGTCGCTCTGGTCAGCCGGCTTGACTGATTGCCCGCTGGATTGCTTGACTTCCAGCTCCAGGACGCCGGCGTCTTTCTGCCAGCGGCTTTGGGGAAACCGCTTCTTCATATCGGCCAGCGTAGTCAGAGCCGCCTCGCGCTTGCCCAGCTGGTTTTGCGCGTAAGCCTTCCAGTAGAGAGCCGCGTCCGTTTGTGCGCCGTTCATCTGAGCGAGTTGGTTGAATTTCGCCTCGGCTTGCTCGTAGCGGTCATCATCCAGAGCTTCGCGGCCGTCGTCGTATAGCTCCTCCAGGCGCTCGATTTTTTCCTGCTCGCGCTCCTTTGCTTCCTGCTCGCGTTCGCGCTTCTCTTCTTCTCTTTCGCGCGCTTCTTGTTCGCGGTCGCGCCGCTCTTGTTCTTTGTCTTGAGCGCTTTGTGGGGCTAGAGGAGAGTGCCCTGCCGGCAGATTTGCAACAACGTGCGCCGCCCGTGCGCCCGCGGGAGATAGCAGCAGCGCCGCGAGGGTCATCCACACCATGTTTGTTCTACACACTACATTCCGCTGGGTCATGCTTTGTTCCTTTCGATCTTCGTAGAGTCGTTCTGCGCCGGAGCGGGTTTTGTGGCTTTTTGCCGTTCCTGGAGCTCCCTGCCGACCACTCGAACTTTGAACAGAATTCCGCGCGCCTCGATCTTCTGGCGAATCTTTTCCAGTTGCGCCGGAGTGACTTCATCGGGGCTGTTGGCGACATCGAGGAGGAAGCGTTCGAGTTCATCGAGAGTGCTGGCCATAACGTTGTCGCCTTCCTGAAGAGCCGTTTGCCGGTAGAGCCGGTTTTCTTCGAGCAAGTCTTCCGCCCTGCGTTGCTCGGCTGAAATATTGACGAGTCTTCCAGAGGAGGAGTTAGGTTGCGCGTTGGAAAGCTCAACAAGAAACATTTCAGACTTGCTGAGATGATCGCCGACGGCGACAACCAGGATTCGTTCGCGAATTTGTTCCTTGGTGGCAACGTCATTCACTGGGTGATCGCGCTTTGTGAGTCGCCCGACAAGGAACGCCATGACGAGCAAGACAGCCACCGCAGCTAATGTGCCCAACCGTTGCGGTTCGAACCACGTCTGCCACCACCGCGCCGGTCTGTCCGGCAAGCGCGACGCAATCTGCTGCCAGACATGCCGCCCGTAGTCATCACCTGGATTCGGTACCGGCAGCGTATCAAGCGCGGCGAGCACCGCTTCGATGCGCTCGAGCTCCGCGCGGCATTCTTCGCAAGCCGCCAGGTGCTGCGCAATTACTGCGCGCTGCGCGGCCACGCCTTCTCGATAAGCAATCAATTCTTCCTCGGTCATGTGTTTCATGATTCCATTCCCATCGCTCTGGTCTGCGTCCCTCTCCCCACGAAAGGCTGCAAAGCCAGCCGCAATTTCTGTACCGCACGAAAGACGGTGTTCTTCGCTGCGCCCGAACTCGATTTCAGAACCGCCGCAATCTCTTCGATCGCGCAGCCTTCCCAATGCCGCATCACGAAGGCAGTCCTTTCGGAGTGAGAGAGCGCGGCGAGCGCAATCTCCATCTGTTTTCGCAATTCAATGTTGTGCGCCAGACGCTCCGGAGTTGGCCCCGCATCGTGCACTAGCGTCACGGGATCGTTTTCCGTTCCTTCTTCATGGACCGCCGGTTCCACCTTGCGAGCTTCTTCTTTATTCCGCTGCCGCATGCGGTCGATGGCGTAATTCGCCGCGATGCGATAAACCCAGGTTCCAAAATTCGCTCGCGCCTCAAACTTTCCGAGTTTCTGGTACGCGCGCAAGAACGCCTCCTGGACCACTTCTTCGGCATCGGGCCGATTCCGCGTCATGCGGTAAGCCAGCCGGAAAACATTGTGGCTGTGCCGCTCAACCAGAACGCGAAAGGCGTCGCGATCGCCAGCCAGCGTGCGTTCCACGGCGACGGCGTCGCTGTCAGCGATGGTCTGGGCGTTCTCGACGCTCGGCTGCATTCGAATCATTAGACAGAAATCTGGCCTTGCGGTTAGGTCGCGCTAAGGGCTGCCAGACCAACAAGTTAGCCCAAACCAGGCCTTTGCGGTACTGCGGCCGGAGATGACGGAGGCTCTGGTGCGAAGGCCGATGAACGCAGCCTATTGCGGTATGATGAAGGTAGGGATTCACGGAAAATTGGTCAATCTTCCGTTGATGCTTTTCAGGAGAAGGAATTGATTCCACGCTATACGCGCCCGGAGATGGGCCACGTCTGGAGCGATGCGAACCGCTTCGCCAAATGGCTTGAGGTGGAAATTGCCGCTGCCGAAACTTTAGCTGAGGTTGGCCAAGTGCCGAAGGAGGCGGCCGCGACGATTCGCGCGCGCGCCAAGGTGAACGTTGTGAGGATCCACGAACTTGAAGCGAAGGTGAAGCACGACCTCATCGCATTTACGATGGCTGTTGGCGAATCGATCGGCGATCCCAGCGCGGCTCGCTGGTTGCACTACGGTATGACTTCGAACGACGTAGTGGACACGGCGCAGGCCCTGCAAGTTCACGACGCATCGAAGTTGATCGAGCGCCAGCTTGTAATATTCGGGGAAATCCTAGATCTTCGCGCGCATGAATTCCGCCAGACGCCGCAAATAGGCCGCACGCATGGCATTCACGCCGAGCCGATTACTTTCGGGCTAAAAATTGCCAACTGGTTCTCTGAAAATCAGCGCAACATTGCACGCTTTCGCGACGCCGCCGCGCAAATGGCGGTGGGAAAGATTTCGGGCGCTGTGGGTACGGCATCGCATCTCGGCACAGAAATCGAAGAGCGCATCTGCAAACGGCTTGGGCTGGGCGTCGCTCCCGTCGCGTCCCAGGTGATTCAGCGCGACCGCCACGCACAGTACCTCAGCGCGCTTGCCAACATTGGCGCAATGCTCGAGCGAATCGCGCTCGAAATCCGCCATCTGCAGCGTACCGAAGTTCGGGAAGCGGAGGAGCCCTTCAGCGAAGGGCAGCGCGGCAGCTCGGCCATGCCGCACAAGCGCAATCCCGTTACCTGCGAGCAAATTTGCGGCCTCGCGCGCCTGGTGCGCTCCAACATGCTGGCCGCGTTTGAAAATGTGGCGCTGTGGCATGAGCGGGACATTTCGCACAGCTCCGTCGAGCGCGTGATACTTCCCGACTCCACGATCCTCGTGGATTACATGCTTTCGAAAATGATTACCATCGTCGGCCAGATGCGCGTGTTTCCCGAACGCATGCTGCGCAATCTCGAGTCCACGCACGGCCTTGTTTTTTCAGGTCAATTGCTCCAGGACTTGGTGGAAAACGGCATGCCGCGCGACGATGCTTACAAGGCGGTGCAGGAAAATGCCATGGCTGCGTGGGAATCAGATACCAGCTTTCGCGAGCGCGTTGCCAGTGACAAGCGCATTACAAAATATCTAGATGCGAAAGCATTGGCCCACACCTTTGATCTAAAGCGCCAGCTTCGCTACGTGGACGCCATCTTCGATCGGGTGTTCGGTTCGCATCCTCCAGGCGAAAAATCAGCCGCCAGCTCAGGCGGAAGAGACTAGGCCTAAGGCGAAACTTTTCTTTCCCGTCCGCGCCAGAATTCAAAGTAGCCTCGTGCAACAAAAAAGGCGCCCCGGTTTCAGCGAGACTCCTTTCAGCCTCTTCTAATTCCGGCTTGCGCTGAAATTAGCTGCGGAGGCGGAAAATTGAAGACTATTCCACGCGCTGCACGTAGCGCGCTTCCGACGTATCTACCTTGATCTTGTCCCCTTGGTTCACGAACGGAGGCACCTGCACTACCAATCCGGTTTCTAACGTTGCGGGCTTCATCACCGCGCTGGCAGTGGCCTTTTGCAGCGTCGGCTCGGTTTGTGTGACCTTTAGGTCCATGGTGTCCGGCAAGGCGACGCCGATGGGCTTATTGTCAAAGAATTCCACGCTCACCACAGTGTTGGGGATAAGGTAGTAGACCGTTTCGCCGAGCAGTTCGCGCGTAAGATGCATCTGCTCGTAGGTCTGAGTGTTCATGAAGTGGAAGTCATCACCCTCGCTGTAGAGGTACTCGAACTCGATTTCATCCAGAATGGCGCGTTCCACGAATTCTTCAGCGCGGAACCGGTAATCAATAATCGCTCCGGTCTTGAGGTTCTTCATGCGCGTTTGCATGGAACCTCGTTTGTTGCCCGGCGTGCGATGCTCCGTGCTAAACACAGTGAAAAGCTGGCCCTCGTGCTGGATGACCATGCCGGGGCGAAGTTGTGTGGCCTTGACGCTGCTCATAGGCTCCCTTGAGAAATTTCGACTTCGGAAATTCAGGCGGGCCAGGACGGTGGCCTCATCCGGAATGACTCGAGGCACGGCGGCGCATTTTCAGTGCCGACGCGAACAAACAGTATAAAGGCCCTTCTTCTAGGCGGTCAATCTTAGGCCATGAGCCACCGGTGTTCAAAAGCCTTGGGGCGGCGCGGCGGGAGGCATTCCCGAATAGTGCACATGGACCAAGCGCCAGCCATCCCCCATCTTGCGGTACACCTGCGTTTCTCGCCCGTGCGTGGCGACGGGCGAGCCATCTTTTCGTAGCTTGGCGGCAAAGTCCCAATAGAACTCGGTCACCGCGCTATCACCGAGCACTTGCACGGCAACATCATGGAAGCTCAGCTTCCGTTCGGAAAACATCCCGGCCATCAGCCGCTTATAAACATTTTCTTTGATTTGCTCGAAGCCGTGTTCGTGTCCTGAAGGATGTATGAAGGAGGCCTCTGGAGAATCCCACCAAATCTGGGATGCAAGATCCGTGTCAGCGTCGCTGACGGATTTTGCATATTTCGCGATGAGACTCTTGATTTCCGCGATTGCGTTGCTACTTTCAAGAGCGCTTGAATTGTAGCCGGCGGGACTGTGCCCTTTCTCCGCGTTTTCCTTAACCCCTCCCGCCATGATTTGTTCAATTTCATCCGGATTGCGCGGCAACCGCTCGCTCACCAGCTTATAGCCCGATTCGGTGATTAGCACATCATCTTCAATGCGCACGCCCAGGTTTTCTTCCGGAATGTAAATGCCCGGCTCGACCGTGACGACCATTCCCGGCTGCAGTGGACTGCAATAGTCGCCCGGATCGTGCACGTTGAGTCCGATGTTGTGTCCCAGTCCATGGATGAAATACTGGCCGAGTGGCCTCCCCTCGCGGTCCTTTCCGTGCGAGTTGATGTAATCGTAAGCGATATTCATCAGCCCATCTTTCTTGCTTCTGCAGGAGAAGTGCGCGCCCGGCTTGATGGCCGCGAGCGCTGCGTTTTGCGCGCCAAGAACGATTTCGTAGATTTCACGCTGGCGCGGCGTAAATTTCCCGTTGGCCGGAATCGTGCGCGTGATGTCCGCGGAATACCCCGAGTACTGCGCGCCGACGTCGAGAACGACGATGTCGCCATCTTCAATCTTGCGTGAAAGCTTGTCGTAGTGCAGCGCCGTCGAGTTCGGGCCCGCCCCGACAATCGGCGCATAGCCTTCTCTTTCTGAGCCGCCCATGGAATGCACTTCCACCATTTTCGCGGCCACCTGATATTCGTACAAACCCGGGCGCATCATTTTCATGGCTTCTATGTGGGAATCGTCTGTGAGATCAATCGCCTGCTTCAAAAACGCAATTTCGCCGGGTGACTTGACTGGGCGCATCCCTGTGATCTGCATCCGAGCGTCTTTCAGCGCCGCCCTCGGTGCCGCAAGCTGAAGCCAGTCCACAACGGCCTTCTCATGCGGGTAACCGCCGAGTTCCTTATCGTAGGGAAGGATCGTATAAAACGCCGAATAGAGTTTGGCGAGGTTCTCCACCGTTGCTCGCATTTCGGGGAAGGGCTGTACGCTGGCGAATCCCGCGCGCGCCTCAATCCCTGGGTCCGAAGGCGACATGCGGACGCCGTTCCATTTTTCCTTGCCCGGGTTTTTCGAGGGGAGAAAGAGGATTTCGCGTGCTCCGCTCCAGGAAGAGCTCGATCCCCCGTGGTCGTTTTGAGCTGCTGGAAGCAGGATCAGCCCCGCGCCTTCCTCGTTGTGCCCCGTTAAATAATAGAAATTCTCTTCTTGCGCGAAGATATAGTCCTGAGAGATTTCCTCGCGCCCGGTGAAGCCCCACAAGATAATGGGCGCTTCTACTTGGGAAACCAGCCGCGCGCGGCGCTCGGCGTAGACGCTGTTCGGTTCACGCTCGCGCCGCTCCTGAGCTTCCAAAGGCAGAGCGAGAAAATTGAAGGCTAGAACCGCCGCGACCATCCACTGACGACCACTCATGCATTCACCTCGTCACCAGACAAAGTTGGATTTGCTCCCGCAGGGCACAGGAGCCGGCTTTCTCTTAAAAACAAACGCGTAGTCTCTTGCAGACCTGTGATTGTATCCGAACGAATCTAAGATTGCCGCTTACGAACGAAAAAACTCCGCAAGAAGCTGAGAGACCCTTGTTGGTTCCTCGTGCTGCAGCCAGTGGCTGGCTTCTGCGAAGGTGAAGAGTT